>Ga0193755_1000010_pt1 | contig 53680 bp, 45 predicted proteins | sample H1a2metaG_FD_144921 | JGI IMG/M metagenome (GOLD analysis project Ga0193755, IMG submission 144921) | Soil microbial communities from a riparian zone of the East river system, Colorado, United States - H1a2 | ecosystem: Environmental > Terrestrial > Soil > Riparian zone | place: USA: East River...
GGGCCCCGGGCGGACGGGGCGGGCGGGGGGGGCGCGGTCACGCCCCCGAATTTACGCTCGCAATGGCCGCCCGCAGGCTGCCCTCATCCCGCTTGCCGTGATACCGCTCTCCATTGATGAAAACGGACGGTGTTCCTTCCACACCGTTCGCGATGCCGCTCTGAACGTCCCGTTCCACGCGCTCGGCGAATTGGTGTGCGGCCATCGCTTTGAGATAGGCGCGCATGTTCACGCCCGTTGCCGTGGCCCGCTGTTCCAGCTCGGCGGGCTCGAGGTGGTACTGATCAGCGAACAGGGAGTCGTGCATGCGCCAAAAGGCGTCCGGCCCCGCGAGCGCCGAGACCGTTTCCGCCGCCTCGGCGGCCATCTGCGCATGCGGATGGATCTCGCGCAGCGGGAAGTAGCGATACACATAGCGGAATCGATCGCTGTCCCGACGCCGCAGCTGCAGGATGACCAGCTCCAGCGCGCGAGTATAGGGACATTCGTAGTCGCCGTAAACGAGAATCGTCACCGGCCCCGATCCCCGCACGTGATCGTCTTTGTCTACGGTCGCCGTCATACAGTCTCCTTTGCAACTTCCTGGCGTAATGCCGGCGCGACGTGCGTGCCGAGCAGCTCGATGGCACGCATGAGCTTGGCGTGGGGCAGGGAAGAGGCATTCATCTGAAAGGTGATGCGGGAAATCCCCCCCAACGCCTCGCCGTGTCGAATGATCTTCTCGACCACCTCGTCGGGCTCGCCGATCAACAGCGCGCCGGTGGGCCCGCGCTGCGCGTCATAATGCGCGCGGGACATGGGCGGCCAGCCGCGTTCTCTCGCGACGGAATTCATGGCGCGAGCATAGCCGGGGAAGAAGTCATCCGCGGCCTCTTGCGTCGTGGCGGCGACATAGCCGAGCGAGTGGACACCGACCTTTAGCTGATCACGCGGATGTCCGGCGCGCTCGGCGGCTTCCCAATAGAGGTCGACGAGCGGACGGAAGCGATGCGTCTCACCGCCAATGATCGCGACCATGAGCGGAAGCCCCAGCGTCCCGGCCCGCACGAACGATTCCGGCGTGCCACCGACGCCCAACCAGATCGGCAGCGGATTCTGCACGGGCCGCGGGTAGACGCCCTGACCGGTCAACGCCGCGCGATGTCGGCCCGACCAGTGCACATGCTCGTGCTCCCGGATCTTCAGGAGCAAGTCGAGCTTCTCGGCAAATAGCGAATCGTAGTCTTCCAGCCGCAGGCCGAACAGCGGAAATGCGTCGATGAACGAGCCGCGCCCGACGACCATCTCCGCGCGTCCCTGCGACAGCAGATCGAGGGTCGCGAAGTTCTGGAAGGCGCGGACCGGATCGGCGGCGCTCAAGACGGTGACAGCGCTCGTCAGCTGGATGCGCTGCGTTCGCGTCGCCGCCGCGGCGAGAATGATCGGGGGTGCGGAATCGAGATAGTCCTTGCGGTGGTGCTCCCCGATGCCGAAGACATCCAGGCCTACCTGATCGGCATGTTCGATCTGCTCGACCAGATCCCGCAGCCGCTGCGATGGGCTGACCGCGAGGCTTGCTTCGTCGTACGCTGCTGCGAAACTGTCGATGCCAACTTCTATTCCCGTGTTACCCGACACAGCAATCACGCTCCAATTGAGTTTTAGCGCCGGCGTGGCTTCGCCTCTTGCATGAGCTCTCGCCCCCAGCGCTCGATCGCCTGCGCGAGGTCGCCGAAGGTCCGCCCGCTTCTCGTCAGCTCGTACGTGACCCGCACTGGCGGGCCCGCGTCGACGCTGCGCACCAGCAACCCGCGGGTCTCGAGGTCCTTCAACCGCGCCGAGAGCACCTTGTCCCCCGGACCCTTGGCGTGCTCGGAGAGCTCGCTGAACCGCAGGGGACCCTCCTGCAAGACATTGAGGATCAGCGCATTCCAGGAGCGACCCAGCACCTGGATCGCAGTCTGGAACGTCTGGCATTGGGAGTCCACCGGCTTCGTCATGGTGCCAAGTGTACCCCAAACACTTCCCAAAAGAAAGCCCCTTGACATCGGGAAGCGAGCTGGTGATCATACTTCCCGTTAGATAGTTCCATTCCACAAGAAAGTACGAGGCTATCACATGAGTATCGGAATCCTGATTCTGCGCCTGGTGGTCGGCCTGACGCTGGCCGCGCACGGCGCCCAGAAACTGTTTGGATGGTTCGGAGGCTACGGCCTGACCGGCACGGGCGGTTTCCTGGAGCAGCTCGGCTTCGTGCCCGGACGGCGTGCCGCCTTGGCGGCTGGACTCGCCGAAGTCGGCGCCGGCCTGTTGCTGGCGCTCGGCCTGGCGACCCCGGTCGCGGCAGCGGTCGCACTCTCCGTCATGGTCGTCGCCGGAGTGAGCGCGCATGCCGGAAAGGGCTTCTTCGCGCACAACGGCGGCTACGAGTACACGCTGATCCTGGGAATTGCGGCCTTGAGCATCGCGTTCACGGGTCCCGGCGCGCTGTCGTTCGACGCCGTGTTCGGCATTCGCGATGCCGGAGCGGAGTGGGGGCTGGCCGCATTGGTCGTCGGTCTCGCTGGAGCGGGTTTGCAGCTCGCCAGGCGGCAGTTTCCGGCGCCCAGCACCGTGAGCCCTGACGAGACTGTTAGAGGCGAAACTGTTGTTGGTGACTAAGCGTTCAGTTTGGCAGTCTTCATGAGCACAACCGTATGAGCGCAACCTTGCGTCTGACCCGAGCGGCCTTCGGCGCCGTGCAGCGGGCCTCCCCCCGCCTCGCGGCGCTGTGGGCCGCGCGCATTTTCTGCACACCCCCACGCCGTCCGATCAGCGAGCGCATGGCCAGCTGGCTGCGCGAGGCGCAGCGCTTCACGGTTGTCGTCGGCGGGCGACGCGTCGCGGCGTGGTCGTGGGGAGAGCGCGGACCAGGGGTTCTGCTGGTCCACGGGTGGGGGAGCCGCGGCGCTCGCTTCGTGGACCTCGGCAATGCCCTGCTTACGGAGGGGTACCGCGTGGTGACGTTCGATGCGCCGGGACACGGGGCGTCGGCGGGCCGGCTCAGCTCGGGACCGGAGTTCGCCCGCGCCGCGCAAGCCGTCGTGAACGCCGTCGGGCCCGTCAGCCACGTCGTCGGGCACTCACTGGGCGGGTTCGCGTCCGCGCTCGCGATGGGGCGGGGACTCGCCGTGCACCGCGCGGTGTTCCTCGCTCCTTCAGCCAACGCGAACAGTTATAGCGCGCAGTTCGAAGCGCTGTTAGGCGTCGATGGGCCGGTCATGGCGTCGATGCGCGGCCGCCTGGAGCGGCGGCTGGGCTTCTCCTGGAAGGACCTCAACATCCCTGCATTTGCCCCCGGCATGCGGGTGCCGCTCCTCGTGATCCACGATCGCGATGATCGCGAAGTGGGTTGGGGCGATGGCGCGGCCATTGCGCAATCCTGGCCCCGCGCCGAGCTCGTTACGACCACGGGGTTGGGCCATCATCGGATCGTCAGCGATCCGGCCGTGATCCGTCAGGTTGTAACGTTTCTCAGCCGGCCCTGAGTCCTCTACCGGGACGGGGGCCGGTCCTCCATGTTTTCGCATGGCTAATAAGCGCGGAGCAGACGAAGACCGCGCCGCCGCTGAAGTGGCTGACCGGCTGCGGCAGCGCGGCGTTGCGGTGACCGGAGCCGAGCGTTCGGATGATCTCGCGGATCTGCTGTCAGCCGTCGAGCGATTCGAGAAAACGGTAGAGGCGCACGGCGGCGACTTGATGGTCGACGATCTGAAGAGCCCGCAGCCCGACGACCGCCATTTCGTGTTGCCGCGCCGCGAGCACGGCGAATCAATCCGGGCTTACATCATCCGCATCGGCCAGGCCGCCGCCGGACTGAGTCGCCATCCGCGGCGGCCTGACTAGAGCGGTCGCGGCGCAGGCTCGAACATGAGCTGGTCGACATAACAGAATCCCCAGTCTTCACCCGGCTCGAAGCTGCGCATCACTGGGTGCGTTGTTTTGTGGAAGTGTTTCGTGGCGTGCCGGTTCCGGGAGTCGTCGCAGCAGCCGACGTGACCGCATTCGAGGCAGAGCCGCAAATGCACCCACTCATCGCCGGTCGCGAGACACTCCTCGCAGCCGTCAGGCGTCTTCGGTTTCACGTTGCGGACTTGCGCGAGATGCTTGCATTGTTGGGCCATGCTGGAAGCTCTTCCGTCGGTTGTTAGTATTCAAGCCATGACCGCTGCCCCCGCTGCCCCCGCTGCCCCCGCCGCCCCAGCCACCCCAATGACTCCGGCCGCCGCCGCGCGTCAGGCAGAAGCTTTTCCGCGGCTCACGCCGGCGCAAATCGCCCGCATCGAGCCCCATGGCCGGCACCGCACCGTGCAGACGGGTGAGGTGCTCGGTGAAGCGGGGGAGCCCGTCACAAAGATATTCGTCGTCGTGTCGGGACGGCTCGACCTCGTCCGGCCCCCGCGCTGGGTGGGCGAGGACGTGCCGACCTTCAGCGAAGGGATGTTCACGGGCGAGCGATCGATCCTCGCAGGTGGGCGCTTCCTCGCCCGTATCCAGGCGAGCACGCCGTGTGAAGTGATCGAAGTCGCCAGGGAGGCGCTGCTGGATCTGATTCGTACCGATCCGGAGCTGAGCGACATCTTTCTCCGCGCGTTCATCCTGCGCCGTCTGCAGCTGATCGATCAAAGCTTCGGCGACGTGCTGCTGCTCGGATCGAATCACTGCCAGGGCTCGTTGCACATCCGGGAGTTTCTCACGCGCAACGGCCATCCCTACAAGTTCGTCGACCTCGATACCGATGCCGATAGCCAGGCGATGCTCGACCAGTTCCACGTGAAGGCCGGCGACATTCCCGTGGTGATCTGCCGCGGTACCATCGTGCTCCGCAATCCGACGATTCAACAGGTCGCCGATTGTCTTGGGTTGAATCCTACGATCGATCGGACGGCGGTTTGCGATCTCGTCATCATCGGCGCGGGGCCGGCGGGGCTCGGCGCCGCCGTGTACGCGGCGTCGGAAGGCCTGAACGTCGTGATGATCGAAGGGAACGCGCCCGGCGGTCAGGCGGGAACGAGCTCCCGCATCGAGAACTACCTCGGCTTCCCGCTCGGCATCTCCGGCCAGGAGCTGGCAGGTCGCGCGTACGATCAGGCGCAGAAGTTCGGCGCGAAGATCCTCATCGCGAGAAAGGTCGCCCGGCTCGACTGCAGCACGAAGCCGTACCGCGTGCAGTGCAGCGCGGCCACCGGCGAGCCGTTGCTCACCCGCGCCATCATCATCGCGAGCGGGGTCGAGTATCGGCGCCTCGCGGTCGAAAATCTGTCGCGCTTCGAGGGTGCCGGCGTGTACTACGCCGCCACCCGCATGGAGGCGCAGCTCTGCGCGGACGAAGAGATCGCCGTCGTGGGCGGCGCAAACTCCGCAGGCCAGGCCGCCATGTTCCTCGCGGAGACCGCGAAGCGCGTGCACATGCTCATTCGCGGCGACGGCCTGGCCAGCACCATGTCGCGCTACCTGATCAGCCGCATCGAAGCACATCCGAAGGTCGAGCTGCACACGCGGACGGAGATCGTGGGTCTGGAAGGGAATGGCCACCTCGAAGAGATCGCGTGGCGTACCGGTGGAAACGGACCGGTGGAGAAACAGAAGATCCGTCACGTCTTCACGATGACCGGCGCCGAGCCGAGCACGAAGTGGCTCGCCGGTTGCCTGGCGCTCGACGACAAAGGATTCATCAAGACTGGTGCGGCGCTGAGCGCCGACGATCTCACAACCGCGAAGTGGCCGCTGCGCCGGTCACCGCACCTGCTTGAAACGAGCCTCCCTGGGGTGTTCGCGGTGGGCGACGTGCGCAGCGGCAGCACCAAGCGGGTCGCTTCGGCGGTGGGCGAGGGGTCGATCGCGGTGGCGACCGTCCACCAGGTCCTGACCGAGTAATCCCTTCACAACTTGATTATCATTCATACTGGCGCGCGGCGACGCGCGTCCCAGGCTGGGAGCGGTTCGTCCACGACGAATCGAGGCGTTACCCAATCGGCCCCCCAGCCGCCGGCACCATAACAATGGGAGCTGCATTCGATGGGCGCCTCCACACTGACCACTGCCACTCGGGATCTCATTGCCGAGATCAACGAGCTTCGGAAGCAACGCCAAGCCGCCATTCTCGCACATAATTACCAGCGGCCCGAAATTCAGGACATCGCCGACGTCGTCGCCGATTCGCTTGCGATGGCTCGGCGCGCGACGGAGCTCGATGCGCCGATCCTCGTGATCTGCGGCGTGCACTTCATGGCTGAGACGGCGGCGATCGCGAATCCCGACAAGCGGATTCTGATTCCCGATCCCACGGCCGGCTGCTCGCTCGCCAGTACGATTCAGGCGGCCGATGTGCGAGCCTGGCGTTCCTGTCACCCCGACGGCCTCGTCGTCGCGTACGTGAATACTGCCGCCGCAGTAAAGGCTGAGGCCGATTACTGCTGCACCTCGGGCAACGCCGTCGCCGTGATCAATGCACTCCCGCCCGACGTTCCCGTCCTCTTCCTTCCAGACTTTTTCCTGGGCAATTATCTGCGCAAAGTGACGGGCCGGCCGCTCGACGTGTGGCTCGGAGAGTGCCACGTGCACGCCGGACTGACGCGCGAGACGCTCGAGCAGCGTCGCGCCGAGTACCCCGACGCCGAGTTCCTCGTGCATCCCGAGTGTGGCTGCGTGACGAGTGCGATGTACTACGCCGAGACCGAGGGCGACCGCGCAGCAGGTCGCATGCAGATCGTCTCCACGGAGCAAATGATGCGGCGCGCGCGCGTCTCTCCCGCCCGACGTTTCGTCGTCGCCACGGAGACAGGCGTGCTGCATCGGTTGCGGCGTGAGAATCCCGGGAAGGAGTTTGTCGCGGCCCGCGAGTCGGCGGAATGCCGGTACATGAAGCAGATCACCCTGGAAAAAGTGCGCGACGGGCTCCGCGACTTGCAATACGATGTGACCGTCGCGCCCGAGGTCGCAGCGCGCGCGCGGCGCGCCATCGACCGGATGCTCGCGATTGGTTGAGCCACCCGCTTTCGGCCTGCACGAGGTACGACGCGCGCTCGCTGAAGACCGCGCGACCGAGGACGTCACGACGCGCCTGCTCGGAACCGTCGCCGAGCGCCGGGTCGAAGCACGCTTCGTGGCGGAAGGTCGATTCGTGGTCGCGGGGGTTCCCATCCTTGCGACGGTCTTTCAGGAGCTCGACGCCGCCGCCGCGATGACGCCCTGCCTCCCGGAGGGTGCGTGGACCGACGCCGCCGCGACAATCGCGGTGGTCAGCGGGGCCGCGGCCGCCGTGCTCGCGGGCGAGCGTGTCGCGCTCAACTTCGTCCAGCGACTGTCGGGGATCGCCACGCTGACGCGACGCGCGGTGGACGCCGTGCAGGGGACGCCTGCTCGGATCACCCACACGCGCAAGACCACTCCTGGTCTCCGTGCGCTCGAGCTGTATGCCGTGCGGATCGGAGGAGGCGTCGAGAACCGCGCGTCGCTCGCCGATGCCATACTCTGGAAGGACAATCACTGGGCCCTGTTGACGCGCGCTGGTAGGTCGCTCGATAGCGCGCTGCGCGCCGTCCCGCGCGGGGTACGAACGATCGTCGAAGTGGAATCGGATGCGCAGCTCGAGGCGGTGCTCACCGCTGGGGTGACACATGTGCTCGTGGACAACCAGGCGCCCGAGCGGGTCGCCGCGTGGGCCCAGCGCGCCGGCCGCGCCGTCACGATCCAAGCCTCGGGCGGCATCACCGTCGATGTCGTGCGCGCCTATGCGGAAGCGGGCGCGTCACTGATCGCGATCGGCGCTCTCACTCACTCGGCGCCCGCCGCGCCGATCCGCTGCGACATCACGCGTTGAGCGGCTGGGCGGTCATCCCTTAACGAGCTGGGCCATCCGCCGTACCGCTTCCTCGAGTCCCCAAAAGACCGCGTTACTCACGATGGAGTGCCCGATGTTGAGCTCCTCGATCTCCGGAATCGCGGCGACTGGCTCGACATTCTGGTAGGTGAGGCCGTGGCCGGCGTGGACGGCGAGCCCGATCTGCTTCGCGTGTGTCGCCGCCCGACGCAGTTCCTTGAGCGCGGCGTCGCTGCGGCGCCAGGTGTGCGCGTAGCGACCCGTATGGATTTCAATCGCAGGGACGCCGAGCTGCTGCGCGATATCGATGGTCTTCAACGACGGGTCGATAAACAGACTCACACGAATCCCCGCGCTTTGCAGCCGCGCGATCGCATCCTTCAGCCGGCGATCCCCTTTGCGCAGTGCCAGCCCACCCTCGGTGGTGATCTCCTGTCGTTTCTCCGGCACGAGCGTTGCTTGAAACGGCGTGGGCTTCAGACGCGTCGCGAGTCGCACGATGTCCGCATGCGCGCCGAGCTCCAGATTGAGGACGGTGCGCACGCTGCGCGCGAGCGCCGCGACATCGGCGTCCTGGATATGGCGCCGATCCTCGCGCAGATGGACCGTGATGCCGTCGGCGCCCGCACGCTCGGCGGCCGCGGCCGCCTGGACCGGATCGGGCTCATCGGTTTTCCGCGCCTCGCGGAGCGTCGCGACATGATCAATGTTGACGTAGAGACGCATGGTGTCTTACCTTCGGGTCACCTTGACCACAGGTCTTGCCTCGTGAAGCGACGGCTCGCACTTGCTCTGCTCCTGCTCGCCGGCGGCACCGCCTGCGGGAAAAATCCCAGGGCGGGCGCGCCGGTTCCGCAGTCGATCAATGAGTCGGTCGCGCAGTTTCTCGCCGCGGTCAAAGCAAACGATCTCAAGCGCATGGGTGAGCTCTGGGGTACGGAGCGAGGCCCCGCGGCGGACAACATGAACGCCGGTGTACTGCAGCAGCGCGTCACCGTGATCCAGAAATATCTCGACCACACCGGTTATCGGATCATCGAAGGACCGCTGCTCGTGCCGGGTCACGATGAGCTGCGGACCTTTCGCGTGGAGCTCCAGCGCACGAATTGCAATCAGGTGCTGCCGATCGACGTGGTGCGCACGCGCAGCGGCGGCTGGCTGGTCTACGACGTGCATCTCGAGAGTGCGGGCAGTCCGGGCGGGCGCTGCCCACAGGCGGGGACGGGAACCAGGCCCTAGGGGCGGGCGTTCCACCTACTCAGTCAGCTCCAGCAGAATGCCGTTGGTGGTTTTGGGATGCAGAAACGCGATGCGCCGTCCGCCGACCCCGCGCCGGGGCGTCGCATCGACCAGCTGATAGCCGGCTGCCCGGCAACGCGCCAGGGTGGCGTCCAGATCGGACACGCGGTAGCAGACGTGGTGGATACCGGGCCCGCGTTTCGCAAGAAACTTCGCCACGGGGCTCTTCGGATCGCTCGGCTCGAGCAGCTCGACGTCGACGCCGCCGAAATGCAGACTGACGATCGTGGCGCCATCAGCGGTTTCGGATCGTCCCGGAGTAAGGCCCAAGACGTCGCGATAGAAAGCCAGTGCCTCGGTGATGCTCGTGACTGCGATGCCGACGTGAGCGACAGACGGGTTCATAGAACGTCAAACTAACGTCTCGAGAGGGAGCGTGAAGGGTTATGGAAGATGTGAAGCATCTCGCCGCGGTCACGGACGCGACGTTCCAGGCGGAAGTGGAGCAGCACGTGGGGGTCGCCGTCGTCGATTTCTGGGCGACGTGGTGCGGTCCCTGTCACAGGGTCGCGCCGATCCTGGACCAGCTGGCCGGGAAGTACAACGGCAAGGTGAAGATCGTGAAGCTGGACGTGGACGCCAATCAGGCGACAGCGATGCGCTTTAACGTTCGCTCGATTCCGAGTATTCTATTCTTCAAGGACGGACGCCACGTGGATTCGATCGTGGGTGCCTATCCGTCGCAGGCGTTCGAGCAAAAGATCGACCAGCTGCTCTTGTAGCTTCCTCCCCGGAGGACGATGCGCGCGAGCACCGCTCGCCTGACGAATTCGCCGGTTCGCCTCGCGGATCTCCAATTTCCGCAGGTGAACCGGCTTATTCATCGCACCCGCCTCGCGTTCATTCATCTCGACAACCTGCTCGCCTACGCCAAGCGCGACCGCGATGGCCGCATCGACGGCTACCTCGCGGCGCACCTGCCCGACGAATGCGTGTTGCTGTTCTTCCGGAAGGGCGAAGCCGTCAACGCGGCGTCGCTGCATACCGCGGGGCGGCATGTCATCACGATCACCGAAGCGCTGAAGCGCATGCGCACCGAAGTGGAACGCGGCGATCTCGCCTATTGCGCCGCCCCCATGGAGCAGCTCGCGTGGATGTATGCGGCCTGCTCCGGTGCCTACCAGCCGCGCGATATCGACGTCAAGCAGCCGGAGCGATTTTTCCCGGTGTTGCAGCAGGAAAAGGTGACCGGCGTGCTGGAACTGATCTCTAACGGCCGGGTCTCCTACCTGAAGTTCGATCAAGGCAAATATCTGAGCGGGCATTTCTGCGACAAACCGGACGCCGTGCCGCCCGCCCGCTATCTCGAATCCCTGTTCGATGCGGGCCCCGGTGGGCCGCCCGCGATGTCCGCGGGGACATTTCCCGCCGCCGACGATCTCCCCGCCCAGGCCGCCACCGCCTTGGTCAGCACGTACCGTGAGCTGTACTGGCGCATCGTGGACGCGGTCGAGCGGGAGTTTCCGGGGGAAGCCAGGCGGCGCGCGCAGAAGGTCACGGCGGCGATCGTGGACACGCACCAGGCGCTGGCGCTGCTCAGCGTGCCACGTGGGACGGACACGCCCGACGCGGTGGTGCGGCCCGAGGAGCTTTCCACGGCGTTGACCGACTGGGCGCTGCAGCTGCTCGAGGGCGCCGAGGTCATGATGCCGGGAACGGCCACGAAAGTGCTCAAGGACGCCACACGCGAGCATCGCTACGTGCTGCAGGCGGCCGGCTTCTACGGCCGTCTCCCCTGGCGGGTGACGTGGTGACGTGGCCGGCACCCTCTACGTCGTCGCGACGCCCCTCGGCAACCTCGGCGACCTCTCGCCGCGCGCCGCCGACACGCTGAAGCGGGTGGCGGTTGTCGCCGCCGAGGACACGCGCCACAGCAAGCCGCTGCTCCACCACGCCGGCTCGCATGCCGAGCTGATCAGCTTCCACGAGCATTCGTCCGACCGCGCCCTCGAACGTCTCCTGCGCATCCTTACAGATGGACGTGACGTCGCGCTGATCACCGATGCCGGCACACCCACGATCAGCGATCCGGGAGTCGCGCTCGTCGCCGCCGCGCGAGAGCGGGGGATTCAGGTCGTCACCATTCCGGGCCCGAACGCCGTGGCGGCGAGCCTGGCTGTTTCAGGCATCCCAGGTGACCGCTATGTGTTTCTCGGATTCTTGCCTCGTAAAGGGAGCGACCGCCGCCGTTTCCTTTTGACCGCTGCTCGGTCGGAGTGGACCGTCGTGATCTTCGAGGCCCCCAATCGCGTCGTGCAACTCCTCGCCGATCTGATCGAGGTGTGTGGTCCTGAACGACAGGCAGCCGTCTCTCGAGAGTTGACCAAGGTGTTCGAGGAGACACGTGCGGGGACGTTGCAGGAATTATCAGAGCACTACGCGGAGGCCCCCGTGCGGGGAGAGGTTACGGTAGTGCTCTCGGGGACCGGCAAGGAATACGTCGAGGAGCCGCCCCCGGATCCCGGCGAGCTGGCGAAGGCTCTACTTGCGCAAGGACTGACCCGTAAGGATGTCGCGGATCGATTAGCAGAGGAGACGGGGATTTCACGTAACACCGCGTATCGATTGGTGAACGAATTGTGAAAGCGCTCTGGGTGGCCTTGATGACGGCGTTGGTTCCGTGGGGAATCCCACGCACGACGCACGACGCACCACGCACGACCTCACTCACCATCGGCCGCCTCCACTACGACGGCGGCGGGGACTGGTACGCCAATCCCTCGAGCTTGCCGAACCTGCTGACCGCGCTGCGCGAGCGCACGACGCTGCCGGTCGCCGATCGCGAGCGCGTGGTGACGCTGACCGGACCGGAGCTGTGGGACGTCCCTTACATCTATATGACCGGCCACGGGAACGTGCACTTCTCCGATGTCGAGCTCCGCACCCTGCGGCGCTACCTCGAGCAGGGCGGCTTTTTGCACGCCGACGACAACTACGGGATGGACAAGTCGTTCCGCCGCGAGATCGCGCGCGTCTTTCCGGACCATCCGCTGGTTGAGGTGCCGTTGACGCACCCGATTTACAACCTCGTGTACGCCTTCCCAAAGGGGATCCCCAAGATCCACGAGCACGACGGGCTGCCCGCGCAGGGGTTCGGCATTTTTTTGGGAGACCGGCTTGTCGTATACTACTCCTATCAATCGGATCTCGGGAACGGGTGGGAAGACCCCGATGTCTATCATGACCCCCCCGAGCTTCACGAGGCGGCATTGCGCATGGGTGTGAATCTCTTCACGTACGCAGTGAGCGAAACCAAATGACGGAGACGGCGCGCCGGCTGCGTCGCCTGGGGGCTCCTCACGCGCGGGCGCGCGCGCTCGCGGTGGTGCTCGGCGGCCTCGGCGCGGCGCTGGCCGCGGCTGCGCTCGGGCTCGCGCTGTCGCCGGCGATGTCGGGAGTCGCCCTCGCGTGGGCCCTCATCGTGGCGAGTGCGGGAGCGGCGACGTGGGTCGTGCTGCGCACGCGCCGTGAAGCCGACGCGCCTGCGTTGGGCAGAATGATCGAGAGCGCCGCCGGCGGGCGCGCCGGCAGCATCGTCGGCGTGGTCAGTCCAACCGCAGGCAAGGGCACCGGTTCGAGCGCGGCGCTGCTGCTTGCTGCCGACACGCGTGCCGCGGCCGTGGTCTCGTTCGCGGCACGCGACGTCTCGACCGCCCTGCGCCGAACGACGCTGCGGCGTATGTCCTACGGTGCGGGTGCGGCGCTCACCGGCGTGCTGCTCTTTCTCGCGGGCTCGCCGGCCTCGGGCCGCGCCGCCGCGTTCTGGCATCCGGTGCGCACCTGGCGAGAAGCGCACGCGCCGGTGCGCCTTGTCGTAGATCAGCGGACTGTGCGTCGCGGCGGCAGCGTCACGGCGACGATCACGGTCCCGGGCGCGGTGCGTGCGACGCTGTGGTCACGCGGGCGTGGTGAACCGTGGAAACCGATGGTGCTCACCCTCGACACCGACGGCCATGTGGTCCAGCATCTCGGTCCGATCGAATCGGACCTGTACCTCCGCGCGTCCAGCGGCGGACGCCGCAGCGCCGAGGTCAAGATCGACGTCGCGCTGCCCGCGTTCCTTGCCGATCTCGGACTGACCGCCCGCTTTCCTTCATACCTGGGCCGCTCCGACGAACCGTTGCTGGTGGGCCCGGACGTGATTCCGCTGCCCGCCGGTACCACCGTCCTGACAAACGGGACCGCGAGTGTGCCGCTCGCGAGCGCTGCCTGGACGCTCGAGTCGCGCGTTGAGCAGCTGCGCGTGGCGGGGACGCGCATCGACGGTCGCTTCACGCCTTCCGCGAGCGGCACCTGGCGGTTGCGGGCACTGAGCGCCGACGGGTCCGCGCTCGAGGGCGTCGCGCCGGAGCTGCACCTCCTGCTCGTGGCCGATTCCGCGCCCGTCGTCACGTTGCCGGTCCCCGCCCGCGACACGACGTTGCCGATCTCGCTGCATCAGCAGCTCGTCGCGGATGTGCGGGACGATCACGGCATCACACGGCTTTCCGTGGTGAGCTGGCGGGTGAGCCGCACCGGCCGCGTCGGCGAGGCGGTACGCGAGTCGCTCGACGTCAGCGGGGTCGGGGATCGAGCGATCGTGCAAGGCCGGCTCGATGCCGAGAACCGCGGGCTCCTGCCCGGCGACACGCTGCGACTCTATGTCGAAGCGCTCGACAACGCTCCTACGCCGCACAGCAGCCGCAGCGCCGAGATCGCCTTGCGGCTGCCGAGTATGGAAGAGCTGCGCGCTCAGGCACGCGAGGCGGCGCGGGCCGTCGCAAACGCCGCCGATTCAGTATCCGCCGCGCAGCGCGAGTTGAGCGACCGAACCCGGGATCTGGCTCAGGAACGGAGCCGGGATCCGGACGGTCGGACGGCCGCACGGCCTGACGGCCGAGCTGGCAGTCAACAGAACGGTACGATGTCGTTCCAGTCCACACGGCGCGCGGAGGAAATCGCGCGCGATCAGGCCGCGATGTCGCAGCGCGTGCAGGAGCTGGCGCAGGCAGTCGAAGAGATCGCGCGCGCCGCCAAAGCCGCGGGCGTGGACGACAGCGCGTTCCAAAACCGCTTGCGCGAGGTGCAGGAGCTGTTGCAGCGCGCCCTCACGCCCGAGCTGGAGCAGCGGCTCCGGGAGCTGCAGGAAGCGCTCGCGCGACTCGATCCGGAGGCGACCAGACAAGCGCTGCAACGCCTGGCCGAGGCGCAGCAGGAGCTGCGGCGCGAGCTGGAGCGGAGTCAGGAGCTGTTCAAACGCGCCGCGCTCGAGGGAGAGTTGGCGTCACTCGCCAAGGACGCCGAAGACCTGCAGCGCCGCCAGACCGAATGGACGAAGGACGAGGCGCAGCATCCCGATTCGGCGGCGGCCGCAGCGGAGCGCGATCTCGCGACCGCGACCGATTCGCTGGCCCGCGGTGTGGAGCGCGCCGGGGAGACCGTGCCGCTGAAGAATTCGCAGAACGCGGCGCGCCGCGCCCAGCGCGCCATGCAGGAAGCCGCGAACGCCGCGAGCCAGCGAAATTCGCGTGGCGCGAGGACGTCGGGACAGGAAGCCGCCGACTCGCTGGCGCAGCTCCCGAACGAGCTGCGGCAGCGGCGAGACTCGCTGGCGTCCGCCTGGAGGCAGGAGACGCTGGACGCGTTGAATCGGGCGCTCGCGGAAACGGCGGCGCTCGCCCGGCGCCAGCAGGAAGTCGCCGACGCGCTGCGCGAGGGTGAGGCAGGGGCGTCGACGCGCGCGCGCCAGGCCGCCGTCGAAGAAGGAACGCACGCGATCGAGCAGGAGATCAGCGCCGCGGCCGGACGGCATGCGCTGGTATCGCCGCAGCTCGAGGCCGCGCTCGGGTACGCGCAGAACCAGATGAAGCAGGCGCGCGAGCAGCTCGAGCAAGGCGACCCCAATCCCGCGAACGCCGCGCCCTTTGCGGAGCAGGCGCTCGATGCGCTCAACGCGACGGCGCACGCGCTCGTGCGCACGGCGGAGCGCGTCGCCGGGGCGCAGTCGGGATCCGGCTTCCAGGAGGCCGTGGAGCAGCTCGCCCGCATGGCGCAACAGCAGCAGGGAATGAACGGCGACGCGCAGGGGCTCCTGCCGATGATGGGAATGGGTGGCGATGCGATGATGCAGCGGCTGCGGGAGCTCGCCAACCGCCAACGCCAGCTCGCCGAGCAGCTCGAGCGCCTGCAGGCGGGAGGCGATGCCGGCGCCGCGGGCGCCTTGGCGCAGGAGGCCCGTGAGTTGGCTCGCCAACTCGAAGCGGGACGCCTTGACCGTCGCACGGTCGAGCGGCAGGAGCGCCTCTATCGCAAGCTGCTCGACGCCGGCCGCAGCCTGTCCGGCGAGGAGCCGGATGAACAGAAGCAGCGCACCAGTCGCTCCGCGACCGGTGACAGCGTCCACATTCCCGCCGCGCTCCTCCCGGGAGCGACGGGCACAGGGCCAAGAGTCCGCTACCCGACGTGGGACGAGCTCACCGGTCTCACGCCCGAGCAGCGGCGCATGGTGCTCGAATACTTCCGCCGGTTGAATGAGCAGAAGCATTAATTGGGCGGCGGTGGCCGCGCTGGTGCTCGTGGGCTTGGCTGACCCCGGGCGGGCCGCCCGGGGTCAAGCTATAGGGCCCGGCTTCGAGCTGGAGCGGTCCGGTCGCTACGCCGATGCCGCGTCCGTGTACCTCACGACGATCCGCAGCGATCCGACGAACATCCCCGCGCTGCTCGGTCTCGAGCGCACGCTGTTTGTATTGAACCGCATGTCCGAGCTGTTGCCGCTCGTCCAGAACGCGCGCGCGCGCCAGCCCGACAGCCCGGCGCTGCGCAGTCTCGAGCTGCGAGTGTACGCGGCGTTGAACGAACCCGATTCGCTCGAAGCGATCGCGCGCCGCTGGGCGGCGAGCGCCCCGCAGAGCGAGGCGCCGTATCGCGAATGGGGCCTCGCGCTCGCCGATCGCCGCATGTGGGATGACGCACGGCGCGCGTTCCTCGTTGGCAGGCAGACGCTCGGCGGCGACGGCACGCTCGCGATCGAGCTGGCAGAGCTCGAGCAGCGCGTGGGCAACTGGGAGGCCTCGGCGACGGAATGGGGACGCGCCGTCGCTCGCTCGCCCGACGTCGAACCCAATGCCGCGAGCCAGCTCGCCGACGCGCCGGCGCCCATGCGCGATCGCGTGGCGCGGGCCCTGACGGCGCCCGGCGTCTCCGTGGGCGCGCGCCGTCTTGGCGCGGAAGTGCTCCTCACCTGGGGACGGCCAAACGAAGCGTGGGCCGCGATGGAGCCGACGCTGGTCACGGCCGACAGCGAAGCCCCGACCGCGTTGCGGCGTTTCGCCGATCTCGCGGGCACGCTCACGACCACGGAAGGCCATCGCGTGCGCGGCTTCGCACTGGCGCGGTGGGCCGACATGATGCCCGGGTCTTCCGGCGCCCGCGCGCGCGCCGAAGCGGTCCGCGAGCTGCTGGACGGCGGCGACAAGGCCGCGGCGCGACGCGTGCTCGAAGCGCATTCGGATTCGAACGGCGTCGCGCAGTCCGCGCTCATCCAGCTGCTGATCGCGGACAGTCAGCTCGACCTCGCCGAGGAGCGGCTCTCCGCCGCATCCACGGCGATCACGGCCGACGATCGCGCCGCGCTGCGGTTGGAGCTGGCCAGAGCGCGAATCGCGCGCGGCGAGCTGGACCGCGCCGCGGCGGCGCTGGGCGATGATTCGAGCGTGGCGGCGATCGCGCAACGCGGCTGGATCGAGCTGTATCGCGGCAATCTGAAGAATGCGATGGAAGCGTTCCGCACCGCCGGTCCCTATGCCACCGACCGCGCCGCCGCCACAGAACGCACGGCCATGATGGCCATGCTACAGCGCATTCAAGACGAGACGAGCCCCGACTTGGGCTCGGCCTTGCTCACGCTGGCGCGCGGCGACTCGGTGGCTGCCATCACCGCGTTACGTCGCGCCGCCGCCCGGTTCGCGGAGCAGGGAGGACGCCTCGAGGTGCTGCTGCTTGCGGCGCAAGTCGCGGCGCAGAAAGGCGGCGATCAGGAGCTCACGGCCATCGCGCTGTTCGATGAAGTCGTGCGGATCGGCGGCGAAGGTGCCGCTCCCCCTGCCGCCGAGCTCGACTGGGCGCGCCTGCTCGTGCGCACCGGCCGGTCCGCGGAGGCGATCCCGCACCTCGAGCATCTGATCCTGACGTTTCCGAACAGCGCCTTCGTCCCGGAAGCACGACGCGTGCTCGAGCGGGCGAAGGGGGCGATTCCGAAATCGTGAAACGGAGAGACTTTCTGCGGGCCGTTGGGCGGATGGGCGGATTGGCCGTAGGTGCGCGCCTGGGCTCATTGCCCTCGTTCGGCCCATCGGCCCATCTGCCCATCAGCCCATCGCTTCTTATCCCCATGGACGACGCCCAATCCGATCACCTGAAAGCGTACGGGTTGACGTACAGAGCCATCCAGGCCGGTCTCAAAGCGGAGTGGCTCCTCAACTATCGGGGCGGATCGTTCCTCATACCTGATCTCGACGCGCTGCGACGCGATGCGGCGCTCAACGGCATCCGCACGGAGCCCGTCGACAGCGCCATGACAACGGTCCGGGGTGAGATCGAAGCGAGCAACATGGACGCGGTGCCGCTGGAGAAGGCGCCCAAAGTCGCCGTGTACGCGCCGCCGAACGCCGCGCCGTGGGACGACGCCGTCACGATGTCGCTGCAATACGCGGGGATCCCATTCACGAAGATCTGGGATCCCGAGGTGATGAACGGCTCGCTCAAGGACTTTGACTGGCTGCATCTGCATCACGAAGACTTCACCGGCCAGTACTCGAAGTTCTTCCTGATTTACTCGGGGATGTCGTGGCTCGCGGAAATGGTGCAGCGCAACAGCGACACGGCCAAGCGGCTCGGCTTCCAGACCGTGCCCGACCTCAAGAAGGCGGTGGCGCGGAGCATTCGCGCGTACGTCGACAACGGCGGCTTTCTGTTCGCGATGTGCACGGCGACCGAGACGATCGACCTCGCGCTCGCGGCGCACAACGTCGATATCGCGGCCACCTTTGCGGACGGCACGCCGCTCGATCCCGATGCCGACGCCAAGCTCGACTGGAGCCAGGCGTTCGCGTTCACGGGCGGGCACATCGAGACCAATCCGCTCGTCGCCAGCTTCTCCGATATCGACGGCCACCAGGTGAACGGCGGCGCGCGGCGGCAGCCGCTCGGCGCGTTCAAGCTGTTCAACTTCAGCGCCAAGATCGATCCGGTGCCTACGATGCTGGTGCAAGACCACCGCCAGGTGATTCCCGATTTCTATGGGCTGACGACGTCGTTCACGCGCAATCGACTCAAGCCGGGCGTCACGATCCTCGCGGAAGAAGAGGGCGCGCCGTGGGTCAAATACATCCACGGCGATCTGGGGAAGGGGACCTGGACCTTCTTCGGCGGGCATGACCCTGAAGACCCGCAGCACCAGATCGGCGATCCTCCGACCGATCTCTCGCTGCATCCGCACTCGCCGGGTTATCGGCTGATCCTGAACAACGTGCTGTTTCCCGCCGCGAAAAAACGCGAGCTCAAGACGTGAGCGTCGAGCGCCTGACGGCGGCCGCGCGCGCCATCCTCCAGGAGGAGATCGCCGCGGCCCACGGGCGCGAGGTGTCGTTCGTGGTGCGCGCCGATCCCAACGGCACGCTCACGGACGCGCGCGTCGTCGCGCGCGGCACGATCGACGCGGTGCTCGCACTGCCCGGTGTCGCGCAGCGCGGCGAGATGTTGCTCCACAACCACCCCAGCGGCTTCCTCGAGCCTTCGGGCGCCGACCTGCACGTCGCCGCGCGCCTGCACGACGACGGTGTCGGCTTCGGGATCGTCGACAACGACGTTTCGACACTCTACGTCGTCGTGGAGTGTCCCCGCGCGCGCAGTGTCACGCGTCTCGATTCACTCGAGATCGCGAATCTCCTCACCGAATCCGGTCCGGTGGCGCGCGTGCTCGGCACCACGGCGTTCGAGGACCGGCCCGGCCAGCGCGATATGGCGGCGTACGTCGCCGACGCGTACAACGATGGCGGGATCGCGCTGCTCGAAGCGGGAACGGGCGTCGGAAAATCGTTCGCGTATCTCGTGCCGGCGCTCGAGTGGGCGCGCCTCAACGGCGAGCGCACCGTCGTTTCCACCAACACGATCAACTTGCAGGAGCAGCTCGTCGGCAAAGACTTGCCGATCCTGTCGCGCGCCTTCTCGACCGGTGAGCGCGGCGTCACGTTCGCGCTGCTCAAGGGCTGGCGGAACTATCTCTGTCTCTCCCGTCTGGAGCAGGCGCGGGCGGGGCAGGAGTCGCTGTTCGACGAAGGCAGGGGCGCGGAGCTCGAGTCTATCGCGGGTTGGGCCGCGCGGACCGCCGATGGCAGTCTCTCCGATCTCGTGGAGGAGCCGTCGAGCGATGTGTGGGATGCCGTCGCCGCCGAATCGGACCTCTGCACGCGGCTCAAATGCCCGCACTTCGATCGGTGCTTCGTATTCGCGGCGCGGCGGCGCGCGGCCGAAGCCGACATCGTCGTCGTAAATCACCATCTCCTGGCGTCCGACCTCGCCGTGCGCATCGCCTCGGACAACTGGCAGGAAGCAGCCGTGCTGCCGCCCTACCGGCGGCTCGTCCTCGACGAGGCCCATCATCTCGAAGACGTCGCCGCCCACCACCTCGGCACCCAGGTCAGCATGCTCGGCGTGCAGCGGCTGCTCGGCCGCCTCGAGCGCAACGGGCGCGGCCTGCTGCCGACGCTCGCCGCCGAGCTCGGCACGCACGACGATCTGCTGGCGTCGGCGAGCCGCGACCTGCTGACGCGGAGCGTGCTCGACGCGCTGGTCGCGGCGCGGCGCTGGGCCGAGGAGCTCTTTGGTCGACTGGGACGGCGCCTCGATACCGATCAGGTTCTGCGCCTCACCGATTCTTTTGCCGCCGACGGCGTCTGGCGCGAAGGACTCGACGTCGCGCTCGACAACCTGCTCGTTGCGTTCAGCAAGCTGCGCGACGGCGTCGAGACGATCGCCGACCGGCTGTCGATCGACGACCCCGCCGAAATGCGTATGCGGCTCATCGGCGAGCTGCGCGGCGTCGTGCGCCGCCTCGACACGGCGGCGGAAGGACTCAAGGCTACGCTCCAGCCTGTCGGTTACCGCGCGCCCGCCGGCCCGGCCGTGCGCTGGATGGAACGCCGGGGGGGGGGCCGTCGCACAACGAACCTGACGCTGTCGGCCGTGCCGCTCGATCTGGCGCCGGTGCTGAAGGAAGCGCTGTTCGACCGCGTCGAGACCGTGGTGTTGACGAGCGCGACGCTCGCGGCGGGCGGGGAGTTCACATTCCTCGAAGAGCGGCTCGGTCTCTCGCTGCCGCCGTCGCGCGTGACGGTGCGCGAGATCCTGCCGTCGCCGTTCGACTTCGGGGCGCAGTGCCTCTTCGGCATCCCCACCGACATCCCCGAGCCGCGTGACGATGAATCGGGACATGGGGCGGCCGTCGCGCGCGTGCTGCTCGAGCTCGCCCACGCGTCCGATGGCGGTATCTTCGCGCTGTTCACGAGCCATGGGGCGTTGCGTCGCACCGCCGACGCGATCCGCGGCGAGGTCGGCGCGCGCTGGCCGCTGCTGGTGCAGGGCGAGGGACAGCGCGATCAGCTGCTCCGCCGCTTCCGCGAGGCCGGGTCGGCGATCCTGCTCGGCACCGATTCGTTTTGGGAAGGCGTGGATGTGCCGGGCCGGGCGCTGCGCGTGCTCATACTGGCGAAGCTGCCGTTCAAAGTGCCGACGGAGCCACTAACCGCGGCGCGGCTGGAGCGTCTCACCGAGGCGGGCGTGGACGGCTTCACCCACTATCTCGTTCCGCTCGCGGCGCTCAAGTTGAAACAGGGATTTGGGCGGTTGATCCGTACCAAGTCGGACGTCGGGGCGGTCGTCCTGCTCGACCGGCGCGTCGTGACCAAACGCTATGGGGCCACGATGCTGGAAGGCCTGCCGCCGGCCTCCAAGGCCATCGGCAACTGGCCGGACGTACGGCGGGAGCTGGAAGAATTCTTCGCCCTGCACAGCATCGGCACGCCCGTATCCTGGAGCTAGATTTCCGGAGGCCGACTACCAACGGTTCAAGGACACATTCCGTACGGAGTATAAGGTCGGCGACTTCGAGACGACGAACGAGGAGATGCAGTGACGGGGTTCAGTAGGCGCGTCGCACAACTGCCGACCTATCCGATGGCGGAGCTGCCAGCGATCAAGCGGCGGCTGATCGAGCAGGGTGTGGATGTGATCGATGTCGGAGCGGGGGACGCCGACTTCCCGCCGCCCGAGGTCGCCGTGAAGGCGCTCACCCGCGCGGTGCAGGATCCCGCCATGAGCCGCTACGCGTTTCAGCTCGGCCTGCCCGCGTTTCGCGAAGCCGCCGCGGGATATATGCGGCGGCGGTTCGGCGTGAGCGTCGATCCGTTCAAAGAACTGCACCCACTGCTTGGCTCGAAAGAAGGCATCGCGCACCTCGCGACGGCCGTGCTCAATCCCGGCGACGTGGCGATCGTGCCGGTGCCGGGCTATGCCGTCTATCACGGCGGTACTGTCCTCGCCGATGCCGAGCCGTATCTCTACAACCTGACGCCGCGCACCGATTTCCTGCTCGAGCTGAACGAGCTTCCCGCGGATCTATTGAAGAAGGCGAAGCTCGTCTATCTCAACTATCCCAACAATCCGACGGCTGCCGTTGCGCCGCGCGACTATCTCGAGCGCACGATCGCCGCGTGCCGGAAGCACGATCTCGTCCTCGCGTACGACAATCCGTACTGCGAGATCACGTTCGACGGATATGTCGCGCCGTCGATCTTCGAGATTCCTGGCGCGATGGACGTCGCCGTCGAGTTCCATTCCTTGAGCAAAAGCTTCTGCATGACGGGATGGCGGCTGGGCTGGGCGGTGGGCCGGGCCGACCGGATCGCGGCCTTGGCGCGCGTCAAGAACTACGTCGACACCGGTGCATTCCTGGCGGTGCAGGCGGCCGGGGCCGAGGTGCTGAAGCAGGCGGAGCGGATCGCCGCGGGGTACGCCGCGCAGTTCAAGGAGCGGCGCGACGCGATCGTGCCGGCGCTCAAGGCGAACGGATTCGAGATCGAGGCGCCGCGGGCGACACTGTACCTCTGGATTCCGCTGCCCGAGGGCCTGCCGTCGGCCGCGTTCCAGAAGCGCGCGCTCGAGGATGTCGGCGTCGTGACGTTGCCCGGCAGCGCGTTTGGCGCTGGCGCTGAGGGGTTTTTCCGGATTGCTTTGACTGTGCCCATTCCGAGACTCATCGAAGCAACCGAGCGGTTAGGAAAGGTGCTTGCCACTGTTTGACCGTGAGGTAGGAAAGGTACCGATCGGGCGTGCGTGGTTCGTCACCGCGGCGATTCACGTCATCGCCGTGATTCTGTTCTTCACGGTGAACTGGCAGGCGCCGTGGGGCAAACCACGCTACGTCGTGCTCGAGCCGCGCGACATCGGCGACACGCTGGTGTTTGTGCCGGGCACGCGGGAAGCGCGCGCGAAGGGTCCGACGATCGTCTCGACGCGCCGCGAACCGCCTCCGCCGGCCGCCGCTCCACAGCCGCCTCCCGCCGCCCCTTCGCCGCCCGACACCGGAGTGACGCTGCCGGCCTACGATCCCTCCGCCAGTCGCGTCGCGCCCGCCCCGCAGATCGGCGACGGCCGGCTCTGGGTCAGCCCGCGGCCCGGTCTGCCCGCGGCGGTGGCGGACGCGATCTACGGCGACACGACGCAGCGGCGCACGGCGGCGATCGAGCGGCTCAAGGTGATGGTGGACTCGCTCAATCAGGTGCTCGACCAGATGCAGCGCGATCACCAGCGGCCGAAGTGGACCATCGGCGGGACGCCGGACAAACCGCAGTGGGGGATCGATTCCGCCTACATCCATGTCGCCGGCATCAAGATCCCGACGATGGCGCTGGCGCTGCTCGGCAATCTGCTGCCGCAGGGCAACTTCGACGAAGACATGCGGGCCCGGCAGCTCAACGACATGCGCGCCGACATCCTGCGGGCCGCCGACCGCGCGCAGACGTTGCAGCAATTCCGCCGCTACGTGCGCGAGCTGCGCGAGCGGAAACAAGCAGAGCGCGACGCCGAAGAACGGCGCCAGGCTCAGGACACCGTCAAAGCAGTTCCGTAGTGCTGCTGACCCTCCTTGCCCTCGCCGCGACTGTGGCGGCGCAAGACACCGCGAGCCGCACCGTGCTGCGAGCGGGGACCGTCCTCGACGGCCGAGGCGGCGCCCAGCACAACGTCGACATTCTCGTCGTGGGGGGCCGGATCGCGCGCATCGCGCCACGCGGGGCGGTGCCCGCTGGGGCTCGGCTCATAGATCTCGGCGACCGCACTGTGCTGCCGGGCTTGATCGACGCGCACACACATCCCGTCTGGTACTTCAATCGGCAGAACCGGCTGCACACCGCTAGCGACGGCGACACCCCCGCGCAGTCGATGCTGGCCGCGACGGCCAACGCGTATGCGACGCTCATGGGGGGGTTCACGACGATTCAGAGCGTCGGATCGCGCAGCGACGCGGATTTGCGCGACTGGATCGCGACGCAGGGCTTGCCGGGCCCGCGGATTCTCACGTCGCTCGATCCCCTCACCGATCGCACCCTGAGTCCCGACTCGCTCCGCGCGCTGGTGCGCCAGCGCAAGGCGCAAGGCGCCGACCTGATCAAGCTGTTCGCCTCCGCGAGCATCCGAGAAGGTGGCCAGCAGTCGATGTCCGACTCGCAGCTCGTCGCGGTGTGCGGCGAAGCCCACGCGCTCGGCCTGCGCACGCTCGTGCACGCCCATAGCGCCGCGGCCGTGCGCGGCGCGACCCTCGCTGGCTGCACCCAGGTCGAGCACGGCATCTTCGTGACCCAGGACGTGCTCTCGCTGATGGCGCAGCGCTACCTCGACAACCGCACCCGCTATCAGGGAATCGGCAACTACACCGACTCAGGATTCGCGGTGATGGAGCGCGTGTTGCCGCTCGCCGCGGCGGACATTCGCATGGCGCTGGCGACAGCGGGGCTCAAGGTCCTCTACGGCACCGACGCCGTCGCCGGGGCGGACGGCCACAACGCCGAGGATCTGATTTGCCGGGTCGAGCGGGCGGGGGAGGCACCGATGCATGCGATCGTGGCGGCGACGTCGCTCAACGCCGAGGCGTTGGGACTCTCGGATCGGATCGGCGCGATCGCGACGGGGCTCGAGGCGGACATCATCGCCGTGGACGGCGATCCGCTCCGCGACATCGCCGCGCTGCGGCGCGTGAGCTTCGTGATGAAGGGGGGACGTGTGGTGCGCGATGATGGGACGGTGCGGAAATAACGTGTAGGGGCGCAGCATGCTGCGCCCCTACACGATGCGTTACTGCTTCACCAGCTGACCGCGAATCTCCCCACCGGTATGCGCTTTTGTGTGAATGTTCACATAGGCCTTTCCAGCCCGCATGAGGGTGATGACGCTGTCGGGCGGGATGGCTGCCCCGTTCGCCACGGTGCCCGTAAAGCCAATGCCCGTGGGAGTCGGTGAAAGGCTCTGAATGACGGCACCGGCGGAATCCGCGATGCCCCGGTGAATATGCCCGGCGATGACGCTATCGATCGCGGCTGTGACATCGACCTTCCAGCTGATCTCGGTGCCCAGCACCGTGACGATCGCCGTGGCCTGCGCGGTTGACGTCACTGCCGTGGGGCGTTCGTTCGCGCCGTTGAGCGTGGCCTTGTAGACCTCCAGCCCCGCCGGAATGCCCGACGTGTTGTTATCACTGCAGGCAACGCCGATCACGGAAATCGCTGCAAACATCGCCAGTGCTCGTGATACGTGCATACCCAATCCTCCTTAGACAGCTAATTGCAAGTGATACCGCACAAAGCCTCGGGAACGGACTCGGCCCTCCTCTCAGACGGCTAGGGTTATGGAACGACGATTTCCCCACGCATGAATGCCTGGTGGGGGATACAGTGGTAGGGGAAGGATCCGGGCGTCGCGAAGGTATGCGAGAAGCGATCCCCCGGATTCAGGTCGACCGAGCTCCAGATTCCAGCGGTGTCGGACGTCGTCGTGTGCGGCTCCTGAGGCGGTGTTTCACAGTTCACCCAGGTGACGGTCGCGCCCACTGGCACGTGAAGAGTATCGGGATGGAAGGCAAAATCACGGATCGCGACGATGTAGTGCATCGAATCGATCACCGTGACGGGCACGCGGCACTCGGCGGCGGTGTTGATTCCCGGGCCCGCGCCACGCTCCGAGAAGCACGCCACGGCTACGGAACACCCCACCGCTACGGGCAGTACCCACCGGAGCGCCTTCATGGCTGCCTCACGACGACGACACCCTTCATGAACGGGTGCGGCGTGCAGTGGAACGAGTATTCGCCCGGTTGCGTGAACGTGTGACTCCACGTCTTGCCGGGTTCGATCGCCCCGGAGTCCCACGACCTGTCGTCGGCACTGATCGTGTGCACCAGGGGATCGGTGTTGGTCCAGACGATCGTGGTGCCCGCGGTGATTTCGATACGCTTCGGCCCAAAAGTCATGGTCCGGATTTCGGCGCGCGTCGCGCCCGCAGGCGCCGCCGCCTCGCCGCCTCCCGGCGCCCCTTCGCCACCCTTCTTGCGCCCGAAGTATCTGCTCAGCGTGAAGGGAATCGTGAACTCAAACCCACCCCGCACGCGGTCGATGCCGCGCGAGGCTCCCTGCAGCGTGGCGGTGTTGGTGTTGGTGACTTGCAAGGAGAGCGTGTGCGGCGAGTAGGGAATCGCCATCTGCAGTCCGGCGCCCCAGGCGACTTTCTCTCCGGCCCGCTTGTCGAGCAGCGACGTCGCGTCGCCCGCCAGCGCGAACCAACGGTTCAGCCGCAGTGTCGCACCCGCGCCCACCGCGTAACGCGTCGTGTCGCTGTGATAGCCGTTCGACAGCAATCTGCCGACAGCTATCAGTCGTAACCGTCCCAACGTTCGCGCACCAGTCAACTCAGCGTCGAGGCTTCCGGCGGCCTGGTTGTAGCCCGCCTGCAACGCCACGCCCGACCTCGCGTAGCGCCCGAACACTTCCCACTCGTTCGGAAAGGCGGACGCGACGTCGGACGAGGTCGCGTAGTTGAATCCGATGAGCAGTGGGAGAGGAAGCTGGTAGCTGAGGAGGAACGTCGGCGAATTCGTAACTTTGCGGAGTGGGGCGTCACCCACTCCGAATCGGTGCACGAAATTGAACTGCAGCGTGCCGCGCGCGCCCAGCCAGCCACCCGACAGGTTGGGTGGCCGCTCGAGAACGGATTGGCACGAGCCTACATCAGGAACTCCCAGAGACGCGGATAGGGCGCAGGTGACGAACACTGCGATCTGACCAGGCAGACGCAATCGGGCCTCCTCATGCGAGAGACGCAGCCTCGAGGCGGCGCAACGCCGCCTCTTTACCGACAACCGACAGCAGCTCGTTCACGGGTTCCGACACCGTACCTCCGGTCAACGCGATGCGGATCGGCTGGAAGATCTTCCCCGCCGGTACGTTCCGTTCTTCCGCGAGATCGCGCAACACCTTCTCGAGACTCGCAGGCGACCATTCCGGCGCGTTCTTCAGCGCGACGACGCTGGCCGCGAGCGATGCCCGGTAACCGGTCGGGTCCTTGGCGATTTCCTTCTGCGCTTTTTCGTCGAGCGTCACGAAGCGCGCGTCGAGCCGCACGGCCACCTGCCGCGCGACGTCGAGCGTGGTCCGAGAGCGCGTCTTGACCGCGGTAATCACCTTGAGCACCGCGTTCTGGTTCCCGTTGAGACCCACCTTTGCCAGCTCCGGTTCCACCAGCGGCAGCAGCTCGTCGGCCGACTTCGCCGTCAGGTACTGCCCGTTCATCCACTCGAGCTTCGTCGTGTCGAAGACGGACGGCTTTTTCAGAATGCCATCGAGCGAAAAGAGGTCTCGCAGATCCTCTTTGCTCATGATCTCTCGATCGCCGCCCGGACTCCATCCAAGTAGCGCGAGAAAGTTGCGCATCGCCTCTGGGAGAATACCTAGGTGTTGGTAGTCTCCGACAGCCGTCGCGCCGTGCCGTTTGGAGAGCTTTTTCCCGTCGGGTCCGTGAATCATCGGCACGTGACCAAAGATGGGGGTCACCGAGCCGAGCGCGCGATAGACGGCCAGTTGCTTGGGCGTATTGGAGATATGATCGTCGCCGCGGAGGACGTGGGTGATCTTCATGTCGATGTCGTCGACGACGACGGCAAAGTTGTACAGGGGGGACCGGTCCGACCGGAGGATCACAAAGTCCCGGATGTCCTCACCCTTGAAACTGATGCGGCCGTGAACGGCGTCATCCCACGCCAGCTCGCTGGGGGGGACGCGCAGCCGGATCGCGTCCTCCTCCATGTAGGCCTTCCCCTCTTTCAGCAGCTGATCGGCGACCTGCTGGTGGCGGGCGAGCCGAGCGCCCTGGAAGATCGGCGGCTCGTCCCAGTCGAGGCCGAGCCAGGTGAGACCATCGAGGATGACCTGGGTGTTTTCATCGGTGGAACGGGCCTTGTCGGTGTCTTCGATGCGGAGCAGAAACTTCCCGGCCTCGCGACGGGCGAACAGCCAGTTAAAGAGGGCAGTGCGGGCGCCGCCGACGTGGAGGTAGCCGGTTGGTGAAGGAGCGAACCGGACGCGAACGGGCATGGGGAATAATATGACCATCAGAGAGCCTTCGGAAATCCTTCATAGGTCTCCGCACATGGTGGCGTCGGTTGTAGCACCACAACGACAGAATCAGAGCCGCCGGGTGACGTGCCGTGCTGCAGCGTGCGGCACCGAGCTTGCGAACGCCTGGGACGTATGGCACGAACGTGCGTCATCGCGCTGCTCGTCGCCGCCGCGTGGACGGCGCTGCCCGCCCACGCCACAGCGCAGCGTCTCGTCACCTACCAGCCGGGAGTGTCGCGCGACGCCCCGAGTGCGTTGCCGCGGCTCAGGCTCACGGCAACAGCCCCCGTCCGCGTGACGTGGCGACCGAGTGAGGTCGCCTTGGCGGGCGCGTTTACCGCTGCGCTCCTGATCGACGCCGCGCAGACGCGCCGCCTCGCGGCCGGCGGCTGGCGCGATCACGTGGAGACGAATCCCATTCTCGGGCGGCGCCCGAGCGTCGGGCAGTTGAATACCTACACAGCGGTCGCGGGGCTTGCGGTGCTGGGTGTTGCGGCGGCGGCGCCCAAGCGTGCGCGGCCCTGGATCCTCGGCGTGGCACTCGCCGCCGAGGCGTGCGCGCTCGTCGCGGTCTCGCGTGCCGGTATAGCGATCAGGATTCCGTAGCCGGGACGGAGAGGGGGGGATTCGAACCCCCGATAAGGTTTTAAGGCCCTATAACGGTTTAGCAAACCGCCGCCTTCAGCCACTCGGCCACCTCTCCCGGGGAGTGAATTATCCCCGAGGGAGGCTCAGCGAGCAAGGCCGCTCAACCAGCCGGTTCTCACCCGCAACCGCTCTGGCGTCGCGTCGGGCATCGCCTCGATACGCCACCGGGCGCTGTCCGCCCGCACGAGCTTCAGCCCTGCCCACGCGAGCGCCTCGTCGTAATCCAGGTCCTCGATACCGCCGACGTGACGCTCGAACCAGTCGTGCATGTCGACGCCCGCCGCGTCGCTCACCGCCCGCTCGACGTCGTCCTCCGTATAGCCCCGCCCTTGGAGATAGTACGATGCTGTGGGCGCGTTCCACACGCGCTGCTTGAGATTGTTGAACGCGTCGTCGAGCGACTTGGCGTTGTTGCTCCGATTGCGAATGAACAGGTCGAGATAGGCCGCCAGCCCCGCGCCTTTCGTGTAATAGTCGAAGAAGGTGTTCCGGAAGTTCGTCGGCTGGGCCTGCGGGGCGCCGTCCCAGAACGGCGCAGAGAACGAGGCCATGCGCGCCGAGATCACTTTGCGGCCGGGGGCGGTGAGATTGTCCTGAATGAGCGCCGCCATGCTTCGGTAGAAGGCGGCTGTGTCCTCGATCCCGGCGCGATGCAGCGCGACTTCTCCATAGTACTGCGTCCACCCCTCGGCCACCCAGAGCGACGGCTGATACTGCTCGTGCGTGTAGTCGAACGGGCCCAGCGCGGCCGGCCGCACGCGTTTGACGTTCCAGACGTGGAAGTACTCGTGCGCCGCCGAGCCGATGCCGGGCAGCAGCGTCGCGGTATCGGTCCAGAATCGCCGGCTCTGAATCTGCGTCGAGTACAGGTGCTCCATCCCGTCGCCGCCGGGAAAGCCGATGTTGAACAGGAACGTGTACTCCTGGAGCGGCGGCGGGCCAAAGACGGTGTTCTCGTAGCGCACGATCTTCTCGACGTCGCCTACGAAGCGCTCGCGCGTCCCCGCCGGCGGCGTCCCGTTGTGGTGCACCATCACCCGATAGGTGCGGTTGTCCACCACAAACGAATCCAGCATCAATGATCCCGCGGGCGCCACCTCGGTGGGCGTATCGATCAACAGGTCGTAATTCGGAAACGCGAAGTGTCGCTGGCCCGCGGCCGCAACGGCGCCGTTCATGATCGTCCAATTCTCGGGCGGCGTGACGTCGAGCGAGACCGGATCCTGCTTGTGGCCGCTCACGTACATGAACAGCGACGCGCCGTTCCAGTTGGCGTGCGCGCTATCCAGCACCGAAAACGTGCCGGACATCGGCGCGTTGGCGAACACGCGATAGGTAACGCGCACGCTGCGGCTCGCACCGGTGGACACACGCCACAGCGATCCGTCGACCTTGGTCCAGCGCAGCGGCTGGCCGTCGCTTCCGCTCACCGCGAGGTCCTGCACGTTCTTGGCGAAATCCATGCGCCCGTACCGCCCGGGCGACCAGACGGGCATCTGGAGGTCCACCGAGCGGCCGGTCAGCCCGGCGGCCGTGAGCGTGATGGTGTAGAGATGCGACGCCACATCCGGCATCGCGATCGTGTACGCGATGGTGTACGGCCTCGCGGCGGGCCGAGCCTGCAGCAGGCTCAGGGCGACGAACACAGCCTCGAGGGTATTCAGCGCGTCACGACCTCGATGACGCCGCCCTCGTGTCCCACCCCGTAACGTGCGTGGGCCTGCGCGGCGGGGAGGAAACGCAGCTCCTTGACGTCGCTGACGCGAATCTCGCGCAACTGGCTCACATCTCCAGCAGAGACACCGTTCAGGTAGACGCGCAGCTGGCCGGCACTCTGATCACGGATGCTGCTCACGCCGCGCGAGTGCAGCCAGGTGGGCCGGAATTCCTGCACCAACGCCATCAGATCGATCGCGGTCGATCCCTCGAACTCCTCCGCCTTGAGCACATTGGAATTGCTGGCTCGCGACCGACGCGTCTCGCGGGCGCGCGTCGAGTCGAATGGTGCGGGCGCGGGAGGAGGCGCCGGCGGCGGCGACGGGGGGGGCTCCGCCGCGATGGGTTCCCCCCCCGTCGGTGCGACGGCGCCAGTCGACACCTCAATCACGCCCCCCGCGTGGCCCGTCCCGTACCGCTGCTGCGCATCGGCCGCGCCGTAGAAATGGATCTCGCGGATTTCGGGGCGCATCAGCTCGCGCAGCCGACTCACATCGCCGTACTGCATGCCGTTCAGATATACCTGGAGGACGCCGGCGGTCGGATCCTGGATGCTCACGACGCCACGGGAGTGCAGCCAAAGGGGCCGGGCTTCTTGCACCAGGGCGTACGCGTCGAGCGCCGTGGACGCCTCGATTTCTGGGCGCTCGATCAGATTGGAGGTGCGCAACCGCGTATGCGTCGGAGCTGGCGCGGAGGCCGGCGCGGGAGGTGCGGGCGCCGGGACCACCCCCATCGCCACCGCCGTTGGCTGCGGCGCGGCCGGCGCGGCCGCGAGGGTTGCAGCCGCCGAGTCGGAGCGATAAACGATGATCCCAGCCCGCGTTTTGATCTCCACCGCGTTGCCGCCGACCTCCTTGAATCCCGCGACTTCGAGTTGCGTTCCCATCGCCATCGGCCGCTGCTTCATTTCCGCCTCGGGCATCCGGATCACCCAATCGCGCACGATCCAGGCGCCGGACGGCACGCGCAGGAACGCGATGCGCCCGCCGGCGCGCGGCGCGACCAACCCCTCCGGCAGTCGTGTGTAACTGAAATCGAGGTGATGCAGCATCGCCGTCGTGCGGTCGATCCAGAGCGTGCCCGTAATGTCCGGCAGCGTGCGGCCGCGGGCCGGTGAGAACGCGAGGCCGATGAGCCCTTCAGTTTCTCCGCGCCCGGACTTCGTCTCGAAGCAGTGCGTGCGCAGGAACGCGTCACTGATAAATTCATCCGCGTCGGGCCCGTGATACGTCCAGCCTTCCGAATCGACGACGACGAAGCCTTCGCGCTCGAGCTGATCGGGAGGGACGCTCTTGATCGGGACGCGGCGGTATCCGTCGTCGCGCCAGGTGGAGTCGGGGCCGCGGGCCCGTCCTCCCGGGGACGTCGCTCGCTCGAACCGCGCGATTGCATACCAGTAGCCGGGGTCTCGCGACGTCCACGACACCGCCGCGAGTGCCTCGTGCACTTCCTCCCACACCGCGGCCACCGACGCACCTGCTTCCACATCACATTGCCGCTCGCCTTGCACGACGACCTGCGATAACGCCACGGGGATCGGGTCGATCACGGCGTTGTAGGAGCTCGTGCCGCCGGCGGTCAAGGTGAGCGGGGGAGAGACGTACGGACGAAAACCGATGCGCTTGGAGCGAAGACGATACACGCCCGCACCGGGCGCGGTCAGCAAGAATTCGCCGGAGCCGTTGGTAATCGTTCGCGCCTTTTCGACGCCGTGTTCATCCACCAAAGTGAGAAACGCCCCGGGCAGTGGTGCGCGACTGACGCTGTCCGTCAATTGTCCGCGGACGGTCTGCGCGGCGAGCGCGCCGGGAACGGCCAATGCTGCGACGAGTAGGAGCGCAGGGAAGCGCATTTTACGGCCTTTCTTCCCACCACCTGAATCGTTGGGGTTCGAGTTTTGAGAGCCGGTACAGATTGCGCGCGAATCGCCCGACGAACAGCGCCACCATGCCGGCCAGCAGAATCGCGAGCATCCAGTTCGCCAGGACGTCGATCGGCACGGGCAGCGGGGACGGCCATCCGGTGGTGATGAACGCCGCGGTATTCAGCAGAATGAGAATCAGACGCACTTCCGTCGGACCGATGCGCCCGTAGGAAATATTGAACACGCCGAACACCGTGGATTCGAGGTAGACGTTGATCGACATCGCGAGATACACGACGACGATGCCGAGCGCGAGGCCCAGATACACGTAGGGCGACAGCCCGATCCCGAGACCGATGACCGCGGTCGAGAACGCATCGACGACGTGATCGAGGTAATAGCCGTACTTGGGCCGCTGGGTCCTGCGCACCCGCGCGAGCGTGCCGTCGAGGCTGTCCCCGAGCCAGTTCACGCCCAACATCAGGCTGGCAACCCAGAGCCAGGCCGGACTGTAGTTGGTCAGGGCGTAGGCGGCGCCGCTGCCGACCGCGCCGAGGATGCCGATGGCCGTGAGGTGGTTGGAGCGAATAGTGCGGGGCACCCGCGCAGCGATGCGCTGTAGCACTCGCCGTTCGATGCCCGCGAGCAGGAACGTCATTTCGCGCCGCGCGTCGGCCACGACTACCAGTCCTCCGTTTTCACGACGGCGAGTACGGATTCGAACGGACTGAGTTCCATCGCTTTCGCCTCCGCGGGCAACGTGATCGTCTGCTCGGTGAGCGGCCCTTTGATGAGCACGCGCACCAGCGCCTCGCCGTCCGCGAACTTGATGCGCAGCGGGACGTACATCGCGAATGTGGCCGGGGCGTCGGTCTGCTTGATCCGCAGGTGCGCCGCGTACTTCCCGCCGTCTGCCGGCTCCACGTTCCAGGCGAAGGTGTAAGTCGGCACGGCGGTGCCGTAGATCCACTCGTCGAAGAACCAGTCCATCGGCCGCCCGACGTGCTTTTCGACGACCCGCTGAAAATCGAGGGTCGTGGCGCGCTTGCCGCGATAGGTCTCGTAGAAGTTGCGCATCATCAGCTTGAACCGGTCCTCACTCATCGTGCGGGGATCGATCATCATGTTGCGCAGCATGTGCAGTACCCACGCGCCCTTCTGGTAGGTGATCAGCCCGTAGTTGCCGCGCCAGTTTTCCAGCGCTCGGTAGCCCAGGCCGATCGGGACCGCCTTGTCCCGCGTCCGGCGGATCTCGTCGCGCGACTCGCGAAGCATTTTGAAATACTTGTCGTTGTCATGCAGGATCGTCTGCATGTACCACATCCCCGCGAACTCGGCGAAGCCCTCCGACAGCCAAGCATCGCGATAACTCGCCGGCTCGACACCGATCCCCCACCACTGATGGGCCATCTCGTGCGCGCGGAAGCTTTCATCTTCACCGGCGTCGGACAGGCCCAGGAAGGTGGCGAACGACAAGTGGATCATCCCGGGGAAGGCCTGCCCGTGGAAATACGGAATCTCGGTCGCGTAATAGTGGTGAAACAGCGGCGCCCCGAAGGCGTTGGTGAAGAACGCGAGGCTGTTCGCGACGTCCGCGCCCACGTCGTCCGGCGCGCTGCGCGACGTCGGGATGAAACGACGGATCAGACCGTGCGCTTCGGTATTGAGCTGAATGGTCACCGGCGGGATGCGCTGATCGGTGATCGCGACCTCGTCGAAGCTGCCGATGTTGAACGACACCTGATTGGTGGGCAGCTCGCTCACCCATTTGGTGACGACGGTGTTCCCCTGCGTATCCGCCTGCACCCGACGCCCGATGCTCGAGAAGCGCAGGCTCTTGGGGGTGTGAAACGTGAGGTTCACATCGAAGACTTGATCGCCGCGGTAGCGGGGATACCACGTCTCCGTGTCCTTGATGAACGCCCAGGCGTCCAGCACGGTCCGCAGATCACCGCGCGCTTCATCCCACATGGGGGGCAGCGCGGATCCAAAGCCGATCAGGCTGCCGTGGTAGACGACCCGGATCGCCTGCGTCTTTCCCATGGCGAGCGGTTCGGCCAGGCGGATCCAGAGCCCGCCGAAATGATCTTTGCGGGCGAACGTCAGCGGCACCCCGGCGTCGGTGACCACGGAGTCGACCTGGAGCTCCTCGTACAGGTAGAACGGCGCCCACCGCTGAGGGTCGGAGCGGCCTATCAGCTTGATCGTCGTGCGCGCGGAGAATTTGTAATTCCCTTCGATCGTTGCATCGATGTCGTAGCCCGTCACGGCCAGCGGCTCGGGCTGCTCGTTCGCGGTCGAGACCCCACTCACGAGGTCCTCGGCGCGCTCGAACTGACATACGGTCTCGGTACGCTGACCCAGCATTTTCCCGCGGCGGTAGAGCAGGATCTCCTCGACTTCCGCGGGATCGAGCTGAATCATCACGCTCTCGCCGCGCTTGCGCTGGACGTACGCGGCGAAGAACCCGGTCGTCGTGTGATTGAGCAGGGCGGTGACGAGACTCGCGTCGGCGCTGCGGCTGCGGCCGTCCACGAGGTAATCGAGCGCGGACCCGATCGCGCCGCCGGGATCGGCCGCGCCCTGCGGCACCGGGGGGGGGCCAAACTTCAGCGACCGCCCCAGCTCGGTTCCCGTCGAATCCGCAAAGAAGAGGACGACCGCGGTGATCGGCCCGTTGATCGTCGAGTCGCCCAGGACGCGTTTGAGATTGAACTGCTCCACGAGCAGCGGAGGAACGAAGGACAGCGACCCCGAGCCCACCCAGGCGATCGCCACGGTGCGCCCCGCGACGGGCGTCAGCTGATACGCGACGCCGTCATCGAGACGCAACTCCATCACGTCGCGACGGAGGACGACTCCATGGACTGGCGCCGCCGCGTTCGGGAGCGGAGCCAGGTTCTTGATCTGATCGAAGACGGTGTCGTAGGGCGTTTGGACCGATGCACTGCAGGCGAGCACGAACGCGACGACGGCATGCATACGACCTCCGCGGGGGGTGAGTCGACGGAGGGCACAGGATTCGAACCTGTAAGGGCTTGCGCCCGCCGGTTTTCAAGACCGGTGCCTTAGCCATTCGGCCAGCCCTCCCAGCCGTTTCTAACCTACCGCCCTGGCGGCGCGTACCAAAGCACCCTTGCGGGCCAATTTGATTTCGGTGTATCTTCGGGCCCCAGTTCGAACAAAAACGGGACCGGCCAATGTCGATTTCCCGCGTTCTCTTTCGACGTACTAGCAGAAGTCATTGGAACTACCCGGTGACACGTCCCGTTACGTTCAAGACTGTCCGGCCGGTTCACTTTCCTGGGAAAATTTTCGCACATGAAACTCTCTGAAACCGCGATACGACGCCCGGTCCTCGCCAGCATGCTGTCCGCGGCGCTGGTCCTCTTCGGGTTCATCGGCTACACCCGCCTCTCGGTACGCGAGCTGCCCGACATCGATCCGCCGGTGATCTCGGTGACGACGGTGCTCCCCGGCGCGAACGCGCAGGTCGTCGAGACCGCGGTCACCGACGTGCTCGAGGAAGAGCTCTCCACGATCCAGGGGATCCGCACGCTGAGCAGCTCGTCGGCGGAGCAGACGAGCAACATCACCCTCGAATTCACCCTCGACCGGCCGGTCGACGTGGCCGCGCAGGACGTGCGCGACAAGGTGTCGCGCGTGCGCGGGCGGTTGCCGGTGGACGTGCTCGAGCCGGTGATCGCGAAGCAGTCGGCCGATGCGCAGCCGTTCTTCTGGCTCGCGCTCTCCAGCGACAACTACGATCTGATGCAGCTGTCCGACGTGGCGGACCGGCTGGTGAAGGCGCGGTTGCAGAGCCTCCCGGGCGTCGGCAGCGCCGCCATTTTCGGCGAGCGGCGCTACTCGATGCGGGTGTGGGTCGACCCTCAGGCGCTCTCGGCGCGCGGGCTCACGGTGCAGGACATCGAGTCCGCTATCGCCTCGCGCAACGTCGAGATTCCCGCGGGCCGGATCGAGTCGACCCGGCGCGAGTTTTCCGTCCGCTCACTCGGCGAGCTCAAGACGCCGGGCGAGTTCGGCGAGATGGTGGTGGCGAGCCAGGGCACGCAGCTCGTCAAGCTGAAGGACGTCGCGCGGGTCGAGCTGGGTCCTGAAGACGACCGCTCGATCTTCCGCTGGAAGGGGACGCCCTCGGTCGCGATCGGCGTGGTCCGGCAGTCGAAGGCCAACCTGATCGACGTGGCGAAGCGGATTCGGGAGGAGCTGCCGGCCATCCAGCAGACGCTCCCCCTGGGCGTGAGGCTCGAGAGCGCGTTCGACGGATCGGTCTTCGTCACGCACTCGATCGATGATGCGCGCCTCACGTTGCTGATCGCCGCGATCCTCGTCGTGCTGATCATCTTTGTGTTCTTGCGCAACGTCAGAGCCACGATTATCCCGGGACTCGCGATCCCGGCATCCATCGTATCGACATTCGCGATCATGTACTTCCTGGGTTTTTCGATCAACAACTTTACCCTGCTCGCGCTGACGATCGCGATCGGCATCGTGGTGGACGACGCGATCATCGTGCTCGAGAACGCCTTCCGGCATCAGGAGGAGCTGCACGAGAATCCCGAGCAGGCGGCGGTGAACGGCACGAACGAGATCGGGTTCGCCGTCATCGCGACCACGATCGCGCTGGTCGCGGTGTTTTCGCCGCTCGCGTTCCTCACGGGCACCGCGGGCCGGTTGCTCAGCGAATTCGGTATCGCCGTCGCGGGCGCCGTCGTGATCTCGGGCTTCGTCGCGCTGACGCTCACGCCGATGCTCTGCGCCAAGATCCTTCGGATGCAACCCCAGCACGGCAAGACCTTCCAGCTGTTCGAGCGCGGCTTCAATGCGCTATCGGAACGGTATGGGCAGCTGCTGCGTCGCGCCGTCGATCACCGCGTTGCCGTCCTGCTCGGTACGCTGGCAGTCGTCGCCGTCTCGGTCTTTGCGTTTTTGATTTACCCGCCGACGCGACTCCAGAACGAGCTGATCCCGGACGACGATCGCGGCTTCTTCCTGGTCGTGGTCCGGGGACCGGAAGGCGCGTCGCTGCCGTACACCGACGGCTACGTGCGCCAGGTGGAACAAATCATCGACCGCACGCCCGGCGTGAACGGGTACTTCACGATCGTCGGTGGATTCGCGGGTGGCGTGAACAGCGCCTTCGTCGGCGTGATCATGAAGCCTTGGGGCGAGCGCCCCGAGTTGAAGCAAACGATCGGCGGGCTGTTTCCCCAGCTCATGGGGATCTCGGGGGTCCTGGCGTTTCCATACGCGCCCGGCGCCATCGGCTTCTCGCAGCCCATTCAATACGTCGTGCAGAACCCCGATTTCGCGAAACTCACGGAGATCATGGGACCGTTCGTCGGCCGCGTGTCCCAGATCAAGGGGCTCGCGAACGTTCAAACCGACCTCTTCGTGAACAAACCGGAGCTCCGGGTGACATTCGAGCGGGACCGGGCGGAGGATTTGGGCGTACCGGTCCGCGATGTGGCCTCGGCGCTGCAGACGTTCCTCGGGGGCCGCCGCGTGAGCACCTTCACGCGCAACGACAAGCTCTACTATGTGATGGTGCAGCTCGATCCCAAGGATCGCGCGACCCCGAGCGATATGCGCGGGGTGTACTTACGCGGCAAGGGCGGCCAGCTGGTCCAGCTCGACGCCCTGGCGAACGTGCAGGAAGGCGTGGGCGCGCGGCAAATCAATCATTTCAACCGGGTTCCGGCGTTCACATTGTCGGCCTCGCTCGTGCCCGGGCTCGCCCAGGGCGAGGCGCTCGATTCGATCGACGCCGTCGCGAAGCAGCTGCTGCCGCCCGGGACCACGACGGCCCTCTCCGGAGAATCGCGCGAGTATAAGGAGAGCGGGAGCGCCATCTACTTCGCCTTTGTGATCGCGCTGATCGTGGTGTTCATGGTGCTCGCCTCGCAGTTCGAATCGCTGCTGCACCCCTGGACGGTGCTCCTGGCCGTCCCGCTCGCCATCACCGGTGCGCTGGCGACGCTGAAGTTCGCGGCGATCATTCATCGGTCGGGTGCGACGATGAACCTGTACAGTCAGATCGGGATGATTCTGCTGATCGGACTCGTCAGTAAAAACTCGATTCTGCTCGTCGAGTACACGAATCAGTTGCGGGAGAAAGGCCTCGACACCATCGCGGCGGTGCTCGAGGCGGGGCGGATCCGGTTCCGCCCGATTCTGATGACGTCGGTCGCCACGATCATGGGAGCGGTGCCGGTCGCCTGGGGCGTCGGCGCCGGGTCCGCGTCCCGGAAACCGCTGGGATACGCGATCGTCGGCGGGGTGTTCTTCTCGACGGCGCTCACCCTCCTCGTGGTGCCGGCGGCGTACGTGGTGTTCGACGGGTTGCGCGAGCGGGTGCGCGCGCGGCGCGGTCGCCTCGTCCCGGTAGCAGGGGAGGGCGACTGATGGTCGTCGCTCTTTTGCTGGCTCTGCAAGTCTCCGACTCCCTCCCGCAGGTCACCTTGAGAGACGCGCTGCAGCGCGCCGTGAGCCTCGATCCGAACTACGTCGCGGCGCTCGGCCAGGTGGACAACGCCGTCTGGGCGCGGCGCAGCGCGTTCTCGGTCTTTGTGCTGCCGTCGATCACGCTCGCGACGACGGCGACGCGCAGCAACCCACCCTTCTTCAACTTTGGGACGCTGCGGCCGGAGAAATTTTCCGTGCAGTCGTCGATCACCGCGTCGTACGATCTCTTTTTAGGCGGCCAGAAGTTCGCGGAGCTGTCGCGCTCAGGCGCGGCGCTGGAGAGTGCGCACGCCGGTGAGCTGAAGCAGCGCTTCACCACCGCGCTGCTCACCGAATCCGACTACTACAATGTCCTCGCCGCCGCCGAGCTCGATCGCGTAGCCCGCGACCGCCTGCGCCGCGCCCGGGAGCAGCTCGCCGTCGCCCGTGCGCGCGTGTCGTCGGGTGCTGCGGTCACGACCGATTCGCTGAATCTGCGACTCGAGTTCACGCGGGCACAGGTAGCGCAGCTCCAACAGGCATCGACGCTGCGCGTCGCACGGCTCGAGCTGGGCCGGCGGATCGGCGCCCCAGGACCGGTAGACGCCGCGCCGCTCGACACGGCGCCCGCGCCGGAGCTGCCCATTTCGCTCGCGGACGCGATCAGCCAGGCGGCGGTGCAGGGCCCCGGCTATCGCATCGCCGCCGCGGACGAGCGTGTCGCTTCCGCCGTCTTCCGGTCGCGCCTCGGCGCGTACCTGCCACACGCGACGCTCTCCTGGACCGGCGTGGGCTTCGATAACAAGTTCGTTCCCTCGGGGGCGAAGTTCACGCAGCTGTCGCTCGGCGTCTCGTTTCCGCTGTGGGACGGCGGGCGCCGCGAGCTGGCAGTGTCGCAGGCGCGGGTGACTCGCGACGTCGCGCGCGCGGTGCGGCAGGACATGGATCGCGCCGTGCAGCACGATGTGACGGCCGCCTACGATGCCTATGTGACGACGCGGGCGACCGCCGATCTCGCAGTGCAGGGCCTCGCGGTCGCGCGCGAAAGCTTCCGCGTGCAGCAAACGCGCTACTCGAGCGGCGCGACGACGATTCTCGATCTGCTCGATGCCGAAGTAAACCTGTCCCAGGCCGAGGCGGATCTCGTGCAAGCCCGCTACGGGACCCGTCTCGCGCTCGCCGGCCTCGAGAGCATTCTCGGCAAGAGACTCTTTTCCGATAAGGGAACCCCGTGATGTCGTACCGCGCCCTAGCTGTTCTGCTCCTGCTCGCGGCACCCGCCGCGTGCAAAAAGGCCAACTCCGCGGCAGGCGGAGGCCCCGGTGGACCTGGCGGCTTCGCCATGCCCGTCGAGGTCGCCGCCGCGATCCGCGATACCGTCGTGGACGCGATCGCGGCCACGGGCCAGATCGAGGCCGTGCAATCGGTCGAGCTCCGTCCCGAGGTCGACGGCCGGATCGTGGAGATTCTCGTGCGCGAAGGTCAGGAAGTCGGCGCGGGCACGGGACTGTTCAAGGTCGATGACGCGGAGCTCAAGGCGCAGGTCGCGCGCGCCGAAGCCGACCGCGACGTGGCGCAACGGAATCTCGAGCGCACCAAGCAGCTCATGGCGCAGAACGCGTCGTCGCAGGCCGATCTCGAGAAAGCCGACGCGGGCTATCGCGCCGCCCAGGCGTCCTACGATCTGCTCAAGACACGGCTCGACCGCACCGTGGTGCGGGCGCCGTTTAGCGGCGTCGTCGGACGGCGGCTCGTGAGCATCGGCAGCTACGTCAACAGCCAGACGCCGCTCATCTCGCTACAGTCGGTGAACCCCCAGCACGCCTCCTTCCAGGTGCCCGAGCGCTATGCGGACCAGTTGCGCCGCGGCCAGCTCGTGAGCTTCCAGGTCGCCGCGCTGCCCGGCAGGAATTTTTCGGGCGAAGTGGTCTTCGTGGATCCCGTGGTCGAGCTGCCGGGCCGCACCATCCTCATCAAGGCGCGCGTGCCGAACCCCGAGCACCAGCTCCAGGCGGGGATGTTCATCGAGGCGCGGCTCGCGACCAACATTCGGCCCAATGCCGTAGTCGTGCCCGAGGACGCGCTGCTACCGATGCAGGGCGCGACGTTCGTGTGGGTGGTGAAGGACAGCAAAGCCAATCAGCGCCAGGTGACGGTCGGCGTTCGGACCGCCGGCTGGGCTGAGGTCCAGAGTGGCGTGGAAGCCGGCGACCAGGTCGTGGTTGGCGGAGCGGAACGGCTCTTCCCCAACGCGCCGGTGATGGCTCGCGTGGTGGAGCGCCACCGCGGCGCGCCGACCGCGGAGTCTACGGCGGCGACGAGCCGGCCAGCCGGCGGTGGAACGCAGCCGGCAGCCAAGGACTCAGCGAAGCACTAGCGGACCGGGCGCTCCGGCAGCGGCTGGAGCGTCATCCGCGTGTTGCGGAAGACCGCCTGCGCGATTTGCTGCGCGCGGGCCGAGAGCGTGGGATCCTTCGCCTGGATCGCCTCCGCCATCGTGTAGTACGTGAGCCCATACAAATCGAGGATGCCCTTCGACGGCTCGTCCACCCAGCCGCGCGGGCGTAGCCGCGCGGCGGCGTCGGAGTGGTACACGTCGAACAGCAGCTTCATTGTGCGCGGCACATTCACATAGCCGAGCGACTGAATCCCCTGGATGCTGTCCGAGGGCGCCATCTCCTTCGGGCGCAGCACCCGCGCAAACCCCTGTCCCTCCAGATGCGACGTCAGCCCGAACTGATCCCCGTACATCCCCACCGTCCGTGAATAGTAGATCGGCCGCTTGCCGAGCTGATCTTTGATGACCTGCATGACGATGAGGTCGGCGCGCTCGACGTACGGGCGGCCCAGCATCTGCGGATCGACCGTGATGCGGACGGTATCGGCGCCGGTGCCGAGCTTGGCGGTGCGCTTGTCCTCGACCATGAAGAACTGCGGGAGCGCGTCGAGCTGCTCGTCCGTGAGGGACATCAGCCTTCCCTCCGGCTTCGGCCACTGCCTGCCGCGATAAATTGCGGGCGCGTTCGTTGAATCGAACGTCGCCAGCGGGCGCCGCTGCAGCTGCCGGATGTACCAGTCGGTATTGGCGAGCGAGAGGTTGACGACCGTGACGTCCTTGCGGATGCCTTCGACCTCCTGGGCGTACCACAGCGGGAAGGTGTCGTTGTCGCCCGCGGTGACGAGCACGCCGTAGGGTTCCACAGATTGGAGCAGGTCGTAGGCGAAATCGCGCGCCAGCGTCTCGCCCTTGCGGGAGGCGGTGAGGCGGTTGCCGAGGAGCGGAATCAGCGCCAGCGCCAGCAGGGGAGTGCCGTACAGCCAGCGGCGTGCCTCGTCCGGCTGGCGTTCGCGGAGCCAGTCGCTCACCGCTTCGATCATGGTGGCGAGTCCCATCGCCACCCAGATGCCCCACAGCGCGAACGACACGATGAAGAAATAGTCGCGCTGGCGCACCTCGTGTGCGGCGAGCGGCTGCTCGGGATGCAGTGAGAAGCCGTACTTGAAGTTCAAGTAGAACACGAGCATGAAGGTGAACGTGAACATGAGCACCGTCATCGCGAGAGCGGTGCGCTTGTCCGCCCGCCAATGGCGCAGCGCGCCGAGGCCGCCTACGAACGCGAACACGACCGCCAGCACGCGCTGCAGGCGGTCCGACCAATCGTGCGCGAACTGCCAGCTGAAGTACTGCGCGTAGTTGACGAGCTGCGCCCAATACAGCACCGCCGTGTGTCCCACGTTGTCCGCGCCGGGCGGCTGCGTCGGATTGTCGAAGATGGACGGCTTGCCGTATTGCACGCGAAAGATGACGTCCCACAGCGCTTTCCAAGTGGTCGGCTCACCTTCGTTGATCGGCGGATAGAAGTGAGCCCGAATCGGGAGGTAGGTGTAGACCGATATCCCGACGACGGCCACGAGCAGCGCCGCGACCGCGAAGGAGGCGTTCCCGGCCAGGATCGCGTACGCGAGGGCGGCGGCGAACACCACACCAGCCACGGCAATCGGCGTCCAACCTTCGAGTCCCAGCGTCATCAGCAGGGCCCACACGCTCGTGAACACGAGGAACTGCGACCATTCGAGGGTGCGCTCGGCATCCGAGGCGGGGCGCTGCTTCTTGAGCGGCGGATAGAGCAGGATGATCACGACCGGCCCGACGAGCACACCCATCATGTGGTTCGTCGCGGTCAAGGCGAGCAGATAGATGATCAGCAGCAGGTGGTGATCGTGCGCCTGACCGGCCGGCTGGTCGTCCCACCGGACGATGAGCCACAGAATCAACGCGATGGACAGCAGGCTGAGCGTGTAGACCTTCTCGTTGACGACCGACTGATTCCACACGGTGAACGCGGTGGCGGAGACGATCGCGCCGGCGAGCGCGGCGAACCGTCGCGGCCACAGCGCCGGCACGAACGACCGCAGCCACCGCTCGGCGACGAGGAACCAGCAGCCCGCCGAGATCGCGCTCGTCGCGGCGGCGAACAGGTTGATGCGCTCCGCGTAGGCACGGGCGAGCGGCAGCAACCCGAACACGTGCGCCATGAGCACGAACAGCGGATTCCCCGGCGGGTGCGGAATGCCGAGCGTGTTCGCCGCCGCGATGTATTCGGACGTATCCCAGAACTGCGTCGTCGGGGCGAGGGTGAGGATGTAAAGGATCAGAGCGCCGAGGGAGACGCAGCCCGCCATCAGGTACGGCGGTTTAATGGCGTGTGACGGCGTGGTAACTGCGTGCTCGGCCTGGCGTGTAGCCGCCACTGGGCGGTTTGGATACGTGGTCGTCATAGGCCCAATAATCTAGTGACGGAACTGCCGCATACCGGTCAGGATCATGGCCAGATCGTGTTCGTCCGCTGCGGCAATGACCTCGGCGTCTTTCACCGACCCCCCTGGCTGGATGATCGCGCTCACCCCGGCCGCGGCCGCCTCGTCCACCCCGTCCCGGAAGGGGAAGAAGGCGTCGCTCGCGAGCACCGCGCCCTGGGGGTCGTGGCCCTGCTGGCGCGCCTTGTGAACCGCGAGAAACGACGAATCGACCCGGCTCATCTGGCCGGCGCCAATCCCGATCGCCGCCTCGTCGCGCACGAGCACGATGGCGTTCGACTTGATAGACCCCACAGCGGCCCAGGCGAAACGCAGATCGTTCCATTGCGCATCGGTGGGCCGCCGGGTGGTGGCGACTCGCCACTTGGACTCGTCCGCCACGCCCGAGTAGCGGAACCGGTCCTGCACCAGGAATCCGCCGCGGACGCGCTTGTAATCGAGGGCCTGATCGTCGCCGAACTTCGGGAGCTCCACGACCCGCAGATTCTTCTTTTCCTTGAACACCGGGAGGGCCTCGGCATCGACGCGCGGCGCGACGACGACCTCTACAAACAGGTCGCGCATCGCCTCGGCGGCCGCGCGATCGACGACGGTGTTGAACGCGATGACCGACCCGAATGCCGAGGTGCGGTCGGTCGCGAGCGCGCGTGTATACGCGTCGGCAGCGTTCCGGCCGAGCGCGATGCCGCAGGGCGTCGTGTGCTTGATGATGACGCACGCGGCGCGCTCGTTCTTGCTCTGCCACGGCGCCACCGCCATGACCGCGGCGTCCACGTCCAGCAGATTGTTGAACGACAGCTCCTTGCCGTGCAGCTGATGCATGTCGCGAATGCCGGGTTCGTCCGTCACGTACAGCGCGGCGCGCTGGTGCGGATTCTCGCCGTAGCGCAGCGGCTGCTGCCGCTGCAGACCCAAGCTCAACGTGGGCGGCAACGACTCCTGTGAGCGCGACAGGTAGCCGAGGATGGCGGCGTCGTAGGCGGCGGTATGGGCAAAGACTTTGGTTGCAAGTGAGCGACGGAGTTCGGGAGTGGCTGAATCATTCTTCAACGCATCAATCACCAATCCATAGTCATTGGGATCCACGACGACGATTACCGCGGCATGGTTTTTGGCTGCCGAGCGGAGCATCGATGGGCCGCCGATGTCGATGTGCTCGATCGCCTGTTCAAACGTGGTCTGCGGCTTCGCGACCGTCTCGCGAAACGGATAGAGATTCACGGCGACGAGATCGATCGGCGTGATCCCATGCTGCTTCATTGCCGCAATGTCGTGCGGGTTGTCGCGCCTCCCCAGCAATCCGCCGTGCACTTTCGGGTGCAGCGTCTTCACGCGGCCGTCCATCATCTCCGGGAATCCGGTAACGTCCTCAATGCCAGTTACCGGGACTTGTTCACGCCTTAGAGCCTCTGCCGTGCCGCCGGTGGAGACGATTTCCCAACCGAGGGCGACGAGTTGACGGGCGAAATCCACGATCCCGCGTTTGTCCGAGACCGAAAGAAGTGCTCTCACCAATCCTCAGCCACGGCACGCACCATATCTGCCAAGCTCAGCAAGTCCTTCAGATCGACGACCTCCGCAGGCGAGTGCGAGTACCGCAGCGGCCAGCCCATGGCGACGTCGACGACGCCGAATTGCGTGAAAGTCGAGCCGTCGTTGCCGCCGTTGGTCGTGCCGATCTGCAGGGCGACGCCGCGGGCGCGCGCGAGTGCGGCCAGCGAGTCGACGTAAGCGGGCGGCGTGATGGACGAATTGTCGAGCGCGCGGGCCACGGCGCCGGCGCCGATGGGTGCGACGGCGAAGTTCGGCAGCTCGAGCGGCGAATCGGCCGAGACGAACGTGTCGATGGCGTGCACGCGACGTGTTGATGTGCCGAGCTGCCGCGCGGCGGCTTCGGCGCCCTCCAGCCCGATTTCCTCGCGGGTGCTGAAGATGAAGACGACCGGATGCTTGAGCTTCGTCCGGTCGAGCCGGCGCAGCGCCAGGATCAGCGCGGCGCAGCCCATGCGGTCGTCGAACGAACGGCCGGTCGCGCGCGTGCCGGCGAGCCGCACGTACTGCTTCGGCATCGTGATCGTCTGGCCGAGCCTCACGCCGAGCGACTCGGCGCCGGCGCGAGACGTTGCGCCCACGCTGACGCGCAGCGGCGGGGGCGTGCGGCGCGTGAACCCGGTGTCGCGCGGCAGGAAGATGCCGGGGATGTCGGCACGGTCGGTATGGATCAGCGCAGGCTTGGCCTCGAACAGCGAGAGAATAAAGCCACCGCGGTTGCGCAGGCCCAGCGTGCCGTCGGCGTTGATCGTGTCGACGCGGAAACCGATCTCGTCCAAGTGCGCCACGATCACGACGGGACCGTCGCCCTGACCGGTGCGGACCCAGAGATTGCCGGCCGTGTCGGTCTCGGAGCGCACCCAACTGGGGAGCAGGCGCTGCACCATGGCTCGGACCGGCGCTTCCATGCCTGATACTCCATAACTCTCGACGAGCGCCGACAGAACTGATTGTGCTTCGGTGATCCGGCTGGTGTCCTGAAGCGCGAGCATGGCTGTCAGTGCGAGGATCATTGCCCGCCTCCGATCCAGCGCACGAGGTCAGCGACGAGCGCATCGACGTCTCGCAGGGCAACGGTCTCCACCGCGGTTTCCCGGTACGACGAGACCAGCGTCACCATCCGGGCGTCAGTAAAGGGTCCCTGCAGATTCAGCACCGTCTTCAGGCCCGCGGTGTCGGCGTAGAGACTCTGCACAGTGAACGCGACGACCACGGTCCCGCGCACGCGCGGCTTGGACAACACGGCGGCGGCCAGTGCCGCGCACGCCGCGCGCCGGCCGGCGTACGGTGCCGCGAGCAGGCCCCCCCGGTCGCCGTAGCGGTGGGGCTGCTTGGTCAGCGAGACGGGGGTCAGCACTGCCAATCCCAACGCGATCACCTCGTCACGCGATGTCGCACCGACATCCACGAACGCGTTGTCCACGGTGAACGGTGCTTCGTTGCCGGTGGGCCGGCCGCGCGTCAGATGCGTCGACCGCACCGCGACCACCCCCGGCACCGCGCCTCGGCGCCCGAAGAGGGTCACGCGCTGGCCTTCCATCTGCTGATCGAAGAGGGGGGAGAGACGCGGTCCGCCACCGACGCGGCGCAGCGTGATGTAGCCCTCGTCGGTGATGTTGCCGATCGCGTAGCCGATCTCGTCGAGCGAGCAGTTCAAGAGCCGCTTGGGAGCGCCGCGGCCGAGCGTCAGCGTCACGTTGCCGAGCCGGTCGCGCGTACTGCCGGGCAGAAGCGTGAGGAGCGAGTCACCCATCGCCTGTTCGTAGCCGGTGATTGCGGTCATTCCGGTGAAACGGACGCTGAGGCTTTCAGGGTTTTGCAGGGCGAGAACGATCAACAGCAGGTTCACGAAATCCTCCGAGCGAGATCGAAGACCACTTTCGGCAGCAACCGATGTTCGGCTTCTAGGACGCGTGCCGCAAGGGTTTCAGCGGTATCGCCTGTTTGCACGGGGACCTTCTCTTGGGCGATAATCGCTCCGCGATCGAATGCTTCGTCGACGAAGTGTACCGTCGCGCCCGATTCTTTGGCACCACTCGCGAGCACCGCCTCGTGCACGCGGTGGCCGTACATCCCGGGCCCGCCGAAGGCGGGCAGCAGGGCAGGGTGAATGTTGATCATGCGGCCACGAAACCGCGCGACGACGGACGAGTGCACCAGCTTGAGGTAGCCCGCCAGCACGACCAGTTGCGCGCCCGCGAGGGCGGATTGCAGCTCGGCGGGGTCGTTCGCGTCGCGCAGCACCGTGGTGGGGACGCCGGCACGGCGCGCGCGCTCCAGCGCGCCGGCATCGGGCCGGTTCGAGATCACGCGCGCAACGCGGGCGATGGGAGAATCGTGGAGGGCGTCGAGGAGGGCCTGCAGGTTCGTGCCGCCGCCCGATACGAGCACGGCGACACGAACCGGTCCCCCCCGTTCAGTCACTGATTGTTACGACGGCAATGCGCTACGGACTTCGGTTTGGATCCGCTGGTGACGCTCAACGTGAATGCTCCGGTCGCGTAGTGCTCGCCCGCACTGTTCACCACGATCTCATACTCGCCGTTCTGCGGGAACGTCGCCGTGAGGCGGGCGTGGCAGTTGCCGCCCGAGTCGTCGTCTTGGAAGTCGCGGCCGCCCTCGATGCCGGGGCCGCGCAGAAACAGGTACGAATCGAACGCGTCCGATTCGAGATCGATGGTGATCGTCTGGCCGGCGCGGCCCTGAATCGTCCAGGGTTGGGCATAGGTGGTGTCATGTTCGAGCAACACGTCGTTGCGCGTGAGGCTGCCCTGCTGCGTCTGACCGACGGTGATCGCGTGCGTCGCGCTGCCGGCCCCCCCACCAGCGGAACTGCTCGCGGCGCTGGTGGTCTGGCAGTCGGCGGTCGCGGCGCTGCCGTCCTGGACCGGCTTCGAGCCCTCCGTAATCGACAGCGAGAAGCGACCCGTCTGCCGCTCGGGTGTGTTGGTCGTGTTCACGAGAACGCGGTACGGACCCGTGCTCGGGAACGTGCGCGAGACGCGCGCGTAACAGCCGGGGCCGCCGTCGTCATTGATGATCGAGTTGTCGAGATCCGACCCGCGAACGATCAGCACCGGATCGAAATCGTCCGAGGCGAGATCGATCGTGACCGGCCGTCCGGCCGGGGCGGTGAACTGATAGAATTTGAAGTAGCTGTTGTCGGGATAGAGCGAGTCGCTGCTCGTCAACGAGCCGTTGATCGTCTCGCCCACGCGGATCGTCGTGACGGCCGTCTGGCCGCCAGCGCTGCCCGCCGGCGAGCAGTCGTTCTCGCTGCGGCCCTGCACGTGCTGGCTGCCCTGGCTGATCGCGAGCGTGAAGCGACCGGTCTGGCGGTGCGGCGAGGTGGTGGTGTTCACGAGAATGCGATAGGGGCCCCGTGCCAGGAACGCCTGCGACACGCGCGACGCGCAACCGGGCCCGCCGTCGTCGTCGACGATGGACTGCGCCAGGCCTTCGCCGCGCACGATGAGCACCGGATCGAAATCGCTGGACGAGAGATCGATGGTGATCTCCTGGCCCGGCGTCGTCGTGAACTGATACATCTTGTAGTAGGTCGTATCGGGGTAGAGCGAATCCGAGCCGGTCAGATTTCCGGTGATGGTTTGCCCGATGCTGACCTGCGGCAGGCTGACCGGCGTGCCCATCGATCCCCGCGCGCCCCCCGAGTTGCCGGCCGAAGCGACGATATTTTTTGGCGTGAGCAGTGCCTGCCCATCGGCTACGGCGACCTGATCGTTGTTGAGGTTGCGGATCGCGTCCGTCGCGGTCGCGAAGTTCAACGACTGGCCCGCTTCGATGGTGCTGCGGACGATGCCGATCACCTGACCGCGCGTGTTCAACACCGGCGCGCCGCTCGAGCCATGCGAGATCGCCGCCGAGATCTGCAGCAGCTTGGTGCCGCGGACGACGCGCGACGCCGAGATGATCCCGCGCGACACCGTCCCGGGGAGTTGGCCCAGCGGGTTCGAGATCACCGTCACTTCGTCCCCATCCTTCATGCTCTCGCTCGACCCCCAACGCAAGGCGGACGGCGGACTGCCAGACACCGTCAGCATCGCGACGTCCTTGGCGGTATCGGCCGCGGCCACCGAGCAGCGCTGCTGCTGGCCGTCGCTCATTTCGATGCGACAGCCGGCGGCGTCCTCGAGGACATGCGCGGCGGTGACCACGTACCCCTCGGTCACGAAGAATCCCGTGCCGCTCGCCATGAGCTGGCCGCTCGCGTCGAGCGCCTGAATCGTCACGACCGCTTTCCTCGCCAACGGGATGTTGATGGGAGCGGGACGAGTGGGCTGCTGGGACGTGAGGGCGGGGGGGAAAGCGAGAACCAGGGCGGCGGCGAGAGGCGTCAGGATGCGTCCGCGCATGCGCGACTCCTTCATGAGGGCGAGGTGCGGCTATTATGTGGAATGGCACTCTTGAACACAATCAGGATTCAGCCTGTCGAGAGAATCTCCCGAACTGCGTCGTTGAGGTCAGCGACGACCATCACACCGATCGCCCGCGCCTGGCCCTGATGCAGGTTGCCTTCCCCCGTCGCGACCAGAATCCCCCCCCCATCTCGTCTAAGCAGGCGCGACGGCTGGACATCGGATAGCCGGTCGCCGACCCACCACGACCGCGAGAAGTCGATGTCGAACGCGGCCTGAGCCTCATGAAACAGCTTGAGGCCGGGTTTGCGGCATTCGCAGGGTCCGCTGAACTGTGGGTGGTGCGGGCAGAAGTAGGCGCCGTCAATGTGTGCGCCGTGCGCGGCGAGCAGTGCGCCGAGGCGTTCTTGCACCGCCTCGTAATCGCGAACCGTGTAGCGGCCCCGCGCGATCCCCGACTGGTTGGTGACGATGATGACGCGATAGCCGGCTTCGTTCAGCCGCCGAATCGCCTCGGCGGCGCCCGGTAGCAACGTGACCTTCTCCGGCTCGTGCAGAAATCCTGGATCCTCGATGATGGTGCCGTCGCGGTCGAGGAAGACGGCACGGCTAGCCACGTAGCGCCGCGATCACTGTCTCGACTTGCTCGGGGAAGATGGTGCGGGCATCGAGCAGCACGCGGCTCCCCGCGACGCGCGCGATGACTGGGGGATCGTTGGCGCGCAGCCGTTCGGCGAGCGATTCGTCGGGGAATCCGGCGAGCCAGGTCCGCAGTTTGGCGCCCGGGAATGAGCCACCGCCGACCTCCGAGTCTCCTTCGATCAACTGCCCGCCGAGTCGCTCGGCGCGCGCCCGGATGCTCTCCGGATTCTCGGTCAGCATGCGCAGCACCGGAATTTCGCGAATGGCAATCTCGGGGTCGCGATAGAGCGCGAGGGTAGCCTCGAGCCCCGCCAGCGTGAGCTTGTCGGCGCGGACCGTGCGCGCGATCGGATCGGCGCGGCACGCGGCAATCGCGGCTGCGCTGCCCACCAGAATGCCGGCCTGCGGGCCGCCGAGTAGCTTGTCGCCGCTGAAGGCGACGAGATCGGCGCCGGTGGCGACCGCCTCCTGAACGGTCGGCTCACCGCTCAGTCCCCCCCCCCAACGCGAAAGATTCATCAGCAGCCCGCTGCCCAGATCATAGACGCACGCGATCCCGCGCCCGTGCGCCATCTCGGCCAGCTCGACGACGGCGACGTCGGCCGTGAAGCCCGTCACCTGAAAGTTCGAGCGATGGACTTTAAGGAGGATCCGGGAGTCCGGAGTCAGGGCGCGCTCATAGTCGTGGGGGTGCGTGCGATTCGTCGTCCCGACCTCGACGACCCGCGCACCGGAGCGCGCCATGATGTCGGGAATGCGGAACGAGCCGCCGATCTCGACCAGCTCGCCGCGCGACACGATCGCATCGCCGCCGCGCGCGAGTGCGCTGAGCGCCAGCAGGACGGCGCCGGCGGCGTTGTTCACGACGAGCGCGTCGGCCGCGCCGGTCAGTTCGACCAGCAAGTCGCGGCAGATCGCGTGACGGGACCCGCGCGTGCCGCGGCCGAGGTCGTACTCGAGCGCGGAGTAGCCCTGGGCGACGCGCGTGATCGCGGCGATCGCCGCGGGGGCGAGCGGCGCGCGGCCGAGGTTGGTGTGCAGCACGACGCCCGTCGCGTTGATCACCGGCGCGAGCGACGGCACGGCGAGCCGCCGGACGGCGGCCCGCACCGCCTCGTCCCACCCCTCGGCCGGCGCCGTCCCGCCGTTCACGCGCGCCTCGTCGACCGCCGCGCGCGCCGCTTTCACGACGAGCGCGCGCGGGTGGGTCGCGAGCAGCGAGGCGACGCCCGGGCCCGCGAGGAGCGAGTCCACTGATGGCAATTGACGCCTCGGGTCGGTCATGACGGAGGTTTCGAGGTTGGTGGAGGTTGTGGAGGTGCTGATGGACGCGCTGGAGCCCGGTGCGTGGTATCCGGGGCGACAGGTTTGGGCACGGTGAAGCCGATTTCGCCGTCGCCCTTTTTCCCGATCAGGTTCGTCGCACCGGTGACCCGCACGAGGTAGCGCGTCTCGCGCTTCAGCGGATGCGCCGGCCTGATCACGATTCTATCCGAAGGAATAGGACGCTGGGCGAGCAGCTGGCGCACCAGCGTCGTGTCCACGTACGACTTCTTCGGCGTCGGGCTCGGTGCGGCCTGGCGCGGGGAAGGAAGAGGGGGAGCCGCCGGAGGCACCGGAGTACCCGGCGGAACAGTCGGGTGAATGTTGGGGCGCCCGGACGTGTCGTGCACGATCGCCGGCCGCTTGGTCGTGTCGCGCGCCGCGGCGGCAGCCGAATCCGCCTTCTGCCGCGCGGCGGCGGCGGCAGTGGTCAGCGAGTCGTACACGCGCTGCGTGAGAATCCGGTCGATCGGGACCAGGGCTGAATCGGGCAGCTCGAGCAGGTGCACGTGCGTCGTGTCGAGCGACTTGGCGGGATCGAGCGCCTGGCTGAACTCGACGCGCACCGAAATGGAATCGACGTATGTCGCGGCGCGGGGTCGAGGCGGCACCGTATCGTGCGGGAAGGCGAAGAGCGCGACGTTGCTGCTCGAGTCGAGCGTCACCTCGACAGAGTCGTACGCCTCGCGCAGGCCGCGGCGCCGGTCGTTGTTTTCATCCGCCGTCGCATACACGATGTAGCGCCCCGGTTGCAGGTTCGTGAGGTTGAACTGGCCGCCCGAGTCGGACATGGTCAAGTACCCGACGCTGTCCGGCAGCGGCACCGCCTCGATCACCGCGTGCAGCAGCACCGCCTGCTCGATCCACTTCAGCGTGATCCCGCCGATGCGCGCGTGCCCGATCTCGGGACCGGTCGAGAACAGCACCGTCTTGCCGGAGTCGCTGCGGTTGCGGCGCAGGTCGGTAAAGCCGGGCAGGATCTGGAGCCGGTAGACCCGCCGCTTCCAGCCTTCTTTTGGCTTGATCGTGACGCGGCTGCGATGCCAGCTCACCTTCACCGGACCAGCGACCGGTGACAGTAGAACCTGCTTCTCGAGACCACTGATACTGCCCGCTCCTCCGCCGCCCGCCATTTCTTCGACGACTTCATTGAACTGGATCGCCGCGTCGCCGTGGAAGTCCGGGACGACCGCGCCGGATTCGGGCTTCACCGCCACGATTTTGGGTGGCTCCTTGTCCGGCGGCCCGCCGGGCGGGGCGCCGACACTCGCGCACGCGAGCAGCGGCGCGGCGGCCGCGAGCGCGACTACGAGCAGCCGAGCGATTTGAGCTTGCCGGCCAGGACGTCGCGCTGATCGCGCCATGCTTTTTCCTTTTCGCGCTCCTTGGCCACCACGTCCTGCGGGGCGCGGGACACGAAGCTCTGGTTGGTCAGACGTGCGGCCAGGCCTTCGAGCTGCTTTTCCAATCGATCCTTTTCTTCTGAGAGCCTTCGACACTCGTTGCGAACATCGACGGCCCCCTCGAGCGCGACCACGACTTCGCTAGCGTCCCCGAAGACGGCGTGCGCGCCAACTCCTTGCGGCACGCCGTCGAGCGCGAGGCTCTCGAGCTGCGCCAGCCGCACGATCGTGTCGCGCTCGCCCTCGAATGTCGCGGCTTTGTCGTTGCCGCGCGCCACGATGGTCGCCCGCAGCTTCGTTTTGGGCGACACGCGGTACTCCGCCCGGATCGACCGGATCTGTTCGATCGCCGTCTTCACCTGCGCGAACTCCTGATCGGCGCGCGGATCCTCGAGCTCCGGACGGGGCGCCGGCCACTGCGCGGTTACGAGCAGCTCGTTCGCCTTCCGGCCGGGGAGCTTCTGCCACAGCTCCTCAGTAATGAAGGGAACGATGGGGTGGAGCACGCGCAGTGAGACGTCGAAGCAGTACGCGAGCACCGCCTTGGCTGCCGGATCATCGAGCCGAGGCTTCACAGCCTCGACATACCAATCAGCGAGCTCATTCCAAACGAACTCGAAGCAACGCTTGGCGGCTTCATCGAGCCGGAACTGCTCGAGCGACGTGGTCGCCTCTCGGATCACGGCCTGCGCGCGCGACAGGACCCAGCGGTCGGCCAGCGTGAGCGAGCGGCGATCGATGGCGTCGATCGCGGGCACGCTGTTGGGGGGGGGGAGCTGGGCCAGGACGAACTGCGCGATGTTCCAGAGCTTGTTCGCGAAATTGCGGCCCGGCGCAAAGGTCGTCTCGAGATCGTTGGGATCGAGCAAGAGGTCCGCGCCCAGCGCGGTGTTGGCCACGCAAGTCCAGCGCAGCGCGTCGGCGCCGAACTTCTCGACCACGACCAGCGGGTCGATGCCGTTGCCGAGTGACTTCGACATCTTGCGGTGCTTGGTGTCGCGCGCGATGCCGTGCAGGTACACGGTCCTGAACGGCTT
>Ga0193755_1000011_pt1 | contig 53009 bp, 55 predicted proteins | sample H1a2metaG_FD_144921 | JGI IMG/M metagenome (GOLD analysis project Ga0193755, IMG submission 144921) | Soil microbial communities from a riparian zone of the East river system, Colorado, United States - H1a2 | ecosystem: Environmental > Terrestrial > Soil > Riparian zone | place: USA: East River...
GGTTGATCGGGGTTCATACGGTTGGCGGCGACGGAGATGGGCGCATGCTGGATGGCTCCGCGCTCGCTCAGATGGCCGAACAGGTCGCGCGTGAGGCCCTGCGTTTGTAACTTCCGGCTCCTTATGCCCCCCGCAACTGCAGACAAAACGATGGAGAAGCTCGTGTCGCTGGCAAAGCGGCGCGGCTTCGTGTTTCAATCCTCCGAGATCTACGGCGGCCTTGGGTCCGTGTGGGATTACGGACCGCTTGGCGTCGAGCTGAAGAAAAACATCAAAGAGCGTTGGTGGCGGTCGATGGTGCACGAACGCGACGACATCGAAGGCCTCGATGCCGCCATCCTGATGCATCCCAAGGTTTGGGAGGCCTCGGGCCACGTGGCGGGGTTCACCGATCCGCTGGTGGACTGCCAGCACTGCAAGAATCGCTTCCGGGCCGACGATCCCAGGATCAAGGGCACGCCGGGCCAGCCGGACGCGCAGTGCCCCGTATGCGGCACCAAGGGCACGCTCACCGCGCCACGTCAGTTCAATCTGATGTTCAAGACGTTCATGGGGCCGGTCGAGGAGCAGGCCGCGGTGATTTATCTGCGTCCCGAAACGGCCCAAGGCATTTACGTCAATTATCTCAACGTGCTGCAGTCCTCGCGGCAGAAGATTCCTTTCGGGATCGCGCAAGTGGGGAAGGCGTTCCGCAACGAGATCACGCCGGGCAACTTCATCTTCCGAACGCGCGAATTCGAGCAAATGGAGATGCAGTTCTTCGTGAAGCCGGGCAGCGAAACCGAGTGGTTCGAGTTCTGGCGCGCGGAGCGGATGAATTGGGTCAAGGGGCTCGGGATTCGGGACGAGAAACTACGTTGGCATCAGCACGGTCCGGATGAGCTGGCGCACTACGCCAAGGACGCCTACGACATCCAGTATGAATTCCCGTTCGGCTGGCAGGAGTTCGAGGGGATTCACAACCGGACCGACTTCGATCTGTCGAACCATCAGAAGCACGCCGGGAAGAAGCTCGACTACCTCGATCCGAAGACCAACGAGCGCTTCGTTCCGTACGTGGTCGAGACCTCGGCGGGGGCGGACCGCACGACGCTGGTCGTGCTGTGCGACGCCTATAGAGAGGAAGAGGTGCGCGGCGAGGAGGTGGACGAAGGCGGTGAGCAGCGCGTCGTGCTGAAGCTCAAACCGTCGCTCGCCCCGCTCAAGGCGGCGGTATTCCCGTTGGTGAACAAGGACGGTATGCCCGAGCTCGCGCACCGCATCCACGACGACCTGCGGCGCCACTTCAACGTCTTCTACGACGACGGCGGATCGATCGGCCGGCGCTACCGCCGGCAGGATGAAGCCGGCACTCCGTACGGGATCACGATCGACGGTCAGTCCACTCAGGATCAGACGGTGACTGTGCGCGACCGCGACACGCTCAAGCAGGACCGCGTGGCGGCGGGGAAGCTCGTCGAGTACCTGACGCAGAAGCTGGCCGGGTGAAACGTGTGCTGGTGGAATGCCGCGACCTGTTTTTTCGTGGCAAGCTGCAGGCAATTCTGACTGCGTCGGGGGCCGCCGCGGTGCGCGAGGAACCTTACGAAGTTGCCGTGATCGAGCTGGGGGGAGCCGACGCACCGCAGCGCATCGCCGATCTCGTGACGCGGGGTGTTCCGGTACTGGCTTTCGGATCGCACGTCGATGCCGCGGCGTTGCGTGCCGCACGGGACCTGGGGGCGCGCGCCGTGCCGAATTCCGAACTGGAGACTGCGCTGCGCGCGCTGGTGTAGGTTCTAGGTGATGCCACGAGATCGAAAACATGTTGATGTGCTGATCGTCGGGGCCGGAGCCGCCGGTCTTGCCGCGGCCCGCGATCTCTCGCACGCCGGTCTGACAGTCACGATCATCGAGGCGCGGCCGCGGGTCGGCGGCCGCGTTCTCACGCTACATGATCCGCGCTCACCCGTCCCGCTCGAACTCGGCGCCGAATTCATTCACGGCGCGTCGGCGGAAACACTTCCCCTCGCGCAGGCGGCCGGGCTCGCGGTGTTGGAGCTCCCCGGCACTCATGAGCTCGCCGCCGGCGGCCGGTTCAAGCCGATGGGAGGTTTTTGGGAGCTCGTCGACGGCATGAATCACGATCTCGCGCGCCGGCTCGCGAGTCGCGGGAAGGATTTCCCGGTGAGTGAGTATCTCGATTCGGCGCGTGTCCCGTTGGCACGCCGTGGGCTGCTGCGGGACTTCGTGCAAGGGTTTTACGCCGCGCACCCGGATCGGTTGAGCGCGCAGTCGCTCGCGGTCGAGATAGACGGCGGTGACGAACAGGACGAGGTGCAGGGCAAACAGTTCCGGATCGCGAACGGCGGCGACGCCCTGATGAAATGGTTGCGGGACGGGTTGGATCCCGACCGCACCGAAGTGCGTCTCAGCACCGTCGCGGAATCCGTGCAATGGAGGCGCGGTGCGGTCAGCATCGCGTGTCGCGGGGGCGGCGTCCGAGCCGAATTGCCGACGCTGACCGCGCGTACGGCTCTGATTACCCTGCCGCTGGCCGTCCTGAAAGCTGGTGTCGTGCGCTTCGATCCCACGCTCCCAGCGAAACAGCGCGCGCTGTCGGGTCTCGAGATGGGGCAGGTGTTCAAGATCGTGCTGCGATTCCGTGAGGCGTTCTGGCAGCGACCCGAATTCCTGAAGGAGCGGCGCGCGAAGGCCGGCTCGACCGGCAGCGGACTGAATTTTCTGCACGCGCACGGCGCCGAGGTGCCGACGTGGTGGACGACGCTCCCGGTGCGCGCGCCGGTGCTCACCGGCTATGTGGGCGCCGTCGCGGCCGAACAGCTGCTCGCCGAGGAGCCGCCATCGCGGCTCGAGCGTAGCCTCGTGGCGCTCTCCGAGGTCCTCGCCGTGCCGCGACGCGAGCTCGAGGAGCAGCTCGATGCGTCGGCCAGTCACGACTGGCGCGCCGATCCCTTCGCGCGCGGCGCCTACAGCTACATCGGCGTCGGCGGGAACGGCGCCCCGCGCGCCCTGGGCCGGCCGGTGGACGGGACGCTGTTCTTTGCCGGAGAGGCGACGAACGGCGCCGAGATCGGGACCGTGGCCGGGGCGTTGTCGAGCGGTCGCCGCGCCGCGCGCGAAGTGCTGCGCGTGCTAGAATAGTCCCACTCCTCCATATGAAGGAACCGGTGCCGCTCAACTATCTGTGGGCGGCGCCGTGCATGTGCGGGGCGGTATTCTTCGTGTTCCGGCGCTAAATACCGTCATCGTGGACCGTGACCGCGAGCTCCTCCGCCATTTCCTAGCGGCGATCGCCTACCGCACGCAGAAACCGCTGCTGCTGCGCTTCGACGAGCGCTCGACGCATTGCGGCGTGCTGGTATGACGTTCCAGCAGGCACGGCGGCTACTCCTGTCGTTCCCGGGCGTCGAGGAGGGCCCGTGCTATGGCACGCCGGGATTTCGCGTGCGCGGCAAATTCCTCGCGCGGTTGAAAGAAGACGGCACGACGTTGGTGGTGAAGTGCGGAGATGAAGAGCGGGATTTGCGCATGGAAGCGGACCCCAAGACGTTCTTCATCACCGATCACTACCGCGGCTACCCGACGGTGCTGGTGCGGCTCGAGCGCGTTCGTGCCGGCGTGCTGCGCGAGGTGGTCGAGCAGGCGTGGCGTCTCAACGCGCCGAAGCGGTTACAGCAACGCCGCATGAAGCCCTAGGAGACGCTATCTTTTCTCCAATGCGCCTCATCGCCGCACTCGCAATCCTGACAGGCCTGGCCGCTACGGCCCCGTCTTCACCCGGCTACCGCATCCTGGTGGCCAGTGAATCGGGGGACATCGTCACAGAGCTGACCTGGGACGGCACGGCGTTGGCCGTGGCCAAGGTCGTCCCTGTCGGGATCATGCCCGCCGACATCGACGGCCCGCACAACGTCACGGTCGCGCCCGACGGCTCCGCATGGTACGTGACGATCGCGCACGGCACCCCCTACGGATCGTTGTGGAAGATGAGCGCCGGGAGCGACACGCTTCTGGGCCGGGCGCAGGTGGAGATGTTTCCCACGACCATCGCCCTGACGCCCGACGGCGCGCTGGCCTTCGTCGCCAATTCCGATTTTCACGGCGATCACCCGCGCATGAACGTCGTGTCGATCGTGCAGACGGCGACGATGACGCCGCTGACGAATCTTCCCGCGTGCGACATGCCGCACGGCGTGAAATCCAATCACGCCGGTTCCTTCGTCTACGTGTCGTGCATGAACTCCGACGAGATTCTCGAGATCGATCGCCAGAGCCTGCGCATTCGGCGGCGGCACAAGACGGGAGAAGGCATGCCGGCCGGCCACGCGATGAGCGCCGCCGGTCCCCTGACGCACGGCACCGGTCCTGCGCCCGCAGCACACGACTGCATGCCGACCTTCGTCTCCGTTTCTCCGGACGATCGCCGGTTGTACGTCGCCTGCAACCACGGCAACACGCTGCAGGTGCTGGACGCCGGATCGCTCGAATTGGTGAAGGAGATCCCGGTTGGGACCGGCGCCTACAACGTCGAGCCGTCCGCCGACGGCAAGTGGATCATCGTGACGAACAAGAAGGCGCAGAGCGTGTCGCTCGTCGACGCGCAGAGCCTCACCGAAGTCGCCAAGATCCCGACCTCCAAGCCGCTCCCGCACGGCGTGGCGTACTCACCAGACGGCCGCTGGGCCTTCATTTCGCAGGAGAGCGTCGGGATCGATCCGGGCGCGGTGGATGTCATCGATCTTACGACGCGCGCCCGCGTCGCCACCATCCCCGTCCCGCGGCAGCCGACCGGCATCACGATCCTTCCGACGCCGTGATCCATACGACGACGGTCTCGCTTCCGCCGGCCGAAGTGCTGGAGCGCGCGCAACGGTTTTTCGCCGACCGAGTGCCGAACTCGGCCGCATTCCTCGAGAAGTCGGGACCGAGCTTCGTGACGCTGCGCGGGCAGGGCGGCGAAGAGATCGTGATCAGCGCGTGGGAAGACAAGGAACACGGGGTCACGCGCGTCCGCGCCTCGACGCTGTTCTTCGATCAGGCGCTCGACCGATTCTTATCGACGCTGCCCCTCGCGTCACCGGTGGAGGTCGCGTGACGGTGGGAGTGGGGGGGGGGGAGCGGTATGCCGTGCGCGTGATGGTGACGCCGGCCTGGGAGCAGGTCCCGGTCCAAGTCGACGACAGCACCCCCGTCGCTCAACTGAAGCATGAGGCGCTGCGCGCCGCGCTGAAGACGACGGCCGGCGAGGACGGGTTCGTGGTCAAGTTCCGCGGCGCGCCGGTGCTCGACGAGTCCATCACCCTGGGCCAGTTGGGCGCCGTTCCCAACGCTCCTTTCATCGTGCTGCCGGCGCGACGGCAACCGGTCCGGTGACCACCGCAACCTTCACCCGCGCGGTCACGGTGTTCGCCGTCGGATTTCTCGCGCTCGACGCGGTGTTATTCGCGCTCGTCAACCGGCTCCTCTGGGCGGGGGTCTGCGCTGCGGCGACGGTGCTCGTCGTCCTGGGGTGGCGCCGCTATCGCCGCGCCATGGCGGAGCTGGCTGACGCCCGGAAAGAGATGAAGCGCGAAGTGGAATCCATTCGCCAGCTGTTGCACAACCCCCCCACGCCCCCCAGTCGCCAGAACTAAGTGCCCGTTGCCGTTTCCTGGAATCCGGCCTGCCGGCACCACTACGGCGGCGCCGGACATCCCGAACGGCCGCAACGATTCGAAGCGGTGCTCGACGCTCTGCGAAGCCCCGAGCTTGCGACGCTCATCTCGTGGGTCGAGGCGTCTGCGGCGACTCGGGAGACAATCGAGCGCGTTCACCCCTCGGAATACCTGGACATGCTCGAGGCGCTGGCCGCGCACGGCGGCGGTGCGCTCGATGCCGACACGTTCCTCGGGCCGCGGAGCCTGGAGAGCGTGCTGGCGTCGGCGGGCGTCGCGCTCGCGGCCGTCGAGCAGGGGCTGAAAGCCGGCCGAGCGTTCGGCGTTACGCGTCCCCCCGGGCATCACGCGCTGGCCGCGCGCGGGATGGGGTTTTGTTTCCTCAACAACGTCGTGCTGGCCGCGCGGCACGCGCAGGCGCTGGGCTGTGCACGCGTCCTGATCGTGGACTGGGACGTGCATCACGGCAACGGCACGCAGGCGCTGGTCGAGCAGGATCCGTCGATCCGCTTCGTCTCGATGCACCAATATCCGTGGTATCCGGGAACCGGGGCGGAGGACGAGCGCGGCGTCGGGAATGTGTTCAACGTGCCGCGGCCGGGCGGCCTGCCGCGCGCCGTCTATGTTCGCGACTTCCTCGCCGGCGTGGATGCGGCGCTGGCGCGGTGGAGTCCGGACATTCTCCTCATCTCCGCAGGGTTCGACTCGCTCGCGGGCGATCCACTCGGCGAGTTCACACTCGAGCCCGACGACATCGTCCAGTGGACGGAGGCGCTGCGCGAGCGGATGGGGGGGGGCACGCGTCCCGTCGTCGGTGTGTTGGAGGGCGGCTATCGACTCGATCTGCTCGCGGCCGGTGTCGTCGCATTCGTGCGAGCGCTATCTTGAGGACGTGACCGCCCCCCCCGCCCCCCCCGCTGCCCCGCCAACCGTACCGGCGCAGCAGCCGCAGGCATCGAAGAAGTGGCCGGCCAGCCTCTACCGGCGGCCTGACGGTGTGCTCGAACAGGACATCTCTCCCGTGCGGATCCGGGAGATCCTCCAGGCGGGCGAAGGCGAGCTATGGGTGGACATCGACAGCACCAACATGCATCAGCTCGCGCTGCTCGAAAAAGTGTTCGCGTTTCACCCGCTGTCCATCGAGGACACCCTCTCGCCGGGGACGCGGGTCAAGTTCGAAGAGTACGAGCGCTACGTCTTCGTCGTGATGGCGGTCATCCGCTTCGACGAGGGCACGCCGGAGCCGTACGATCTCGCCACGTCGAACCTGTATTTCTTCCTGGGGAAGAATTTCCTGGTGACGGTGCACGCCTTGCCGTCGAAGAGCGGTGCCATCGTCCGCGAGCGCCTGGTGCGCAATCCCGAGCTGCTCGCGCGCGGGGTCGAGATGGTGATGCACAACATCATCGACCAGTCGGTGGACGCCTATTTCCCGATGGTCGAAGAGCTCAACACGATGGTGGACGGGTTGGAAGAACGCCTCTTCGAGCGGTTCGACCCCGGTCTGATCCACGAGATCTTCAAGGCGAAGCGGGCGGCGTTTTCGCTGCGCCGCCACGTCGGCCCGCTGCGGGAAGTGCTCAACATCCTCACCAACCGGCCGTGCGGCTTCATTCGTCCCGAAACGCAGCTGTACTATCGCGACGTGTACGACCACACGATTCGCATCGTGGAGTCGATGGACACCGTGCGCGACCTGTTGGCCGGCGTCCTCGAGACGTATCTGTCGCAGACGTCGAACCGCCTGAACACCGTGATGAAGCAGCTTTCGATCGTGGCCACGATCGCGCTGCCGTTGATCGTCATCGCGGGAATCTTCGGCATGAATTTCAGCCAGATGCCCTTCACCCATAACCCGTACGGCTTCTACGGCGCCCTCGTCGTGATGGCGGTGACGTCCGGCGTCATCATGTGGTGGCTGAAGAAGAATCGCTGGCTGTGAAGCTGCACGTCGAGCAGTGCTCCATCACCACGCGGCATCCGTTCGTCATTGCCCGCGGCTCGACGAACGGGTACAAGCGGGCCTGGGTTCGTCTCGTCGACGGGGACGGGCAGGAAGGATGGGGAGAGGCCGATCCGTCGTCGTTCTACGGCGAGACGCTCGAGACCGTGCTCGCGGCGTTCGAGCGGCTCAGCGCACACCTGCCACGCGATCCGTTCGATCTCGAAGGAGCGGAGGATCGCTGGGAGCACGCGGTGCCGAAGAACTGGGCGGCCCGTGCGGCGCTGTCGGCCGCGTTGCATGACCTCGTCGGGAAGAAACTGGGCCAGCCGTTGTGGCGGCTGTGGGGTCTCGACCCCAAACGCGCGCCGCTCTCCTCCTTCACGATCGGACTCGATTCGCCCGAGAAGATGCGCGCCAAAGTGCGCGAGGCGGACGACTACCCCATTCTGAAAGTGAAGCTCGGCACCGACCGCGACGAAGAGATCCTCCGTACGGTGCGCGAGGCGACCCGCAAGCCGCTCCGCGTAGACGCCAATGCGGGGTGGACCGTCGCCCGGGCCAAACAGATGATCCCGGTCTTGAAGGAGTACGGCGTCGAGTTTCTCGAACAGCCGCTCGTCCCGGACGATCTCGAGGGACTCGCCGAAGTGCGCAAGGTCGCGTCCAAGCACCAGTTGCCTGTGGTCGTGGACGAAAGCTGCCTCGTCGCGGCGGACATTCCGCGCCTCGCGGGTCGCGTGGACGGGATCAACATCAAGCTCGCCAAGTGCGGGTCGCTGCGTGAGGCGCTGCGCATGGTCGCCACTGCCCGCGCCCACGGGATGCTCGTCATGGTCGGCTGCATGATCGAGACGTCGCTCGGCATCACGGCCGCCGCGCACTTCACACCGCTCGTGGATGCGGCCGATCTGGACGGCGCGGCGCTCACCGTCGACGATCCGTTCAGCGGCGCGACCATTGACCAGGGCCAGATTCGGCTGCCGACTGAGCCAGGACTTGGTGTGCGCCGGCGATGACCTATGCCGCGGTCGTCCTCCCAGTCCCGGTAAGCCGCTCCTACATCTACGAAGTCCCTGAAACCCTGACGGCGCGTGTCGTTCCCGGTGCGCGCGTCGTGGTGCCGCTGCGGCGACGGAGCGTGGTCGGGATCGTAACGGCAGCCGTCAGCCATCTGGCATCAGCAGACATGGCCATCAAGCCCATTATCGCCGCGCCGGACGATGAGCCGGCGATCTCGCCGCCGCTGCTCGAGCTGGGGCGCTGGATGTCGGATTACTACGGCGCGCCACTCGGACTCGCGCTGCGGGCGATTCTGCCCGGTCCGCTCTGGAGCGTGGCGCGACCGGCGGGCCCGGCGCCCGCCGCGGAGCGGGTACTCGTGCTCACCGGCAACGGCATGGAGTCCCTGCTCGAGCGGGAGCGGCGCTTCAAGCGGGCGCCCAAGCGCCGCGTTGTGTACGAGACCGTAGAAGCGCTCGGCGGCTCGGCGCCCGTCTCGCATCTCGTCAAACAGCTCAAGCTCTCGACCACTGCGCTCGAGGGACTGGTGAAGGAGGGGCTCGCGCGCATCGAGCACGTACCGGAGATCCGCGATCCGTTCGCGGGCCTTTCAACGCCTCCACCACCTTCACTGACCGAGGACCAGCGCCGCGTGGTGGAGGGGATCCGCGCCACCGACCTCCACCAACCGGTCTTGCTTCACGGAGTGACGGGCTCAGGTAAGACGCTCGTCTATCTCGACGTGCTTCGTGGCGTCGTGCAGTCGGGAAACGGGGCCATTCTGCTCGTCCCGGAAATCGCGCTGACGCCGCAGACCGTGGCACGGGTGCGCGGAGTGTTTGGAGACAAGGTGGCGGTGCTGCACTCCGGCCTGTCCGATGGCGAGCGCGCCGACGCGTGGCGCGCGCTGCGCCGGGGCGAGCGGCTGGTCGCCGTCGGTCCCCGCTCTGCGGTGTTCGCGCCGGTGCAGCGCCTCGGCGCGATTGTCGTCGACGAAGAGCACGAGCCCAGCTACAAGCAGGGCTCGGCGCCGCGCTACCACGCCCGTGATGCCGCCGCGATGCGCGCGCAGCTCGAGGGAGCGCGGTTGATTCTCGGCAGCGCGACGCCCTCGCTCGAGACGCTGGATCTGTCCTCACAGGGCCGCGTGAAGACGTTTACGCTGCCCGATCGCGTGGGGGCGCGCCCGCTGCCGCCGGTGGAAGTCGTGGATCTGCGCAGCGCGCCGCGGGTTGCCTCGCCGGACACTCCGCCCGGCCCGATCCCCTGGAGCGAGGCGCTCGACACCGCCATCTCCGGGGCGCTGGAGCGCGGCGAGCAGGTGATCCTGCTGCTCAATCGCCGCGGGTTCGCGACGTTCGTGCAGTGCCCCGCGTGCGGGAACGTGCCCGGGTGCCCGCAGTGCGCCATCGCGCTCACGGTGCACCACACACCGCTGACCATGCGATGCCATTACTGCGGCCACGAAGAGCGAATACCGGAGACCTGCGCCGTTTGCAGCCACGCCACGCAGCGGTTACGGGGATTGGGCACGCAGCAGCTCGAGCACTTCTTGGGATTGCGCTATCCGCGCGCCCGGATCGCGCGGATGGATCTCGATACGACCTCGAGCAAATGGGCGCACCATCACATCCTGGAGCGTGTCGCCCGCGGCGAGGTCGACATCCTCCTGGGCACGCAGATGATCGCCAAGGGGCTCGACTTTCCGAACGTCACCGTCGTCGGCGTGGTGGACGCCGATACCGGCCTGCACTTCCCCGATTTCCGGGCCGGCGAGCGGACGTTCCAGCTTGTGGCGCAAGTGGCGGGGAGGGCAGGGCGCGGGGAGCGCGGCGGCCGTGTGTTCGTGCAGACGCGCGCGCCCGATCATCACGCGATTCGGGCGGCGGCGGCCCACTCGGTCGAGCAATTCGCGGCGGCCGAACTGCCCCTGCGAACATCTCCACACCCTCCATATCCTCCACGAACGGGCTTGGTTCGGTTTGTCATCGCCACCGAGGATCATGCCCGGACCGCCGAGCTGGCTGAGCAGGTGGCGGCTTGGCTTAGACGCGCTTCGGCGGAGCACCTTGACGGTGCGCTCACGGTGCTCGGGCCGGCGCCGTGCCCGCTGATGCGCCTCAAGGGGAAGTGGCGTTGGCACGTGCTCGCGAAGTCCGCCGAGCCGCGCGTGCTCGGGCGCGTGGTGCGCGCGTGGCGGGCGAAGGCGCATCGCGCGGTCACGGTCGATCGTGATCCCGTTTCACTCTTGTGAAAGCCGTTTCACTTCGGGTATTTTGACCGGCCTGTGAGTCGTCCTCGGTTTCAGTACCGACCACCCAACTTTACCGCGCCCCCATTATCGGGCGCGCCCGAGGCGCGATTCACTCCCGCACCGGCCGACGGGGTTCTTCCCGACGGTTTTTTTTCGACCACGAATCTGCCGACGTACGTGAAGCTGCCCAGCGGCTGGTGTCGGCCCCGCTTGCCGCGCATGGACTGCGTGATCGTGCAAGCGAGCGGCGATGATCTGGTAATCACCGAGCCGCGCCGCGTGCGCAAAGGCGACAAGGTCGCGGTCGGAGGAGCGGAGGACGGGACCGAGGGGATCTTCGTGCACGCGGAGGGTTTTCTCGGCGGCACCCACAGTCCCAACGAATTCCGTTTCATGGCGACGGAAGTGTCGCGCGAGCGCCCGGTGGACTACAGCGTCCTCGCGGAGCTGCTGGGCGAGGAAAAAGTGCGCGGCGGCAGCATCCTCTGGGTGATCGGACCCGCGCTCGTGCATGCCCGCGCGCGCGAGGACATGATCTGGTTCATCGAGAACGGCTACTGCGACGTGTTGCTCGGCGGCAACGCGGTGGCGGTGCACGATCTCGAGGCGGCGATCTTCGGCACGACGCTCGGGATGTCGAGCTCGGGTGAGAGTGTCGAGGGCGGGCACGGACTACACATGCGGGCCATCAACGCGATCCGGCGCGCCGGGTCGATTGAGAAGGCCGTAACCCAGGGGCTCGTCAAGAGCGGCATCATGCACGCGCTGGTGTCCAACCGCATCCCCTATGTTCTCGCGGGCTCGATTCGCGACGACGGTCCCTTACCGGACGTCATCCCCGACACGCTCGCCGCGCAGGATGCGATGCGTGCCCACACGGCCAAGGCGACCTTCGCCATCTTCGTGGCGACGGCGCTCCATGCGATTGCGGTGGGAAACATGCTTCCCGCGTTCGTCGATAGAGGCGTGACCGAAGACATTCGACCCCTGACTACGATTTGCGTCGATCAGACCGAGTTCGTGGTCACCAAGCTACGGGATCGTGGCACGCACCAGGCGTACGGTGTCGTCACCAACGCGCAGGACTTCATGCACGTCTTGCGCTTCTACGTGGAGCGATGGCAAGCCTCGGCGCCGGCGGTTTTGCACCGTTAGCACCCACCCCCGGACAGGGTGCGGGGTGGGCGAAGCTCGCGGCCGCCGTGGAGGCGCAGGTGCCTCCGGGGGAGATCGATACCATTTACGTGTTCCAGCCGATCAAACGGCAAGGGCGTGAGTGGGGGACCGCCGTCGTGACGCGCAAGAGTGTCGGCCCCGAAGGCCGGTTGCGCGTCTACACGGCGAAATACATGCTCGTCGTGCGCGGCAAGGAGCGCGGGCAGTCGAAGATCGAAGTCGAGGAGGTCGCGCTCAGTCCCGCCGACGTGCTGGCGCAGGTCATGCAGGCGACGGTGGACCGGGGCGGCGACACCGAGCCTCCGGTCGAGTTGGGTCCCGCGGTGTGGTACGAGGGGAGGTAGGCACGCGTTGATTGACGCCAGAATGTTCATCCCGACCAAAGCCTTTCTCACCAAGGGCGTCGGCCGGCACAAGGAAAAGCTCACCAGCTTCGAGATGGCGTTGCGCGATGCTCATCTCGCCAACTTCAATCTCGTGCGGGTGAGCTCGATTTTTCCCCCTCATTGCGAGCTGGTGGATCGCGAGGAGGGGTTGAGCATGTTGAAGCCCGGGCAGGTGCTGTTCACCGTCGTCGCGGAGTCCGCGACCAACGAGCCCAGCCGGCTCGTCGCGGCGTCGATCGGACTCGCATTGCCCGCCGATCCCACCCACCACGGCTACATCTCCGAGCACCACAGCTACGGCCAGAACGAGGTCACCGCCGGGGAGTACGCCGAGGATCTGGCCGCCTCGATGCTGGGCACGGTGCTCGGCGTTCCCTTCGATCCCGAGAAGGCGTGGGACGAGCGCCGGGAGCAGTGGCTGCTCTCGGGCGAAATCGTCCGCACGATGAACGTGACCTCGACGGCCGAGTGCGGTGCCGACGCCCGCTGGACCACGGTCGTTTCCGCGGTCGCATTCTGCGGTTAAGTGGGAGTCGGCTTTGCGGTTGCGTTTGTAGCCGGCCTGCTGAGTTTCCTCTCGCCGTGCGTGCTGCCACTCATCCCGAGCTACGTCGGCTATCTCACCGGCATGACGGTGGAGGAAGTCGAACGTCGCCGCGGGACCGCACTGCTGCACGCGGTGTGGTTCGTGGCCGGGTTCTCGCTCGTGTTCGTGCTGCTCGGGGCCGGAGCATCCGCGGTGGGCCACGTGCTGCGCGACTATCAGGTCTGGCTGGGGCGCATCGGCGGCGTGCTGCTCATTCTCTTCGGGATCTATCTTCTCGGCATTCTGCGCCCGGCGTTCCTGATGCGCGAGTGGCGCATCGAGCTGGCGCGCAAACCGCTCGGCTACTTCGGCTCGGGCGCGGTGGGGGTCGCGTTCGGACCGATTCTGGGCGGCATCCTGACGCTCGCGGCGACACAGGCGGGACTGGGGCGGGGCATCGCGCTGTTGGCCGCATACGCGCTGGGACTCGCGCTGCCGTTCCTGCTCACCGCGCTGGCGCTGGACCGATTTCTGGTCTGGTTTCAGCGCTTCCGACCTTACATAGTATGGGTGGATCGGATCGCCGGCGCGATGCTGATCGTGCTGGGCATTCTGCTTGTCACCGACAGCTTTACGTTGCTGGCGGGATATCTCCGCGGACTGACGCCTGAGTTCCTGCGGGACCGTTTATAGAACCTTGCAGCGCCAGTACGGGTACCCATTGCCAACCGCAGTAAGAGAGAGGAACCCATGAATCGGTCAGCTATTTTGGCGACTATCGCCGTATTCGCGTTGAGTGGCTGTCAGAAGGCGCAGGACCAAAGCCAGACTGCCGACTCGACGGCCCGCAATTTGACGCTGGCGCCCTCGGAGTCGACGGGGCAGATGCACGACGTCCCGGCGAACCCGCCGGCCCCCGCGGCCCAACCGACGCCGCCTCCGGCCACGCGTCCCCCGGCGCGCAGGCCCACCGCGCCCGCGATGCTGCGCGTGGGCGCCGGGACCACGATGGACGTCGCGGCGGCCGATACGATTTCCTCGCGCACCGCCAAAACGGGTGATGCGTTCAGCGCCCGGGTGGTGGAGGACGTCCGGAACGCCGCGGGGCGCGTCGTCATTCCCGCAGGCTCGGTCGTCAACGGCAAGATCACCGACGTGAAACCGTCCCCCAATCCGAGCACTCCAGGGACCTTGACGTTGAGCGTTGCGAGCGTCACTGTACGCGGCACTTCGTACCCGATCGAAGCATCGGTCGACTCGCTCGAGACGATCCACAAGGGACGGGGCGTCACCACGGGTGATGCCGCGAAGGTTGGAGCCGGGGCGGCTGCCGGTGCGATCCTGGGCCGAGTGCTCGGTGGTAACAAGAAGGGTACGATCGTCGGCGGCGTGATCGGAGGCATCGCGGGTGCTGGTGTTGCAGCGTCGTCCAAGGATTCGGACATCGTCCTACCAGCGGGGGCGCATATCATCATCCGGTTGACGAAGGAACTCGCGGTCGCGGCATCCTGACGCGGTGATCCGCACCAAGCTGTCAACGATGATGTTCCTCCAGTTTTTCATCTGGGGGGCTTGGTACACGACGATCGCCGTGTACATGACGAATCATGGAATGGAGCGACTGACCTTCTGGCCCTATACGGTGAATCCGATAGCGGCCATCGTCGCTCCATTCTTTCTTGGTCTGGTCGCCGACCGCTACTTCGCGACGGAGAAGGTCCTCGCCGCTCTTCACATCCTGGGCGGCTTGATTCTCTGCGCTGTGCCACGCTTCACCGGATCGCCGACCACGTTCATTCTGCTCCTGCTGCTTTACAACCTTTGCTACATGCCGACGCTCGGTCTGGCGAACAGCCTGGCGTTCCACCACATCCAATCGCAGGAGCAGCAGTTCCCGCTCATCCGCGTCTTCGGGACGGTGGGCTGGATCGTGGCGGGACTGTTCATCAGTCTCGTCCTGAGCGGCATGATGACGGCTGTGCCGGAGACGACGGCGTGGCCGCTCTACACGGCGGGAATCGCCAGCGTCGTCCTCGGCCTGTTCTGCTTCACACTGCCGCACACGCCCCCGCGCGGCGCGGGTCAGCCGGTATCGCTACGCAGCATCGCCGGGCTCGACGCCCTCAAGCAGATCGGCGACCGCCCGTTCTACGTCTTCATCACCGCGTCGTTGCTGCTCTGCATTCCACTCGCAGCCTATTACAACTTCACGCAGCTCTATCTGGGAGCAGCCGGCGTCAAGAAGATCGCGGCGACGCAGACACTGGGGCAGATGTCCGAAACGCTCTTCATGCTGCTGATGCCGCTCATGTTCATGCGGCTCGGTGTGAAGAAGATGCTGATGGTAGGGATGGGGGCCTGGGTGCTCCGTTATGCGCTCTTCGCGCTGGCGGCGCCCAGTGCGGTGTTCTGGATGATCGTCCTCGGCGTGGCGCTACACGGGCCGTGCTACGATTTCTTCTTCGTCACCGGGCAGATCTACGTGGACAAGAAGTCCACGCCGGCGATTCGTGGCCAGGCGCAGGGTTTCCTGGTCCTGGTCACCTACGGCGTCGGCATGCTGATCGGGGCGCAGGTGGCTGGACGCGTGTACAACAGCTTCCTCGGCGGCCCCGAAGCCACGTCGCTCACTCTGAATCAGTGGGCACAGTTCTGGTGGCTGCCGGCCGCCTTCGCAGCTGCGGTGCTGATATTCTTTGCGGCGTTCTTTAAGACGACTGCCAACCAGCAAGGCGGTCAGCAACCCATTCGATAGAAGACGCTAAGTCTTAGCGTCTTGGCGCCTTCTGACGACGGGGTGCTGTCCGTTAATCCAGTTCGCGCACCCAGATATTGCGGTACCGCAGGGGATTGCCGTGATCTTGTAGCTTGAGCGGAAGTTTGTCAGGATGTGCCGTGTATGGCGGCCGTGCCTTGTTTGCGGTCGGTCCCACCAACTCGAAGTTGTCCTGAATCAGGACCCCATTGAGAAAGACCGTCATGCGCGCCGGGCGCTCGAGTGAGCCATCGGCCTTGAAATGCGGCCGGCGGAACACGATGTCGTACGCCTGCCACTGTCCGGGTGGCCGCGTCGCGTTGACGAGCGGCGGATTCTCGCCGTAAATCGCGCCCGCCTGACCATCGGGATAGGTGTCATTCTGGTAGGAGTCGAGCACCTGAAGCTCGTAGATCCCCATCAGGAAGACGCCGCTGTTGCCGCGCTCCTGGCTCTCGCCCTGCGCCGGCGTCGGGGTCCGCCATTCGATGTGCAGCTGCACGTCGCCGAAGCCGCGGGCCGAGGCGAGCGTGCCGGTGCCGGGCTTCACCTCGACGTAGCCGTCCCGAACAGTCCACTTCGCCGGCATGCTGTCGTCACTCCGCCATTGGTTGAGGTTCGAGCCATCGAACAACACGATCGCGTCGCTCGGCGCGGGGGCCGGCGGACGCTCGGGCCCGGGATTCACAACGGGAGGGCGGGGGCGATCCATCGAGTGCTGCGGCCACTGCTGGGGGGGAGCTTGTGCCATAAGAAGCAAAGCTAGCGTGCAGATCATGGTTTCCAGGTGCCTTTCGCAACGGCTGGGACAAAGGTGTCCACGCCCGGCGGCGGGAAGTCGAGCGTGCGGCCTTGCTCGGCGCTCATGTAGGCCGTCATCAAGACCTTCACAACGCGCAGTCCGTCATCGAAGGTGAGCCACGGCTTCTTCTTGTTGAGGAAGCAGTGCACGAAGTACCGATCCTCGGCTTCATACCCGTACGCGCCCGCCTCGCCGGCGACCACCGGCATCTGGCCCATCTCGGCATTCTGCTTTTCGACGAGGTCTTCGCCCGATTTGCCCTGCACTTCGCGGCTGAAAAACAGCTTCAGCCCCGAGTCGAGCGAATTCCACTGCATCGAGTATTCGGGGCCGAGCAGCTCGGCCGACAGCCTGAGGCCGGCGCCGACGAAGCTCCACGACGTCGTGGCTTCGCCCAGAACCTTGTAGCCGTCGTCGGTCTCGAATTCGATCATGACGCTCGCAAAGTCCTCGGACGGCGATTTGTCGTAATTCACGTCCTTGCCCATGGTCGCCGAGAGCTTCTTGCTGTAGTTGGGCCGCGTCCATTTGAGACTCGCGATATGCGCGGTGATGCGCGCCGGGCGAACGGACGAGTTGGGCTTCGTGGGATCGGTGAGGAGGTGCTGCACGAGCAGCGACGAGTGACACATCATGTCGTTGAGCACGCCGCCGCCCTGCAGCGCGCCCTGCCAGAACCACGGAGCGTGCGGGCCGCTGTGCTCCTCGGCCGCACGCGCCAGGTAGGGCCGGCCTGTCAGCTTTGCCCCACGCGCCCACAGCAATGTGCGACCGACCTCGACCTGCGGCGCGAAGACCTGGTTTTCGAGATAGCCATGCGGCAGGCCGACCTTGTTCACGAGGTCCAGCACCTTCTTTGCCTCGGCGACGTTGCGTCCCAGCGGCTTCTCGCACGCGATTCCGAGCAATGAGCCCTTGCCGCGCTCGATCGTACTCACGATCTCTTCGACGTTCTCGATCCGGGCGAAGTTCGGACCGGAGAGCCAGATCGCATCGATGGCGGGATCCTCGACCATGGCGGCGATCGAGGGGTACGCCTTGGCCTCGCCCACGCCAAGCTTTTTCGCGATGCCGGCGGTCTCGGCGGCGTTGTTCTGATTGGGGCTCCAGACGCCCAGCACGTCGGCATCGCGCACGCCGACGAATCCCAACAGGTGGAATTTGGCGTTGAACCCGCTCCCCACCATTCCAATTCCAAGTCGTTTCGTCACTCAATCCTCGTAATGGACGCCGAGTTTCTGCAGCGCTTCCGGTGGGCAGCCTTTCCACTCCGCCACGAAGGTGTTGCCCTGATAATTGAGATCGGTGATGCCCATCTTGCTGGTCCAGAACCCCGACGCAGTCATATCGCGGAACATGTTGAAGAAGGCGACGCCCTGACTCATCTCCGGCTTCGCTTTCTTCGGCCAGGCGATATCGTCGAGAATCGTCGTCTGTTCCTGCGATGTCGCAGCAACAAAGGTCTTTGCAAAGCGTTCAAAGGCCTCGTTGTCGAGCCAGGCGAGCCCGCCGCGCATCGGCACCTGCCCGTCGGGCCGGTCCGTCATCATGAAATCCATGTACTCGGGGACACCGGCATCGGTCGCGCTGCCCGAGCGTTCATCGCGGGGAATCACGAGGTCCGCGAGCACCCGCACCGTATCCCACTCGTGCGGCGTGAAGAACGCCGGTGCGAACGGCGTCTTTGCCGTCATCGCCTTGCGCGCCAGCGTCGCCGCCCGCTGAGCCTCGGCCGGCGTCCACTTGAAGGCCGCTGTCAGCGCAGCCATCGCCATTGCGCCTACCGCTTCGCGCCGTTTCACAGGGACCTCGCCTTCAGCTGGTTTGCGATGTATTCGGACGTCCGCCACGACAGCGCCATGATCGTCCAGGTGGGATTCTTGTCGGCCTGCGACGTGAACGGCGAGCCATCGGCGACGAAGAGATTCTTGACCTCGTGCGTCTGGCAGTTGCTGTTCACGACAGAGCTTTTGGGATCGGCGCCCATGCGCGCGCCGCCCAGCTCGTGGATGATCACGCCACCCGCCGCGATGCCGTAACCATCTTCTTTGCTCGGCATATCCCCCCACGGCGTGCCGCCCATCTCCTTGATGAGCGCGCGGAACGTCTCCTGCATGTGCTTCACCTGCAGGTATTCGTGATCGGTGAACTTCCAGTGGAAGCGGAGCACGGGGATGCCCCATTTGTCCACGACGTTTTGATCGATTTCGCAGTAGCTGCCGTCGTTCGGAATCATCTCGCCGCGACCCGAGAACCCGATGTACGCGCCGTTGTAGCGGCGATAGTCGTTCTTGAGCTGCTTGCCGTAACCGCCGCCCTGCAGGTCCTGGATCCCGCCGCCGAAGCCCGCCTCCGGCAGCCCCGCGCCGCCCCACACCTCGATGTGGTAGCCGCGCGGGAAGTCGAGCTTCTTGTTATCGAGCCACCACGGCATGTAGACGTGCATCCCTCCCACACCGTCGTGATTGTGGGGAATCGGGTCCATCATCTTCGGAACGAATCCCCCGACGTCGGTGCCGGTCGTGTCGGTGAGATACTTGCCGACGGTCCCGCTAGCGTTCGCGAGTCCATTCGGGAATGATGGAGACTTCGAGTTCAGGAGCAGCCGCGACGTTTCACACGCGCTGGCCGCTAGGACCACCACGCGGGCCTCGATGAGGTGCTCGCTGCCGTCCGTGGTGTCGACGTAGATAACGCCGCTCGCACGCCCAGTACGGTCCAGCGTGATCTCGCGCGCCATCGCGTTCGTCTTCAGTGTGAGCTTGCCGGTCTTGAGGGCGGGGGCGATCAGCACGTTGGTCGAGGAGAAGTTCGAATTCGTCTTGCAGCCGCGGCCGCATTGGCCGCAGTAGTGACACGCGGCGCGTCCGTTGAGCGGACGGGTCAGGATCGACAGCCGCGCCGGGACGCAGGTGACGTTGAGCCGCCGAGCCGCGTCCTGCACGAGCAGCTCGTAGCAGCGGGGTTTGGGCGCCGGCAGGAAGATCGAGTCGGGGGCATTGGGGACGTTTTCCTTGCTCCCGAAGACTCCCACGAGCTGCTCGAGCTTGTCGTAGTAGGGCGCGACCTCGTCGTAGCTGATCGGCCAGTCGTCGCCCAGGCCGTCGAATGTCTTCGCCTTGAAGTCGCGCGGCCCGAAGCGCAGCGAGATGCGACCCCAGTGGTTTGTTCTGCCGCCGACCATGCGCGCCCGCCACCAGCGGAACTTGTCTCCCCGCGCGACGGTGTACGGCTCACCGGGGATCTCCCAGCCGCCGATGCAGCCGTCGAATTCGCCGAACGGCCGATCCTTGGTGGACGCCCCGCGGCGCGGCGATTCGTAGGGCCACGTGAACATCGCGGAGTTGATCGTGTTGTCCCACGGCGCGCCCGCTTCGAGCACCGTGACGTTGACGCCGGCGCGCGTGAGTACGTACGCGGCCATCCCACCACCAGCTCCCGAGCCGACCACGAGCGCATCGACCGGCGACGATTGGGTTGCAAGGCGCATTCAGGGCTCCTTAGTAGCCGAGTGCACCGCCGGCGTAGCGTGGGTCAGCCACCCCGACCCACCCGCCGGCGGTTCTTTGTATGGCGGCGATGATGCCGCTGCGTCCCCGCCGCTGTTCCATCTTATGTCCCATCGCCTCCAGCGCCTGCACGGTCTCGTCACTCAAACCGCCGTGCTCGTAGAAGGTCTGGTCCGGCAGCGCCTGGTGGTGAATGCGCGGGGCGGCAACCGCGTCCGCGAGGCTCATCTTCTGATCCAGCACGTTGAGAATGACCTGTGTGACGCTCGTGATGATCGTCGGCCCGCCGGGCGTGCCCACAACCATCTGTAGATTGCCGGCGCTGTCGAGTACGATCGAGGGCGTCATCGCCGACAGCATCCGCTTGTTGCCGGCCACGGCGTTGGCTTCGCCCTGGACGAGCCCGTACATGTTCGGCTTGCCCGGCGCGGTCGCGAAGTCGTCCATCTCGTTGTTCAGCAGGAATCCCGCGCCCGTCACCGTCACGCCGCTCCCAAATCCGCCGTTCAGCGTCGTGGTCACAGACGCCGCATTGCCCATGGCGTCTACGATGGAGTAGTGCGTCGTCTGCATCGCTTCGCCGCCCGCGCTCTGCGGCGGTGTCGGTGTCGCGCGCCTCGGATCGATCTGTGACCGGAGTGTCGCCGCGTACGATTTCGACAGCAGGCGATCGAGCGGCATGTCCACGAAGTCGGGGTCGCCGAGCCAGCGGTTCCGGTCGATAAACGCTCGACGCATCGCCTCGGTGACGAGATGTATGTAGGCCGTCGTGCCGAACGCCGGCAGGGTGTCGTAGCCCTCCAGGATGTTGAGGATCTCGCCCATCGTCACGCCGCCCGAGCTCGGCGGCGGCATCGAGTAGATCGTATGGCCGCGATAGCTGAGCCGGATCGGCGTGCGCCATTTGGCGCGGTAGTTACGGAGATCGTCCTTGGTGATCAGCCCGCCGCCGCGCTGCATTTCGGCGACGATCAGATCGGCGATCTGGCCGCGATAGAAGACGTCCGGCCCTGAGTCGCTGATGAGCTGCAGGGTGTGGGCGAGGTCGGGCTGGCGCCACATCGTCCCGCGCGGCGGCGCGCTGTCGTGCACCAGAAACTGGGCTCGGCTCGCCGGGAAGTGCGCCAGCAGCTCGCGGTCGCTCGCGATGTCGCGGCTTCGCGCCGAATCGATCACATGTCCCTGCGCCAGGCGGATGGCCGGAGCGATCACGGTGGCCCAGGGGAGTGAGCCGTACTTCTTCCACGCCTCATACAGTCCTGCGACGCTTCCCGGCACGCCGCTGGCGAGATGGCCGACCTCGCTCTTTTTCGTTGGATTCCCCGCCGAGTCGACGAACATGTCGTGGGTCGCGGCGGCGGGCGCCGCTTCGCGGTAGTCGAGTGCCGTCACTTCGCCACCGGCGGTGCGGTGTACGATGAAGCCGCCGCCGCCGATGTTGCCGGCGTCCGGCAGCACCACTTCGAGCGCGAACGCGACCGCGACCGCGGCATCGATCGCGTTGCCGCCCTGTTTCAGGATTTCGACGCCGACCTGCGACGCCAGCGGATGCGCCGAGACGACCATCGCGTGGGGTGCCGTGACGGCCCGCGCGTGGAGGGTCCAGGTCGCGGGAATGACCGCGGGGCCGCGAATCGGTGTGGGGCCTGCAGTCGCGGGGGCTGGAGGGCGATGCGCACAGCCAAGGGCCGCCAGCAGACATATCGCGGGGAGCTTTCGCATTCGTAATCTTATCGTCTTATTCTCCTCCATGACAAACCGCGATTTCCACGATCCGCGCGCCACCGAGCAGCGCAATCCGCGCTCCGAGCGCATCGACGTCGCCTCGAGTATCGAGATCGTGGACATCATGAACGGGGAAGATGCACGCGTCGCCGGCGTGGTGCATGGGCAGCGCGAGCAGATCGCGCAGGCCATCGACCTGATCGTCGGGGTCTTCAAGGGATCTGGCAGGCTCGTCTACGTCGGCGCCGGCACGTCCGGCCGGCTGGGCGTGCTCGATGCCACCGAATGTCCGCCGACTTTCGGCGTCCCGCCCACGATGGTGACGGGTGTGATCGCGGGCGGATACGGCGCGCTCGTGAAGAGCGCCGAAGGCGCCGAGGACGATGTGAACGCGGGGGCCGCCGCGATGGATACCGCTGCCGTGACCAATCGCGACATCGTCGTCGGTATCGCGGCAAGCGGCACGACGCCGTACGTGCGTTCCGCGCTCGCGCGCGCGCAGACCCTCGGCGCCAAGACGGTGCTCGTCACCTGCGCCGCCCCGCCGAAAGTGCTCGCCGAGACGTGCGACGTCATCATCAATCCGGTCGTGGGACCGGAGGTGCTGACCGGCTCGACGCGGCTCAAGGCGGGCACGGCGACCAAGTTCGTCCTCAACATGCTCAGCACCGGGGCGATGATCCGGCTCGGCAAGGTCTACGGGAATCTGATGGTGGATCTGGTGGCGTTGAGTGCGAAGCTGCACGACCGCGGCGAGCGCATCGTAATGGAAGTTTGCGGGGTCTCGCGCGAGGACGCGCGCCAGGCGATCGAGCGCGCCAAGGGCAGCGTGAAGCTCGCGATCGTGATGGCCCGTCGCAAAGTGGATGCGAACGAAGCGCGCAAATTGCTCGACGCGGCCGGTGGGTTTGTGCGTCCCGTCGCCGGCGATCCGCCTGTCGTGTCGCGTTCGTGACGCCTCCCCAGACACTTGCCGTCGGTGTCATGTCGGGCACGTCGCTCGACGGGATTTCGACGGCGCTGGTGCGGTTGCGAGATGGCGCGGCAGAGCTCGTGGCGTTTCGGCAGGAGCCGTACTCGACGGCCGAGCGTGGGTCGATCATCGACACGATGGCGCGGGGCACACCCAAGGATGTCGCGTTTCTCCACGTCGCATTGGGCGAGAGATTTGCCGGGGCCGTCCTGGCGCTGCTAGCGCAGGCGCGGGTCGCGCCGAAAGACCTTTCCTTTATTGCTTCCCACGGCCAGACGATCTGGCACGAGCCGGGACGCGCCACGTTCCAGCTCGGCGACGCGGCGGTGCTGGCGGAGCGGGTCGGCGTGCGGGTGGTGAGCGACTTCCGCGCGCGCGACGTGGCGGCGGGAGGGCAAGGGGCGCCGCTCGTGCCGCTCGCCGATGTGATGCTCTTCGGGCACGAGCAGCGGGGCCGCTGGCTGCTCAACATCGGCGGGATGGCGAATGTCACGTGGGTGCCGCGGCGCGGCGTGCCCGACGGCGCGTTCGCCTTCGACACGGGCCCGGGCGTCGCCGTGATCGACGCGATCACGCGGCGCGTCGATCCGGAAGCAACGTTCGACCAGGGCGGCGAGCGCGCGCGCCGCGGCCGGCCCGTGGCGAAACTGCTCGACGAGCTGCTGGCGGATCCGTATTTCGACCAGCCGCCGCCCAAGAGCACAGGCCGCGAGCGGTTCGGGATCGAGTACGCCGACAAGCTGCTCGCGCGCGTCAAGAAGTCGGGCGGCTCGGACAACGACGCGGTGGCGACGGCGACGGCGCTCACGGCCGAGTCGATCGGGCGCGCGATCGCGAAGTGGGGGAAGGATGATAGTGCCGAGGTCGTGATCTCGGGGGGAGGCGCGAAGAATCCCGCGCTCGTCGAGCGGCTGGCCGCAAAGATCCAGCCACGTCCCGTCGTGCTGTTCGATCAGCTGTTCTTCAACGGCGAAGCGAAGGAAGCGGTCGCCTTTGCGTTTCTGGGGCACCAGACGGTGATGGGCAGGGCGGGGAATCTTCCCGCGGCGACGGGGGCACGGGGGCCGCGAATACTCGGGCACATCACTCCTGCATGACGCCCCCCCCGCCCCCCCGGGCGCGTCTCGTCTGTCCGGCGCTGCGCTGGCGACGCGGCTCATTCAGATCCGAACGCACCAAGATCGAGCAGGCGCTCGCCGCCGGAGTCGGCGGCTTCATTCTCTTTGGCGGCACCCGCGCTGCAGTCACTGCGCTCACCAGCGCGTTGCGGGACACCGCGGGCCGTCCCCTGCTGCTCGGCTCTGATTTCGAGCGTGGGCCGGGGCAGCAGGTGCGCGGGCTCACCGAGCTGCCGCCCCCGGCGGCGCTCGGCTATCTCAACGATCGCGACGCGACCTACGCCTGCGGGCAGATCACCGGCACCGAAGCCCGGGCGGTCGGGCTGAATTGGATATTCGCGCCGGTGTGCGATCTCGACATCGAGCCGAAGAATCCGATCGTGCAGACGCGCTCGTTCGGCGCCGATCCGAGCGTCGTGGGCTCGCACGCGGCGGCGTGGATCAAGGGTTGTCAGGAGCACGGCGTGATGGCCTGCGCCAAGCACTATCCCGGGCACGGTCGCACGACGACCGATTCGCACGAAGGTCTGCCCATCGTGGAGGCATTGGGCGAGGAATTGCAGCGCATCGATGTCGCGCCGTTCAAAGCGGCGGTGGACGCCGGAGTCGGGAGTGTCATGCCTGCATTCGTCGCCTACCCGCGGTGGGACGCGAGCGGATCGGCCGCGACGTTCTCGCCGATCATACTCGGCTATCTGCGCGACACGCTCGGATTTCGCGGGCTCACCGTGACGGACGCGTTCATCATGGGCGGCGCGACTGCGGCGGCACCGGAGGGCAGCGCCGCGGCGGCGGCGATCGCCGCCGGCTGCGACATGCTGCTGTATCCGACGGATTGGGCTGGTGTCGTGAAGTCGTTGGAGACGGTGCCCGTGGATCGTGCCGAGGCGGCGCTCGCGCGCTATGAGGCGACGGTCAACCCCGGAGCATCGCCCCGGGGTCAGCCGAGCGATCTGGACGATGCGATGCTCGCCGAGCACCAGAAGTTTGCGGATGGCCTCGCCGATCGGGTGGTGCATCTGCTGCGTGGCAAGCGGCCGCAGCTCGGTAAGACGCTCAGCGTGACGATCGTCGATGATGATGTAGGTGGGCCGTATTCGATTCCGCCCAGAGATGTGTTTCACAAAACCCTGCGAGAGTCTGGTATTGGTGTAGCCCCGGGGCGTGGCCCCGGGGCACGCCACCCAATTGTGCTGGTTTATGCGGAGCCGCGATCGTGGAAAGGTCGCGCCGATTTGGGGCCGCAGTCGCTCGCCAAGCTCGAGCGACTCGTGCCCAGTGCGTCGCTGGTCATTCTATATGCGCACCCGCGGCTCGCGGCTCAGGTGCCCGGCGATGTGCCGGTGTTGTGTTGCTGGCACGGGCAGGCGCTGATGCAGCGCGCGGCGGCGCGGTGGGTGGGGGTAATCCTCAAGGAAGGTAGCGAGTAGGTCTCGCCCCCATTTAGAATAGACTGACCAGCCTAACTGCGACTCGTAAGGTCAGAATTCAAGATTAGAGGGTGCGTCATGAGCTGCGAAATGTTTTATACAGTTCTGTCGAATACCCGTTAGGCGCTCGGCAGGGTCCCTTTTGCGTTCGGGTGGCACATGAAAACTCAGGTACGCCTGGTTGTTCTGCTCACTTCTATCCTTGCTCCATCGATGGCTCCCTGCCAGGTCGCCACATCTCGCCACTGGGTGCGGCTTCTCACCACTGAAGGCGAGACGGTCGATTTGGACACCGCCGCGGTCGGACGCAGGGATGGCTCCTTTATAGTCTGGTTGCGTTGGGATTTTGATCGGCACCGGCCCGAGTTTAGAGCCGAGTACCGTGTGGAACAAGTTGAAGTCGACTGTCGAGGTCTACGTCAACGTGTGCTGAATGCTATCGACTCGAGGAAACCGCTGTTCCTTCCGGGCGACAGCACGACGTCGGGCACCGTACAGCTGGACAGCACGGACACGAAGTGGCGCGCGTATTCCAAGGGTAGTCTTGGCGCGCAATCGACGAGTGCGTTGTGCCGGCGCCTAACAAGCGTTTGAAGCTGGCGGCGCGCGTAGGATATTGAATGACGATTTTTTCTTCAGCGCGCCGCAGCTTAAGCGCGATCCGTTAGGCCGCACATGTAGTCAAAGGCAATGTCCAAATGATTCGTAAACTGTCGTCGGGGAAGTATCGGCTCTACTCTCGCAAGAGGGATCCGAGAACAGGCAAGCGCCGCAATCTTGGGACGTTCTCAAATAGGGCCGCGGCCGAAAAGCATGAGCGCGCGGTTCAGTTCTTCAAGCGGCGCCGTCCGGTGAGTGGTCGGGCTTAGGTTCCTTAGCCCGGCAGCCAGTCTCCGCCGACCCCCGAAACTCGTTACAAATTGGACGGTTCCATCCCAATGTATTAGTTTGGGCTCCAATGTGGCTTCGGCGCCCGTGGCGCGGGGCCGCACTTGAGCATGAGGAAGCCTTCCGAGCAGGAGAAGGGATTTCGGCAGCTGCTCGACGCCGCCCCCGATGCCATGGTCGTCGTCGACCCGCGGGGCTCCGTGGTCGCCCTCAATCGGGAGGCCGAGCGACTCTTCGGCTGGACCGAGGCAGAGCTGCTGGGCGAGTCGCTGAATCGTGTCATCCCCGCGCGCTTCCAGCAGGTGCCTGCGTCGCAGGGTGCGCCGGTCAGCCTCTTTGCTCAGCGGCGGGACGGGGGCGAGTTCCCCGCGGAGTTGACCCGAAGCCCCCTTGGCCCCAGCAACGACGCGCCCGTTTTGGTGACGATTCGCGATCTCACCAAGTGGCGGCGCGCTCAGGAGACGCTCTTTCGAGAGAAGGAGCAAGCCTCCGTCACCCTCGCGTCGATCGCGGATGCTGTCATCACGACCGACGTGTCGGGAACGATCACGTATCTGAATCCCACGGCGGAGCGGCTCACGGGCTGGCGCACGACCGAAGCCCTGGGGCAGCCCCTGGCCACCGTCTTCGCGGTCGTCTCCGACTCGACGCGGCAGCCCATAGAGAGCATCCCCGCCCGCTGTCTCCACGAAGGCCGCGCGGTGGACCTGGCTGACGGCGCGCTGCTGCTACGCCGCGATGGGACGGAAGTGCCGGTCGGGGACTCGGCAGCCCCGCTCCGCGACCGCAACGGGGCCACGATCGGCGTCGTGTTAGTCTTTCACGACGTGACTGAGCGGCGGCGTGCAGTCCGCCAACTCTCGCACGAAGCGACGCACGACGGCCTCACGGGCCTGGTCGGCCGGAAGGAGTTCGAGCGACGCCTGGCGCGGGTGGTGGCGGAGGTCTCGGCCGGTGTGGCGGAACACGCGCTGTGCTACCTGGACCTGGACCGATTCAAGCTCGTGAACGATACCGGCGGTCACGAGGCCGGCGATAACCTCCTCCGCACCATCGCCAGCCTGTTGAAGGGTCGCCTGCGCAGCCGCGACACAGTCGGGCGGCTCGGGGGCGACGAATTCGGTGTCCTGCTCGAGCACTGCTCGTTGGCCAAGGCGGAAGAAATCGCGGGAAACCTCCAGCGGGCGATCGAGGGCCACCGGTACGTGTCGGGGGACAGGAGCTTCTCCGTCGGCGTCAGCATCGGCGTCATCCCGATCCCCGCCACGAGCGGAGGAACGGCTGACGTCCTGCGCGCCGCCGATGATGCCTGCTACGTTGCCAAGGACGCCGGAGGCAACCGCGTCCACGTCGCGCGGCTGGCGGCGGCCCCTGGGGTCCAGCAGCAGGTGGAAGGCCGACGAGTCACGCGCCTGACGCGAGCGATAGATGAGGGCCACTTTCAGCTGTACGCTCAAGCCATCGTACCCCTCGCGCCGCAGCACCAACCCCGTCCTCGGTGCGAGATTCTGTTGCGCCTACCGGACGAGCATGGTGGCCTGGAGACTCCCGACTCGTTCCTCCGGCACGCTGAGCGCTACCGGCTCATGCCGGCAATCGACCGCTGGGTCGTGCGCCAGACGATCGCGCTCCTCGGCCAGTGGCACCGGGAGCACCCGGAATGCCAGCTGCCGCTCTGCTCGATCAACCTCAGCGTTTCCTCCTTAGAGGATCCGGACCTGGTCCCCGCTGTGCGCGAGTACTTGACGCAGCACCGGCTTCCGCCTGAGGCCTTGAGTTTCGAGATCGCCGAAGCGGCGGCACTCGGGAACTTTGCCCAACTGGTGCGCCTCATTGCCGAGCTCCGGGCGACGGGGTGCGGCGTCGGGCTGGACGACTTCGGCAACGGCTTGACCTCGTTCGCCCACCTCAAGGCGCTGTCGCTCGATTTCGTGAAGATCGGCGGGCACTATGTCCGGGGCGTTGTCGAGGACCCTGTGTACGGCACGCTCGTGCGCACCGTCAACGAGATCGGTCGAATCATGGGCATCACGACGATCGCCGAGGAGGTAGAGAGCGAAACCATTTTGCAAAAGCTGCGTGTCTTGGGCGTGGGATACGCGCAGGGGCATGCGATCGCGCCGCCGGCGCCGCTGGCGGATGCGGAGGGGGTCGTGGCCCTGCCGTGTGTGCAGCGGTTGGCGTGACATGGAGCGTCTCGGGTTCCGGTGCCGCTGTTTAGGCTAGAAGCTGATCCTCACTCCCAGGGCCAGGCCGCCGCCCGGCGCCGGGCCAACATTCAGCCGCGCGAGAGGCACCGACGCCCAGGTCGTGGTCTTCGTCTCCGATCCGATGATCGTTCCGAGCAGCACACCGGCGATGCCGAACACGGCGAGGCGGGTGTCGAGACGCGGCGACACCTTGTAGGCGAGGCACGGGACTCGCGAGCGCGTGTCTTGCGTGCCGGAACCCGCGCATTAGACTGCGGGCAAAGGGATCCCTGGAGTCAGCACGCTACTCATTCGAGAGCTTGAACGGACTCGAGACGAGACGCTGAAGTGCTTCTCGCTCGAGCCTCGCGACCTCGCGCGAACGTACGGGCCGGGCAAGTGGTCGGTCGGTTATGTCCTTCACCACCTCTCGGATAGCGAGACCGTTTTCTTCGATCGCATCCGTCGAGTGCTCAGTGAGCCTCGTCCGGTCGTTTGGGTGATGGATCAGGATGCGTGGGCGAAGGGGCTCGACTATTCGCGGGTGCCGCTCGACGTCTCCCGGCAGGTATTCGAATCGGTTCGCAACGCAATCATCTACTATGCCGGTGTGCACTATGAGCGGAGCGGCCACCTCGAGTTCGTGCACAGTGTCGACGGCGTACGCACGTTGCGGGATGAATTCGACAAGACCGCCACTCATAATGAGCATCATTTGAGTCAAGTCAGGTTGGCGCTTGGCAGATGAGCGATCGTTTGCTGTTCCCACAACTGACCGAGGGGCGATTCGTCCACCAATCGCCCGTCGTCAAGCTGTGCAAGGGGCTGCTCGCAGAGGCACTCGATCGCGGCTTTGACCGGCTCGAGGTCCTGGCGCCGCGCGACGGCTCGCCCATCGCCGAAATCCGTGCCTATCGAGGGGCGTCTGGCAGTCGGTATTTCGAACTTCCCGCATCAATGCATCAGAGCGTTGTGCGCCGATTCAAGGCGATGGCGAGGATGCGGCGCGCCCGACCCTTGGATACGGAGGGACTCATCCGGCTCGACCGAGCCGGGGGGGGGAAGCCCATCCCAATCCGCGTAACGACCAAGGCTCGCGCGGATGGACCAGCGGACGTGATCATGAACCTGGTTCCCGCACCCGACTAGCCAGCCATGTCCGCGTTGCTCGCTCTTTCGGCGGACCGGATCACTCAAGAACTCCGCCACTATGAGGAACTCAATGCTGCCGAGGCGGTCTGGCGGAGAGCGTGGCGGCGGCGGGTGCTGTGGCTTACAGTGCGGTGCGCGCTCACCTACGTCCTCGGTGGCGTGCTGGCGTGGGGCAGCCTGGCCATGAGCGGCGATGTGGCGCAGATCGCATTTTGGGGCGGCTTGCTACTGAGCAACGCTGGTCCGATGGCTTTCGGTTACGCGTTTTGGATGCGCGAAAATGGAAGCTGGGCCTTCTGACGGGGTCTTTTAGCTCATGACTAAACGAATTCTTCTCGGCGTGATTACACTCGTCCTGAGCTCCGCCGTCTTCAGCGACGTCCTCGGCGCTCAGGGTCCCGTCGGCATCTTTGCCAATCAAACGCCGGTCGGCCGAGCGCGAGGTTCGGCGTCGTACGATCCGCAGCAGCAGACGTATCTGCTAGCGGGCTCGGGTCAAAACATGTGGGACTCGCGCGACGATTTCCGCTTCGTCTGGAATCGGCTCAGCGGCAACTTCATCCTCTCCACGCGGGCGCACTTCATCGGCGCGGGCGTCGAAGAACATCGCAAGATCGGCTGGACCATTCGCTCCTCGCTCGATCCGGGGAGCGCGCACGTGACCGCGACGTTGCACGGCAGCGGCTTGATGTCGCTTCAATTCCGCCGGCAGACTGGCGGGATCACAGAGGAAGAGAAATCGGCGGACAGCCTCCCCGATGCGGACGCGGTCATCCAGCTCGAGCGGCGCGACGGCGAGTATTTCATGTCGGTCGCGCAATTCGGCGACACGCTCGTCACGACGCGACTCGCCGGCGTCTCGCTCCCCGATACAGTCTACGTCGGCTTATTCGTGTGCGCGCACAACGAGACCGTCACGGAGCGCGCCAGGTTCAGCAACGTCCGGATCACGACGCCGGCGCCGAAGGAGCTCGTCGCCTACCGCGATTACCTGGGCTCGAATCTCGAGATTCTCGACGTCGCGACTGGCAACACGACGATCGTGCATCAGTACTTGGGATCGTTTCAGGCGCCCAACTGGACGCACGATGGGAAGGCGCTCATCTACGTGCAGGAGGGACGGCTCTACCGGTTCGATCTCGCAACGCGGTCGCCGACGGTAGTCAACACCGGCTTCGCGACGCGCAACAACAACGACCACGTGCTGTCGTTCGACGGCCGCATGCTGGCCATCAGTAACCACGCAGTCGAGGACAGCGGGGGGGGCGCGTCGATCGTCTACACGGTGCCGGCCACCGGCGGCACGCCCAAGCGTATCACCGCGAAAGGACCATCGTACCTGCACGGCTGGTCCCCCGATGGCCGGTGGCTCGTGTACGTGGGGGAGCGCAACGACTCGTTCGACATCTACAAGATCTCCGCCGCCGGTGGCGACGAGATCCGCCTCACCACCGCGCCGGGACTCGACGACGGACCCGAGTACACACCCGACGGGACGTACATCTACTTCAACTCATCGCGCAGCGGACGGATGCAAATCTGGCGGATGCGACCCGATGGGACCGGCCAGGAGCAGATCACGAACGACGGCTTCAACAACTGGTTCCCGCACATTTCGCCCGACGGCAAGTGGATCGTCTACGTCGCCTTTGGCACGGACGTGGCACCGGACGATCATCCGTTCTACAAGCACGTGTCGCTGCGATTGATGCCGATCGGTGGCGGACCGTTCCGCGTTATCGCCTACCTGTACGGTGGTCAGGGAACGATCAACGTCCCGTCGTGGTCGCCGGACGGCAAGCGACTGGCGTTTGTGAGCAACTCGGCAATGCCGTAGAATTCGTCGTGGACGTGAGCAGCTTTGCCAAGCTCTTCGACCATTCGATCGTCAGGCCCAATGCGACCCGGGCCGAGGTGATCCAGTTTGGCGAAACCGCGGCCCGGCTGGGCACGGCCACGCTGACCGTACAACCACATTACATCCCGTTGGCCGTGGAGCTGCTGCGCGGGACCGATGTCCTCGTTGGAACCGTGGTCGGCTTTCCGCATGGCAACGAAACACCCGCGATGAAGCAGTATCAGGCGCAGCAGGTCCTGAACCTCGGCGCGCAAGAAATCGACATGGTGATGAATATCCCCGCGCTCAAGAACGGTGAGCAGCGGGTTTTCATCCAGGACATCGAAGGAGTCGTCCGCGCGGCCGAGGGCAGGGTGGTCAAAGTGATCACCGAGAACTGGTACTTGAGCGACGAGGAGAAGCGCAGGGCCTGTGACTGGATCGCTCAGGCCGGTGCGCACTTTGTGAAGACATCCACCGCGTACGCCGAGGGCGGGGCGACGCTGGAGGACGTGCGGTTGATGTACGAAGTCGTGAACGGCCGGTGTCAGGTGAAGGCCGCTGGCGGAGTCCGGGAGCTCCCCGAGCTGCGGGAGTACCTTCGCGCGGGCGCTCGGCGGTTTGGCTCGACCCGAACCGACGGTTTTGTACGCGCTTTCCAGGCATTACCCATAGAGCAGCAACTCAGCCTTGCCGACTACGTGCCCGGCCCGGCGGCGAGCCGATGATCAAGTTCGGCGGCCAGCTGACCGCGGACGATTACCTCGCGGCCAACAAGCTCCACATGCGGCAACGCGGTTGGAAGCGCGTGCTGTGGATCGTGTTCTGGGTCCTGCTGGGGGTTGGCGCGCTGCTCTCCGCAGACATTGCCATTCAGGACCCCAATGCCGGACTGCCACCCCTGCTGCTCATCCTGTTGATCGCCGGCGTGCAACTGTTTGTGCGCCTCTTCTATTTTCCCCGGCGCGTCCGTCGTGTCTACAGTCAACAGCGCAATCTCCAGCTCCCATTCGAGTCCGTGTGCACCGATACCGGAATCGAGTCGAGCAACGCCACCAGCACCAACCGGCTGCCTTGGAATCATCTGATTCGCTGGAAGGAAGGACCCGCGCTGTTCGTGGTATACCAGTCCGATCTGATTTTTAACATTGTCCCAAAGCGGTGTTTCGCGGAGCCGGAACAGGTCGATGCGTTCCGGAGTCTCCTCACCGAGCGGTTGGGACCACCGGTCTAAAGGAGACCAAATGAACTGGCAATTGGGTCTGATCTTCGTGGTTGTCCTGGTCGTGATCCTCGTTGTCGTTCGTCGCCGCCGGACTCCACCCGGCCCGGGCGCATCCTGAGAGGAGCTCCTATGCGTCGCCTCGCGCTTGTCCTCACCCTGTGCGCCGTGCCGGGCCTCGTGGCTCAGACACCCGGCCCATACCGGATCACAAACACGTTCGCCTTGGGCGGGGAGGGCCGCTGGGATTACGTCATTCCCGATCCGCCGCGCCATCGCGTGTTCATTGCGCGGCAAGATCGCGTCATGGTCGTGGATGAGAACGACGGGAAGCTGCTCGGCGAGATCCGCGACATTCACGGGGCCCACGGCGTGGCGCTCGTCGAGGCGGCGCATCACGGCTTCGCGACATCCGGCAACGACAGCGCGGTCGTCATGTTCGACCCGACCACGTTCCAGGTGTTGGGCCGCATCCCCGCCGCCGAGGACGCCGACGCGATCGTCTACGACCCAGCGTCGAACCGGGTCTTCACATTCAACGGTGACGCTCACTCATCTACCGTCGTAGATCCGGTCGGACGCCTCGTCACCAACATCCCGCTCGGCGGCAAGCCCGAGTCGGGCGTCGCGGTGGGCAACGGCAAGCTCTACGTCAACATCGTCGACAACGGGGAAGTGGTGGAAATCGACGGGAAGTCGCTTACCGTCACCCGCCGCTGGCCGACGGCGCCCTGCCAGCAGCCCGTCGCGATGGCCATCGACACGACGCATCACCGTTTGTTCAGCGGCTGTCGCAGCGGCGTGTTGGCGGTCTCCGATTACCAGGCCGGCCGGGTGGTCGCGACCGCGCCCATTGGCGCCGGCGTGGATGGCGCCGCGTTCGATCCCGCGGCGCGCGACGTGTTCGCGTCGAACGCGGATGGCACGTTAACGGTCATTCATGAGGACAGTCCCGACCAATACCACGTCGTGCAAAACATCCAGACCGCACCCGGTGGCCGCAACATGGGTCTGGATCCCACGACGCATCGCGTCTACGTCGTCTCGGCCAAGTTCGGGCCGGCGCCGGCCGATTCCACGACTGCCAATCCGCGACGCCGTCCACCCGTCATTCCGGGATCGTTCATGATGATGGTGGTGGAGCACAACAAGGATTAGCCTCGACCGCGTAGTTCTTCTGTCGACTGCAATGCTGACGGCGCCGGCAACCCGCGTCGCCTCGGCCCTGCAGTATCCCCATCGCACCGAGCCGATCGGTACGGTGCGGCAGATCTACGACGGCGTGCTGACGCCAGCGCTGGCGGTCAACACCTTTCGCAACATCGACCGCCTCTTTCCGACGCGAACGGTGGCGGGCTCGTCCAGACCACTGCCGTTGCCACGGGCGGCCGTCGCGCTGACGGACGTGCACTTCAGCGACCAGGGCAAACAGTATGACCTCGAGTCCTATCTCGAGCTCAACCGAATCGCGGCGATCCTCATTCTGCAGGACGGGCGCGTGAAGCTCGAGCGCTATCGGTTCGGGAACACCGACCGCACGCGCTGGATGTCGATGTCGGTCGCCAAGTCGATCACGTCCACGCTCGTGGGTGCGGCTCTCAAAGATGGATCCATCCGCAGCCTTTCCGATTCCGTGACGCGGTACGTACCAGCGCTCATCGGGACAGCCTACGACGGCGTGTCGGTGCGAGACGTCCTGATGATGGCGTCGGGCGTGCGGTGGAACGAGACGTATACCGATCCGACATCCGACCGCCGGCGGCTGCTCGAGGCGCAGATTTCTCAGGTGCCAGGGTCCGCGTTGGGCGTCATGAAGAGCCTGCCGAGGGCCGCGGCGCCGGGAACGACATCCAACTACAACACGGGCGAGACGCAGGTCGTGGCGGAGGTCCTCCGCGCCGCCGTCGGGCGCCCGCTCGCGACGTATCTGTCCGACCGGATCTGGAGCAGGTTCGGGATGGAAGCGGACGCAAATTGGTGGCTCGACTCGCCTGGCGGCATCGAGATCGGCGGCAGCGGCTTCAGCGCCACGCTGCGCGACTATGGCCGCTTTGGCCTCTTTGTCCTTGGCGGCGGCGTCGCAGCGGGCGACTCGATTCTGCCGGCGGGTTGGGTTCGTGAGGCGACGACGCCCACGACGCTGCGCGACGGCGCGGCGGTGGAGTACGGCTATCTGTGGTGGACCGGCGCGACACCGGCATCACGGCGCGACGGCGCCTTTATGGCGATCGGGATTCACGGGCAATACCTCTATGTGAACCCCGTCGCTAAAATCGTCATCGTGGTGTGGGGCGCTCGCCCGCATCCCTCGCAGGGGCAGGTCGTCGATGACTGGTCGTTCTGCGATGCCGTGACGGCCACCTTGGGCCGAGAGAGGAGTGAACCACAGTGAAATTCGTGCTCGTGATCTACAATGACGCGGGGCTCTACGACGCGCTCCCCCGGTCTGAAACCGATCAAATGATGCGTGGCTGCCTCGCGCACGCTGACGAATTGCGCCGCGACGGACGGCTCACCGACAGCCAGATGCTCGAAGGCGCCGAGACCGCGAAATCGGTCCGCATCCGCAATGGCCGCACGAAGGTCACCGATGGGCCGTTCAGTGAGGCCAAGGAAGTGCTCGGAGGCTTCAACCTGATCGAAGCGAAAGACATGGACGAGGCCGTCGAAATCGCCAAGGAATTCCCCTGGGCCCGCACCGGCTGCGTGGAGGTGCGTCCGGTGCGCGACATCGAGACAGTGCGGCGGCGAGTGAATCGATAGACTTACGGCGGGCCGATATCGCCTCCCAGATCCGGTTCGCGATTGTGCTCTTCCTGCGGCTTTCCGAACGTCCAGTTGACGCTGAGCAATAGTCCACGGATCGCGCGTCGCCGGTCCGATACTTGGTAGAACCGCGGGTCGATCGTCGTATTGCTCTCGCGCGACGTGTTGAACGGGTCGATCACACGCAGCGTCACGCTCACCCGGTCTTCCATGAGCTTCTTGCGTGCGGCAAGCGTGAACCGCGTGCGGCTGGCATTCCGGCCCTGCTCGACGGTCATCGGCGCCTGATACGACAGCAGCGCCTGCAGATCGACAGTGCTCGTCGCGCGGAACGTCGCGTTGGTCCGGGCCGTCCAACCGAACGTCCTGGCGGAGAGACCAGGCCCCAGATTCGACGCATTGCTGACCTGCTGGAAGGCACTCGCGCCTGCGAACCCGCTGAGCCGCCCGCCGCTCCGGGCGATCGTGACGTCGGCGCCGTACGCGTCGCTCGTGGCGACGTTCGCGAACGTCCGCGTCATGACACCCGCGCTGTCGAGCGAGCGGATCGTTCGGACCGCATCGACCGTGTGCCGGACGAACGGCGTGAGTTGGATCGTCAGCCGGTCGGCGGTGCGTTGCAGTCCCACCTCGATCGCGCGGATATACTCCGGCTTCAGGTAGGGATTGCCGCGCGAGATGTTCAGCGGATCGAGGTAATGCGCAGTGGGATCGAGCAGATCGGTGTCGTCGGGGCGGCGGATGCGTGTCGAGTAGCTCAGCTTCACTTGATGCACGTCATCGATGTTGTAGGCGATGAGCCCACTCGGGAACACGCTGTTGTACGGATTGTCGTACGTGGCGCCGGTCGTTTTCAGGTGAAAGTGCGTCGTGGCACGCTCGACGCGGACGCCGGCCTGGAGCATGAACTTGCCGCGCTCCGCATCGAGGATGGCGTAGCCGGCGTGGACGACCTGGTCGTACGTGAAATCGCTGATGCGCGTGGAGTCGGGCACCCACGCGGCCTGCGCCGTATCGAACACTTGAGTCCCGAGCGTCGTGTGAAAGCGCTGTTGCGATCCCCGGTATCCGGTTTCGAGCCGCAGCAGACTCGAGAGCGGCCGCACGTAATCCAGTTTCCACGAATTCTCGTTGGGGTGCTCCCATGCGTCCTGCGTCTCGAGCGCCGAGGTGTCGCTCGGCGTCCCGTTGAGCGCCAGCGTGCGGGCGACGATCCGGCTCGGCCCCCCCTCGCGCGCCCGCACGACGCGCAGTTCGCTCGACAGCTTGTGGCCCTTCTGGGCGAAGCCGTGCTTGTAGGCGAGCGTCGCTTCGAAGTTGAACTCGTGGTTCGTGCCCCGCGTGAACCGGTCGCTCAGTCCCGTGAGCGCGCGCGCCGAGTCGAGGTCGCGGTACAGCAGACCGTAGGTCTCCGCCTCGTTGCGCGTGCTGTAGTCCATGTCCGCGGAGAGCTCGTCACGCTTGCCGAGTTGGTAGCCGGCGCTGCCGGTCAGCGTGTGCGCCAACGGGATCTGCGTGCGCAGCCCGGCCTCCTCCAGATATGTCAACGGGCTTTGGTAGTTGTTCTCGCGAAAGATCGTGTCACGGCGGGGGCGGTTGTCGCGGAGGAAGCCGTAGCTGCCGTACAGCGATAGCGGCCCACGCTCGAGGCCGAGGTTGCCGCCGAGGTCGGCGTGGCCCGTGGTCCCACCGCCGACCGTGAGGCCCCCGCTCCGTCCCTCATCGGCGTGTTCCTTCAGCACGATGTTGATGATCCCGGCTACGCCCTCCGGATTCTCGCGCGCCGACGGGTTGGGCACGACCTCCACTTTGTCCACCATGTCGGCCGGCAGCTGGGCGAGGAAGTTGCCGAGCTGCGCCGGCTTCAGCGGGCTGGGGCGCCCGTTGATCTGCAGCACCACGCCCGTGTTGCCGCGCAGGCTCACGATGTTGTCGATGTCCACGTCCACCGCCGGCACGTTGCGCAGCACGTCGAGCGCCGTGCCGCCGCGAGTGGTCGGCATGTCGCGTACGACGTAGATGTTGCGGTCGGGGGCGAGCTCCACGTCCTGTTTCTGCCCGGTGACCTGAAGCGGCTGCAGCACGACCACTGCCGCGGTAAGCGTCACCGTCCCCACGTCGACATTGGGCGTTGCCGGACTGATCTCGACGGCAACCTCCCGCGGGGCGTAGCCGAGGGCGAGGATGCGGACGCCATAGCGTCCGGGCTGGAGTCCTTGAAGGCGGAAGGCGCCGTCGACGTCTGTGGAGGTCTGGACCGCCGCGGCTGCCACCTTGGCTGTAGTGATTGGGACTTTGGTGGCGGCGTTGATGACGCGGCCGCGGATTTCGCCGCCCGTCGCGGGAATGTCCTGCGCCGCGGCCGGAGTGGCGATCACGAGGAATATCAGTGTCGCGAGCGCGACGAGTCGGGCCGGCATGGACTCGAAAAGTAAGTGCCTCACCTGACAGTTAGCTTACGGGCGAGACCCGTTCGACGTTATCCTGAAGCTATGCGCGCCATCTGCCTCGTCCTCATCGTCTGGCTCGGCTGCCGGCCACCCGATCCGCCGTCGTCCGCCAAGGAGCTCGTCGGTGTGTGGCGCAGCGACGGCAGCGGTAGCTCTGAGCCGTGTCAGAAAGCCTCCATGGAGTTTCGGGATGACGGAACGATGTTCGTCAGAACGGGAAAGCAAACGCTTACGGCGACGTATTCGGTGGAGGCAGGACCGTTGCGGCTCGTCGTGCAACAACACAACCTGCGTTCAAACGGGGAACCGAACTGTCAGGGAATTCCCGCCGATTACGTATTGCAGCACTACCTGTACACGATCTATGTGGACGTCCACGGCGAGACGCTTCGCATCTACACGGCGCCGGATGGTCACGATGCATTTCTGACGGCGATCCGAGTACGATAGAGGACTCGACTAGGAAACCCAGTGCGTGGGCCGGTCAGCTGGGGGCCGTCATCGTCATTGTGGCTCTGATCCTCTGGTTCGTGCAGATGCGGAAGGCGCCCACCAACCTGCTCCAGCGGCGTGATTGTGAGCGGGCGTACGCGGAAGCGCGCACCGCGTCCGATACGGCGACCGTCGACGAGCGCCGACCCATCCTCGGTCGATCGACCGATACGCTCACGTGTGGGGCGTTTCGCAGTTCGGGTCAGCTCCGTTAGTGGACGAAATCGAGCAGCCGAAAGCGGAACAGCAGCACATTCTGCAAACGCTGCAGGTGTGGAAGCATGCGGTTCCGATTTCGAACACCGCCGTACTTCCTCCCCACACGCACCATCCCAATCCGCTCGTCATCGGCGACTCGGTCGTGGCGTCGGTGTTCTCGCCGGGAACGATTTGCTCGGTCGACCGGGAATCGGGCCAGCCGCGGTGGTCGTACAAAGTGGACGGATACGCCGGCGCGCAGGTCGTCCATGCCGATGGCAGGATCTTCGCGAAGTCCAGCAAGACCCTGTATTGCCTGGACAATGCGGATGGCGTCCCGCATTGGTCGTTCTCTCCCCTTCCCCAAGGTCGAGAGACGATGTACTCGGCGCCGACCTATCATCGTGGTCGCGTCTTTATCGGCGATCGTGCTGGGATGTTTCACTGCCTCGACGCCCCGTCCGGCAAGCTCCTGTGGAGCCAGAAACTCTCCACGCGAGAGAACAACCAGGTCAACGCGACAGCCGCGATTCACGACGAAGTCGTCGTAATGGGCTGCAACGCTGCGGTCATCGTCGCGTACGATTTCGGGACCGGCCAGGTGATGTGGCAACAATCGATCGATGGGCCCTGCATCTCGGAGATTCTGGCGCACGGCGACAGCGTCTTCGCGACAACCGGGAGCTCGATCTATGGCCTGGAAGCCACGACGGGCGAGATCGTGTTCCACAAGAATTGGCCGTCGCTGAACGTTCGCGCCGTCGCGCTCTGCCGTGGTTTACTGGTTACTGTGCTCGCGCCTCCAGTGCCAGCGAGCGGTGGAGAGCAGATGACCGCATTTGAGGGATCTTCAGAGCTGTTCCAGGTGAAAGGTGCCGAGTTCGTCGTCGGAATTCGTTTTCACGAGAAGTCCGGGCTGCTGTACGAGTCTCGGATCGGTGGACTGGGAATCGTTGACCCGTCCACCGGGCGACGGCTGCACAACATCTATCGGGACGACGACCTGTTCAATTGTGGGCTCGTAGATATCGAGGGCGACAGGTTGTACGCACTGGACATGGACGGGGCGATTTACTGTCTTCGCTCTCCGGCTGCCCAGCCTGGCACGACGTGACATTGGAATTCCGCTGCAAGGCGTTTCTCTTCGATCTCGACGGGGTCCTCGTCGATTCTCGTTCCGTTGTCGAGCGCACGTGGCGGCGCTGGGCCGAGCGCCATCAGCTCGATCCGCGTCCGTTGCTGCAGGTTGCGCATGGCCGCCGAGCGCGCGACACATTGCGCATGGTGGTGCCGAACCTCGCGACGGACGCGGAGGTCGACTGGCTCGATGCGACTGAGCTGGCGGACCGCGAGGGACTCGCCGCCGTGCCGGGTGCGAAGGAGCTGGTCACCGCCCTGCCGCGTGACCGATGGGCGATCGTGACCTCGTGCGGGCGAGATTTGGCACGTCTCCGGCTCGGCTCCGCCGGATTTCCGATCCCAGACGTCATGATGGTCGCGGAGGAGGTGAAGCGCGGCAAACCTGCGCCGGACGGTTACCGCCTCGGGGCGGAGCGTCTCGGATACGCGCCGTCGGACTGCATGGTGTTCGAGGATGCGCCGGCCGGGATCGCTTCCGCGCGCGCCGCAGGAGCACGGGTCGTGGGGGTGACCACGACGCATGCGGCAGCCGATCTCCCGGGGGCGGACGCAACGATCGCAGATTTCAGAGGTATGGATATCCGTCCTCGGCAAGACGATTTCGTCGTTACAATTCCGAGACTCAGGTGAACGGCTACAACTTTACCGATCGGGTTCGCAAGGTGCTGCAGATGGCGCGGGAGGAGGCCGCGCGCCTGCAGCACGAGTACGTCGGCACTGAGCACATTCTGCTCGGCCTCATTCGTGAGGGGCAAGGCGTGGCCGCCGCCGCATTGACGAACCTCAACGTGGATTTGGCGGACGTGACGGCGAGGGTCAACGAAACCGTCAAGGAGGGAAAGAATCAAGCCAAAAGTCAGGACCTGCCGTATACCTCGCGAGCCAAGAAGATTCTCGAGTTCTCGATGAGCGAGGCTCGGGAACTCAATCACCCGTACGTCGGGACCGAGCATCTGCTGCTCGGGGTGTTGAGGGAGGAGAAAGGAATTGCTGCTCAGGTGTTGACCGACGCCGGGATAACGGTCGAAATGGCCCGCAAGGAGATAATTCGGATCCTGGGTCGCGAACCGCCCCAGTCCGCGGCCGTGCGCCGCCCGTTCACGGGACGGCGATTGCTGCATCCAGAGTCAGCCGACCAGCTATTCACTATCGCGATCGCGTTCATCGAACTCTATCGGCTGCGCGATGGGACATACCCCGATTCTCTCGAAGCCCTTCCATTCCTCAGCGCGCACGATCGTCATTCGCTCGTGAGTGGCCTCCGCTACGAGAAACTGCCGGACGGGTATGCGCTCGACGTCGTGATGCCGGAGGGGGAGAAGCCCGCGCTCAGCTACCCACCCGATTTCTGGCCAGGTCTTGGCATTCGACGCACGAATGTTGATCGTTCGTCTCCATGACCGACGAATTCAAGGCCAAACTGCAGGCGCTGCTTCAGGCCCACGCTGCCCAGGCGGCAAAACAGCAGCCCACGGACACGACGCCGCGCGATCACGCGGATCGGCGGATGTGCGGGGAGCGGCTACACTTGGTGGTGCGCCCCGTGCTCGAGGCGTTCATGGCCGAGCTCAAGAGTGCCGGGCACGAGGCCTCCGTGCGCGAGCACATCGAGCGCGACGATGCCTACCCCAGCGTCGCCTTGTCCTTCACCCCCCGCCTCGGGCTCGCCTCGGCGCTCATCTTTCGCTACGACCCCCGGCACGGCATCGTGGCCCAGCGAGAGGTCAAGCACGCACCCTGGAAGGGACGCCCGCCCACCGGAACCGGAGATCGGCTCGGCACGATCGGCATCGCCGCAGTCTCCGAAGCGTGGGTCGAAACGAAGAGCCTGAGCTTCATCGAGGCCGTCTTAAAGGCGAATTGAAGGAGAGATTCGACGGAGGGAGCTCTATGTCCCGAACTTCGGTCTTCGGTGCTCTCATCCTGCTGCTGCTCGTGATCGTCAGCATCGCGAGGTGGCGGCGCTATCGACGCTGAGTCCAGCCTCTGCTCTGAAGCGCATTCTCGTCATCGGCAGCGGTGGATCCGGTAAAACGACCTTTGCCCGACGTCTCGCGCAGCAAACGAAGCTTCCACTGATCCACCTCGATGCACTGTACTGGCGGCCGGGGTGGCATCCCACCCCGGTAGACGAGTGGCGCACGAAAGTCGCAACCCTCGTGGGCGAACCAGCCTGGATCATGGATGGCAATTACGGTGGGACGCTGAATATTCGTCTGGAGGGATGTGATGCGGTGGTGTTCCTCGACATTCCGCGGCTCGTCTGTTTGTGGCGGGTCGTGAGACGCCAGCTGCAGCACGGCGGTCAGAATCGCGCCGAGCTGCCGGAGGGATGTCCGGAGCGTCTAACGTGGGAGTTCCTGAAATGGATCTGGACGTATCCGGCGCGCCGGCGCGACGTGATCCTGCGGCGCCTGGATGAGCTCAAGACTCACACGCGCGTGTACGTGCTACGTTCGTCCAAAGAGATGGACAGATTCTTGGACGGCCTGGGTGATGCGTAGGAGGACGAAGATGCGGCGATCGCTGTGGCTCACGGCGGCCGGAATGGGCATCGCACTCTGCACGGCGCACGCGCAGACTGTGAACGTTTGGCCCGGCGTCGCCCCAGGCTCCGAGCATTGGACGCAGAAAGAGCTGACGATCGCGGACACGCCGGTCGGCACCGTGATTTTCAACGTGGTCACGCCCACACTGACGGCCTATCTCCCCGAGCGCAGCAAGGCCACGGGCACCGGTGTCATCATCGCTCCGGGCGGCGCATTCGTGGCGCTCGCCATCGATCTGGAAGGCACGAGCGTCGCGCGCTGGCTGCAGCAGCGCGGCATTGCCGCGTTCGTCCTCAAGTACCGCATCGTGGAAAAACGTGGCGAGGGCATTCCGCAGATGGACATGGACACCGCGGGCCGCTACGGGATCGCCGATGGCATTCAGGCGATCAAGGTCGTCCGGCACCACGCCGTGGAATGGGGTGTCTCTCCCGACCGCATCGGATTCATGGGCTTCTCGGCGGGCGCGATGGTGACGAGCGGGACCGTGTTGCAGCAGGATTCCGCGGCGCGTCCGAGCTTCGCCGCCATGATCTACGGCGGCCCGTTCGGTGTGATCCCGACGATTCCCCAGAAGCTGCCCCCGCTATTTCTCGCGTGGGCGCAAGACGACCCCGTCGTGCGCGATGCGATCGTCAAGTTTCATGACGCGCTGGAGCGCGCCGGTCAGAGACCGGAAGTCCATATCTACAGTGCCGGTCACCATGGCTTCGGTCTCCGGAAGCAGGGAACCAGCAGCGATCACTGGATCGACGACTTCTACAACTGGCTGGACGCGCAGGGTCTAACCAAACCGCGATGAAGCGACGGGAGCTGATTCACTGGCTGGTCGCGACGGCGGGGCTCCGCGCGCTCGACGGGCTCGCACCCGCGGATCTGCTTGCGCTTGGCCGCGACGTCCACCGGCGCGCCTCCTCGCGCCCCGCGCACCGCGCGCTCACGGCACATGCTGAGCAGACTGTCGCAGTCGCTGCGGAACGGATCCTTCCGGCGACCGATACTCCCGGCGCCACGGACGCCGGCGTGAGCGCTTTCATCGAGAAGATGATGACGGACTGGCACACTCCCGCGGAGCGCGAACGGTTTCTCGCCGGATTGCGTGACCTCGACGTCCGCTGCCGCGCCCGTGCAGCGCGAGACTTCGTCGAGTGCAGCGAGGCCGATCAGGTGGCCGTCCTCACGGCGCTCGACGCAGCGCACGAAGAGTGGTTCGACAGGCTCAAGTATCTCACGGTCTACGGCTACTGCACCTCTGAAGTCGGCCAACGCGCGCTCGGGTTATTCCCGCTACCGTGGCGCTACGACGGTTGCGCACCGGTCGATGTCGCCCACTGATTTCGACGCAATCGTCGTCGGCTCCGGCATTACCGGCGGCTGGGCGGCGAAGGAGCTGACCGAGCTCGGTCTCCGCACGTTGGTGCTCGAGGCCGGCCGGCCGATCACGCCGGAGCAGGATTACACCGAGCACAAACCACCCTGGGAGCTGCCGTTCCGCGGCCTCGGCGATCGCCGCGCGGTCGCGGCGCGACAGCCGATGCAGAGCCATTCGGTGTCGTTCGACGAGCTGAGCCACGTGTTCTGGACCGACGACATCGACAACCCGTACTCGACGCCGGCCGATCGGCCGTTCTACTGGTTCCGCGCACGCCAGGTGGGCGGCAAGTCGATCATCTGGGGACGCCAGGTCTACCGCTGGAGCGATCTCGATTTCGAGGCCAACCTGCGCGACGGCATCGCCGTCGACTGGCCGATCCGTTACGCCGACATCGCGCCGTGGTACGATCACGTCGAGCGCTTCATCGGCGTGAGCGGCCAGAAGGAAGGACTGGCGCATCTCCCCGACGGCCAGTTCCTGCCGCCGATGGCCATGAACTGTGTCGAGCAGCACGTGCGCAAGCGGATGGCGCAGAAGTTCGGGCGCGAACGGATCCTCACGATCGGTCGCGTCGCGAACCTGACGCAGGCTCACCACGGTCGCGCACCGTGCCACTACTGTGGCCCGTGCCACCGCGGCTGCATCACGCGGTCGTATTTCAGCAGTATCAACGCGACGTTGCCGGCGGCCCGCGCAACGGGTCGACTCACGCTGCGGCCGTTCAGCATCGTGCGCGGCCTGATCTACGACAAGGAACAGAATCGGATCGCGGGCGTCCGGATCATCGACGCGCAGACCAAAGCCGAGCGCGAGTACACGGCCCGCGTCGTGTTTCTGTGCGCCTCGGCGCTCGAGAGCGCGCGCATCCTGCTGAACTCCGGCGTCGGGAACTCGAGCGATCAGGTCGGCCGCAACATCATGGATCACATCAAGTGGGGCGGGGCGAGCGGCGAGATCGACGGCTGGACGGATCGCCGCGAGATCGGCGAACGGCCCAACGGGATCTACGTGCCGCGTTTCCGCAACGTCTCCTCGCGCCACGCCGACTTCATCCGCGGGTACGGCTTTCAGGGCGGCGCCGATCGCGATGGTTGGCGTGCATCGCTGCACGCCCCCGGCATCGGACGTGCCTTCAAAGCGCGGCTCGTCAGCCTGGGGCCCTGGTCGATGACCTTCGAGGGATTCGGGGAGATGCTTCCCCGGGCGGAGAACCGCGCGACGATTCATCCCACGCTAGTGGACGCGTGGGGGATTCCGTCGCTGCACATCGACTGCAAGTGGAGCGATAACGAGCTGGCAATCCATCGCGACATGAGCATCGCCGCCGCCGAGCAGCTCGAGGCGGCAGGCGCAAAGAACATCGAGCCGAGCACGCGCGGGCCGAGTACGCCCGGCGGCACGAACCATGAGATGGGGACGGCACGGATGGGTCGGGATCCCAAGACCTCGGTGCTCAATGGCTGGAACCAGACCTGGGATGTGCCGAACCTGTTTGTGACCGACGGGGCGGCGATGACGTCGAGCGGCTGCCAGAATCCTTCGCTCACGTACATGGCATTAACCGCGCGCGCGTGCCACTATGCGGTCGAACGCTTGAAACGAAGCGAGTTGTAATCTGACGACAACCCAGGAGGCTATATGGGAGTAATCCCGCTCAGCGATGCGTCCCGTCGTCCCACGCGCATGCCTGTCGTCACAGCCTCCATCATCGCAGTCAACGCGCTCGTATTCATCTTCGAGCTCGTGGGCGGAGAGGCGTTCGTCACGAAGTGGTCTCTCGTTCCCGCCAATATCGTCGCCGGGAAAGACTGGGTCACCATTCTCACGTCGATGTTCATGCACGGCGGCTGGTCACACATCCTCGGCAACATGGTGTTCTTGTGGGCGTTCGGACCCGAGATCGAGGACCTAATGGGTCGCGGGAGCTACTTGGTGTTCTATCTGCTCGGCGGGCTGGCGGCGACTGCTGCGCAGATCGCCGTCGATCCTGCGTCTACGGTTCCCAACCTGGGCGCGAGTGGCGCGATTGCCGCGGTGATGGGCGCCTTCGTGGTCACCTACCCGCGCGACCAGATTCGCTCGCTCCTCGTCATCTTCGTGTTCGTGCGCGTTACATACATCCCCGCCGTCCTGCTCATCGGCGTGTGGTTTGTCATGCAGAGCCTGAACCTGGGGGCGGTGGTGCATCAGGTGAACGCCGGCACCGCCGCGAGCGGCGGTGTGGCGTATGCGGCCCATGTTGGCGGGTTCATTTATGGGGCAGTCATCACGCGACTCTTCGAACGCAGACGGAGTGCCATTGCGTCAGGAGTCGGTGCGCTCTAAGACCACGTGGGCAAGCTGGCACTGCTGACCGTCCTCGCGGCTGCACCGGCCACTGCGCAAACGGTGCAGCCGCGGACCTACGCCAACCCGATCGACATCGACTACCGCTACAACTTCGAACAACAGAACGAGGGCATCTCGTACCGCTCCGGCGCCGACCCCGTCATCGTGGTGCAAGGCGGGAAGTACTACCTCTTCGAAACCATCGGAGACGGCTATTGGGAATCCACGGACCTCGGCACCTGGCGGCACATCACGCCATCGCGGTGGCCGCTCACCGACGTGGTGGCGCCCGCGGTGCTGTCTGTGCGCGACACGATCTATCTCCTGCCGAGTACCACGAGTCCGCTGCCGATTCTCATGCTCACCGAGCCGGCGAGTGGGCGCGTGGAGTTCTACAATCGGCTCCTCCCGTGGCTGCCGATGGCGCGCTACCGCGAAGCGGACGTGCTCGCCAAGCCGGATTCGGTGCAGCCCGGGCCGTGGGATCCGCAGTTCTTTCACGATCCGGATACCGAGCGCTGGTTCCTTTACTGGAATTCGTCCAACGCGTATCCGCTGCACGCCATCGAGCTCGACAAGAGCAGGCGTCTCGTCTACACGGGCACGCCGCACTGGTTGTTCGGCCTCGACCCGGCACACCATGGGTGGGAACGCTTCGGTCAGGATCATCGGGATTCGACGATCAAGCCGTTCATCGAAGGGTCCTGGATGACGAAGCACGCCGGCCGCTACTACCTCCAGTACGGCGCACCGGGCACCGAGTACAACGTCTACGCGACCGGCGTGTACACCGCCGACGATCCCCTCGGCCCGTTCACGTACGCGCCCTACAATCCGGTCGCGTATAGGCCCGGCGGATTCGTCCAGGGTGCGGGGCACGGCAACACCTTCCAGGATGTGTACGGGAATTGGTGGAATACCGGGACGCCATGGATCGGCGTGAACTGGAATTTCGAGCGCCGCATCGGGCTGCATCCCGCCGGCTTCGACACGGACGGGCAGATGTACGTCGACACGCGCTTCGGCGACTTCCCGCACTGGCTCCCGACGAAGCCGGGCCAATCGAGCGACGAATTGTTCACCGGCTGGATGCTCCTGTCGTACCGCAAGCCCGTGACGGCGTCGTCGGCACTCGACAGTTTTCCCGCGAGTCGTGTCACCGACGAGAATCCGCGCACGTTCTGGGTGGCGAGACAGAATCGGCCCGGGGAGTGGCTCACGATCGATCTGGGCGGGACGTACGACGTGAAAGCGGTGCAGGTGAACTACGCCGACTACAAGTCTGGCGTCTACGGCACCGACTCGAATGTGGTCACGCAGTTCCGCCTGCAGGCGTCGCTCGATGGCCGCGAGTGGGCCGTGGTGGCGGATCTCTCGGGCGAGCGGCGCGATCGTCCCAACGCGTACGTCGAGATGGCGACCCCGGTGCGCGCGCGCTTCGTGCGCTACGACCACATTCACGTCGGTGCCGCGAACCTCGCGATCAGCGACATCCGTGTGTTCGGCCATCAGTGGGGCTCGGCAGGCTCGCGCCCCGCCACGCCCAAAGGCTTGACGGCGCGCCGCGACGCCGACGCGCGCAATGCCGTGATCACCTGGCGGCAGGTACCCGGTGTGATAGGCTACAATGTGCGCTGGGGCATCGCGCCGGCGAAGTTGTATGAGACCTACCAGCGCTTTGCGGATCAGGGTACGATGCTCGAGCTGCGTGCGTTGACGGTGGGGCAGGGGTACTGGGTGGCGATCGAAAGCTTTGACGAAAACGGCGTGTCTAGGCTCAGCGCGGCAGCGCCTATTCGCTAGACACGGGATCAGGAAACACCTCAAGGAGGACCGATGCGTAGCGACAACGTGACGCTGCTACTGCTCCTCGTGACGCTTCCAACGGCCCCGGCAGCCGCGCAGCACATGCACGGAGGACACGGGGGACCTGCCGCCGAGCGAGTGCTGGTCGAAGCGCGCCGCGCCGCGGCGCTGATCCCTGACACGGCCGCCGCCCGAGCGGCTGGCTACATCCCCATCGAGGAGATGGGCATCCCGGACCGGAACCCCTTCCAGGGGCAGCATTGGTACAACGGGAAGCTCGCGGACACGCTCGCTGCCGCGCGCCTCGAGAGTCCCGCGTTCGTCATGTTCGCGCCGGTCAATGGCACCCTGCAACGTATCGCCGTAGCGTATTCCGCTCGCCTGCGACTCGAGGCGGCGCCGCCACCCGGACTCGGTGAAGATTCTACGGTGATGTGGCACAGTCATGTCCTGTGCGGGTTCACCGCCCCGAGTGGCCGTCCCGTCGTCGATCAAGTACCTGATACCGCCGTCTGCCGCGCACGCGGAGGGACTCCGAGGCCCCGTAAGACGCTCATGGTGCACGTCTGGACGGACGTCTCCAATCCCGAAGGCCTGTACGGTCATGACAACCCTGCGCTCCCGTTCATCGTGCTCGGCCTCACGCCTCCGGCCGTGAGTTCTCGAGCGTCCCGCGAGCTCGCCTTGTCCCTGGGCGAATCCTACGGCGCACGGCTCGAGAACGGCTATCTCATCGAACAGGCGAATGAGAACGCAGCGCTCACCGATTCGTTACGCAGGCACCGCGCCGCGATCTCCGCGCTCGTGCCCGAGCTGCGGCGGGCGGATGGTGCGCACGACACCCAAGCGTACGATCGCGCCGCCACGCGCATTCGCGCCGAAGGCAGAGCTATCGAGCGGACGTACGAGCGCATGGCGAAGCCCGCCGCGTTGTCCGACCTGCGCAGTCAATACGAGTCGATCCTCACCACGAGTGCGATGCGGTGATCCGCGGAGGCAAGTAACTGATGTTCGTCATTCCAAGCTGGGCGCTCGGTGCGGCTGTCATCTTGATCGCGATTCAGATCGGCCGCGCGATCTCGGGGAGGTACGGCGGCGGCCGCGGCCGTCATCGCGGATTGCCGGCGTCCGATGACGAGATCAGCGAACTGCGGCAGAACCTCGAGACAATGCAAAACCGGGTGGCGGAGCTCGAGGAGCGTGTCGACTTCGCCGAGCGACTGTTGGCCAAGCGGCGCGAGTCGGACCGGCTGAGCGGGGGCGGGGCCCAGGGGTGAAGACGCTGACGCTCGCGGTGCTGCTCGCGGCGGCCGCCTGCGCCCCGGCGATTCAGTCAAGCGGGTTGCAGCCGGTCGTGACGGAGCGGCTCTACTTCGGCCGCAACGTCGCGCAGAGGCTTGGTGTCACCGACTCTGCGTGGGCCGTGTTTGTCACCGATGTGGTCAGCGCTCGGCTCCCCAACGGATTCACGTTCTGGACCGCCACCGGAGAGTGGCGCGGGGCCGACGGCAGATCGACTCGCGAACCCAGCTTCGTCCTCGAAGTCGTGCATCCGGCGCGATCGGATGCAATCGAAGCGGCGATCGCCGCGATCATCGCCGAGTACAAGCGCCGGTTCAATCAGGAGTCGGTGCTGCGCGTCGTCAGCAGCGGACGAGCGAGCTACTGAGGATCGGCGCTGCAGCGCCTGCTATGACGTTTGGCGCGCATCCCCTTGCAGTCTTCTTACCCGCCGGTGTATCTCCGACCAATCCGATAAACCCCCGGATTGAATGCAATGCAGGTTCTGGATATCACCGGAGAGTTCCAGCGCATCCGGCGTAGCGTCGCCGCGTTCGAACAGCGGACTTTCCGGACACCACTGGACCGCCTGCCGGACTTCGTCGAATGTCTGTTGACGAGCGATCCGCCGCTCGCCTGCGCCTCGGCGATCGTGAAGCAGGTGGTCTTCACCCCGAAGCATCTCGACGCGCTCCTGACCAGCCATCATCTGGTTCTGGAGTATCAAGTGGGCCGCACAATCGTCGCCGCCGATGGGGCGGAGTCGAGTGCACTGCTCAAGGCGTTGCTCGCCGACTGGCTGGACTTTTTTTTCGAGACAAGTCCGCCGGGATTTGTGCTCTTCGCGGATCACGATGAGTACACGACGCTGTTTGCGGGGGTCGGCACCCTTCGACGACGGGCGGGAGCTCTCAAACAAAAGGGGTTCGTCGAAGTGTCGAACTACGTGCGCCAACTGTAGGAGGATCAGCGTGCGAGATTCAGACTCTTCAGGTAATCCGCAACAACGTAGGCCGGCACGGCGAAGATGATCTTCCCCTGTGACTCCCGCTCACCGCCATACAGCATCGCGATCACTTTCCCGTCGCGATCGAAGATCGGGCTCCCTGACGATCCCGGCGCTCCGTACGCATCTACCTGGACGACCGCCGTCAGCGCTTTGCTCACCGTCCCCACCGTAAGCGTCGGCTCGGCGATCGGTTGTCCACCCCGCGCTTCCATCGGCAGATCGAAGCCCAGAGGATAGCCGAGGATCGCGACCGGGTCGCCGCGCTCGAGTCCCTCGCGGGTACGCGCGAGTCCGGCGATGCGCGGCGTCCCGCCCTTGATCGACACGCGGAACACGCCGATATCCGCTTCCGGCGACACGCCGACCAGCTCGCCGCGCCAAAACTGCGTGCTGCCGGAGAAGATCACGCCCAGGCGGCGCGGCGTCTTGGTGCCGTCTTCACCCACCAGGATGTGTTTGTTCGTGACCATCGTGCCCGACGAGTCGAACGCGAACGCGGTGCCGCTGTACCGCTCGCCGTCGGCGTACTCGACCAGGACGATCGCGACCGCATCCTGATTCCGGTGCGAGATCGACCGATAGTCGACGCCGCCCAGCGCGCGCCGCCGCCGCTCAACGGCGTCCAACTCACTGCGCAGCCGCGCCACCGCGGTCGCGTCGCCGCTCGACGCTTCCAGCTCACGCCGTAAGCGAGCGGTTTCGTCCTGGGCGGCCTTGAGCGCATCCCGGACCCCCTGCAGCTCGGTTTGGACGTGCAAGGTCATCGTTTGCGATTCGCGCGCCCGCCGCCTGCCGTCGATCTGAATCCAGGTGAAACCGGTGCCCACGATCACCAGGATCGCGATGAGGACCTTGGTCGTGCGCCGCAGCTCCGCCGTCTGCCGCGCGACCTCGGCGCGGATGCGGACGCCCGTACTGGGACGTGGAGTGGTCGGCCGGGGAGCCGCCTCAATCATCTCCCGCGGGGACGAGGCGCGCTCCGCGAGACCCTCCGCGGCGGCGGTTGCCGGCAGATCGACCTCGGTTTCGATGACCGCGAACTCCAGCGCCGGTCCGTTGGCCCCGAACCCGATAACGTCGCCATCGCGCAGCAGCGTGTCGCCGGTGACGCGCTGCCCATTCACGAACGTGCCGTTACGGCTGCCCAGATCCTGGAGGACGAAGCCTTCGGTCTTCCGTACGATCGCCGCGTGTCGTGACGAGACGTCGAGGTCACGCTCGGCGTCGAAGCGCACGTCCGAGAGCGGGTGGCGGCCAAGGCCGATGTAACCCTTGCGGAAGGCCTCGATCTGCCCCGCGCGGGCTCCGGACAGAAACTTGAACTGTGCTTTCACTGATTCCGGGTGAGGTACCAGATCAGAGCGGCGGCGAAGGCGACCAGCGCGAGGACGATCGTCCGGGTCTGCTTGCGAGCTTCCTTGTTGGGCACCGGTGGACGGCTGCCCTTGTAGACGGGCACCGGCTCCGTACTGGTCTCCGTGTCGATCAGCGGATACACCTGATGACCGACGTCCTCCTGCCGGCCACCGTCCGAGAGACGCAAGCCGTCGCCGTCGAAGCGCGCCACGACCACCGTGATGTTGTCGGGCCCGCCGCGCTCGTTGGCCAGCGCGATCAACTTGTCGCACACGGCGCTCAGGCCGGGAGTCTTGCTCACGATATCGGCGATCTCTTCCTTCTTTACCTGTCCCGAGAGCCCGTCGGAGCAGAGCACCAGGACGTCGCCGCGGCGCACCTCCTGGTGCGTGAGATCGACCTTGACCTTCGGATCCGGGCCGAGCGCCTGGAGGATGATGTTGCGGCGCTCGCTCTGCGCGGCTTCCTCTTCCGTCAGCTCACCCGCTTCGACCAGACGTTGCATGAGCGACTGATCTGATGTGCCGTGCCGCCGCGGATCAGATAGGCGCGACTGTCGCCGACCTGGGTGAGATAGAGGTGATCGTTGAGCACTCCGGCGGCCGTCGTCGTCGTGCCCATGCCCCGCACCTCGGGGTGTGCCTTTGCATGCGCGTGAATGCTCGCGTTGGCGACCTCGACCGCCTCCTTGAGCCGGTAGGCAAAGCGCTGCGGCGTTGCCTCGTCCTCGGCATTCCATGTCTTGAGGAGGTGCGCGTAGATCGTGTCGGTTGCCATCTCGCTCGCCAATTCGCCGGCGGCGGCGCCGCCCATGCCGTCGGCGACGACCAGTAGCGTCCCGCGCGGTCCGATGTCATGCTGCCGCACGTCGGGCTGGAGCGACGCCGTCTTGCGCGTCAGGTCCGCGACGAGAAAGCGGTCCTCGTTGTGATCGCGGGCGCGCCCCAGATCGGTCTTGGCGAAGACCTCGACGCGGATGGGCTTGGAGCGTCCGAACATGCGCCGTTACGACCCTCCCTGTATGACAGACCGGCACGACGTGAGCTGTGCGTTGATCGCGAGACCGCGGTTTGCCCAGACCACCGCCGTGCTGTGATTGCCGAGATCCTCTTCGGCTCGGGCAATCATGCACGCCGCGAATGCCTTGTCTGCATTGGTAACGCCTGCCGTGTTGTAGATCTTGGCGGCGGAGTCTTTCACAACTGCCGGTGTCGCCTCGATCAGGGCGGTCAGTAGATCGCTTGCGCGAGTGGGATCGATTCCGGTCCGGCCTCTCGCCGTGTCTCGAACAGGCTGCGTGGTCACGCCTCTAGTTTGGTGATTCCCAGACTTTGTTGCCGTGTCGTGCGCCAGGGAACGAGAGCTGTCTGCTGGATTCGGATTGGCCTTCCCCCCGCCGTTGAGTGCCATCCAGGCGCCTCCCCCGGCGAGGACCACGACGACGCCGGCGACGACCGGGATGAGCGACCGCTTCTTCGGCGCCGCAGCCGGCGCCGCCTTTTTTGCGGACATGCGCTGTGTGGCCCCGGCGGTCGGATCGAGCAACTGGGTTTTCTCTTGGGTTGTCGGAACGGCGCCGGCGGTCGGCCGGCCGGTGACGGCGGCAACATCGGCCGCAAATTTCGCGACGCTCTGGTAGCGCTCCATCGGCGTGCGGGCGAGCGCGGTGTCGAGGACCGGCTGCAACCCGGGCGGGAACGACAGATCGGGTCGCGC
>Ga0193755_1000012_pt1 | contig 50864 bp, 46 predicted proteins | sample H1a2metaG_FD_144921 | JGI IMG/M metagenome (GOLD analysis project Ga0193755, IMG submission 144921) | Soil microbial communities from a riparian zone of the East river system, Colorado, United States - H1a2 | ecosystem: Environmental > Terrestrial > Soil > Riparian zone | place: USA: East River...
GAGGGCGTTGCGGCGCGAGAGGCGCGCGCGGGCGAGTGCGGCGAGCGCTCGGGTGTAGGTGGTGTCCACGTCGAACCGGATCGCGGCGCGCTCGAACGCGAAGCCGTACCGGGCGGCGTCGCGCGCCGAGGCGGCGGCGCCGATCCGGGCCGAGCGGATCCAGGGCAGGTCGAGCGGTAGGTCGGCGACGACGTGGTAATGGGGGACGTCTTTCGAGTAGCTTGCCGAAGCCGACGGGTTGGGATAGAGCCGCGCGGCGTGCAGCGTCCCACCGGCCATTGCGGTGTCGGCGCGACCGAACGCCGCTCGGGCGCCGCGGGCGAGCGCGGCGGCCGCCGCTTGCGCACGCGTGACCGGCTGCTGGGCGGACAGCGAGACCGCCGCCGCGCCGCACAGCGCGAGGGCCGGCCAACAACGACGCCCGAATGACTCCCCGGATGACATCTTGGACTGAGAAGCTACCTGGCGAACCTGTCAGGAAGCTGACAGCGACCTACGGTCCGGGCTCGCTCCCTCGCTCGGCGAAGCGCAGCGCGAACGCCGCACCCAGCAACGATACCGCGGTCCACACCAGCCAGCGCCACCCCACCGCCATGCCGGCGAGGCCCACGGCGAGCCCCGCCCCTCCGAGCCACGCTTTGAGGGTGAAGAAGCGCGTCACTTCTTGAGGAACGCCTGTAAGGCGGCGCGGAAGTCGGGCGTCGTGCGGCTCACCGCGTTCACGTCCGCGCCCAGCCGGATGCCGTCCTCGAATCGCAGGCCGTCGAGCTCGTAGAACTGCTGCTTGGTGAACGCCAGCGCCGAGGGACTCGCCGCGGCCAGAGCGCGCAGTACCTCGGCGACCTGGTCCTCGAAGTCGGAGTCTTCGTACACCCGCGATACCAGGCCCAATCCCACCGCTTCGGGGGCGCCGAGGATCCGTCCCGTCGCCGCGAGATCGAAGGCCACCTTCTCGCCCGTCGTGCGCTTGAGCAGGGTCATGACGATGGCGGGCACGAAGCCCCGCTGCACTTCGGGATAGCCGAACTTTGCGGACTCGGTGGCCAGCACGAGGTCGCACGCGGTGGCCAATCCGCATCCCCCCGCGAGCGCCCGGCCGTGCACGACGGCCACGATCGGCTTGGGGATACGGCGCATGCGCACGAAGATCTCGGCGAAATGCAACGCCGCCTGTCGGTTCTGCTCGACGCTCTTGTCGGCCGATGCGAGCAGCTCGTTCAGGTCCATGCCGGCGCAGAAGTCGCCGCCGGCGCCCCGCACCGCCACGACGCGCACGGCGCTATCGAGATCGGCGCGCTCCAGCAGGGTGAGCAGAGCGTCGATCATCGGCGTGTCGATCGCGTTCTTCTTTTCCGGCCGGTTGAGCGTCGCCGTGAGCACCCCGCCGTCAAGCGCGGCCAGCACCCGATCGCTCACTTGGGGAGGTCCAGCTCGAGACGCAACAACGCGGTCGAAAACACCTTCCCCTGGGCGTCGGTCTTGAGCGAAATCGTGCCGCCGCCGTCCAGCGCGCCATGCAGCAGGAAGTTCAGGGCGTGCAGGTTGGGCAGCTCGTAGCGCTCGACCGGGCCGGAGATCATCCCCTTGAAGTGCCGGGCGACGCGCGCCGCCGTCACGTGTTTCACTAGGATCGGATAGTACTCGGGTTTCAGCGCAATCAACCCCACGTTGGCCGTGTCGCCCTTATCTCCGGATCGCGCATGCGCCAGCTTGACGAGAGGGACAGTGCGCCTGACCGCCTTCTTTCTCATACGTCCACGACCTCGACGCACGGCTCCACCGTGCGCCTGTCGAGGAGCGCGGGCCAGTACGCCACGATCTCCTCCGGCTTCGGTCGTCCGCCGGCGAACCCGGTGACGCTGGGCGGTCCGTTGAGGATCAGCGGCGCGATCTCGCGCGTGAACCGCTCGACGGCGGCTTTGTCCGGCGAGCGGACGCCGATCCGCAGCTGCACTTCCGGGAGCTGGTCGAGCGGCGCGCTGGTCCGCGCCAGCGGGCCGTGGGTCGCATCGGCGCCGACGAACTCCGTCAGCACCGACTCGAACGTGAGACCGAGATCGGCGAGCCGCTGGCGGAGAATCCGGTCCGCGGCCTGAGCCTTCCGGTAGGCATCCGGCCACGCGTAGACCAGGGTGCCCACCGCCTTGTAGCCGTAGAAATAGCCAATCGACACCTTGAGCTTGGCGGTGGCGGGTCTCCCCCTCACACCCGACACCCGAACTCTGTCCTTCCCCCTCTGCTCGAGCCGAATCGTGGTGAAATCCGCGATGCCATCGGGCGTGATGTACTCCGCGGGATTTCCCATTTCGTACACGAGCTGCTCCTTCACGCCCGCGACGCTGATGCGCCCGCCGGTGCCGGGGTGCTTGGTGATCTCGAACGTCCCATCCGGAGCCGCTTCGACGATCGGGTAACCGACATTCGCGAGGTCGGGGATCCGTTCCCAGTCCACCAGGCAGTTGCCGCCGCTGCACTGAGCGCCGCATTCGATTGTATGGCCCGCGACCGTCCCCGCCGCGAGGAGATCCCAGGCGTCGGGCCGCCACCCGAAGGCGTGAATCATGGGCGCGAGGGTGAGGCCGGTGTCGGTGACGCGTCCCGTCACGACGATGTCCGCGCCGCCGCGCAGCGCTTCCACCACGGGCCAGGCGCCGAGATACGCATTCGCCGACACCACCCGGTCGCGTACGTCGGACAGTGGCCGGCCGGTGTCGAGGTTCCTGAGATCGTGCCCGCGGGCCAGCAGCCCGTCCAGGCGCCCCAACAGATCGTCCCCCGTCACCACCCCGATTCGGAGCTTGCCGCCGAGCTGCAGGCGGCGCGCCGTTTCGGCCACCGCCTGCGCGCAGCTTCGGGGGTTCACGCCTCCGGCGTTCGCGGTGATCTTGATCCGCCGCTCCGCGACGATCGGCAGGATGCGCTCCATCTGCGGGATGAAGTCCTTCGCGTACCCAAGGGACGGATCGCGCGACTTCTGCTTCTGCAGGATGGACATCGTGACTTCGGCGAGGTAGTCCATCATCAAGTAGTCGATCGGTCCGCCGGTCACCTGGCGATACGGCGCCTCGAGCCAGTCGCCCCAGAACCCCTGCCCCGCGGCGATGCGCAGCGTGGCCGACCGCGGTTTCACGGATTGACGACCACGCGCCGGGCCGCGTCAGGCGCCCCGACCGACGAGCGGACGCGCACCTCGACGAGGGGCGCGAAGCCCTCGGGCAAGGCCAGCTCCCGCGGCCGCTGGGCGGGGAGTGGGGCGCGTCCCCCCGGGAGTACGGTGATGTCCCGGCCGTCGCCAAGCGGGCGCGGCTCGCTCAGCAGGAAGCGCACCCGCACCTTGGCCCGCCACGGGTGCACACCCTTGTCGCGTGCGAAGCCGGGATACAGCTCGACGGTGAGCGGATGGCCCTGTAATGCCGCCGGCACCGCGAAGGCCTGCCGCCCGAACGCGAACTCGAGCGGCCCCTGGGAGATCTGCTGCCCCGCGGAATCGAATTCGGTCACGCCGAAGTCGGTGAACTCGCGCCACTGCTCACGCGGTACCTCCACCTCGACGACCGCGGTCGCCGCCCAATCGGGCACCGAGACCGTGAGGCTTTCGGGTGTCGCGCCCCGGCCCGCGACGTCCAGCGCGCGCTCCGCGCCGAGCAACATCTGCGTGACGCGTCCGCTGACGATGGCCTGGCCCGGGTTTGTCGCTTCCCGGTCCGCGAGTGTGAGCGGTGCGAGCTGCGCACGGACGGTCGCGACGGCCCCGGAGCGGGGCGGCGCGACGACGTCCAGCTCGTACACGCCCGCCACGGCATCCTCTGCGCGGACGGCGAACCGGGCCGTACCTACCTGCGATCCGCCGATCGGCACGATCGAATCACGCGCGAGCTCTCGAAATGGCGCGCCATTGGGCTCGTACAGGATCGCCTTGGCGGTCTGTTGTGCGGAGTCAGGGAGCGTGATGGTGGCGACCAAGGTGGCGCCCGGCTGCGCCACGCGGAGAAAGTAGCGGCGCACCTGGGCGGGGCCGATCGTGCGCCGCTCGTCGGACAGGGGCTTGTCCGCGAGCTCATACGGGACCGCCACGACGTTCACGAGTCGGAACAACGGGCCGGCGAGGGCATCGCTCGGATTCCAGGCTGTCACGGTTCCCACGTACACGCCCGGCGCTGCGAGCGCGGCGGGGTCGTAGGTCAGCGGGATCTCGGTCTCGCGGGATCCCGCCGACAGTATCCCGGGGGCGGTCAGCCACGGCGCGTCGCTCTTCAACGAGAACTGTGCAACCCGGAGCCCGGTGACGTGTCGCGCCCGGAATGTCTCGACCGTGTCGGCTGGCCCCGCCAGGCCCTCGCGCCGAAAGGCAGCCGACCCGCCGCCCGTGGTCGCGCGCACCACGTAACCGGAGCCTTGATGGCCGGCGAGCAGCCAGCGGTACGCCCGCTCGAGCTGCGGCACCCCGGCCCCCTGGTCGAGCACGCTCGCGCCGGCCAAGCCCGCGGCGCCGGCCCGGAGCGCCGCGCTCACCTCGGCGCCGCCCGGGGTGCGTCCCTCCTGCACCAGCGCCGACATGAGGCACGCCGCGAGGCCGGCCACATAGGGGGCGGACATGCTTGTGCCGGCCTTGATCTCGTTTCCGGTGTCAAAGGAGGGAACGGTCGAGAAGGCCCACCCCGGCGCGAGGACGTCGGGCTTCCCGAACCGTCCGCCGCGACCGCTGAACGAGCTGACGAAGTCGCCCGCCACCGGCGGCGCGCCATCCTCCTCGAGCGGGACGTAGATCCCCGGCAACGCCGCACCCACGGAGACCGCCAGCTCGGCCGACCCGGGCAGGCCCACGGTGGAGAGGCCGGGCCCGTCGTTCCCGGCGCTGATCGCGAACACGATCCCCGGATGGGCGGTGACAAACGCGTTGACGATCGAGTCGATGACGGCGCGCTCGCCGGGCTCGTTGCCGATTCCCCAGCTCAGGTTCAGCACGAGCGGCAGGTTACGCTGCTCCGCGAAGCGGGCGGCGTACTCCATCGCGTGCTGAATGCTGCCGGTCATCGAGATGCCGCCCCGCGCGTCGTTCGCGATCTTCAGTCCGAGCAGCTGCGCACCCGGTGCGACGCCGTCGAAGCCCGCGACGTCGAACAAGTTGTGCCCCGCGGCGATGCCCGCGACATGCGTGCCGTGCGCGTTGTTGTCGAACACGAACGCGAGCGTCGGCACGCCGCTCACTTCTCCGAAGTTGGCAGCCAGTGTGATCGGTTTCGTGCCGAGCGCGATCACCTCGCGGCCCTGGCGGTAGTCGTGCAGTGGCATCTCGTCCTCGAACGAGCCGTCCAGGTTCGTGTCGATGAACGCGACCCAGCCGTCCGTTGCCTTCGCCACGATGACGGGAAAGACATCGCCGTTGGTCCCGTCACCGTTCAGATCGGCGCCTGGCACCTTGCCCAGCGGGCGCTCGGCCAGTGTGCCGGCATACCACGTGGTCGCGGTGGTGAGCCGCCCGATCCGCCCGGCGCCGGCGAGCGCACGGCCGGCGACCGCGACGGTGCCGTCCCCCGTCGGGGTGACGGGTGTGAGCCGCACTATTCCCTCCCCGGAGAAATCCCGCACGTCGAGCATCTTGGGCGCGCCGGTGCTGGTGACGATCAGCCCGTCCACGCCGGGGTCCACGCCGGTGTCGAGAATGCCGATCAGGACGCCGCGCCCGTCGTACGTGGGATGCTTGGCGCGGAACTCGTCGACGCCCGCGCTGTGGAGTGGCATCAGGCCCACGAGCAGCGCCCGCGCCGGCGGCAGAATGGGGAGCCTGGTCGCGACACCCGTGGCGGTCGGTGCGGGTTGGGGCGCCGGCGCTGGTGCGGGGCGGGCCGGGGAGGACGCCGGCGTCGGTCGCGTGGCCGGCCGCGGGGCGGAGGTGCCGCACGCGGCGGTCAGGGCGACGAGCAAAGAGAGGATGCGGCGCGATCTCATGGTTGACTCGGCAGCACGAAGGCCCCGATGTGTGGGCCGGTGAATTCACCAGTCGCCTCGAGGAGAAACGCGAGCGTATCGCGCGTCTCTTCCGGGAGGACGATCGCGTCCACAAAGCCGCGGGCGGCGGCGAATCGGGCGTCGAGCTGATGCTCGTAGTCCGCGCGCATCGCGTCCACGGCGGGGGCGTTTTCGGGCTTCGCCGCCTCATTCCCGAAGACCGCCTGGATGGCCGACTCACCTTCCATGACTCCCATCCTTCCGGTCGGCCACGAGACGATGAAATCGGGATCGAACCCCTGCCCCGCCATCGCGTAGTAGCCCGCTCCCGAGGCATGGTTCACGGTGAGCACGAGCTTAGGCACCGTCGCCGTCGCCATGGCCTCCACGAAGCGCGCCCCCGCTCGAATGATCCCCGAGTGCTCCGCGTCGGTGCCGACCATGAACCCCGACACGTCCTGCACGAACAGGAGGGGGATCCGCTCGCGGTCGGCGTTCTCGATGAAGTAGGCCACTTTCTCGGCGCTCTCGGTGTAGATGATCCCCCCGATCTTCGGGGCGGCCCCCTCGGTCTTCCGACCCTTGATGACCCCGCGCGAGTTGGCGATCAGGCCGACGGTGCGGCCTTCGATCGCGCCGTGCGCGCAGATCATCTCGGGCGCGAGATCAGGCTGGAACTCGTCCAACTTTCCCGCGTCGAGCACGCAGTCGAGCACCGCCCGAACGTCGTAGCTCATGCGGTGGTCCGACGGTAGCAGGTCGTACAGGTCTTTGGGACTGCGTTTCGGCTTGCCGCCCGGCGCGGGAGGCCGGAGCGTTCGCGGCAGGCGCGCCACGTATTCGCGGATGCGGGCCAGGCACTCACGATCGTCCTTCGCGCGATAGTGCGCCACCGCGCTCACCGCGGTGTGCGTGGCCGCGCCGCCCAGCGATTCCGCGTCCACCGTCTGGCCGGTCGCGCCCTTCACGAGGTTCGGGCCCCCCAACCCCATGAACGACGTGCCTTCGACCATGAAGATGACATCCGACAGGGCGGGCAAATACGCCCCCCCCGCGATGCACGGGCCCATGACCGCGGCGATCTGCGGCACGCGGAGGTAGTGGCGCATGATCGAGTTGTAGTAGAAGATCCGCGCCGCGCCGTACTGGCCCGGGAAGACACCGCCCTGGTACGGGAGGTTCACGCCGGCCGAGTCCACCAGGTACACGATCGGGATGCGCTGGCGCATGGCGATCTCCTGGGCCCGGAGGATTTTCTTGATCGTTTCCGGCCACCACGAGCCCGCCTTCACGGTGGCGTCGTTCGCCACCACCACCACCGGCCGCCCCGCGATCCGTCCCACGCCCGTGACCACACCGGCCCCCGGAGCCTGCCCCTCGTACTGGTCGAACGCGACCAGCAGGCCGATTTCGAACCAAGTCGCGCCCTGATCGAGCAGGGCTTCGATCCGCTCGCGGGCCGTCAACTTGCCCTGCTCGTGCTGGCGGCGCACCTTGTCGGGCCCGCCGCCCTGCTCGAGGCGGGTTTTGAGCTCGCGGTATTCCGCGGTCAGGGTCTTGAGACGGCTCAAAGGCAAATGCGGAGTGTGTCAGGCCGAGACATGTTCCGCCGCCCACTCTTCGATGTATTTCACGAGGTCGGATGTCGGGGTGCCGGGGCCGAACAGCCGGCCGATGCCCCGCTTGCGCAGTGCCTCGACATCTTCCGGCGGAATGATTCCGCCGCCCGTCACCAGCACGTCGTCGCGTCCGGCGTCGACCAGCAGCTGCTTGACGCGCGGGAACAGGGTCAGGTGAGCGCCCGAGAGAATCGACAGGCCGACCACGTCGACGTCCTCCTGGATCGCCGCCTGCGCGATCATCTCCGGGGTCTGATGCAGCCCCGTGTAGATGACCTCCATCCCTGCGTCGCGCAGGGCCGCCGCCACGACCTTCGCGCCGCGGTCGTGCCCGTCCAGGCCGGGCTTGGCGACCAGGACCCGAATGGGGCGCTTCGAGCCGGGCATCAGCGGCGGAACCGCAGCAGGCCGGCGAGCCCGTCCACGACGCGGCGCGCCCGCTCGTCGTACACGACGTCGACCTGGACGCGCTGGGCGAGGGCTTCCTCGATGGCATCGTCGATGCGGAGGTCCTCGTCCTGTCCGTCGGCGAGCAGGGTGCGCACCTGGCCGCGCTGCAGCGCCCTGAGCGTCGGGTCGACGCCGTTCAGCGCCCAGCCGGTGCCGACGCCCTCACGCACGGCCTCGGCGTGCGCGCGCTCCCAGGCGCGCTCGCGCTCCTCGCGCAACGCGAGCGCTGCTTCGCGCACCTCCGCCGCCGTGACGCGCTTGGGGTTCAAGCGCACCACGCCGAGCACGAGGTCGTGAAGGTACGTGTGCAGGTGTGGCAGCAACGCCGCCGCGTCCACGCCGATGCCGGCGACCACCAGCCCGGCGACCGGACGCTGCGTGTGGATCTGGAAGATGCGGTCCGCCACCTGCGCGTAGTGTCGCTGCCGCTCCTCCCGGATCCGCATGTGATAGTTGTGCTCGCCGAACCCCCCGGCGAGCATGTTGCCCCGCTTTGCCTGGCGCTCGCCGTGGAACTTCCCCGGTCGCGTGGCCTCGGCGGTCAGGCTCGGCAGCTCGACCGCGTCATAGGCCGTGACCTCGAAGAACCGCGCGCTGGTGCGGTCGCACGCGGCGACGAGGATGGTACCGAATTCCTCCTCGAGCGCCACGAGCTCCCGCACCAGGGGCACGGGCGCGACCGCGAGTCGCGAGCGGTGGACGTGGGGAAGCGGGAGCACCTCGAACAGGTCGAGCGCGCCGCACGCAAACAGCGCAATCCCGCGCGCCGGCGGCAACCGTGTCGGCTCCCCGAAGTAGCTGTGCACGCGCTCCAGGTCGGCCGCCACCTGGGCCCGGATGGCGCGCTCGAGGTCCTGACGCTGCAGCGCGGCGAGCGCTTCGCGGATGCGGTTCTTGATCTTGATCAGATACTTGCCGCGGGTCTTGTCTCTGGGCTCCAGTTTCAAGTAGCACGACACGACGTGATACGCGCCGGGCGGAACGCGCGACAGCCGCTCAACGGCGGCACGCACCGCGCTCTCGCTGGCGGGAATCGGCTGTGCGGCCATGGGCTAGAAGAACACCGGCTCGCGGTAGGCGCCGTACACGCTCTCGAGCGCGTGCCGGATCTCGTACAGGGTGCAGTAGGCACGGGCGCAGTCCAGCATCGGGCCGATCACGTTCTCGTCGGCGCGGGCCGCGCGCCGCAGCTCCTCGAGCCGCTCCGCGACGAGCGCGTTGTCGCGCTCGGCCCGCAGTCGCGCGAGCCGCCGCCGCTGTCCCTCCTCGGCGTCACCCGAGACCTTGAGGATCTCGACGGGGTGGTCGTCCGCGCTCAGGTAGTCGTTCACACCGACCAGAATGCGTCCGCCGGCTTCGACATCGTGCTGGAACTCCTCCGCGGAGCGCGCGATCTGCCGCTGGAACCAGCCGGTTTCGATTCCCTTCACCACCCCGCCCACCGACTGGATCTCCGCGAACAGGCCCTCCGCTTCGCGCTCGAGCTGATCGGTGAGCGACTCCACGTAATAGGATCCGCCGAACGGGTCGATCACCTCCGCCACACCCGTCTCGTGCGCGATGATCTGCTGGGTCCGGAGCGCCAGGCGGACCGCTTCCTCGGTAGGAAGCGCGAGCGTTTCGTCCAGCGAGTTGGTGTGGAGCGACTGCGTGCCCCCGAGCACCGCCGCGAGCGCCTGGTAGGCCACCCGGACGACGTTGTTCATGGGCTGCTGCGCGGTGAGCGTGACCCCCGCGGTCTGGGAGTGAAACCGCATCATCGCGGAGCGCGGGTTCTTCGCGCCGTAGCGCTCCCGCATGTGGCGGGCCCAGATACGGCGGGCGGCCCGGAGCTTCGCGATCTCTTCGAAGAAATCGTTGTGGATGTCCCAGAAGAAGGAAAGGCGCGGCGCGAACGCGTCCACGTCCAGCCCGCGCGCGATGCCCCGCTCCACGTAGGTAAACCCGTTTGCCAGGGTGAACGCGAGCTCCTGCGCCGCCGTCGCTCCCGCCTCGCGAATGTGGTAGCCGGAGATCGAGATCGTATTCCACAGCGGCGTGTGGGTGGCGCACCACTCGAACATGTCCACGATGATCTTGAGGGCGGGCTCGACCGGATACACCCAGGCATGCTGGGCCATGTACTCCTTGAGGATGTCGTTCTGCACCGTGCCGCGCAGCGCGGTGCTCGCCACGCCCTGCTTCTCCGCCGCCGCGACGTAGAAGCAGAACAGCATCGCCGCCGGTCCGTTGATCGTCATCGAGGTCGAGACTTGGTCGAGTGGGATCCCGCGGAACAGATCTTCCATGTCGGCGAGTGACGAGATCGCGACGCCGCATTTGCCCACCTCGCCTTCGGCGCGCGCATGGTCGGCGTCGTAACCCATCAGCGTGGGGAAGTCGAACGCCACCGACAGACCGGTCTGCCCGTGCTCCAGCAGGAACTTGTAGCGCTGGTTCGTGTCCTCCGCGCTCCCGAACCCCGCGAACTGCCGCATCGTCCACAGCTTGCCCCGGTACATCGTCGGATGGATGCCACGGGTGAACGGGTAGCCCCCCGGCGCCCCCAACCGGCTGCGCGGGTCGAAGCCGGGCAGGTCGTCCGGCGTATACACAGGCTTTTTCGCGATACCGCTCATCGGGTCGCGCCTCTCCCAGCCTTCACCTGATCGAGGATCTCCGCCGCTACGTCGTACGGGCTCCGCCGGCCGTCCGCTACCTCGTCCAGCCGCTGCGCCAGCAGCTCCTCCACGCCCGTCGCCTCCAGGAGCCAGCGCCGCACGCTGCGCTCCAGGACGGCACGCGTCCGCGCCGCCAGGCGCTGCCGCCGCCGCTCGACGAGCCTGCCGCCCGCCTGAAGATAGGCGTAATGGCGATCGAGAGCAGCCGCGAGCTCGTCTACTCCTTCACCGGTCGACGCGACGGTACCGAGCACCGGCGGCTCCCAAAGGTCGGACGGTTGGACGGTCGGACCGCGGGACGGAGCGCCCGCTCTGTCCGGCCGGTGGTGTGGAGTGATGTGGCGAAACGCATTCCCCCGCCGGATGCCGAGCATTACCTCGACCTCCTGACGGAACTTGTCCGCGCCCGGACGATCGCTCTTGTTCACCACGTAGATGTCGGCGATCTCCATTACCCCGGCTTTCAGCGCTTGAATCCCGTCGCCCGATTCCGGCACCAGCACGAGGACCGTCGTCTCGGCGGTGCGCGCGATGTCGAGCTCCGTCTGCCCGACGCCCACCGTCTCTACCAGCACGCGCTCGAAGCCGAACGCCTCGAGCAGATCGGCGACTTCCTCCGTCGTCGTGGCGAGCCCGCCCTGCGCCCCCCGCGTCGCCATCGACCGGATGAACACGCCGGGGTCGAGGCTTACCGATTCCATCCGGATCCGGTCGCCGAGCAGCGCGCCCCCCGTGAACGGGCTGGTCGGATCCACGGCCACGACGCCGACGGAGAGACCCTGCGCGCGGAACCGCTGGATCAGCGCTTCGGTGAGGGTGCTCTTGCCGGCGCCCGGGGGACCGGTGATGCCGACCCGCCGCGTATTGCCGCGCCCGAGCGATGCGTGCGCGTGCGACAGCACTCGCTCGAACCCGTCGCGCTGGTTCTCGACCAGGGTGATGGCGCGGGCCAAGGCGGCGGTCTCACGCCGGGCGAGCCCCTCCAGAATCCGCTCGGTAGTCACGCAAGACCCATGCTTCAGATCCGCTCTTCGGCCCGCTCGAGCGGCACGGTGCGCACCGGCCCCGGCCGCACGGCGACGCGCTCCACCCGAGTGGCGGTGGCGGCGAGAATGTCGAACTCGAGCCCATGCAGCGCGAAGCGCTCTCCCGGTCGGGGAATGCGTCCCAAGGCCTGCACCAGCAGCCCCGCCACGGTCTGGACCCCGCGCGTTTCCAGCGTGATGCCGAGCCCCTCCTCGAGCCGGCTGGCGGGGGCGCTTCCCTCCAGCTCGACGATTCGCACGGGCGGGGCGTCGATCGGGGGCGGGCCGCCCGGCTCGAAGATCTCCGACACCAGGTCGCGCAGCAGGTCCTCGAACGTGACCAGGCCTGCCGTCCCGCCGAACTCGTCCAGCACCACGGCGAGATGGCTCCGGCCGCGCTGCATTTCCAGCATGAGGTCGGCCGCCCGGGTGGTGCCCGGCACGACGAGCGCCGGCAGGACGGGGACGGGCGCGTCGGGCGGCAGGCGGAGGAGATCGAAGGCGTGCGTCACGCCGATGACCTCGTCGAGCGATCCCCGGTACACCGGATAGCGGCTGTAGCCCGATTGGAGGCACACGTGCGCGGCTTCCGCCGCGAGCAGGCCCTCGGGAATCGCCACGATCGACGTGCGGGGCGTCATCAGCTCCCGCACCGGCCGGTCCGCGAAGGCCAGCACGCCCGACACGACCGCCATCTCGTCCGCGGAGGCGAGCGCCTCGGTGTCGGCGTTGGTGAGCACCGCCGCGAGTGTGGTGCGCGTCGAGGGGTCGCGCCACGGGACGAAGGGCGCGAACGCGCGGCCGAGCGTCTCGAGCCGCGGTGCCGCGTGCGCCACGATCGGCTCCGCCCAGCGCCGGCCCACTACGCGCGGGACGAGGTACGCGGCGCTCACGAGCAGCGGGATGCCGACCGCAATCGTAAAGACGCCGAGCACCGTCGGCGTCGTACGCGCCAGGAGCGCGGGGATCGCGGCGGCGGCGCAGATGATACCGACGGTGGTCAGGGCGTTCGCGGTGGCGAGCACCCGCCCCGGGTTCTCGAGCACGCCGGCCGCGCCGCCGGCACCGCGGAGCTTGTACGACACCCAACGGGTGAGCTCGAGCTGGCTCACGGCCGCCGCGGCGACGCCGACGGCCGCGGACGCGGCCGCGAGGATCAGCCCCAACACGAGCAGCACGGCGGGAAGCGTCACCGTTGCCTCTGGAGCAGCACGCTGGTCACCCGGCGTCGATCCACCCGCTCCACGACGACCTGATAGCCGTCGAGGGTCAGCTCGTCCCCCGCGCGGGGCACGCGCCCGAGCACCGAGTATACCAGCCCGCCCACGGTCGAGACCTCCGGGTGCTCGAACGGGCGCCCGAGCGCTTGCGAGAGATCGTCGAGGGTGACTCGCCCGTCCACCCAGTAGCGGTCCCCCTCCTGACGGATGGACGGCGCTTCGCCCACGTCGTGCTCGTCGTGGATCTCGCCGACGATCTCCTCGAGGATGTCCTCGAGCGTGATGAGCCCCGACGTGCCGCCGAACTCGTCGACCACGATCGCCAGGTGCCCGGGGCCCCGCTGGAAGTCGCGCAGCTGGCTGTCGAGGGTCTTCGTCTCCGGGACGAACGCCGCGGGCCGCACCAGATCCTGCCAGCGCGCGGCGGCGGCGGCCTCTTCCCCGCCGAGGCCCATGGCGAACGGCACGAGGTCCTTCGCGAAGACGACGCCGGCGATGTTGTCGGGGGTGCCGTCGTACACGGGAAGGCGCGAGTGCTCGCTTTGCCGGAACGCCTCGATCACGTCGTCGCTGGCCGCCGCGAGATCGACGGCGACCATGTCGAGCCGGGGCGTCATGACCTCATCGACCCGCGTGTCGGCCAGCGTGAACACGCCGAGCAGCATGTCGCGCTGGGCGGCGCCGAGATCGGGCTCGAGGGGGCGCGGCGTCGCGACGAGGCCGTGCAGGCCCTTGTCCACCCACGCGAGCACCCACAGGAGCGGGCCGAACGGGGCGAGGGTGCGGCGTGCGAGCGGAAGCGCGCTCACCGCGAGCTCGGGCGCGACGCGGGCCAGGCTGCGCGGCAGCGCGTCGCCGACGATGAACAGGAAGGTCGCCGCCACCGCCCAGCTACCGAGCGCCTCCGCCCAGGGCCGGCCCCACCACCCGAGCGCGTTGCCCGCGGCCACCGCCCCGAGGACGAGCAGCGCGAGGCGGGCGACGTGCAGCGCGCGATGCAGCGGCACGCGCGCGCCGACGGTCGTGGGAGGCGCGTCGCCCAGCGTATGGAGCGCCTCGCCCACGGCGGCCTCCTCGCCGAGCGCCAGGAGGCCGGCCCACAGCGCGGCGGCCCCCGCCACGAGAGCGCCCCCGAGGGTCAACGCCGCGTCGGTGAGCGTCACCGTTTCCCCCCGCTCCCGAGCAGCCGCCGAACGTAGCGCTCCTGGCGGTGCCACATAGGAGACCGAGTTCGGCCCGGCCCGTCGGGGTGGTCGTAGCCCAGGACGTGCAGCGTTCCGTGCACCGCCAACCGTACGAGCTCCTCGTCCACGCTTCCCTCGGCCCCCTTCCCTCGTCCCCCATTCTTCACCCAGTGCGCCGCGGCAGCGGGACAGATGTACACGTCCCCGAGGAGGGCACCGTCGGGTTGTGGGAGCGCGAACGCCAGTACGTCGGTCAGACCGCGCCGGCCGGTGGCGCGGCGGTTGAGGCGGCGCATGGCCTTGGCGTCGAGCAGCGTGAGGTCCACACGCGCGCGGGCGCCTTCCCAGGCCAGCACCTGCCCGACCGCGCGCTCAAGCCTTGGCCGCGGGCTGCCACGTCGCCGTGATGCCGCCACTGGACTCCGGATAGTCGATGCGGTTGTGGTACATGCCGCTGATGATGCGCACGAATTCCTGCTTCACCTGGTCGATTTGGCGCAGCGTCATGGGCGCTTCGTCGAGCTGACCGGCGTTCAGCTTGGTGCGCACGATGTGGTTGATCACCTCTTCGATTTTCTGCGGCGTCAGGTCCTCGAGCACGCGCAGCGCCGCCTCGACGGAGTCCGCGAGCATCGTGATGGCCGTCTCGGCGGAGTGCGGCTTGGGACCGGGGTACACGTAGTCGCCCGGGCGCGGGGAGCCCCCGTCGCCGCTCTTCTTCGCGCGATCCAGGAAGTAGGTGATTTCGGTCGTGCCGTGGTGCTCCGGAATGAAAGCCGCCACCGCTTCGGGGAGCCGTGCCTCTTCGGCCAGGGCGAGCCCGTCCGCGACGTGCGCCTTGATGATCTGCGCCGACTGCTGCGCCTTGAGCCGGTCGTGCGGGTTGTTGCCGCGCGTCTGGTTCTCGACGAAGTACTGCGGGTTTTTGATCTTCCCGATGTCGTGGTAGTAGCACCCGACGCGACCGAGCAAGCCATCGGCGCCGATCCGATTGCAGGCCGCTTCCACGAGGTTCGCCATGGCGACGGAGTGAGCGTAGGTGCCGGGCGCCTCGAGCGACAGCCGCCGCAGCAACGGCCGGCTGGGGTCGGAGAGCTCGAGCAACGTGAGGTCGGTCGTGATCCCGGTGATCGATTCCGCGACCGGCAACAGGAAGAACGTGAGGCCGGCCGACACCAGGCCGTTCGCGGCGCCCCACACTCCCCGAAGGCCGATGTCCGCCACCGTCCAACTGCCGGCGAGCCCCAGCGCGACAGCGGCCGCGAGGTAGCCCAGCGCAATGATCAACACGGGCACGTAGAAATTGCTCCGGCGCCGCAGCACGCGCACCGTCAGCGCAGCCGTCACCCCGCCGATGAGGCACAGAAACAGCGCGGGGATGTCGTGAAACACCGGCTGCAAGCCGATGACGATCGCGAGAATCATGGCGGCGATCATCGAGACCCGCCCGTTGAACAACACGGTGAGCAACATCGCCATGAAGGGCAGGAAGATGATCTCTGGATGGCTCGGGGCGAAGCGCGCCACGGCCGCCGCCTGCAGCAGGACCAGCGCGAACAGCCCGCCGATCAACGCCACCTGTCGACGCTCGCGATACGTTTCGCGGCGGTAGAACACCATCAGCACCCAGAAGATTGCGAAGATGAGCGAGTCCCGCAGGATCGGCCCCAACACACCGCCGACCGAGCGGCTGGTCGCCCCGCCGCGCCGGACCAGATCGCTGCGCAAGGCCACCAGCTTCTCGTGCGCCTCGTTCGTCACGACCTCGTGCGCGCCCACAATGCGGTCCCCGGCGCGCACGATGTATTTGCTCGGATCCACACTGCGGCGTAGCTCGTCACGCCGCCGCTCGGTCTCGAGCGTGTTGGGGATGAGGGTCGGCCGGAAGAAGTGCCCCGCGAGCCGGACGTAGAGCTGATCGCCGACGCTCGAACCCCTGTCGGGATGGATGGCGCGCGCCCGCACGAGATACTGTGCGTACGACAGGACCTGGTCGCGCGGCACCGACTGCTCGCCCGAGCGACGTCGTACGATGATCTCCGGCGCCTGCTCCACTTGCAGCACACCGGGCCCGGTGATCCCCAGGGCGAGCGTACGGTCGAACACGTCGCTCAACGCTTTCTCGAGGGCGTGTCGCTTGCCGCCCTTGGCGAGGTACGCGGCCTCCGGGACTCCGAGCGCGAACCCGTGGGCCTTCACCACCTGCAGGATCGCCGCCGCCCCGCCCTGGTCCGCCGCGGTCTCGACGCTCGAGAAAAAGGCGTGCATGGCAATCTTCGCGCTGTCGAGGGCTCGCTCCTGATACTGATAGATCGGCTTCACGCTACTCGCGAGTTCCTCGGCTTCGCGCACGCGTTCCTGATCCGACTTGTTGACGGGGAACGTGAACGGTGCGATCACGTCGTGCTCCGCCGGCGTCCCGACGACCAGCGGCTCCACGTTGGTCGCGCTCGATGGGAACACGACGTAGGCCAGCGTCGCCAGGCCCACCACCCACACCCAGCGGCTGCCGTGATACCGCAGCTGCTCCTTGGTTGGCAGCCTCATGTCAGCCCTGTGCGTCCTCGGCGTACGCCCGGATGATGTCGCGCACCAGACGGTGGCGCACGACGTCCCCGTCCCCCAGGTAGCAGAACCCGATTCCTTCGATGCCGGGCAGGATGCGCTCGACCTGGAGCAGTCCGGAATCCTCCCGGTTGGCCAGGTCGATCTGCGTCTTGTCCCCCGTGATCACGGCGCGCGAGTTCACCCCCAGGCGCGTCAGAAACATTTTCATCTGCATTCCGGTCGCGTTTTGGGCCTCATCGAGAATCACGAACGCGTCGGACAGCGTCCGACCCCGCATGTAGGCGAGCGGCGCGATCTCGATCGTGCGGTTCTCGATCGCCTTCTGCACCCGGTCGCGGGGCATCATGTCCTCCAGCGCGTCGTACAGCGGCCGCAGGTACGGGTCCACCTTCTCGTGCAGGTCCCCGGGGAGGAATCCGAGGTTCTCCCCCGCCTCCACCGCCGGGCGTGCCAGCACGATGCGCCGCACCCGCTTGCGCGCCAGCGCGTCCACGGCGGTGGCCACCGCCAGATACGTCTTCCCGGTACCGGCCGGGCCGATGCCGATCACGATGTCGTGTTGCGCGATCGCCTGGAGATACTCCCGCTGTCCCGCGGTCTTCGCCCGGATCACCCGGCGCAATCCGGGCAGGATGATTTTGTACTCGCCGTCGGTCGGGTGGCCGGCCGGCCCCGGCTGCTCCTGGCCTACGACCCGGTCGATGTCGGCCAGGTCCAGCGGCTCCCCTCCCCCCATGCGTACGAGGTCGACGAGTGTCTGGGCCACCGGCACCGCGCGCTCGACGGCGGAGAGCGGGCCGTGCAGCATCAGGGTGTCACCGCGCAACGACACGCGCACGCCGAGCCGCTGCGCGAGCGCGACCAGGTTGCCGTCGTTCACGCCCGCGAGCGCCAGCGGATCCACGCCCTCGGTCGAGAGCCGGTGGGTGATCTCGTCGCTCATGGCTTGACCTCGATGTGGAGCGCCGCCAGGTCAGCCGGGCTGGCCGGAGCCGGGGCACCCTCGAACAGGGCGCGCGCGGTCGTCGTCTTGGGGAAGGCGATCACGTCGCGCAGGCTCCCCGCCCCGGCGAGCAGCATCGTCACCCGATCGAACCCGATCGCGAACCCGCCGTGCGGCGGCGCACCCGCCTGCAGCCCGCTCAGCAGGAACCCGAACCGGGCCTCGGTGTCTTGCGGCGACATGCCGAGGTGCCCGAACACCCGGCGCTGCACCGCTGGGTCGGTGATCCGGATCGATCCGGAGCCCAGCTCGTTGCCGTTGTAGACGGCGTCGTAGTGCAGCGCGCGGCAGCTGAGCGGATCCGTGTCGAGCCGCGCCACATCATCCGGATGCGGCGCGGTGAACGGGTGATGCGCGAACACCGGCTTCCCCGTCTCCGCGTCGGGCTCGAACAGCGGGAAATCCACGACCCAGCAGAACGCATGCGCTGCCTTGGGCTTGAACTCGAGGCGGCGGATCACCTCCTGGCGCACGCGGTTGAGCACGGGCGACGTCACCCGGTCAGGGCCGACCGCCATCAGGGCCGCGTCGCCGTCGCCGACGCCCAGCTGGCCGAGCGTTTCCGCGGTGAAGTGCTTGCCCACCGACCCCGAGATCTGCTCCCCCTGGCGCTTCACCCACGCGAGGCCCGAGCCGCCGAGCTGCTTCACCGCCTCCGCGAGCTGGTCCACGTCTTTGCGCGAAAGCTCGCCGCCGCCCTTGACCGCCAGCCCGCGCACCCGCGCCCCGTCCGTCAGCGCCGCTTGGAAGAACGGCACGGCGAGCGGCCTCACCTGCGCCGTCCAGTCGGCGATCGAGACCTCGTAGCGCAGGTCGGGCTTGTCGGTGCCGTAGCGCTCCATCGCCTCGCGCCAGGTGATGCGCGGGAACGGTCGAGCGATCTTGTGGCCCGCCTCGTCCCACAAGGCGATCAGCACGGCCTCCACATAGCCCAGCACGTCTTCCATCCCGACGAACGACGCCTCGAGGTCGATCTGCGTGAACTCCGGTTGGCGGTCGTTGCGCAGGTCCTCGTCCCGGAAGCAGCGCGCCAGCTGGAAGTAGCGGTCGAAGCCGGACACCATGAGCAGCTGCTTGTAGATCTGGGGCGACTGCGGTAAGGCGTAAAACTCCCCCGGGTGCACCCGCGACGGCACGAGATAGTCGCGCGCACCCTCCGGGGTCGGCTTGGTGAGCACCGGGGTCTCGATCTCGAGAAATTCCAGATCGGACAGCGTACGGCGCGCCCGCTGGAGCAGCCGGTGGCGCAGCAGGAAGTTGCCCTGCATCTCGGGACGGCGCAGGTCCAGATGGCGCTGCTTGAGTCGCAGCTCCTCGCCGGGCAGCTCCTCGCCCTTCGCTCGTGCCACCGGGATCGCGGGCGTCACGGCCGGGCCCACCACCGCGAGCCTCGTCGCCTGAACTTCCACGTCGCCGGTCGCGAGCTCGGGGTTCTTCATGTTCGCAGGGCGTGCCGTCACCTGACCGTCGACCTCGACGACGGTCTCGCTCGTGAGTCCGCCTGCCACGCGCCGCACGTCCTCCGGGGCCCCCGGGCCGACGGCGACCTGGACGATCCCCGCTCGGTCGCGGAGGTCGATGAACACGATGCCGCCGAGATCCCGGCGGCGGTGCACCCAGCCACCCAGCCGCACCCGTTGCCCCACATGCTGCAGGCGCAACTCGCCGCAGCGGTGGGTACGTCTGGATGTCGAGCTGACGCTGTCTATGGTACCTCCGCCTCGCACAGCACGCGGTAGAATTCGTCGGGCGTGCGGGCGCTCAAGAGCCGGTCCCGCACCGGTTCGCGACGCACGAGCCGCGAGATGCGGCTCAACGCCTTCACATGGGCCCCGGCGCACGATTCCGGGCCGACCAGGAGAAAGAAGAGGCGCACCGGCTCGCCATCGATCGTTTCGTACGGCACCGGCGCGGGTGTCGTCCCCGCCACCACGACCAGGGCGGAGAGCACCGGCGTTTTGCCGTGCGGTACGGCGACTCCGTACCCGATGCCTGTGGGGAACTGCCTTTCCCGCTCGAGAATAGCGCCCAGCACTTCGTCGGAAGGCCCCCCGTTGCCAACGGCGGCCACGTCTACCAGTTCCCGGAGCACCCCCTCTTTGTCGGTCGCGTGCAGGGGGACCAGGATGCGAGCGGGGGTCAGGAGCTCGGACAGGCGCACGGTGCTCCAAGTGTCCTAAACGATTGAAGATAGTTAAGTTATGTGCTACATGCAACGCATTTCCGGAGCGGCACTTACATGCTTGATTTGCTGAACCTCGCCCCCGTCGCGGCTCGCGCGGCGCTCGCCCAGTGGCTCGAGGAGCGCGGCGAGCCGGCGTATCGCGCCCGGCAGGTTCTCCCCCGGCTGTGGGAACGGCCGGTCGCGTCGTGGGACGACGCCACCGAGCTGCCCGCAGCGCTGCGGCGCGCTCTCGCGGAGGCACTGCCGCTGCGCCGGCTGCCGTTGTCGGCGCGTCAGGTCTCGCAGGACGGCACGGAGAAGTACCTCTGGGATCTGGGGGACGGCGAGGCGGTCGAGTCGGTGCTCATCCCCGAGGGGAAGCGGCGCACGCTGTGCATCTCATCCCAGGTCGGCTGTGCGCTGGGCTGCGTGTTTTGCGCGACGGGGCGGATGGGCTTTCGCCGGAACCTATCGGTCGCGGAGATCGCCTGTCAGGTGCGCGAGGTGATGCTGCTCGACGCCGCGCTGAAGCCGACCAACGTCGTATTCATGGGAATGGGCGAGCCGCTGCTCAACTGGGATGCCGTCGGCGACGCGCTCACGATTCTCAACCATCCCGAAGCACTCGGCATCGGGGCGCGCCACATCACGGTCTCGACCGTCGGCATCCTGCCGAACCTCGCGAAACTCGCGCAACGGCCGGAGCAGTTTCGGCTCGCCCTCTCGTTGCACGCGCCGACACCGGAGCTGCGGCACGAGCTGATGCCCATAGAGAAGAAATACAGCCTGCCGGCGGTCATCGCGGCGCTGGCTCGATTCCGTCGCCGCGTGACGCTCGAGTACGTGCTGATCGGGGGAAGGAACGACGCGCTCGAGCAGGCCGATCAGCTGGCGGAGCTGGCGCGGCCGCTGGGCGCGCTCGTGAACCTGCTGCCACTCCACCCCGGCGGGGCGCCGGACCTCTCGCCGAGCCCCCGGACGCGGATGATCGCGTTCGAACGGCGGCTCCGGCGGCAGGGGGTGGAGGCGGTGCTGCGTCGCAGCCGCGGGCTCGATATCAGCGCCGCGTGCGGGCAGCTACGGGTGGAACTCGAGGCGCGGGGCAAAGTCCGCACCGAGGAGCACGCTCGCATCGAGTAGCCGGGCGGTGTCCAGCTGCACCACGACCTGGCCCACGCCCAATGCCCGACGCACCCGCCGGCCCACCTGCTCGGTTCCCCGACGCACCACGATGCGCGTCGAATCGAGCGTTCCCACTGTCTCCGGCGCGTTGCCATAGGTCAGCACGTCGATGCCGGCGCGCCGCAGCACCCGCGTCCCGACTCTCGCGAGACCCGGCGTGCCGCTCGCGTTGAGGACTTCCACCATCACGCGCGGCCCCGCGCTCCCTGCCCCGGGCACGGCGAGCGCGCCGTTGCCCGCGCGGTCTCCGCGGCAGGCGGCGACCGCCGTGGCGCAAGCGATCAGTATCCGACGAGCGCGTTCCAGAAGTCCACCGTTTCTCGGGGGAGCGGCCAGCGACCGTCGATCACCCGCGCGACGCGACGCGCGGCGACCTGTTTCAGGATCGCGTCGCGCTCCGAGGGGACGCGCGCGGCGAGTGAGCGCCGGAGCTCCGGGTCGAACGCTCGCCCGGGCTCGAGATAATCCGCCAGATAAAGCATCTTGCCGACGTCATCCCACTGCGCAAACCCCAGCGAGTGGTACCGCACGGCGTCGAGCACGCCGCGATCGCTCTCGCCCTCGCGTGCGGCGCGCTCGGCCGCGAGCGGGCCGTGGGCGAGCTCGTGGGCCGCGGGTGCGTCGCGCAGGGCGTCGTGCAGCCAGGCCGCCTTGAGCCAGCGGGCGCGCTCGCCCTCGGGCACGCGCATCGCCGTCGCCCACGTGGACACGAGCGCCGCTACACGCTCGACATGCGCGCGGCGCTCGGGAGTGACGACGGCCCAAGCGGGGAGAGTCACGACGCCCGCACCGCGATGTCACTCGCCACGCCTTCCCCGAGCACGACGTTGTCGATGAGGCGTGTGGTGCCCACGCGCGCCGCGATCACCACGACGCTGTGCGCGTCGGCGCGGGACACGGGGCGCATCTGGTCGTCCACGAGGGCCAGGTATTCGGGTGTCACGCCGGGGGCCGTCAAGACGTCCATCCCGCGGCGCGCGAGCCCCTTGGGATCGGCCTCGCCGCCCCGCCACGCTTGTTCTACTGCCCGGAGCGCGCGCGACAGCGCGAGCGCGGCGCGGCGGTCGTCGCCCTTCAAGTAGGTGTTGCGCGATGAGAGGGCCAGGCCGTCGAGCTCGCGCACCGTGGGCGCGACGTCGATCTCCAGCCCGAAGTCCAGGTCCGCCGCGAGACGTCGTACCAGCATCGCCTGCTGGAAGTCCTTTCGCCCGAACACGGCAATGTCCGGCTCCACGATGTGGAACAGCTTCGCGACCACCGTCAAGACGCCGGCGAAGTGCCCCCGCCGGGCGGCGCCCTCGAGCGTGTCCGCCATGGGCCCCGGGCTCACCCGCACCAGCGGCTCCGTGGGGTACATCGCGGACGTGTCCGGGACAAAGAGACAATCGACGCCACGCTCGGCGGCGAGCTTGCGGTCGCGCTCGAGGTCGCGCGGATACTGCGTCAGATCTTCCTGTGGCCCGAACTGCAGCGGGTTGACGAAAATGCTCATCACCACGCGGTCGGCTCGCTCTTTGGCCCGGTCCAAGAGTCGCAGGTGCCCTTCGTGCAGGAATCCCATCGTCGGCACAAACCCGATGCGGCGGCCCCGGGCGCGCTCGGCGCGCGACCAGGCGCGCATGTCTTTCGGAATCGTGAGCTCCTGCATGGCGGGCGTGGTGCTACTCCGCCTTGAGCACGACCGAGTCGGTGAGATAGGGATTGTCGAAGTGCGCGATCTCACCCACCCCCTTATCAGGGACCGGAAACAGCCGCGCGGACAAGGGCTTGCGGAGCTTGGTGGAGAGGGCGACCACATCGGCGATCAGGGCTGCCAGCCGGTCCGCCCGGCTGTCGCCCGGCAGCGGCACGACGTCGAGCCCCGTGCCGCAGACGCTCGAGTACAGGAGCAGATCTCGCACGCTGTACCGCCCCTCCGACGCGCGTCGCGCCAGCACGGGATCTTCGAGGACCGGGAGCATGAGCCCCGAGTACCCGCACGTTTTGACCCGCAGGCTCTTGAGCACGTCCGTGATCGCGGCGCACCCGGCGAGCGTCGAAGGCGCACCGAACGGGACCCCGGTGAGCGCCTCGATCGTCGCCCCGATGCTTGCGTCCTTGCCCGGCGCGGGAGAGACGTCGATGCCGGTGTAGCCGCGCCGCTCGCGGCGGGCGATGTCCTTCACGAGGCGCTCCAGGGGCCCGAGCCGCGACTCGAGCAACTCCGTGAGATGCTGTTTGGCCTCCCCCAAGGTGTTGGCTTCGGCGAGTCCGGCGGTCAGCAGCGGAGGTGACTCGAGGCCAATGGCCAGGGCGTCCGACCCGCTGTGGTACGCCACGGGAAAGAACGGCGTCCCGGCGGGGACGTTGGCGGCGGCGGCGAACCGGAAATTCCCGAGGCCTCCCGGCGTGGCGCGCGCGATCGCCACCATCGCGTCGCCTGCGGCCGTGACCCCGCGCGGCGACGTGCCGCGCTCGGGCGACGCCACCCGCACCGAGAAACTGACGTTCTGCGTGGTGCGGGCGAGCTCGGCGGCCCACCCAGCGAAATCGGTGTCATCACCGTCAGGGGCGAGCACGGGCCCGATGCTCAAGAGCACGGACTCGGCGACCATGGCGCGGTCGAGCGCCTGAAGAGTGGGCAAGGCACGCGCGCGCGGGCGCCAACCGGCGTCCTCGAGCAACGGCTGGGTCGCGATGCGGACGGTCTGCACCTCGTAGCCGGCGTCCGTGACCGCTTGCTTCGCCCGCTTGAGGGTGGCGAGCGCGGCGTCCACGGCGCGGGTGTCCGCGAGGCTTTGCAGGTTGGTGCCGGCCGTGATCGTCCGGACTCGAAACCCGGCCGGAGCCCCGCGCGAGCCGACGGCGGTCACCTTCGGGATGCGGCGCGCCACGAGCGGCGTCCAGGCTGTGGCTGCCAGCATCGCGAGCACGTCCCGCCGAGTCCAATCATTCACTTCGGAAACGAATGCTCCGGACCGGGATACCGGCCCTCGCGTACCTCGGCCGCGTACAGCTGGACGGCCTCGCGCACGTCCTCCGCGAGCGCGGCATAGCGCTTCACGAACTTGGCGGTGAACCGGTCGTTCAACCCCAGCATATCGGGGAGCGCCAGCACCTGGCCGTCGCAGGCGGGTCCCGCGCCGATGCCGATGGTGGGGATCGTGAGCGACTTCGTGATCTGAGACGCGAGTGGCGCGGGGACGAGCTCGAGCACGATCGAGAAGGCGCCCGCCTCCTCCAGCGTCTTGGCATCCGCCTTCAGCCGTTCGGCGGTCGCTTCGTCACGTCCCTGCACCCGGTACCCGCCCAACGCGTGCAGCGACTGGGGGGTGAGACCCAGGTGGCCCATCACGGGGATGCCGATGTCCACCAGCGCGCGTACCGTCGCCGCCATCGGCGCTCCACCTTCGAGCTTCACCGCGTGGCAACCGGTCTCCTGCATGACGCGCCCGCAGTTGCGGATCGCCTCGGGGGTGGAGACCTGATAGGTGAGGAAGGGCATGTCGCACACCACCATCGCGCGCACGGCGCCGCGCCGCACGATCTTCGTGTGATAAATCATCTGCTCGAGCGTGGCGGAGAGCGTGGTCTCCGCTCCGGCGAGTATCTGGTTCACCGAGTCCCCCACCAGCAGCACGTCCACCCGGGACGCGTCGAGCAGACGCGCGAACAGGGCGTCGTAGCAGGTGAGCGCGACGATGCGCTCGCCGCGCTGCTTCATGGCGAGGAGCTCGTGGGTCGTGATCGGCTTGGTCTCGTCAGCCATCGGGAGTCGGGCGCGGTGACGGAGCCGCCTCGAGCTCCGCCAGCTCGCGCTGCCAGAAGGGGCGGTTCGGAACCTCGGGGTGCGGGATCACGAGCTCCGGCTCGCGCACGACGCGATCGCCGAAGCGGACGATGTCCAGGTCCAGAGTCCGCGGTCCCCAGCGAACCCCCGCCCGGCGCTCGCGACCGCGCTCCGATTCGATCGCGTGCAGGAGGTCGAGCAGCTCGGCGGGCTCGAGGGTTGTCTCGAGCAGGACCATCTGGTTGAGGTAGGCCCCCTGCGGTACCGGCCCGAGGGGGACGGTCTCCTCGATGCGGGACTGGTTGAGCAAGCGGGTGCGCGGCAGGGCCGCGAGCCGCGCCCGGGCGTACGCGAGATGCGCGGCGCGATCGCCGACGTTCGAGCCCAGCGCCACGTACACGCGCTCCGCCTCCGCCTTGGCCACGCGGGAATGGTAAGCGGCCTACGCGACGCTGGCAAAGCCACGGGTCAGCTCCCGCAGCATCGCCGCCACCTCCTCGAGCTCTCGCGTCGCGCGCTCGAGGTCGGTGAGTCCCCGCGCCGCTTCCTCGGCGCGCGTGGCGACGTCGTCCGCCTCGGCGCGGTTCTTCCCCGCGATCTCGGCCACGGCGTGGATGCGCTGGCGCAGCTTGCCGAACGCCTTGTCCTGGTCACCCGCGGCGGCGGCGATCCGTTGAGCATGCGAGGTCGCCTCGGCCGTCGCCGCGACGATCGCGTCCAATGCTTCGAGCGCTGCGGAAGACAGCTCCTCCACGCCGCCCACGTTGACCTGGCCGCGACGCATCTGCTCGACGACCTCGCCCACCTGCCGGTGGATGTCCTGCACCAGCTCGCCCGCTTCGAGGGCGGCGCTCGAGCTCTGCTCCGCCAGCCGCCGCACTTCCTCGGCTACGACCGCGAACCCCTTGCCGTGCTTGCCCGCCCGCGCAGCCTCGATGGCGGCGTTCAACGCCAGCAGGTTGGTCATGTCGGCGAGCTCGCGAATCGACGCGATGAACCCGGTGATGCGCCGGCTCACCTGCCCGAGCCCCTGGACCTTGCTCGAGGCCTCTCCCACGAACGCCTTGAGGGCCACGAGTCGGCCGATCGCGTCGCGGATCTGGTGGCGATTCTTGTTGGCGACCTCACTCGCGGTGCTGGATGCCTGCGCCGCCTCGGTGCCGTCTTCCGACACGCGCCGCGACACCCGCGCCAGGCTCTCGGTGGCCTCGAGCCCCCCGGAGACCTCGCCTTCTTCGGCCAGCACGCCCTGGCGGATCAGGCCGGTGGACTGGGCTACCGCGCTGGCGGCCTCGCGCATCGACACGGCCGCGCGCGCCAGCGTCGCGAGCTGCTGCGTGAGCGTCTCCACGGTCTCGACCAGCGGCCGGCGCAGCTCGGTGATGTGGATCGCGGTCGCGAGCTGGTTCGCGAACGTGTTGATCGTGATCACGTCCTTCCCCCGGTACACCTTGCGCTTGTGGTGCTCGAGCTCGAGGGTCCCGATCACGGAATCGCCGAACTTGAGCGGCACCATGACCAGACTCTGCACCACGAGCGGCGCGTCGGCGATGCGCTTGTCGCGGGTCACGTCGTCGATGACGACGGCCTCGCCGGTCCGGGTGACGTGCTCGCGCACCGTGGCCGTATCCGGCGTGGGCTCGCCCCGGTCCGCGCGCCCGATTTGCCCGCGATAGGCGAGGCGCAGCGCGCCCTCCTGACGCCGGTAGATGCGAAAGTCACCCCAGTCCACCAGGCGATGCGCCAGCCGCTCGATCCGGGCGAACGAATCCTCGAGGCTGATGTTGCTCGTGATCACGGCTTCCATCGCGTGGATCTTGTTCAGCTCCTCGGCGGCAATCGCCTCCTCGAGGGTGTGCTTGAAGAGCAGCCCCAGGGCGCCGAGGGCGGCGGCCACGAACACCCACGCAAGCGGCGGCCAGTAGCTCACCGTGCCCACGACGATCCCGGTGGCGATCACCGTCGCGCCGTAGCCGATGCACTCGTAGCGCAGGATGAGGAGGCGCTCGTCTTGTTCGAGCTTGCCGCGGATGACCAGGGCAAAGTAGAACAGCAGCCGGCTGATGACGAAATACGCGAGGCAGAAAAAGAACAGCGCGGGTACGAGCTCCACGTGCAATCCGGGCGCCGTCACGTTCGAGAGCTGCAGGGCGCCGGCGTACACGCCGTAGCCCCCCAACAGCGCGATCACCTCGCGCCCCACGTTGACCAGCGCCGCGAGGAACATCTTCTTCTGCCACAGCCAGTCCGCGCCGATCACGCCGCCCGCCAACGCGAGCGCGGTCGCGGGCGCGCCGACCACAAGGCTCCCCGCCAGCGCCACCAATCCGGTCTGGGTGAGATAGGAATACTTGCTCAGCGGCACCTGCCCCCCGCGCAGCAGCAGGGCGGCGACGAGCAGGCCCAGGATCTCGAGCGGCTGCCCGGTCCAGCGCGGGTCCACGATGAGGGCCGCGCCCAGCGCGACCAACCCGCCGATGGCGAGCGCGCGACTGTAGATCGTGACCAGGCGGTTGGCGGTCACGCGGTTCCCTCGCGGACGGCGGCGGCGAGCTGGCGGACCAGACGCTCCACGGCGCCCACCCCGCCCGTCGCCAACGCGTCCACGATCGCGCTGCCGACCACGACGCCGTCCGCCAGCCGCGCCGTGGCGCGCGCCTGTGCGGGCGTACTGATCCCGAACCCCACCGCGAGGGGGAGCGCGCTTGCCGACCGCACCCGGGCGACGTGCTCGGCGAGGTCCGCCGGCACCTGATCGCGCACGCCGGTGACGCCCAGGCGGGAGATGAGGTACAGGAATCCGCTCGCGCCCTGCACCGCGCGCGCCAGGCGATCGGCTGTCGTGGTGGGGGCGACCAGGCGGATCAGCGCGAGCGGGCTCGCCTGCACCATCGCTTCGAGGTCGGGATCCGCGCCGGCGGGAAAGTCGGTGAGCAGCAGACCCGATGCGCCGGCGGCGGCCGCCTCGCGCACGAAGCGCTCGAGCCCAAAGGCCATGAGCGGGTTCAAATACGTCATGATCACCACGGGAATGTCGAGCGCCGCGCGGCGGATCTGGTCGAGCACCCGCGGCACCGTCATGCCCTGGTCCAGCGCGGTCTGGGTCGAGCGCTGGATGGTCGGCCCGTCCGCCAGGGGATCCGAGAACGGGACTCCCACTTCCACGAAGTCCGCACCAGCCGCGGCGACGAGCCGCAGGGCTTCGAGCGACAGCTCGGGCGTCGGGAACCCCGCGGTGAGGTACGGAATGAGCGCGGCGCGCCGCGTCCCTGCATTTCCCCGGATGGCCCGCCAGCGCGCGGCGATCGGGTGTTCAGACAAAGTAGTCGCTGACGTTGATGCCGTATTTGACGGGGTCGGTGACCTTCACGATCGAGCGGGGATGATTGCCTTCGGCATCGCGCTGCGCGAGATCGGCGAGGAATCCGGGGTGCTGCACCCCGCCTTCGGGCGTGGTCACGATGCGGACCACCGGCCGATGCACATGGGTGACGTCCGGATTGGCACTGTGCACCAGCGCCACTTCGTACGTGTCGAGGATGACGCACGTCCCCACGGGATAGATGCCGATCAGGTTGATGAACGCCTTCACCACGATCTGGTCGTAGCCGCGCCGCGGGTTCTCCCACATTTCCTTCAGCACCTGATCCGGCTGGATCGGCACGGTCTGGTACACGCGGCGGCTCGTGGCGGCGTCGAACCCGTCGGCCACGGCGACGATCTTCGAATAGATGGACAGCTCGCGCGGCCGCAGCGATTTCGGGTAGCCGGTCAGGTCGGTCTTCATGTGGTGCTCGTAGGCGACGATCATGCCCCGATAGGGAATCTCGCCGTAGCCGCGCAGCCCGAACAGGGTGAGCACGCCGAGCCACGGGTGCGCCTGCATGATGCGCCACTCTTCGTCGCTCAAGCCGCCCTGTTTGTTCAGCACCTCGAGCGGCACGCGCGACTTGCCCACGTCGTGGAACAGGGCCGCCATGCCCAGGTCGTAGAGCTGCAGCTTGGTGAGGCCGAGCTTGCGGCCCAGGGCGACCGAGAAGATGCAGACGTTGACGGAGTGGGTGAACGTGTACTCGTCGTAGTCCCGCAGCGTGGTGAGGCCCATGAGCGAGGCCTCGTTGTTCAGCACCTGATCCACGATCGCCTGCACGGCCCGCTTCACCTTCTTCACGTTGGCCGTCCGGCCCATGCGGATCGAGTTGATGACCTCTTTCGTCACGGCCACCGAGCGCGCGTACGTGCGCTTTGCCGCCTCTTTTTGCCGCTCCTCGTCCTCGGCGTCCTCGTCGGTCTCGAGCGGGGGCTCCACGCCGATGTGCGTCACCCCGGCGTCCGACAGCTTCTGCGCGAGCTCGAAGACCTTGGTCGCGGTCACCTCTTTCGCCGCGTACGACAACAGCAGCGCGACGAAGATCTGCAGCTGCTTGCGCTCCACGCCCTCGTCGATCCGGACCGCGCCGATGCCGCTTTGCCGCAGCACGCCGAGGATGTGGGAGAAGGACGCGTAGTTGTCGAGATCGAGCCGGAGGCGCGTGGAATTGACGAAAATGAATTCGCCTTGCATCCGCAGCTCGATCTCCTTCTCCACGTCCAGCAGATGCTTCGTCGTGGCGGTCAGATCGTCCAGCGCCTTCTGCACCTGGGCGTTCTCGATCGGGTAGAGCTTGAGGGAGCGGACCGCCGTGTACAGCACGACCAGAAACTCGCGTCCGGCGTGGCGCAGGAATCCGTCCGTGGTCTGGACGGTCTCGGCGATCGAGCCACGGGGGGGCTGGCCGCCGGCGGTCATGTGCCGACCTCACGCAGCGCCCGGGTGACCGCGTTGCGCACCAGCGGCTCCTTATCCTGGGCGGCGCGCTCGAGCACCGCCCGGGCCTCCGGCGTGCGGACTTTGCCGAGCGCCATCGCCGCGCAGGCGCGGGTCTCGGGATCTTCCTTTCTTCCGAGCAGTCCTTTGGCGGCGAGCATTTTCTCGAGGGCCGGAATCCCCTTGGCTCCCACGATGGCCCCGAACGCCTCGAAGAACGTCATCTTCTCGGTGAGGTCGGCGTTCCGGAATTTGGAGCCCGTGACCATCGATTCGATGCGCCCGGCCGCGTTGCGATAGCCGCGGGAGCCGAGAAACCGGACGGCGGCGATGCGCACGTCGCGGTCGGCATCGTCGATCGCTTTCTCCAGCAGCCGCATGGCCGAGGGGCTCGAGATGGCCGTGAGCGCCTCGATCACGGCGAGCTTGAGCCCCCGATCCTCCGAGCCGAGCAGCCGCTCCATGCCTTCCGGCGCTCCCGGGAGCTTCAAGCGCCCGGCGAGCTTCACCATCTCGAGCTGGGCGGCGCCGTCCTCGCTGGCGAGCGCCTTGAGCACCTCAGGGGCGTTGGCCTGCGCCAGCTGGGCCGCCGCCCCCTGGACGAGGTCGCGCACGTAAGCGTCATGCAGCTTCGCGACCCACACCATCAGCGTCGAGAGCGCTTCGGGTCGGAGCTCCTGGAACAGCTCGGACAAGTCCTCTTCGGTGGGGTGGACCGCCGATTCGTCGAGCGCCTGCAGGAGCTGTGACAGCGCATCGCTCTGGGACAGCCGGGTCGGGAGGTTCTCGAGGGCCTGGCGGTGCTCGGGGATGAGCTCGCGCGCGCGCTGCAGAATGGCGCGCGTCTCCCGCAGAATCATGGCCACCGAGCGAAAGTCGGCGGCTCCGAGCAGATAGGGAATGAAGTTTTCGACGATGGAGATGAGCTCGGCCCGGACGGTTCCGTAGGTCTGCAGCTCGAGCAAATCGAAGAGCATCGAGAGCACGTTGCGGCGCAAGTCCTGCGCGTACTCCCGCTCGACGTCCTTCTTGAGGTACTCGACCTCGGTGTCTTCCAGGAAGTAGAGCGTGGTGTCGAAGTCGTCGATCGACACCAGTCCCTCGCGCTTGGGCGGCGCCTCTTCCTCCACCGCGTGGCGCACGTCGGTCGGCGGCGCCGATGTGATCGTATCGCCCGCCTCGATCGGCACCGCGTTCTCGCTGGCGAGCTCCCGGAACGTGTAGTTGACGAACTGAAAGTCCTGCGCCCAGAGCAGCGTCAGCAGGTCGTCGGCGGCATCGGCCTGGAGGCTGCGCGCCCGCTGCAGCACGCCCAGGAAGCTGACGATCTCCGCCTCCTCGACGCCCGGCTTGAACGCGAGCGAACGGACGCCATCCTTGTAGAGCGTCCAGGCGATGCTCTCGCCGCGCTGCTCCTGGTTGTAGACGACGTGGTCTTCCCACCGCAGCTCGGTCTCGCCGACGTCGAACACGAGATCGTCGGTCGCCTGCCAGATCTGGCGAAACGACGCCCGGATATTGTCGACGGCGCGCTGATACACCGGATTGTTCGGCAGGTAGAGCTGGGTCGCCCGGATCCCCTTCGACAGGATCTGCAGCAGCTCTTCGACCTGCTGCGGCGGCAACGCCAGCTCGGGTACGGGCGCGTTGGTCAGGTGGCGGCTCCCGTGAGTTCCGCGACCATGGCGACGTCCTTGTCGCCCCGGCCGCTCAGGTTCAGCAACACGACGTCGCCCGCGCGCCACTCCCCGCGATGCGCCAGCACCCAGGCGACGGCGTGGGCGCTCTCCACCGCCGGCAGGATCCCCTCGAGGCGGGACAGGGAGGCGAACGCCTCGAGCGCCTGCCGGTCGGTCACTGCATCATACAATACCCGCCCGCTGTCCTTCAGGTAAGCGTGTTCGGGCCCGACCCCCGGGTAGTCGAGGCCCGCCGACACGCTGTGCGCCGGCTGGACCTGGCCGTCGGCGTTCTGGAGCAGGTAGCTCAGGCTGCCGTGAAACACACCGGGCCGCCCGCGCCCCAGTGACGCCGCGTGACGACCGCTCTCGAGCCCCTCCCCGGCCGCCTCCACTCCAACGAGCGCTACGTCGCGGTCGTCGAGAAACGCCGAAAAGATGCCCATCGCGTTCGAGCCGCCACCGACACACGCCACCACGGTGCTCGGCAGCTTGCCCCAGCGCTCCAGCGTCTGGGCCCGCGCCTCGCGGCCGATGATCGACTGGAAATCGCGCACGAGGCGGGGGAACGGATCGGGTCCCACCACTGAGCCGATGATGTAATGCGTGGTGGTGACGTTCGTGACCCAGTCGCGCAGCGCTTCGTTGGTGGCGTCCTTGAGGGTTCGGGTGCCCGACGTCACGGGCACCACCCGCGCCCCCATCAGCTCCATGCGGTACACGTTCAAGCGCTGGCGCCGCATATCCTCTTCGCCCATGTAGACGACGCACTCGAGCCCGAACCGCGCGCACACCGTGGCCGTGGCCACCCCGTGCTGCCCCGCCCCGGTCTCGGCGATGATGCGGCGCTTCCCCATCCGGCGGGCGAGCAGGGCCTGCCCGAGGGTGTTGTTGATCTTGTGGGCCCCCGTGTGGTTCAGGTCTTCCCGCTTGAGGGCGACCACGACCCCGGTCCCCACCTGCGCGCCGAGGCGCGGCGTCTCGGTCAGCGGGGTGGGCCGGCCCACGTAGTCCTTGAGCAACGCGTCGAGCTCCGCCCAGAAGCTCGGATCGCGCTTTGCGGCCTCATGCACGCGGTCGAGCTCCTCCAGCGCCGCCATGAGGGTCTCGGGGACGTAGCGGCCTCCGTAGGGACCGAACCGCCCGTCCACGGCGCGCTCGACGAGCTTGGGGGGTGCCTTCATTTCGCGCCTCTCCCCTGCCTGGCGACCCCGGTCAACGCCCGAACCGCCTCGCCCGGTTCGGCCGTGCGCGCCACTGACGTGCCAACTAGCACGAGATCCGCCCCGGCGGCGGCCATTCGCTCCACGTCCGCGCGGGTCGCGATCCCGCTCTCCGCGATCACGGGCACTCCGCCCGGGACCAGCGCCACCAGCCGCTCGGCGCGCCCGAGATCCACCGCGAATGTGGCGAGGTCGCGGCTGTTCACGCCCACCGCCGTCGGGTCCACGCCGAGCGCCAGCTCGAGCTCGCCCGCCGAATGCACTTCCACCAGGACGCCCAGTCCCTGGTCGCGAGCGGCTCGTGCCAGCGCCCGCAGGCCGTCGGAGGTGAGCGCCCGCACGATCAACAGCACGGCACTCGCCCCCGCCGCCCGTGCTTCATACAGCTGCAGCTCGTCCAAAATGAAATCCTTGCGTAGCACCGGCACCGGCACGGCGCTCGCCACCCGGGCCAAATCGTCGAGCGAGCCGCCGAAGTGTAGCTCGTCGGTCAGAACGGAGATCGCCACCGCCCCACCCTGTGTGTACGCCCGCGCGTGCGCCACTGGATCGAGGTCCTCCCGGATCGCGCCCGCGGACGGCGAGCGGCGCTTGACCTCGGCGATGACGCCGACCTCGCGACCACCCAGCGCGCGCGCGAACGGGCGGGGAGCGGGCGCCGCTGCCGCCCGGCGCTCCAGCTCCCGCGCCTGCGGCCGCAGGCTGGCGACGCGGTCGCGCGTGGCCGTGAGAATGGCGTCAAGCTTGGTTTCCGGCATGCTTGCGTTCGGGCGATTTTCGGGTAGATTTTGCTTCGGTTTCCCTTCGGGAGACATTGTGCCGCTCACACGCCGTCAGCGCGAAATCCTGGACTTCATCTCGACCCAGATCAGCGCGCAGGGTTACGCACCGAGTTTCGAGGAGATCGCGGAACGGTTCACGTTCCGCTCCCTCGCCACCGTCCACGAGCATCTCACCAACCTCGAGCGCAAAGGGTACATCCGTCGCGCTCACAACGAGAGTCGCGGGATCGAGGTCGTGCCGCCACGCGGCCAGACCGGGGCCACCGATCTGCCGCTGCACGGCCTGGTCGCCGCCGGCGCGCCGATCGAGGCGGTCACCGGTACGGATACGATCGCAGTACCCGACGAGCTGATCCCCCGCCGCGGTCGGAGCTACGTGTTGAAGGTACGCGGTCAATCGATGATCGACGAGCACATCAAGGACGGCGACTTCATCGTGGTCCACGAGCGCAACCAGGCCGACAACGGCCAGACGGTGGTCGCGCTGGTGCACGGCTCGAGCGCCACGGTCAAGCGGTTTTATCGTGAGCCGGGCGGGTGGATCCGGCTCGAGCCCGCGAACCCTACCATGACGGCGCTGCGCGTCAACGAGCGCGACGTCGTGGTCCAGGGCGTGGTGGTGGGCGTCATCCGGAAGTACTAGTCGCGCGGCGCAGGCGGTCGAGGGCCTCTCGGCCCTTACCTGCACGCACGATCTCGCGTGCGCGCGCCACGCCGTCGGCGTACGAAGCGACCAGTCCTGCGACGTAGATCGCCGCGCCCGCGTTGAGAAGCAGGGCGGCCAGCCCGGCCGGGTCCCCGCGCCCGTCGCCCAGCAGGCGCTCGATGCGGGCCGCGTTGGCCGCGGGCTCCGCACCCGAAAGTCCGCTGACGTCGTCGATCGCGAGTCCGTGGTCCGCGGGATCGATCTCCCACACCCTCACGCTTCCGGTCCGTACTTCCCACACGTCCGTGATGCCCTGCGGCGCGATCTCGTCCATGCCCACCCTGCCGTGGACCACGAGGGCATGCTCGGCCCCGAGCCGCGCGAGCGCCCCCGCCATGAGCGGGGCGCGATCGGCGTCCGCCACGCCCACGACCTGACGTCGCACGCCCGCGGGGTTGGCGAGCGGCCCGAGCAGGTTCATCACGGACGGGACGCCGAGCTCGCGGCGCACCGGCCCTGCGTGCTTCATGGCGGGATGGAAATTGGGCGCGAAGAGAAACGTGACACACGCCTCGCGCAGCACGCGGGCCGCGTCGGCGGCATCGAGGCTGATGCGCACGCCCAGCGCCTCGAGCACGTCGGCCGAGCCGCACTGCGACGTGAACGATCGGTTGCCGTGCTTCGCCACGACCGCGCCGGCGCCCGCGGCGACGAACGCGGCGGCGGTAGAGATATTGAAGGTGGACACCGCTCCCCCGCCGGTCCCGCAGGTGTCCACCAGGTGCGCGCCGTTCGCCTCCACGCGCACCATGGCGTCGCGCAGCGCGCGGGCGGCGCCGGCCACCTCCTCCGGCGTCTCGCCTTTCACCCGCAAGCCCATCAACAGGGCGGCGATCTGGGCCGGCGTGGCTTCGCCGCGCATCACGGCCCCGAACACTTCGGTCGTCTGAGGCTCACTCAAGGACCGGCGGTCGGCGAGGGCGGCGATCGCTTGCTGCAATGGGGAGGGCGCGGAGTGGGACGACGCGGGCACGGGGCTCGGGAGTTTCGGGCCTGCCAAAGCTATCCCGAAAAATCGCGTTTTGTCAAATGCCACAACGGGTTGCGTGCCTTGATTGACCCCCCGTTTCAGCCTATCTTTCGCCCGTGACAAGCCGGCCCTACCTCGCCGTGGTGCAGTACGACGGGGCGGAGTTCGCAGGCTGGCAGCGGCAGCGCGATGGACGCACGGTGCAGGCGGAATTCGAAGCCGTGCTCGAGCGCCTCATGGGTCGCCGCACCGCGGCGACCGGCGCCGGACGCACCGACACGGGCGTGCACGCGTTGGGCCAGGGCGTCGGGTTTCTGGCGGACGGACGTTGGGCGGAGGACGTGCCCGGGCTGTACCGGGCGCTCAATGCCCTGTTGCCACGAGACATCTGGGTGGAGCGGGTGTGCCCGATGCGACCGGGGTTTCACGCCCGGAACAGCGCGCTGGCGCGGCGCTACCGCTACGTGATCGGAACCGACGACGCGGCCCGCTCGCCGTTCCGGCGACCGTACGAGTGGGCTTTCGGACGCCCGCTCGATGGCGCGGTGCTTGCCCGGGCGGCGGAACTGCTCCTGGGGGAGCACGACTTCCGCGGCCTCGCCGCGACCGGCGCGGGCTCGGGACGACCCCACTATCGCAGCCGCGTGGCGCTCGCCCAGTGGGCGCCGCGGACTGACGGAGCGGGGGTGACGTTCACGATCGAGGCCGACCGATTCCTGCATCGGATGGTGCGCTTTCTCGTAGGCGCGATGGTGGACATCGCCCTGGGCCGGCGCCCGCTCGAGGATCTTCCCCGGCTGCTCACCGCGACCGACAACCAGGCGGCCGGCCCGCCCGCCCCGCCGCAAGGACTCTACCTCGTGGCGGTACGCTATCCCGCTGACCTCTACGCCGAGGCCTGAGCCATGAAGTTCTTTCTCGATACCGCGAGCCTCAAGGACATCAGTTGGGCGGCCCAGGCCGGGTTGATCGATGGGATCACCACCAACCCTTCGCTGCTCGCGAAGCAAGCGGGCGACTTGGACCCCCGCGACGTCCTCAAGGAGATCTGCTCCCTGGTGGACGGTCCCGTCTCCGCCGAGGTGGTGGCGGTGGAGGCCGACGCCATGGTGCGGGAGGGGAAAGAGCTCGCCAAGATCGCGGACAACATCGTGGTGAAGATCCCGATGCTCGAGGCGGGCATGGTCGCGGTGCGGCGCCTCGCCGAGCAGGGCATCAAGACCAATGTCACGCTGTGCTTCTCGAGCGTGCAGTGCCTGATCGCCGCGAAGGCAGGTGCGGCCTACGTCAGCCCCTTCATCGGGCGGCTCGACGACGTGGGCCAGGAGGGGATGGACGTGATTCGTGAGGCGCGGGTGATTTTCGACAACTACCAGATCGCCACCGAGATCCTCGCGGCCTCGATCCGGCATCCGCGGCATGTGGTGGAGGCGGCCATGATCGGCGCCGACGTGGCCACGCTGCCCCCCGACGTCCTGAAGAAGCTGTTGTTGCATCCGCTCACCGATCGCGGGCTGGAGCAATTCCTGGCCGACTGGAACAAGTTGGCGGCACGCGCGAGGGCCTCGGTTTGACGTACAGCTCGCCCCTGTCCCAGCGCTACGCGTCCCCGGCGATGCAGTCTCTGTGGGGGGAGCGGCGGCGCATCGGGCTGTGGCGCCGGCTGTGGCTGGCCCTCATGGAGGCTGAGCGGGAGCTGGGCGTCGAGATTCCCGAGCGCGCGCTCGCGGAGCTGCGCGCCCACCTGGACGACGCCGATCTCGAGCGGGCGGCGGAGCACGAGAAGCGGATCCGCCACGACGTGATGGCGCACATCCACCATCTGGGGGAGCAGGCGCCGACAGCGCGCCCCTTCATCCACCTCGGCGCGACGAGTGCCTACGTCACCGACAACACCGACCTCATCCTGATGCGCGAGGGGCTGCAGCTGTTGCTCGGCCGCGTGGCGGCGGTTCTTGTTGCGCTCGCCAAACCCGCCCGGCGCTACCGCGATCTCCCGTGCCTCGCCTACACGCACTTCCAGCCGGCTCAGCTCACCACCGTCGGCAAGCGGATCACCCTGTGGATGCAGGAGCTGCTGCTCGACGCCGAGGAGGTCCTGCACCGGCTGGACACGCTACAGTTCCGGGGCGTGAAGGGAACCACTGGTACGCAGGCCAGCTTCCTCGAGCTGTTCGAGGGTGACGATGAAAAGGTCCGGGAGCTCGAGGCGCGGGTCGCCCGGCGGATGGGCTTTACCCGGGTGTTCCCGATCACGGGCCAGACCTACACACGGAAGCTCGACGCCCAGGTGCTCGCGGCCCTGGCCGGGGTGGCCCAATCGGCGGCCAAGTTCGCCACCGATGTGCGGCTGCTGCAGCATGAAGGCGAGATGCTCGAGCCGTTCGAGAGCGACCAAGTGGGATCGTCCGCGATGGCGTACAAGCGGAATCCCATGCGCGCCGAGCGGATGACGGGGCTCGCACGCTTCGTGATCGAGCTGGAAGGAAACGCCTGGCACACCGCGGCGGAGCAGTGGCTCGAGCGTACCCTGGACGACAGCGCCAATCGCCGACTGGTTCTTCCGGAGGCGTTTCTGGCCAGCGACGCGATCCTGGTGCTCGCCACCAACGTGGCTGCGGGGCTCGAGGTGCGCGAGCCGGTGATCGCGCGCCATGTCGCGGCGCAGCTGCCCTTCCTCGCCACCGAGCGTTTGCTGATGCGCGGCGTGAAGGCCGGCGGCGACCGCCAGCGGCTGCACGAGGTCATCCGCACGCACAGTCTCGCCGTGGCGCAGGCGGTAGCCGAGCAGGGGGCGCCGAACGACCTGCTGGAGCGGCTCGCCCGCGACGCGGCGTTCAAAGCCCTGAACATCGCCGTCCGTCCCACGGAGCTCGATCCCGCAGGGTACACCGGCCGCGCGCCACGCCAGGTGGACGAGTTCCTCGAGCACGTCCTTCCCGACGTGCTGCACCGCGTCGAGGCGGTGGCGCCGGCCGCGGCTGCCGCCGAGGTCACCGTATGACGCTCCCGCTCGTCGCCAGCGCCCTTCCTCTCCCGCTGCTCCGCCGTGGCAAGGTCCGCGAGGTGTACGACGTGGACTCGGAGACGCTGTTGCTGGTGGCGAGCGACCGGGTGAGCGCGTTCGACGTCGTGCTGCGGGAGCCCGTTCCCCACAAGGGCGCAGTCCTGACGCAGCTGAGCGCGTTCTGGTTCGAGCGGCTCACGGCGGTGGTCTCGAGCCACTTTCTCTCCGCCGACGCGGACGAGATCGTGGCGCGGATTCCGGCGCTGGCCGAGCATGGCGCGGCCCTGATGGGCCGCGCCATGCTGGTGCGGCGCACGACACCCGTGCCGTTCGAGTGCGTCGTGCGCGGCTACATCACCGGCTCCGCCTGGGCCGAATACCAGCAGGCCGGCACCCTCGCAGGCGAGCCGCTCGCGGCGGGCCTGGTCGAGAGCGCGCGCATCGACCCGCCGATCTTCTCACCCGCGACCAAGGCCGACGTGGGCCACGACGAGAACGTGACCTTCACGCACGTCGTCAAAGCGCTCGGCCGACCGCTCGCCGAGCAGCTCAAGGGCGCGAGTCTGGGCGTGTACGAAGCGGGCCGCGCCTATGCCGCGCCGCGGGGGATCATCATCGCCGATACGAAGTTCGAGTTCGGTACCACGCCCGACGGTCGCCTGCTCGTGATCGACGAGATGCTGACGCCCGACTCCTCCCGCTTCTGGCCCGCCGACCGGTACGCGCCCGGCCGGAGCCAGCCGAGCTTCGACAAGCAGCCGCTGCGCGACTACCTCGCCGGGCTCAAGCAGGAGGGCCAGTGGGACGGTAACGTGCCGCCACCGCCGCTGCCGAAGGAGGTCGTGCAGGCGACGAGCGAGCGCTATCTGGAGGCGTACCGCCGGATCACGGGCAAGCCCCTTGCCACCGCGTGATGCGCATCGCACCCGAGGGATGGCCGTTCATCCTGACCGGCTGGGCACTGGCGGCGCTGGGCGCCTGGGGCGTCGCTCTGTGGGGCCGCGGCATGTGGGCGGTGGAGATCCCGCTGCTCCTGCTCGCGCTGTGGGTCGTCGCCTTTTTCCGCGATCCGTCGCGCCCGGGGCCGCGCGGCGATCAGTACGTGATCGCGCCGGCGGACGGCAAGATCGTGGACGTGCGGGTGGTGGATGAGCCGATGTATCTCAAGACCCAGGCGACGCGGATCTCGATCTTCATGAGCGTCTTCGACGTGCACGTCAACCGCTATCCGGCGACCGGGACGGTCGAGCTGGTGCGCTACCATCCCGGTCGGTTCCTGCACGCCGCGTCCGACAAGGCGAGTCTCGACAACGAGCAGGCGTCGGTCGGGCTGCGTGGCGCGCGCGGGCCCCTGCTCGTGCGCCAGATCGCGGGCCTCATCGCGCGGCGCATCGTCACCGACGGCACGGCCGGTGACCGAGCGACGCAGGGAGCGCGGCTGGGCATCATCCGGTTCGGCTCACGGGTGGACGTGTTCGTCCCCGTCGCCGCCCGATCGACGGTGCGGGTGGCCGTGGGCGACCGCGTGCAGGCGGGGGCGACCGTGCTGGCGGAGTACGCGCCGTGAAGCCGTTCCCCCGCCCCAGCAGCATGCGGCGCGTCGTGATCGTCGTGCCGAGCCTGTTCACGCTGTTCAATTTGTTCTTCGGCATCTGGTCCATGGTGCTGGCGTCGCGCGGGGAGTTCTATCGCGCCGGCTGGTACATCTTCTTCGCCGGCGTCCTCGACGCGCTCGATGGCCGGGTGGCGCGGCTGTCGCGCACCGGCACGCGGTTCGGCGCGGAACTGGACAGCCTGGTGGATATCGTGAGTTTCGGCGTCGCGCCCGCCTTTCTCATCTACCAGCTCGAGTTCGCGACCGGCGGCCAGGCGGAGTGGATCTTCTGCTACTTCTACGTCATGGCGGCCGCCATCCGGCTCGCCCGCTTCAACGTCACCCAGGCCGGTCGCGCCAAGCGCTACTTCATCGGTCTGCCGTCGCCGGCCGCTGGCATGACGCTCGCCACGTTCTTTCCGTTCACGACCACGGACTTGTATCAGCACGTGTTCCGGTTCATGCCGCGCCACCACCTGATGCAGCTGCTGATGATCGTCCTCACCATCCTCATGGTGAGCAACGTGCGCTACGCGACGTTGCCGCGCGCGGGGCTGCGGACGCTGAAGGGGCTCTTGGGACTCGCGACCATCCTGTTTATCCTCATCTTCGGCATCCTCGAGCACGACGCGTTCTTTTTCCCGCTGGGGATCACCTACATGGTGTACGGCATCCTGCGCGCGACGCTGCTCGGCTTCTTCTTCGAGGAGGACGACGACGAGACCGACATCGCGGGCCCGATCGTGATCGCCGACAACGGAGCGGCGGCCGAGGTGTTCGGGCCACCGCCGCGCGGCATCGCGCCGCGTGACCGAGAGGGGGGCGGCCAGAGATGAGCGCGTTCCGTGTCGAAGTGCGCGTCATGCCCCGCGCCGCCCTGCTCGACCCCCAGGGGCAAGCGGTGGAGCACGCCCTGCACGCCCTGGGCTTCGGCGAGGTCGCCCGGGTGCGGATGGGCAAGCACCTGGTGCTCGAGGTGAAGGCGGCGTCGCGCGATGAAGCGCTGGCCCGCGCGCGGGCCATGTGCGATCGGCTGCTCGCGAATCCGGTCACCGAGGACTACGACCTGGCCGTGGACGGAGGGGTCGCCCGATGAAACGCGTCGCGGTGATCGTGTTTCCCGGCTCCAACTGCGACGCGGAAACGCTCGCGGCGGCGCACGCGGCGGGCTCCGACGCCTATTTCGTATGGCATCGCGACAGCGATCTGCGGCAGGCCGACGTGGTGATCCTCCCCGGCGGCTTCAGCTACGGAGATTATCTGCGCTCCGGCGCGATCGCCCGGTTCTCGGGGGTGATGGGCGCCGTGACCGAGCACGCGCGCGCCGGCGGCGCGGTGCTCGGCATTTGCAACGGCTTCCAGATCCTGTGCGAGGCGGGGCTCCTGCCGGGTGGCTTGATGCGAAATGCCCGGCTGCGGTTCCTCTCCCGGCCGGTGTGGGTGCGGGTGGAGCAGACCGACACCCCCTTCACTTGTCTGTACGAGCAGGGTGAGGTGCTCGAGCTCCCGGTGGCGCACGGCGACGGGCGGTATGTGGTGGACTCCCGAACGGCCGCCGAGCTCGAGGCGACCGACCGTGTGGTGTGGCGCTACGTGCGGGAGAACCCGAACGGCTCGACGAACGAGATCGCCGGCGTGATGAACGCCGGCCGGAACGTGGTGGGGATCATGCCGCACCCGGAGCGCCGCGACGCCCCGGCCTTGGGCGGCCAGGATGGAGCCCGTGTCTTTCACTCGATGGAGGCTCGACATGCGACGCAGCACGCTGCTGATGTGCGCGCTGTTGACGATCGCCACCTCAGGGTGTAAGCAGATCAACGAGCAGGTGCAGAAGGTCAAAGACAGGATCGCCGCGGCGCGCCAGCGTACGAAACCGGGGCAGCCGGCGGAGCCCGCGCCGGCCACGCCACAGCCCGCCACGCCGGCGCAGGACGTCGCCGCTACGCCCCCGCCCAAGCCGGCCAGGCAGGCGCCCGCGGTGCCGCTCCCCGCGCGCGACGTTCCGTACAACTCGCCCGACACCGGCACAATCGCGCCGGGCATGCGCGAGCGGGATGTCTATTCGCTGTGGGGGCCCCCGAACGCCGTTCGTCGCCAGGGCGATATGACCTACCTCTACTACCCGAACGGCTGCGAATACAGCTGCGGCACGGCCGATGTGGTGTTCCTCCAGAACGGCCAGGTGGTGGATGCGGTGCTCCGCTGGCCGGGCCATGGCTATAGCGGGCAGTCGTCCTCGCCGTTCGCCACACCGCCGCACGGCCCGGGGCGTCCCGGCGGGGACACGCTCACGGTGAAATCATCTTCGACGCCTTGAGGCCAATGCCCGACAAACCCAGCAGAAACGAAGACGAATACTTCGCCAAACGGGACGCCGAGCTGCTCCGGCAGCAGCGCGCTACCGTCCAGAAAACGGCGGCCGAAGCCGAGCGCCGCTCCCACCACATGAAGTGCCCCAAGTGCGGCTACGATCTGATCACCGGGGAGTGGCACGGCATCCAGATCGATCAGTGCACGCATTGCCACGGGATATGGTTCGACGCCGGCGAAGCGGAGAGCGTGCTCGCGCATCCCGAGCCGAACATCATGGGTCGCGTGTTCCGCGCCCTGCTCCGGGGTGTCTCCGGGGCCAAGGCGTCCGACGCGTGACGCGGGGCGCCCCCCCTCTCCCCCGCCCTCCCACGCCGTTCGCGGGCGACCCCGCCATCACGCCGCAGCTGGTTCGCGAGCACAATCTCACCGACGCAGAGTACGAGCGGATCACGACGCTGCTCGGGCGGACGCCCACCTTCGCCGAGCTCGGCGTCTTCTCCGCGTTGTGGAGCGAGCACTGCTCTTACAAACACTCGCGGCCGGTGCTGAAGGCGTTCCCCACTGCGGGGCCCCAGGTCGTGCAGGGTCCCGGCGAGAACGCGGGGGTGCTGCGGCTCCCCGACGGCTGGGCCGTAGCCTTCAAGATCGAATCCCACAACCACCCATCGGCGGTCGAGCCCTACCAGGGGGCGGCCACCGGCGTCGGTGGCATCCTGCGGGACGTGTTCACCATGGGCGCCCGGCCGGTCGCGGTCCTGAACAGCCTGCGCTTCGGCCCGCTGGACGAGGCGCGCAACCGCTACCTCTTCGCCGGCGTCGTGAAGGGGGTGGGCGACTACGGCAACTGCGTGGGCGTGCCGACGCTGGGCGGCGAGGTCGACTTCGGTCCGAGCTATGGCGGCAACCCGTTGGTGAACGCCATGTGCGTCGGCCTTCTCAAGGAACGGGACCTCATCAAGGCGGCGGCGCACGGGGTGGGCAACGTGCTGCTGGTCGTCGGCTCGCGCACCGGCCGGGACGGCATCCACGGCGCGTCGTTCGCCTCCGAAGAGCTGACGCACGAGAGTGAGCGGCGGAGGCCCCAGGTCCAGGTGGGCGATCCGTTCACGGAGAAGTTGCTGCTCGAGGCCAGTCTGGCGTTGATCGCGTCGGGCCACATCGTCGCCATCCAGGATATGGGCGCGGCCGGTCTCACCTCATCGTCCGCCGAGATGGCCGCGAGAGGCGGCGTGGGCGTGGAGATCGACCTGTCGCTCGTGCCCACGCGCGAGCCGGGGATGACGCCGTACGAGATCCTGCTGTCCGAATCGCAGGAGCGCATGCTCGTCGTCGCGAGGCCCGACCGGGTCGCGCAGGTTCAGGCCATCGCCGAGCAGTGGGACCTCACTGCCACGCCGATCGGTCGCGTGACGGACGACGGGATGTACCGGGCGACATGGCAGGATCAGGTCGTGGTCGATATCCCGGGCCAGCGCCTGATCGACGACTGCCCGGTGTACACGCCAGAAGCCCGTGAAGACGACGCCATTGTCCGGCTACGCGCGGCCACGCCTCCCGCCTCCCGCCTCCCGCCTCCCGATGCAGTGCTGCTCCGGCTGCTCGACCACCCGCCCATCGCGTCCAAGCACTGGGTCTACGAGCAGTACGACTCGACGGTTCAGGCGGGCACGGTGATCGGCCCGGGGGGCGACGCCGGCGTGATTCGGGTTCGGAATGCCGAGTTCGGCATTGCGGTGACTGTGGACTGCAACAATCGATACGTGCTGCTCGACCCGTACGAAGGGGGCAAGGCGGCCGTGGCCGAGGCGGCCCGCAACATCGCGTGCACCGGCGCTCGCCCGCTGGGCATCACCGACTGCCTGAACTTCGGGAGTCCCGAGCGGCCGTCGGTGTTTTACCAATTCAAGGAGAGTTGTCGCGGCATCGCCGACGCCTGCCGGGCGCTGGAGACACCGGTCACCGGTGGGAACGTCTCCTTCTACAACGAGAGTCCCGCCGGCGCGGTGGACCCGACGCCGGTGGTAGGGATGATCGGCTTTTTGGCTCGCGCGGACCGCGCCGTCCCCAGCCAGGCGCGCGCGGCGGGCGACGTCGTCTTTGTGTTGGGCGAGACGCGGGCCGAGCTGGGCGCGTCGCAGCTATGGGAGGCACTCCACGGCTTCGTGGGCGGACAGCCGCCGCGGGTGGACCTGGCGACTGAGCGACGGCTCGTGGACTACCTCGTCGCGGCGGCCGAGCGCGGCCTGCTCCGCTCGGCGCACGACTGCTCCCAGGGCGGCCTGGGCGTCGCGCTGGCGGAGATCGCGATGGGAGGTCCGTATGACGAGACGGGCTTTGGTCTGGATATCGATCTCACGGCGTACGGCTTACGCCTTGCGGCTGATGAGCTGTTGTTCAGCGAATCCCACGGGCGCGCCGTCGTGACATGTCCGCCGGAGCGCGCGACGGCCGCCCTGGCGCTCGCGCAGGAGCTCGGGGTGCCAGCGCACCGGGTCGGCACTGTGGCAGAACGCGGCGGTGCGGTTCGCCTGCGGTTGCGCGACGCGACCGTCGAGCACCCTGTCGAGGGTCTCAGGCAGGTATATTTCTCGAGCGTATCCCGACGCATGGGAGATTGACGGACAGATGTGCGGCATCATCGGCGTCACCGGCGTTCCCGACGCAGCCCGCGTCGCCTACCTCGGCCTCTACAGCCTGCAGCATCGGGGGCAGGAGTCGGGGGGGATGGTGGCCGTGGATGGGGAAGGCGTGGCGCGATCCCACCGCGGCATGGGGCTCGTGTCGGACATCTTCAACGAGCGAGTCCTGAGCGATCTGCCGGGCGATGTCGCGATCGGCCACACCCGCTACTCCACCGCCGGTACCTCTGTCCTCGCCAACGCCCAACCGATGCTCGCCCGCTACCGCGAAGGCCCGCTGGCGCTCGCCCACAACGGGAATCTCACGAACGCGGTCCAGCTGCGGTCCGACCTCGTCGCCAAGGGCTCGCTGTTCCAGAGCTCCTCGGACAGCGAGGTGCTGGTTCACCTGATCGCCCGCTCCGAGGCCCGGGAGCCGGAGGACCAGCTGCTGGACGCGCTCGAGCGGGTGGAGGGCGCCTTCTCGCTCCTCATTACCGTCGGGCGCACCCTGTATGCGATCGTCGATCCGCGCGGCTTTCGGCCGTTGGTGCTGGGTCGCCTGGGGCGTGGCTGGGTGGTGGCATCCGAGACCTGCGCGCTCGACATCACCGGGGCGACGCTGGTGCGGGAGCTCGAGCCCGGCGACTTCGTGCGCATCCACGGTGAGGACGTGGATCAATTGCCCAGCCTGCCCGTGCGGCCACCGCGCCGCTGCGTGTTCGAGCTGGTCTACTTCTCGCGTCCCGACAGCACGGTGTTCCATCGCTCGGTGGACCGGGTCCGCCGGGCGCTGGGTCGCCAGCTCGCCCGCGAGCACCCGGCGCCTGGAGCGGACTGTGTGTTCTCGGTGCCGGACTCGTCAAACGCCATGGCGCTCGGCTTCTCCGAGGAGTCGGGGATCAAGCTCGAGCACGCGCTCATCCGCAATCACTACGTCGGCCGCACGTTCATCCATCCGGCCCAGGCCGGCCGCATGGCCAAGGTCAAGATCAAGTTCAATCCCGTCCGGGAAGTGCTCCAGGGAAAGAAGGTTGTGGTCGTGGACGACTCGATCGTCCGCGGCACGACGAGCCGGGCCCTGGTCCAGCTGATCCGCCAGGCGGGCGCGGCGGAGGTGCATTTCCGCGTCGCGTCCCCGCCCATCACGGGTCCTTGCTACTACGGCATCGATACGCCGAGCAAGAAGGAGCTCATCGCGTCGAGCAGCAGCGTCGACCAGATCCGTGAGCACCTCGGCGTCGACACGCTGGGCTATCTGTCCCTGGATGGGATGCTGGGGGCCGCCGGCGGCGATCCGGCGGACTTCTGTCACGCCTGCTTCTCGGGCGACTACCCCACGGAGATCCCCGAGGATCTCGAGCGGGCCCGCAACGCCGCCCCGCTCCTCGCCGCCATCCCCAGTTGATCCGCGGTGCCGGCGCTCGAGCGGTGGGTCTATTCCTTCGGCGAAGGCCGCGCCGACGGCTCGGCGGCCATGCGGGACATCCTGGGCGGCAAGGGAGCCGGACTCGCCGAGATGGCGAACCTGGGCCTCCCCGTCCCCCCGGGGTTCACCATCTCCGCCAAGCTCTGCATCACCTACCTCGAGCAGGGCACCTTCCCCGACGATCTCCGTGAAGAAGTCGATCGCCAACTGAAGCAGCTGGAGCGGGCGTCCAAGAAGCGGTTCGGGGACGCGGGCAATCCTCTGCTCGTCTCGGTGCGCTCCGGCGCCGCGGTATCGATGCCGGGGATGATGGAGACCATTCTCAACCTGGGGCTGAACGATGAGACCGTGCAGGGGCTCATCGCGGGCTCGAAGAACCCTCGCTTCGCCTACGATTCGTATCGTCGCTTCGTCCAGATGTACGGCGACGTGGTGTTCGATCTCGGCAAGGAGCCGTTCGTGGAGGTGCTGGAGGAGTGCAAGCGCCGCCGCAGGGCGCAGCGGGACATCGACCTCCCGGCCGACGACCTGAAAGCGGTGGTGCGGGAGTTCAAATCCATTATCCAGGCGAAGTGCGGGCTCCCCTTCCCCGAGGATCCCACGGTCCAGCTGTGGGGGGCGATCGCGGCGGTGTTCAAGAGCTGGCGCACGCGCCGGGCCGTGGACTATCGCCGGGTGCACGGTATCCCCGACGATCTGGGTACCGCGGTCAGCGTGGTGGCGATGGTGTACGGCAACATGGGGGACGATTCAGGGACGGGGGTGGCCTTCACGCGCGATTGCAGCACGGGCGAGGCGGTGCTCAACGGCGACGTGCTCACCAACGCGCAGGGCGAGGACGTGGTCTCGGGCGCGCGTACTCCCGAGCCGCTCGCGAAGCTGAAGCGCGGCAAGCTCGCCAAGGTGTACCGCGAGCTCGAGCAGATCGCCGACAAGCTCGAGCGTCACTTCAGGGACGTGCAGGACATCGAGTTCACGTTCGAGCACGGCAAGCTGTACATCCTGCAGACGCGCCGCGCTCAACGCGCTGGGCTCGCGGCGGTGCGCACCGCCGTGGAGATGGTGGAGGAGGGACTGATCACCCCCAGCGAGGCGGTACAACGGGTGCCGCCTCAGGACCTGGACCAGCTGTTCCATCCGATGGTCGATCCGCGCGCTTCGGTCACGGTGATCGCGAAGGGGCTCCCGGCCTCACCGGGAGCGGCGACGGGCGAGGCGGTGTTCGACGCGGACGAGGCGGAGGCGCTCGCGCACGAGGGCCGCAAAGTCATCCTCATCCGGCCGGAGACGTCCCCCGAGGATTTCCACGGGATCGTGGCGGCGCAGGCCGTGATCACCGCGCGCGGCGGCATGACGAGCCACGCGGCGGTGGTCGCCCGGGGGATGGGGAAGACTTGCGTCGTGGGAGCGAAGGACATCGAGGTGGACCCCGCCGCCGGCCGGCTGCGCGCCAACGGCCGTGTCGTCAAATGGGGTCAGCTCATCACCGTAGACGGGACTACCGGCCGGGTCCTGCTCGGCGCCGCCAAACTGGTGGAGCCGAAGCTGGGCAGCCACTACGCCAAGCTGATGGTTTGGGCGGACGAACACCGCCGGCTGCGGGTGCGGGCCAACGCCGACACCCCGGCGGACGCGAAGCGGGCTCGGGAGTTCGGCGCCGAGGGGATCGGGCTGTGCCGCACCGAGCACATGTTCTTCGAAGGCGATCGCATCACGGCGATGCGCGAAATGATCGTGGCGCCGGACGAGGCGGGTCGCCGCCGCGCGCTCGCCAAGCTGCTCCCGATGCAGCGTGAGGACTTCGAGGGGATGTTCGAGGCGATGGCCGGCTACCCGGTCACGATCCGGTTGCTCGATCCGCCGCTGCACGAATTCTTGCCGCACGGGAAGGACGAGGTCGGGGCGCTGGCCCGCGCCATGAAGCTGCCCGCGGCCCGGCTGGAGCGACTCGTGGCCTCGCTGGTCGAAGCGAACCCGATGCTCGGGCATCGCGGTTGCCGGCTGGGAATCACGTATCCCGAGATCACCGAGATGCAGGCGCGGGCGATTTTCGAGGCGGCGTGCCGTGTGGTGAGTCGCGGCAAGAAGGTCACGGTGGAGGTCATGATCCCGCTCGTCGCGCTCGTGGAGGAGCTGCGTCGCCAGGCGGAGATCGTCCGCCGGGTGGCGCGGGAGGTGTTCCAGGCCGAGGGGCGTGCGGTGCCGTATCTGGTGGGGACCATGATCGAGCTGCCACGTGCGGCGCTCACCGCCGACGCGATGGCCAAGGACGCGGAGTTCTTCTCCTTTGGCACGAACGACCTCACGCAGACGACCTTCGGCCTCTCACGCGACGACGCGGGCCGCTTCCTCCCGTTCTACGTGGAGCACGGGATCCTCAAGGACGACCCGTTCCAGGTGCTCGACCAGGAGGGGGTCGGCAAGCTCATCGAGCTGGCGGTGCGGCTGGGCCGGAGCACGCGGGCCGACCTCAAGATCGGCATTTGCGGGGAGCACGGCGGTGAGCCTGCGTCGGTGAAGTTCTGCCACCATGTGGGCATGAACTACGTGTCCTGCTCCCCGTTCCGCGTGCCCATCGCCCGCCTCGCCGCGGCCCAGGCGGCGCTCGAGGAGCAGGGCGTGATCAACCGGACGAGGGCGACGGTGTGACGGCAGCGGGAAACGAGAAACGGGAAACGGATCCCGCTTCCCGTTTCCCGTTCTTTATGGAGGCGCGGGGAATTGAACCCCGGTCCGAGAATGACTCCGATACCACTACTACGTGCGTAGACGAGGCTTGTGGTCTCACCACCGTGGCACCTCGTCGGCCACGGCAGCGACGAGCCCTTTAAAAACTCTTACGCGACCCGTTCGGGCCCCAGGTCACGCCAGCCCGATTTTGCGATGCGTGAGCGCCGCCTCAGGCGGGCTGCCACTCACGCAGGTGCGTGAAGCCGAAGCTTACGCAGCCAGTGCCAGGTTTGAATTGGCAGTTATGAATTGTGCCAGTGGTTTTACCAGGTGACTGACAACCTGGGCACGCAGCGATATCCTCGCCAAACCCGTCGAAGCCTGTCGCCCCCGCGAAGCAAACCTAATCGGCGAAACAGGCGTTTTCAACTCTGCCGGTCTCCAGTCCGCTCCAGCTTCTCGAAAAACCGCTCGATAACCGGCCACTGCGCGCGGACATCGTCGTATCCCGCCTCCACCAGCCGCGACGTGTGGATCGGATGAAACAGGAGGAAGCTGAGGAACTCCGAGGCTGCATCCCGCTGCCCGCCCAGGGCGCGCACGATCCGGCGCACGCCCGGCGGCAAGAGCCGGCCCTGCCCGGCGGCGAGATCGGCCAGATCCCGTGTCGGGTGGAGCAGCAGCAGCTCCACAGGTCGCAGGCCGTCGGGCGCGGGGGCGTTCGGCGGCAGCGCAGCGAGCAGCAGGTTCAAACGGTCGAGCCGCTCGGCGTCGGCCTCCAGCGCGTCTTGGAAGATGGCGTCGAACAGCAAGCCCAGTGCTTCCGCCGCGCTCGGGTAATCGCTCGCGTGTCCGGCGGACCCGGCGCGGCGCGGCGTCGACAGCCCGACGGCGACGACGGCACGGGCGCCAAGGTGCAGCGCGGGCGCCAGCGGCGCCGTCTGACGGACGCTGCCGTCACCGTAGAACTCGGCGCCGATGCGCACGGCCGGAAACAGTATCGGGAGGGCCGCGGACGCCATCACGTGATCGAGCGTGAGTCGTGTGCGCACCGCGATCCGCTGGACCCGCTCCCACGTGGGCGTCTCGGCGGCCGACTGCACGAATGTCACCGAGCGCCCAGTCGTGTACGACAGCGCGCTGAGCGCAACCGACCGGAGGCGCCCGTACACGATGTTGGCGTCGACGCCCCCCGGGTTCACGCAGCGGTCCAGGAATGCCCGCAGCGGGCGCGTGTCGGCGAGCCCGTGTACGGCTACTGGCCCACGCCGCCGGCCCGTGGCGCCGTGCCAGACCCAGCGGAGCACGGAGCCGGCCAGTCGTGCCGGCCGCACGCGGTACACCTCGTCGCTCGTCAGGAGGTCCCACTGCGCGCGCAAACCGGCGACGGCGGCGGCCAACGGGCCCGGGTGCGATGCGAGGTAGAACGTGTTGATCGCACCCACCGACATGCCGGAGAGGATCGGGAACTCGAGCCCCGGCAGCCGCTCCGCGAGCCCGGCGAGCACGCCTACGTGATACGCGCCGCGGGCGCCGCCGCCCGACAACACGAGCGCGAGGTGTGAGGAGTAGCGCCATGCGCCCGGGGGGCGCTCCCCCGGCGCCGTCTGGGTGAGCTCTCGCGGCGAGGCGACGTGGCGTACCGGACTCATGACGAGCGTGAACCGGGCTTAGTGACTTTCCAATCGTTCCGACTTCACGATCTCGAGGTCCAGCACGAAGACCGCGTACAGCACGGGCACCAGGATCAGCGTGACGACGAGACCCTGTCGCGACGGTAACGGTTGACTTGCGTCCAAGAGCGAACCGTTCAAGAATGAACCGAGGCAGACGAGTGCGCCAGACGTGGTTGCCTCGGGTTGGATGAACGCCTGGGAATAGAGAGATGAGTGCGCGTACAGAAGCGGATACTGACGTCCTCGTCGTCGGAGCCGGCCCGACCGGGCTGATGCTCGCCAACCAGCTCGCTCGGCGCGGCGTGTGTGCGCGGATCATCGATCGACACGCCGGTCCGGCGCGCGAGTCGAGGGCCCTGGGCGTACAGGCCCGCACCTTGGAGATCTACTCGCACTTGGGCCTTGCCGAGCGGGCGGTCGCGCTCGGCAAACGTGCGGACGGCGCCGTGCTGTGGGCTCAGGGACGTCGGGCGGCGCGCGTGCCGTTGGGTGACATCGGTCGGGATATCAGCCCGTATCCCTATCTGCTGGTCTTGGGGCAAGACGACAACGAACGGTTGCTGGGCGACGCCCTCCGCAGCCGCGGCCTCGCCGTCG
>Ga0193755_1000013_pt1 | contig 50436 bp, 48 predicted proteins | sample H1a2metaG_FD_144921 | JGI IMG/M metagenome (GOLD analysis project Ga0193755, IMG submission 144921) | Soil microbial communities from a riparian zone of the East river system, Colorado, United States - H1a2 | ecosystem: Environmental > Terrestrial > Soil > Riparian zone | place: USA: East River...
CGTCATCTCCACGCCTTGAATCCCACAGGGCACGATTCGGTCGAAGTGCGTCAGATCGGTCGTGACGTTGAGCGCGAATCCATGCCACGTGACCCATTGCTTCACGTGAATGCCGATGCTCGCGATCTTCCTGCCGAGTGTCCAGACGCCGGTGAGTCCCGGGTTGCGTTCGGCGGGAATCGCGAGGATGCCGAGCGCGTCGATCAGCGCCTGCTCGAGTGTGCGGAGGTACCAGTGCAGGTCCTGCTTGTATGCGCGGAGATCGAGAATGGGATAGCCGACGAGCTGGCCCGGGCCGTGGAACGTGACGTCGCCACCGCGCTCTACTTCGAAGACCTCGATGCCGGCGGGTTGAAGCAGGTTCACAGCGTGAGCATTCCGCCCCAGCGTCACGACGGGAGGATGCTCCAGCAGCAACAGCACGTCATGCGGCAGCCGTCCCGCGATCCGGTCCTCCGCGATGCGCCGCTGCCAACCGAGCGCGTACTCGTACGGAACGGTCCCGGCGTGAATCACCTCTAGCGCCCTCATGCCGTACCCGTCCCCCGTCCCTCTTCCCCCTTCCCCTTAATCGCCCAGCGCGTGGCCAGGATGCCGAACGCGATGTTCAGCAGGAGCCAAACGATCATCCCCAACAGTCCAAAGAACCGGTCGAGCGGCGCCGCAAGAAAGCCGATGATGATGGCGCCGACGGCCGCCAGCACTGCAATTACGCCACGCTGCCAGATGTTGTCGAGCGCGGCACTGCGGTACCAACCGTAGGCGCCGCCGACACCGACCGCGGCGATGAGCCCGGCGAGGAGCGGATCGGGCACCGTCTGCCGGTACACATTGGTTTCGAGGTCCCCGCGCAGAATCGCGGCGAGGATCTGCGCCATTGTGAGGCAGGCGCCGCCGAATCCCACGCCCGACGCAAGGGATCCGAGTCCGAGGGCGAGCGGGTCCTTGACCGGTTCGGTGCTCAAATGTGCAGGACGCGACCGAGCGAATCGAGCGCCGCCTCGCCGATCGCTTCCGACATTGTGGGATGGGCGTGAATCGCGAGATCGATTTCTTCGACGGTGTATTCGTTCTCCCGCGCGACGGCCAGCTCGTGGATTATTTCGGACGCATGGTCCCCGACGATATGCGCGCCGAGGATTTCGCCGTACTTCTTGTCGCGCAGGATCTTCACGAAGCCTTCGGTCTCGCCCGTGCCGCGCGCCCGACCGTTCGCGGAGAACGGAAACTTGCCCGCGACATAGTCGAGTTTCTTCTCCTTGCACTGATCTTCGGTCAGGCCGATGCTCGCCACCTCGGGATGACAGTACGTCACGCTCGGCACGTTGTCGTATTTGATGGGGTGCGGTTTCTGCCCGGCGATGATCTCGGCGACGACCGAGCCTTCACGAAATCCCTTGTGCGCCAGCATGGGCGGCCCCGCCACGTCGCCGATCGCGTAGTAGCCGGGCGCCATCGTCTGAAGATTCTTGTCCACCTTGATGAAGCCACGGTCGGTCAGCTGAATGCCGCATTCCTTGAGGCCGATGTTTTCGGTGTTCACCGCGCGGCCGGCGGCCATCAGGACCGCCGCAGCCACGATCTGTTTTTTCTCGCTCCCGGCCTCGATATCGAGCGTGACCTTGTCCTTGCCCACGGTGGCTTTCGTGACCTTGGCGCCGGCGATGACGTCGATGCCGCGCTTGCGGTAGCTCTTGGCGAGCACATCCGACGATTCCGCGTCCTCCATGGGGAGAATGCGCGGCAGGGCTTCGATGAGCGTGACCTTCACGCCGAACGCCTGAAAGATGTCGGCGAACTCCATCCCGACGGCGCCCGCGCCGATGATGGCGAGCGAGTCTGGGACGCGCTCGAGCAGCAGCGCTTCATCCGAGGAGATCACCGTCGTCTTGTTGATCTCCAGGCCGATCTGCGGAATGCCTTTCACGCGCGAGCCGGTGGCGATGACGACCGCTTTCTTCGCGTCGTGGACGTCGCTGCCGACCTTCACCTTCTTCCCGGGCTGCATCACGCCGGTGCCCTTGATGACGGTGATCTTGTGCTTCTTCATGAGGAATTCGACGCCCTTCGAGTTCTGATCACTCACGCGGCGAGAACGTTTCATCGCGACGCCGTAGTCGGTCTTGACGCCGCTCGCATCGACGCCGAAGTCCTTCGACTCTTTCAGCAGGTTGGCGATGTACGCGGAATGCAGCAGGGCCTTGGTCGGAATGCAGCCGATGTTGACACACACGCCGCCCAGTTTGTCCTGTTCCACCAGCGCCGTGCTGAGACCGAGCTGGGCGCTCCGAATCGCGCAGATATAGCCCGCGGGTCCGCCGCCTAACACAATTACGTCGAAATTGGCCACGAATCATCCCTGTTCGTGTTAGTAGGGGCGCAGCATGCTGCGCCCCTACGTCGTTATAACAACATCGCCAACGGATTCTCCAACATCTGTTTCAACGTCCTCAAGAACACCGCGCCGGTTGCCCCGTCGATCACGCGGTGATCGCAGCTCATCGTCAAACGCAGGCGCCGCCGCACCACGACGCGATCGCCATCCGGGACGGCCTTGGCGACGATGCTGCCGATCGCGACGATGCCGGCCTCAGGCGGGTTGATCACCGCGGTGAACTGATCGATGTCGAACATGCCGAGGTTCGAAACACTGAACGTGGCGCCCGTGTATTCCTCGGGCTTCAGGCGCCGGTTGCGGGCTCGCCCCGCGAGCTCGCGCGACTCCGCGCCGATTTCCCGCAGGCTCTTCATGTCGGCGTTGCGGATCACGGGCGTGATGAGCCCGTCCTCGATCGCGACAGCCATGCCGATGTGCACCTCGTTCCAGTACCGGATGTGATCCTCCTGGAACCAGGCGTTACAGGCGCGGTGCCGCACCAGGGCGAGGGCCACCGCTTTGATGATGATATCGTTGAACGAGATCTTCCCGCCGTCTTCGCCGAGCTGCTTGTTGAGCGCTTCTCGCGCTTCGGCGGCGCGCTCCATGTCGATCTCGGTCGTCAGGAAGAAATGCGGAATCGGCCCGATCGAAGCTGCTAAACGCTTCGCAATCGTCTTCCGGATTTGCGTGAGAGGTACGTCTTCGTAAGGAGCACCGCTGCCGCCGTACGCCGTGCGCGGGACTACTTCAGGCGTGCGCTGTGCGCTGTACGCCGTGCGCTGGGAACTCGCCTCTTCGAGATCCCGCTTCACGACCCGACCGCCTGGTCCAGATCCCTGCACTAGCTTCAGATCTAGGCCGGCGTCTTTGGCGATGCGCTTTGCAAGCGGGGACGCTTTCACGCGCGTCGCATCTGCGGGAGCGACTTCCGGTGCACTGCGCACGGCGACCGGCGTACGCTGTTGCGGTTCCGGCGCACTGCGCACGGCGGGCGGCGCACGCTGTTCAGACTTCGCCGGCGCGGCGGCCCCATCCCCGTCCACCTTCTCTCCCGGCTTCCCGATCCACGCGACGATGTTCCCCACCGGCACCGTCGTGCCCTCGGGCACCATGACCTTGAGGAGTTGCCCGTCAGCACGGGCCACCAGCTCCATCACGGCCTTATCGGTCTCCACCTCGGCGAGTGTGTCGCCCGACTTCACCGGGTCGCCCTCGTGCTTCGTCCACTTCACGAGGCGCCCTTCCTCCATCGTGGGCGACAGCGCCTCCATGTGGACTTTGGTGGCCATTGCTTGGGGCTCGGGGTTCGGGGCTGAGGCCTAGTCGAGGTAGAGGACGCGGCGTGCCGCGGCCACGACCTTCTCGGGTGACGCCTTCGCGGCACGCTCGAGCAGCTTGTTATAGGGCATGGGCACGTCGGCCTGGGTCACGCGCTGCACCGGCGCATCGAGGTCGTCGAACGCGTCGCGCTGAATCAGATCCACGACCTGCGCCCCGATTCCGATGTGCGGCCACCCCTCTTCGATGACCACCGCGCGGTTCGTTTTCTTGACCGATTCGAGAATCGCCGCTTCGTCGAGCGGCCGGAGCGACCGCAGATCGAGCACCTCCGCCGAGACATTCTGCTCTGCGAGCTGATCCGCCGCTTTCTGGGCCACGGTGAGGGTCTTGGAGTGGCACACGAGCGTCACGTCGCTGCCCGCTCGCTTGATTTCCGCCTTGCCGATCGGGACAATGTGCTCGCCGTCGGGCACGTCGCCCTTCAGGTTGTAGAGCATCTCGCCTTCGAGCACGATGACCGGGTTGTTGTCGCGGATCGCGGACTTCAGGAGTCCCTTGGCATCGGCGGGCGTGGCGGGGGCGACGACCTTGAGTCCGGGGATGTGCGCAAGCCAGCTCTCCCATGCCTGCGAGTGCTGTGACGCCAGCTGCAGTGCTGCCCCGTTCGGCCCGCGGAACACGATCGGGATCCGAATCTGCCCACCCGACATGTACAGCATCTTGGCCGCGGAATTGACGATCTGATCGAGCGCCAGCAGCGCAAAGTTCCAGGTCATAAACTCGACCACCGGTCGGAGTCCCCCCATCGCGGCGCCCACGCCAATCCCCGCGAATCCGAGCTCGGCGATGGGCGTATCGACGACGCGCTTGGGACCAAACTCTTCCAGCAGTCCGCGGCTCACCTTGTAGGCGCCCTGATAGACGCCGACTTCCTCACCCATCAGAAACACGTTGGGGTCGCGCTGCATCTCCTCGCGGAGCGCCTGGTTGAGGGCATCTCTATAGGTCAGGGTGGGCATGGTCAGTCGGCCAACACGTCCCGGTACAGCTCGTCGGGATCGGGGTCCGGGCTCTCGTCTGCGAACTTAACGGCTTCCTCGACCTCGGCATGGATCTCGGCGTCCATCGCGTCGAGCGCGGCCTGATCGATGACGCCGTCCTCCTTGAGCTTTGCGGCGAGGTGGCTGATGGGATCGCGCGCCTTCTGCTCCTCGACTTCGTCCTTGGTCCGATAGACGCCGTGCAGCGGATCGGACATCGAGTGGCCCATGAACCGGTACGTGCGCACCTCGAGCAGGGTGGGATGGCTGTTCTTGCGGGCACGCTCGACGGCTCGGCGGGTCGCGTCGTACACCGTCAGTGCGTTCATGCCGTCGACCAGCTCGGCGGCCATGTCGTAGCTGCACGCATGCTCGACGATGTCGGTCACCGCCGCGACGCGCTCGAACGCCGTGCCCATCCCGTAACGGTTGTTCTCGCAGAGGAAGATCACCGGCAGCTTCCAGACCGATGCCATGTTCAGCGTCTCGTGGAACGCGCCGATGTTGACCGCGGCTTCACCAAAGAAGCAGACGCACACCTGATCGCTGCCTTTGTATTTGCTGGCGAACGCGAGACCCGCGCCGAGCGGAATGTGGCCGCCGACGATGCCGTGGCCGCCCATGAAGCCTTTCCCGGCGTCGAACAGGTGCATGGAGCCGCCCTTGCCCTTCGAGCACCCTGTCGCCTTGCCGAACAGCTCCGCCATCACCGCGTTGGGCGTGATCCCCTTGATCAGCGCCTGCCCGTGCTCGCGGTAGGAGCAGATGACGTAGTCATCGTCCTTCAGCGCCGCGAGCGCACCAACGGCCACCGCTTCCTGCCCGATGTACAGATGGCAGAAGCCGCCGATTTTTCCGAGCGCGTACGCCTCGGCCGCTTTCTCCTCGAAACGCCGAATGAGCAGCATCTGCCGCAGCATTTTCAGATGCAGCTCGGTCTGTGGAGCCGCGGTGTCCTTGGGGGATCTGGCGGTGGCCGTCATGCGGTCGCTGCCTCCACTTGCTCCCAGGCGTGATAGCTCGAGCGCACCAAGGGCCCCGATTCGACGTGACGAAAGCCGAGCGACATACCATAGCGCTTCAGCTCGGCGAATTCGTCCGGGGTGTACCAGCGCGCGATTGGGAGGTGCTGATCGGATGGCCGCAGGTACTGGCCGATGGTCACGATATCGACGCGGGCCTCACGCAGATCACGTAATGCGACGAGCAGCTCGTCCCAGTCCTCCCCCAACCCGCAGATGATGCCCGACTTCGTCAGCAACTCGGGATTCATGTCCTTGGCGCGGTCCAGCAGCTCCAGCGCGCGCGTGTACCGGCCGCCCGGCCGCGCAATGCGGTACAGGCGGGCGATCGTTTCGAGATTGTGGTTGAGGATGTCGGGTCGAGCGTCAACGATGAGCCGCAGCGCGTCGGGATTGCCTTTGAAATCGGGGATCAAGACTTCGACTGAGGTCTCGGGCAAGCGGCGGCGGATCTCGGCGATACACGCCGCGAAGACCTCGGCGCCTCCGTGCGGCAAATCGTCGCGATCCACGCTCGTAATGACGACGTGCTTGAGTCCCATCTGCGCGACCGCATCGGCCAGGCGCTGCGGCTCACCGACATCGAGCGGCGCCGGCGTCCCATGGGCGACCGCGCAGTACGCGCAGTTGCGCGTGCACACGTCCCCCAGGATCATGAACGTCGCCGCCTTGTGCTCCCAGCATTCACCGATATTGGGGCAGTGCGCTTCCTCGCAGACCGTGTGGAGCTTGAGGTCCCGCATCATGTGCTTGAGCGCGACGTAGTTCGGCCCGCCGGGCGCCTTCACCTTCAGCCATGACGGCTTGCGCGACGGCTCGGCCGCAGGGGGGGACGGCTGGATCTGAACGAGGGGGGCGGGGGGGGCCATGGAAAGTCGAAGATAAGCACAGCTTACGAGGCAGGGTAGGCCATTTTTCAACCAGACGGTTGATCTCCATCCCGGTTCTTGAGTCGCCGCAACTCGTTCTCGATCTCGGTCGATGTGCCGAGCGTCCCATCGGCGATCTCAGCGATTTCCTCGGCCTCCCTCCACTGACGCTCGAGCTCCTCGACCTCTGCCCGTTCGTCCACGGCCATCTCGAGCGCGAGCCCGCGCTCCGGTCTGAGCGAGCGCAGCGTCAGCTCGCGCTGGGCGATGTCGCGCACCAGGCGATCGGCGCCACCCACCTGATCGACCTCGCGCGCCGCGTCCTCGGCCCGGCGCCGCCCGCCGCGGGCCACGTTCAAGTACGCGAGGCCCTGACGCAGCACTTGAATGGCGTCGGTGCCTGTCAGCTGCGTCCCTTCCTGCTTGCACTTTGGGCAGCTCAATAGCACGGCCATGTCCGCATGCCGGTCGGGGACGATGCGCGCATGCTGGACGTGTTTCGCCCGGAGCTGCATGAGGGTGCCGCAATGCGCGCAGATCGGTGGCTCCACCAGCGCGACTTTGCGGCGACCCATCAGGCCCAGATAGATCCCGTCGACCAGCCGATGGACGTTCCAGACCACCACGCCGAAGCCACCGCCCGCCGCCACGTTGGCGGCAATGCCGAGTCCGATCGCGGCGACCGTGAGGGGCACGACGACTTTCATGCGCTCGCGCTGGCGATTGCGCAGCCGCTCGCCATACCGCCAGGTCGCCAGCTCGACGCGCGGCGGTTTGCCGACGCGCACGAAGTCATAGCGCTCCCAGCGGATCAGCGCGACTTGTTGGGTAGATGCCGCGATCCGTCCGAGACTCGCGGCGCGAGCCACAGCCTCGATTTTTTCGAGCCGATCATCGAAGGGGGTGAGATTCCAGCGACTGCACCGCGGGCAAACGACCCACAACCGCCCCTTCCATTCATCGAACGCGATTCGCCGTCCGACACCAAGGCCTGAGGGACCGCCGTCGCCGTCAAATGCCGCGTTACAGAACCCACAACTGCTGAACATGCTAGGAAGTAAATCGCTCCGGGGCGAGCGGGGCAATCTCTATCTCGGATTCCCCTGTGGCGACTAGGCTCGCGATGATTTCGCCCGTGAGACCCGCCAGCAAAACGCCGTTCCGCCCGTGACCCGTCGCATACCACAATCCGCGCACATCGGGATCGGGCCCGACGATGGGGCGCCCATCGGGCGTCAGGGGCCGCAGTCCCGCCCAGGTCCGCGTCGGCACGGGCGGGAGCTGAGGCAGCATCCGTCTGGCCGCCGCCATGATTTCGGCGATCCCCCCCGGCGTCACGCTGCCGTCGAACCCCGCGTGCTCCATCGTGCTGCCGAAGATCGCCTCGCCGCTGCGCGCCAGGACGTAGCCGTGGTCGTAATACAGCACCGTACGCGGCATGTTGGCGGGCCACGGCGCTGCCGCCATCTGGCCGCGCACGGGTTCGACCGGAAGCCGCCGGGGCAGGTGCTCGATCTGCGTGGACCAGGCGCCCGCGGCGATGACCACGTGCTCCGCTTTGATCTTGCCGGCGGGAATCTCGACACCTGTCACACGACCGAGAATCGTGTTGATGCGATTCACGCGGGTCGTGAAAGTCCGCGTGCCAAGGCGTTGTGCATCGGCGCGCAGCGCCCTCGTCAGCGCGGGCGCATCGACGGCCCCGTCCTCCGGTGCGAACAGCGCTCCGAGGCAGGGCGCGGTCGCAGGGAAGCGCTCGGCAACCTCTGGGGCTTCGAGCCAGTCGCAGCGCAGTCCCGCCTGGCGCTGGTGCGCGACGGCGTCGCGCAACCGCTCGGCTTCCGCCTCCTCAAAGGCGAGCGACGCGATGCCTTCGCGCCACAGCCCGATGTCGATGCCGGTGGTCTCGGACAGGGCCGCTGCCAGGGTGTCGTAGAGGTCGCGGGCGCGCAGGCCGAGGGCGCGCAGGGGCTCGTCGGTGCGTTCGATTTGCGGTCCGAGGATCCCCGCCGACGCTGCCGATGCGGCGGCCGGCTCGGGGCCCGGCTCACAGATCAGGACGCGCAGCCCGCGCAGGGCGAGAGCGCGGGCGCAGGCGGCCCCGATGATGCCGCCGCCGGCAACCAACACTTCACAGGACGAAACTTTGTGCGACATTTAGGCGTACGCTGCAAACGCACCGGGCACCACGGAGGCAATCATGTTCCGGAGCATTTTGGGTTTCGCCGTTCTCGCGATTCTAGCATGGCTGGGTCTCAAGTTGATCTTTGGCGTTCTTGGGAGCCTGGTCGGGCTCGCGATGACAGTCCTCTGGCTCGCGTTCATCGGCTTCGTCGTCTATCTCGCGTTGCGGCTCGTCAGCCCGCGCACCGCGGATCGCATCCGTGACATGATCAAGGGACGTCCCGCCTCTTAAGGCTCCCAGGGCAAGGGCTGACTCGAGTGCGCGTGCACGATCTTCCAGCTCTCGCCGCGCCGCTCGCAAATGACTGTCGCCCGGCCGACTTCCGCACGCCGCTCGGCCGGGTTAACCCAGCGATAATCCACTAACACCCAGGCCATCCGGCCTTCAATTGTCGCGTTCGCCGCCGAGATCGTTACTCGGCCGGCGCCGATCGTGATGCCCGCAAAGCGCGGTGCTGCCTGACGAATGCGGGCGTTGCCCACCACGAGCGCATCCGCCGCGTACAGCGTGTCCGCGTGGCGGTCACCCGCAGCGTCGAGCGTGAGCGCCAGCTGCACGACTGCTTGCACTTCATCGGTCCCGCTGCCGCCGACCGCCGTGACCTCGCGCGGCCTGATCGCGCGTGTCGTGCATGCGGTCAGGACAGCAATTGCGACGAACAGACCGGAGGGGCGCAGCATGCTGCGCCCCTACCGTTTTTCCAGCCGGGACAATACCGCCCACGCAATCAGCGGCACGAGGATCTCATGATGGCCGGTGAGCTGAATGCCGCGGCCACCCGCGAGTGTCGGCCGTTCCACGACGTTCACCCGGGGGCGATAGTGACGCAGCATGTCGCAGTCGCACGCCGTGAAGTTCTTCGGACGGCCGCCGTTCAGGTTCCGCGCGATCGTCAGTGCCTTGAGGAAGACCTCGGGCATCACGACGGCACTGCCGAGGTTCAGGACGACGCCGCCGTCGTCGAGATCCGGCAGGAGGCCGGCGAGGCGCTTGAAGTCGCGATGGCTCGTCGCGCCGATCGCCGCCCCATCGGCGGTCGGATGCTGGTGCACGATCTCCGCGCCGATCGCGGCGTGCACCGTGATTGGGACGCCGAGCTCCGCGCAGGCCAGGAGCACCGAGACGTCCCTGCCAGGGAGCTCCTTGCGCGCGCGCAGGTATTCGGCCAGCGCTTCACCCGCGCCCTGCTGGGTCTTGGCACCGCGCCCCAATGCCGCATTCATTTCGCGTCCCGTCTCCTCTGCCATGCCGAACGTCCCGTCGCCCAGCCCCGCCGCGACGTCTTCGCTCGTCCCACCGTACGCCGCGAGCTCGAAGTCGTGGATGGCGGCACTGCCGTTCATCGCCACGGCCGTGATGGCGCGCTGCCGCATCAGGGCGATCAGCAGCGGCCCGAGGCCCACCTTGATCACGTGCCCGCCCAACATGGCGACAATCGCGCGGCGGCCGGCAGCCGCCACGATCTGATCGACGACGTAGCGGAAGTCCTGCGCGGCGAGAATCGCCGGCAGGGCGTCGATGAATGCGGTGAACGAGCGGTCAGACGGGAGGGGGGGCGGCGCGTGGGCGAGGAGTGAGGGGTCGACTTTGTTGGGGCGTTTGGCAACGGGAACTGTCTTGAGGCGGGAGAAATCGGCTTCGCGGTAATCGGTCATGGCTGAACAACTCCTGGGACGACATAGTCCTTGAGCTTCAGCGTCACCTGGCCGAACGAGAAGTTGGACTGGATCGCGAGCACGAGCCGCTGCGGATCGTCGGAGAGCCAAATGCGCGTCTCGGACTTCTCCGCAAAGATGCCGCGGCCCTGGGGAATCTTGGGGCGTACGACGAGTGCCCGCCACTTCTTTCCCGCGACGCTGACTTTCTCGTATCCGAGCACCTCGACGATGACCGGATTGCGATCGGGGCGAAAATAGCGCGCGTACTCGTATTTCTTCCCGACTTCGAGCGGTACCGTCCGGATCCAGTACAGAAAGGACGCGTCGTCGAGCGGCTCGAGCACGGTCGCAAAGGTCGTGTCGCGCCCTTCCTCTCTATAGAAGCCCGAATCGGGAAAGATGTCGTACCGCGATTCGCGATGCTTGCCGCGCTCGTCCTGAATGGACGAAAAGCGGCGCGAGCGGAAGTCGTACCGTCCCACCCACGATTCGATCGTCTGGTCGAGGTGGTACCAGAGGGCGCCCCCGGAAATACGAAATCGAATGTGCACCGCCTCCACGCCATGCACAGTATCGATTCCCATGACCTCCATCGTGGCGCTGCCCACGCTAAAGATCCCGTACTTCGCGCCGAACGTGAGCCGCTCACCGATCGGAAACGGTACGGCCGGCGGCACGCGCAAAACCGGACTCGACGTTGCAGTGGTAGGAACCGATGCCGTGGAACCGGAAGACCCGACCTTCTTGCCCGTGCACACGGTGTCCTGCGCCGTGAGCGATCCTCCTCCGGTCAGCAGCGCAAGGAGGATCATCGCGGAGCCTCCCCCCCTGCGTGCGGCGCTGATCCGGCCGCGCGAGCGCCACGCGGCGAGGAGCTCTTGCCAGGGGTTGGACCGCGACGGTCTCTGCTTGAGGTCATACCGGGCGGCGCTGGACACGACCTCGATCCGGCGGGCGTGCGCGCCCAGGCGCGCCAGGAGCTCCGCGTTCGCGGCCCATCCTTCGGTGGTCAGCAACGGAGCCTCGCCGGCGCGTATTGCCTGCCGCAGCACGATCAGGCGCAGCGCCGTGAACCCCGAGATCGAGTCTTTCACGCCGCCGCCCACCCGCAGCAAGCGCGGCGCCCACTGCCGCGCCCAGCGTTCGGGCCAGGGCCGGGTGCCGCGAGCGCCATACTGCTCCGCCACGACCAGGTCGGCTCCGGACTCGAGCCGCTTGACCATCTCCTCCATCGTCTCCGGCGCGTGCACGAAGTCGGCATGCAGGGTGATCGCGCAGTCGCGCTTTGGCCGATCGGTACGCTGCAACGCGAGCCGGAGCAGCTCCTCGACACTGCGGGCGTAGCCCTGGCGCGCCTGATGTTTGATCACGGTCAGGGGTAGCACGCGCGCGTACGACGTCAGGACGTCCGCCGTGGCGTCGGTCGAGGCATCGTCGCACGCGATGATCTGGTATTCCCGCTCGAACGCGGTGAATACCTGACGGACTTTCCAGAGCACGAGCCCGACCGTGCTCGCCTCATTGTGGACCGGCACGCAGACGTAGATCATGGCCCTGCAATCTAGAGAAGCGCCCTATACACGTCCAAGACTCCCCGCGCCATGGCGCTGGCGGTAAAGCGTGGCGGGAATGGCAGCGGGGTGGGGCGTTTGAGCACGTCAACCACCTTTTGCGCCAGTGCGTCTGGGGTTCCGACAGGGACTAACACATCAGCCGGGAGGAGCTCGGGAATGCCCCCCGCGGCGGTTGCGACGACGGGCCGTCCGAGCGCGAGCGCGTTCAAAATGACGCTGCCCAGGCCCTCCGTTTTGGACGACATCACGAAGACACTCGCTTCCGCGATGAGCGCATCGATGCGGTCCACGTAGCCGACGAGGTGCACGCGGTCCTCGAGCTCGAGCCGCCCGATTTCGGCGCTGAGCGCCGCGCGCAGCGGTCCTTCGCCCGCGATGATCCAGTGTAGCTGCGGCTCCAGCGCGCGCGCGTACTGGGCGGCGCGCACCAGCGTGCGCTGGTCCTTGTGGTCCACGAGTGCGGCGGCGTTCACGGCCAGCGGCGCGCCGGCGGGAATGCGCAGCTGGCTGCGGATGTCGAGCCGGGGGGTGGCGGCCCGGCGGATCTGGTCCGGATCTATGCCGTCGTGGACCACGGTGATGGCACCCGCCGCGATCCCGTCGCGCGTGAGGATCTGCTTGACCGCTTCGGACACGGCGATGATGCGATCGGGCCGGCGCCAGAAGCCGAAGCGACCGACGTGAAAATCGACGCGCCGCGCCGCGACGAGCGTCCGGCCCAACGCCACCGTCGCACCCAGCGTGAGCGCGTGGCTGTCGTGCACGTGGATCACGTCGGGCTGGAACGCAGCGATCGTGCGGCGCAGTTGCCACCACGCGCGCGGATCGAGCCCGATCTCCCAGGTAGTCCCCTGCACGGCCACGCCATCACCGCCCGCGCGACGCGCGAGCTCGCTGCCGTGCTTCGTGACGAGGACCTGCTCGATCCCGGCGTCCTTGCCGAGCTCGTGGCACAACAGCCAGACCTGATTCTGGCCGCCGCGCCATTCACGACCCGAGTCTACCTGCAGTACCCGCATTACTGGGGCCTGGGGGCTAGCCCCGAGCCCCGGCCTTTTCGACTCCGGCGAGTACGCGGCGCAGCGCATCGAGTTTGAAGGGCTTCTGGAGGAATGGACGGCCCAGCTCTTCGAGGAATTGCAGCGTGTCGCCGCGGACCGTGTCGCCCGTGGCAAAGATGATGCGATCGGCGACGGTGGGGTGCATGCGCGCGAGCGTGTGGAACATCTCGCGCCCGCCCAGCCGGGGCATACGCAAATCGCAGATGATCAGATCGAATGGCTGCATCAGCGCGCGCTTCAGCGCCTGACTCCCGTCGTGGGCCAACACCACCTCGTGACCCCAGCTTTCGAGCGTCGCCTGCATGTAGTGAAGAATGTGAGGCTCGTCATCGACCACGAGTACCCGGAGGCGCTCGTGCCTTTCGGCAGGAGCCGGTTCGGTCTCGGCACCCCGCGCCAGAGGGCTTAGCTCAGCGCGTACACCCGTCGGCAGCTCGACCGTGAACGTGGCCCCGCGGCCGCTGCCGGCACCTCCCGGATCCACCGAGATGTTGCCGCCGTGTTCCTTGACGATGCCAAGGGAAATGGAGAGCCCGAGGCCGGTGCCTTCGCCCTCGGATTTCGTGCTGAAGAACGGCTCGAACACGCGCTGCGCCACGGCCTCCGGTATGCCGGGTCCGTTGTCGGAGACGTTGACGGACAGTCCATCGGGCTCGCACTTGGTAGCGATTTCGATTCGTCCGCGGCCTTCCCTGGCACGCGTGCTGGCGATCGCCTGAGCCGCATTGTTGATGATGTTCACGAACACCTGCTTGATCTGATTCGCGTGCACCTCGACTTCGGGGAGCCCTGGTTCGAAGGTGAGCGTGAGCTCGATGCGGGCCGCGAGCAGCTGGTTCTTCAGGAGCTGATGTGTGGACTCGAGAATCGGCCGGATCGATTGCAGCTGGCGCTCGCCTTCCTGGCGCCGCGCGAACGAGAGCAGGTTGCGCACGATCGCCGAGGCGCGCTCGGCTTCCTGGCGAATCACCGCGAGCGGCTCAGCCAGGCGCGGCGGCACGTCTGCGGCCTCGCCGAGCAGGTCGCTGAAGCCGACCACCGAGGCGAGGGGGTTGTTCAGGTCGTGCGCCACGCCTGCGATCAGTTGGCCGATCGCCGACATCTTCTCGGATTGCACCAGCTGTTCCTGCAAGCGGCGCTTTTCGGTCTGATCTTCGAACAGGAGCACGGCCGCGCCCGGCTCCCCCGCGGGAATGGCGGTCACCAGCAGCGTCCGTTCGCCGGCTCGCACTTCGACGGGAGTCGACCCGCCGTCGGGCGTGAGCAAGCGGGCGACGGGATCGACCCACGACGGCGGCACCAGGGTCAGCCAGGGTCTTCCCGGCAACGCCGTGACGGGCAGCTTGATCAGCTCCGCGAACATGCGATTGGCGCGCCGCACGCCGCCCTGGGGATCCACATAGCAGATGGCCTGGTTGAACGCGTCCACCGTCTGCTCCCACTCGCGCTTGCCGCTCGACAAGAGCTCTACGAGCCGTGCGTTCTCGAGCGCGATGCCCGCCTGGGCCAGGACGGCGCGCGTGAACATCAACGCGGCGTCGTCCAGCGCGTTCGGGCTCTCGCCCTCCATTGCCACCGCGCCGATCGTGCGTGAAACCGCGACAATCGGGACGCCGAGCCAGCTCGCCGGGGCCCGCTGAGCCACCTTCACGTCGAGCTCGGCGGCCCGTGCGGCGACTTTCTCGGGAAAGACGAGCGGCCCGCGCCGGAGGGCGAGCTGCAGCAGCGGTTCGTCCGTGGTCGCGGGGCGGGGGCCGTTGTGATAGGTCACGACGAGCCGGTTGGAATCGATGTCCAGCAGCATCACCGACAGCCGGGCCGGCGCCAGCTGTTCGGTCAGGACGCGCGCCACGATCTCGACGATGGTCGCCGGCTGGAACGCCCCCGCGAGCTCCTGAGACAGCGCGGTCAGCCGGGTGAGCACCTCCGCGACCGAGCTTCCCTGCGTCATTTGGCTTCGTCCAGAAAGCGTGTCGGCACCCGCGTGGCGGCGTCGACGAGCGCTTCGGCCGATTTAATGAAGCGGACCACGATCGGCAATGATCCTTGCAGCGCGACCTTCCGCTGCATGATGCCGGCGATCGGGCCGAGCTCCTTCTTGATGATCTGTTTCCAGTAGCGGTATTCGGCGGTCAGGATGAACGGCGCCTGTTGCGCATCCGTCCGCGTGACCAGTTGCGCGGCGCGGCAGACGCCGCGGTCGAGATCGAGCAGGATCGCCACATCATCGGGCACGCCGATGGTCGGCTGCGCGGGCAACACCAGGGCGACGGAGCCGTGGGTCCACTCCGTGGACGCGGTGCGGTAGTCTGCGCTCGCATTGATGGCCGCACCGTACGCGGCCACCCACTCCGGGGAGGGGAACGCGTGCAGTGCGGCCGTCACGCGACCGCCTGCGCGAATCCTTCGAACAGCGCTCGCTCCGTGAGATCCTCCGGATGCCATTGGACCGCGACGATCCATCCGTCAGTCGCGTTCGCCGGCTCGGCGCCCTCGATCACGCCGTCGTCGGCCCACGCGACCGCCTTCAATCTCGGGGCGAGATCGCGAATCGCTTGATGGTGCCGGCTGTTCACTGTCGCGGAGCGCGTGCCGAGCGTTCGTTCGAGCAGCGATCCCGCTTCCACGCGCACGGCGTGGCGGCTCGTTTCGTCGCTGTGGGGCACCGCGCTCGGCCGCTCGCTCTCCAGGTCCTGATACAGCGTGCCGCCGAGCGCAACGTTGAGAATCTGAATCCCGCGGCAGATCGCAAGAATCGGTAGACGGCGTGCCCGCGCAGCCGTGATGAGCGCCAGCTCCGCGGCGTCGCGCACGGGGTCGACCTCACCGAGGCGCGGATGCGGTGCCGCACCGTAGCGATCGGGCGCGACGTCTTCACCGCCGGTGAGCACGAGCCCGCGCACAGCCGCGAGCGCCGCGCCGGCCCGATCAGCCGCCAGCATCGTCGGAACGGCCAGGGGGACGAGGCCGGCGCTCTCGAGCGCGCGAACGTACGCGGTGTTCAAGGTGACGCGCTCGCGGCCATCGACGAGGCGGCGCGGCGCCGTCACGGCGACCGCTGGCGCCGTGCTCACGTCGTTTGGGACGCGGGGCCGCCAAACAAGGGACAGCGGGGATTGTTGACGCTCGCCCAGTCCACGCGCACCCCGTACAGGTTCAGCGTGGTGCCCCCGCCGATGATCGTGCCGATCGCCGGATGATTTAGCGGCTCCTCCTGATCGAGGATCATGACGCCCATCGCCCGCTGTGAGGTGTCGTCCACCACCAGCAAGCCGTAGCCTCGCGACGGGAACGACGGTCCGCGGAACTGCATCGAGATCTTGCCTTCGGCATCGCGACCGACGATCACCGCACCCCGGTCGTTCTTCTGCTGGATGACGAGTGCGGGGAGGGAGTCAGGGATGCCACGCGGCGGATCCGTGAGGACCGCGCGCGCGTTCGACTGCTGAGAAGTGATCAACCCCGGACCGGCGAGCAGCGCGATACCGCAGGTGGGCGAACCGCTGTTCCCACGGGTGCAAGCAGCCGCCACCAGCAACACCAGAGGGAGCAGTCGTTTCGTGAGGTGCATGGGGCAAATCTAACGCTAATGCGACCAAACGGCGGTCAGGGTAACCGTACGGACGGGCGCGAGCGTCTGGGGCACCAGGTTGTACATGTAGTTGAGCACGTTAGCGGCCAGCAGCCGCAGCTCGACCGGCCCTTGCTTCCAGCCCGCTCGCAAGTCCAGCACTTTCACTGGGACGCGCCTTGAGTCGACGAAGCCCTCCAACTCGATGCGCTCGACGCGGCTGGCATAGCGGAAGTCGGCGCCCACCCCGACGGCGCCGAGGTTGTAGTCCGCGCTGAGCGTGAGCAGGTGCTTGGGACGAAACGCCAGCGGCCCCGGTGCTGACGTGTCGCCGGCGACCTGCCGCCGTGTGCTGAGGTAGGTATAGCTCAGCGTGGCAGTGAGGCGATCCGGAATCGGCGCGGTGAGAATCGCAACGTCGAGTCCGGCGATGCGTGCACGGGTGACGTTGTGGAGCTGGATCTTGGGTACCAGGTTGGGGATCGAGTCGTTGGGTGATTCCTCGATCAAGATCAACCGCGGCTCGATCAGCTCTCGAGCCTCCGTCCAGAACAGGGCAGCGTCGAGCCGCAGGACGTGCAGCAGCGGCGCCGTCGTGTGGCCAAGCTCCAGCGACCACGCGGTCTCCGGCCCCAGGTTGGGATTGGGAATGACCTCGAGCGCTTCAAAGAAGGTATGGACGAATCGCTCGGCGACGGTCGGGGCACGGAAACCCCGGCCGATCGACGCGCGCAACACGCCTCCCTTGTGATCTGTCGGTACGGTCCCGCCGAGCCGGGGGCTCACGACGGCACTGAGCGAGCCGCCGTCGACTGCGAGAAAATCGATGCGCGCGCCGGCGGTGAAACGAAACACGCCGACCGCCTGGTCGCTCTCGCCGTAGGCGGCGTACTCCGACTGTGAATGGTTCCCGAAGATGTCGCTGGTGACATCCGACAATGTCATCTCGCTGCCGACCAGCACCGTCCGCATCGAATCGGGATGCGCTTCCGCTCGTAGTTCGGCCCCGAAGCGGTTGGCGATCCCGAATTCCGAGCCGTTGGGAGGACGCTGATCGAAGAAGCTGGTGCGGAACCACGACCCGCGCGCCTGCCAGGCGAATCGCTCCGATACCACCGTGCGTGCCTGTACGGCGATGTATCCCTTGCGCGAGTCGGTCCACGAGCCCAACGAAGCCGTGGCCACCTTGAACGGCTGAAACGCCTGGCCGCGATCGTCGCACCGGCCTTGTCGGCACCACGCGAGCGGCACGTCGTAATGATCGACGGCCCAGGCGCTGGACATGTCGACGCGCGTGCGCGGCGATGCCTGCCACCGGGCTCTACCGGCGATCTGCCAATGGTCCCCGTCGTCCTGTTCGCGGTATCCATCCGAATGACGCGCGCCCGCCGCGAGCCGGCCGCCGAACGTCGTGGTGCCGTACGACCCGGAGATATCGCCTCCGCCCTGCAGCCCGGTGCCGTTGCGGAACCGCCACACTTCTTCCGGCGGATTGCCGTACGCGCCTCCTGTCAGTCGCACGCGCACGTGGACGCCCTCAGGCACGTCGCGGGTCGCCAGGTTGACGACGCCCCCTAGCGCCGCCGATCCATACAGTGACGAGCCGGCGCCCTTGAGGATGTCGACGCGCTCGATCTGATCCACCGGCAGCAGGTCCCAGTTGATCCCGCCGCGGTCGCCCTGATTCATCGGGACGCCGTCGACCAGCAGCAGCACGCGCGAGTTCAATCCCTGTATGTAGCCCGTGGATCCGCGAATGTTGATCTGTCCGTTCAGCATCTGAATCCCTGCCGCCTTGTCGACCGCTTCGTCCACCGTGTTGACCGCCCGCTGATCGATGTCGCGCTCAGGGATCTGGACGACACTCGTCGCGGGACGATCGCCGAACCGCGCCACCTTGGTGCTCACAACGTCGAGCGGGGGCAGCTCGAGTGGCGCGCTCCGGAGCGTGAAGTCGAGCGTCGTCGAGTCGCCTCCGGTGAGTGCGACGGCCGTATCGACCGGGCCATATCCGAGAGCGGCGGCGTGCACGCGGACGCGGCCGGCCGGTACGACGGCGATCCGGTACACGCCCTGGAGATCCGTGCGGGTCGAAAGCGTCGTGCCGGGAATAGCGATGCTCGCGCCGCCAATCGCGGCACCATCCTTGTCGCGAACCGAGCCCCGCAGCACGCCCTGGGCAGCCGCGGGCAACGGCGCGCAAACGAGCAGCAGGGTGGCTATTGCGCGGTGCAGGTCACGAAGTCCGTCGCCGGCCGAAGACTGTCGAAGTTGACGACGAAATCGATGCCGCCCGGCGCCGCGCCCCCCCCGCTCGGCACCGTGACCACGCCAGGCTGCGTCGAGTCGACGCGGTCACGGTAGTAGCCCGCGACGCGCAGGTATTGTGTGTCTGCCGGTGTGAGCGTGAGAGTGCCCGGTTTTTTCCAGACCGCAAGCACCCAGTTATAGGCACCGGGCGACAACGGCACGCTGTAGGGCGCGATCGAGTCCGTGAAAGGCACCGATCCGGGGATCACTGGCCGACGATTGTTGATGAGGTCCGTGCAGGTATGCGGAAACGCAAGGTAGGCGGCGATGAAGACATTTTCGGTGTTCGCGGGGACCGCGCCGCGGAATCGCACCGTGCCGCACAGACCTACGAGTGAGCGGGCGCAAATCGGTTCGGGGTCGAGGCCTCCGTCGCACGCGCCGGCCACACCAGCCGCCACCAGGCCGACCACCGCAATCCGGAACAGGGACCGGAGCATCCCAGCAATTTGCCGCCCGCGGGGGGTGCGTCAACTTGACCCGGGTTTTGCGCGGGAATAACGTTGCTGCATGCCACAGTACGAGTACCGGTGTCAGGTGTGTGACGTGCGTTTCTCCCGCACCGAGTCGATGGCTGAGCACTCCGCGCGGCCGCGTCCCACGTGTCCGAAGTGTGAGTCGCCCGCCGTGGAGCCCGTCTTCTCCGACTTTTTCGCCAAGACCGTTCGCAAGAGCTAGACACGTTCGAGCGCTTGCGGGACGCCTTCCGCGCCGCCGTCGATGCGGCGTCGACCCCGGACCTGCGATCGCTCGCACGGCAGATGCGCGAGGCGGTCGTCGACGCGAAAGTCGCCGTCGCAGAGATCCAGGAGGCCGTCGGGCGCACCGAGCACGAGCTCACGCTCGAGCGCCAGCGATTATCGGACGCTGAACGCCGCGGCCGGCTCGCCGGGGAGATTCAGGATGCCGAGACCGTCGAGGTCGCCGGCCGCTTTGCGGCGAAGCACCGCGAGCGGCTCGGCGTGCTCGAGCGGAAGCTCGCCAATCAGCGTGAGGAGCTGGCGCTCGCGCAGCGCGAGCTCGACGACATGCAGGCGCAGCTCAAGACCGCGGATCGGCGCTCCGCGCAGGAGGTCGGGGACCCCGTGGCGAGCATGGACCTGCAGGACGAGCTGCTCAAGTCCGACATGGATCGGGCGGCGCGCGAGGCAGCGGCAGCGCGCCAGCTCGAGGAGCTCAAGAAGAAAATGAGAAAGGAATAGCCTGTGGATGTAAAACGAGGCCGGATGGTCTTCCTGGGGTACGGAAAATACTGGCGCTCGGATCGGATTCTTGGCCTGACGCCGATCGAGCAGGGGCGCGGACCGGGTCAACGCACCAACGTCTTCATCGAGGGGCAGAGCGAGCCGATCGTTGCTTCCCGCACCGAGCAGGCGATCCTCGAGGATATGGGTGCGAGCGACGACAGCTTCCAGCAGGAAGCGCTGCGCCAGGCGACCCGTGAGCTGCTCGAGGCGTTCCACGAGTTCTCGCCGGTGCTGCGGCGCGCGCTGCAGAACGAACATCACGTCGACGTCGAGAAATGGGAACAGCGGCTCGGCACTTTGCTGCGACCGACCGAGCATCCTGACTCGGCGGAGCAGGACGACCTGTTCGACTGAAAGGCTTCGCATGACGCAACCGCAGATGGGCGGGACCCAGGCCGATCGGGGATGGTTCGGGCAGCCGCGCGGCCTCTCGACGCTGTTCTTCACCGAGATGTGGGAGCGCTTCAGCTTCTACGGGCTCCGTGCGCTGCTCATCCTCTATATGACCGCCGCCGCGGCGAAGGGCGGACTCGGCTTCTCGACCGAGCACGCTGCGTCCATTTATGGCTGGTACACGTTCGGCGTGTACGCGGCCGCGATTCCCGGTGGCATCATCGCCGATCGCTGGCTGGGCCAGTTCCGCAGCGTGCTCTGGGGCGGCGTCATCATTGCGCTCGGGCACTTTAGTCTCGCGTATCCGTCGCTGCCGACGTTCTACCTCGGGCTGACGCTCATCGTGATCGGTACCGGTCTGCTGAAGCCAAACATCAGCACGATGGTCGGCTCGCTGTACGATCCCGCCGATGTGCGGCGCGACGCCGGCTTCTCGATCTTCTACATGGGCATCAACGTGGGTGCTTTCGTCGCCCCGCTCATCGTCGGAACGCTCGGCCAGCGCGTGGACTGGCACGTCGGGTTCGGATGCGCCGGCATCGGGATGACGCTCGGCCTCATTCAGTACGTCGTCGGCAAGCCTCGCCTGTTACCTGCGCTCGAGCGGCTGGGACAATCCGAGACGAAGCCCGCCGCGGCGGCGAGCACGGAGCCGTGGTGGCGATTCGCGCCGGAGGAATGGAAGCGCGTCATCGCCATCGCCGTGCTATTCGTATTCTCCTCGATTTTCTGGGCGGCGTTCGAACAGGCGGGATCGAGCCTCAACCTGTTCGCCGACCGCCTCACAAAAAACCAAGCGTTGGGTTACAGCTTTCCCTCGACCTGGTATCAGTCGCTGAACTCGATGTTCATGATCTTCGGCATGGCCCCGCTGCTCGCGTGGCTCTGGGTGCGCCTCGGACCGCGCCAGCCCTCGAGCCCGATCAAATTCGCCCTTGGTCTTCTATTCGCAGGACTCGGCTTTGCCCTCCTGGTCCCCGCGGCGAAGATGGCGCAGCAGCAGGGGATTCTAGTGAGCCCGTGGTGGCTCGTCGGCGTCTACTTCCTGCACACCATTGGCGAGCTCTGCCTGAGTCCGGTGGGATTGTCGACCGTGACAAAACTCGCGCCGGTGCGGATCGCCGGGGCGATGATGGGTCTGTGGTTCCTGTCGATTGCGGTCGGGAACAAGATGGCCGGCTGGGTGGCCGGATATTTCGACCGGTTGCCGCTGCCCGGCCTGTTCGGCGCCGTTGCGCTGACGACATTCGTGGCCGCGGCAATTCTGCTGGTGCTGACGCCACCGATCAAACGATTAATGGGGGGAGTGCGCTAAGCGCGAATGTTCAATGATCAATGTCCAATGATCATTGAACATTGGTCATTGGACATTCCTACGGCGCGTGCCAGGTGAGATCGCCAACCTCAGCCGCACTGCGCATCTTGAGCCCATCCGTGTCCGCGGCGATGCCAATGGAGACAATCGGTTTCGGCGCGCTATTCCACAGTCGCCGATAATCGCTGAAGGGATTGCAGCGCTCCTCATGCCAGGAGCCGTCGGCGTCCTCGGCGCGCTGTAACACCACCACCATCCGGTTGCGCCCGGCCCAGCTGGCAAAGCTTTCCCCGCGACCCTCGCGATTTCCCCAGCTGTAGGCGATCGAGCGGCCGTCCTGGAATGTGATTACGACGCGGATCGGGCTGTCGTCGCCGGTGCGGCGTTTGAGGTCGGCGCCCTGCAACGGCGTGCCGGCGCGCCAGCGCCACGTGATGGTTCCTTGTCGCACGGATGGTGAAGGACGGATGGAACTGCGCAGCCGGTACGTGGCGGTGCCGCCCTGGCCGATCGCGGTGACACGCATGGTATGCGATCGCGTGACTTCGAATGTTGGGGCATCCACGCCCTGAATCCGACTGAGCTTCCAGCCCGACGGTAATCCCGGGCCCGCCCGCGCAATCATCAGGTTCGTGAGCGTCTGCGCGAGCGCGAGGAATGCGCTCACATCGGCTCCTCGGCGTAGTGACATGCGGCTAGATGGCCGGGCGTGATCGGCCGCAGCGGCGGTGCCTCGCTGCGGCAGCGCTCGCTCTTCTTGGGATGCGGGCAGCGCGGATGGAACGGGCAGCCGGGAGGCGGGTGCGCGGGTGACGGGATGTCGCCCTGGAGGACAATGCGGTGCTTGGTCGCGTGCGGGTTCGGCTCCGGGACGGCCGACAGCAGCGCGCGCGTGTACGGATGTCGCGGCTGCGCGTAGATCTCCGCCGCGGGCGCGCGCTCCACGATCTTGCCGAGGTACATGACCGCGACGTCGTCGGCGATATGCCGCACCACGGCGAGGTCGTGCGCAATGAACAGATAGGTGAGGCGACGTTTGGCCTGCAGGTCGGCGAGCAGATTCAGGACCTGCGCCTGCACCGACACGTCGAGCGCGCTCACCGGCTCGTCGCACACGATGAACTGCGGCTCGACCGACAGCGCGCGGGCGATCCCGACGCGCTGCCGCTGGCCGCCCGACAGCTCATGCGGGTAGCGCTTCGCAAACGCGGCGTCCAGTCCGACCTCGTCGAGCAGGGCGGGGACGGTGCCGTTCAGGCCGTGAATCTCGAGCGGCTCCCGCAGCGTGTCTTCGACCGTCATGCGCGGATTGAGCGAGCTGTAGGGATCCTGAAATACGATCTGCATGCGGCGCCGCAGCGCGCGAAGCCGTGTTGCGTCGAGTGCGAAGACATCCTTGTCGTCGAACAACACTTTCCCCGATGTCGGCTCCTGCAAGCGCAGCATCGTACGCCCGACCGTCGTTTTCCCCGAGCCCGACTCGCCCACCAATCCGAGCGTGCGGCCCGAGGCGATCGCAAACGAGACGCCGTCGACCGCGCGCACCGGCGCTTGCGGGCGCCCGAGGCCGAACCAGCGGCGCGCGCCGGCGTAGTGCTTCACCAGGTCGCGCACGTCGACGAGCGTCATCGGTTCGGCACCTTCCGCTCGGGCTCGGTGACGAGCCAGCAGCGGGCGGCATGTCCGGGGGTCCCGGTCTCGAGCAGCGGCGGCTCCTGCGCCACGCACTTCTCCCAGGCGTACGGACACCGCGGATGGAACCGGCAGCCGGGTGGCCACGCCGTCGCCGCCGGTACCTGGCCGGGAATGGCGTGGAGCCGCGCGCGCGGCGCGTCGATCCGCGGGACGGCAGCGAGCAGCCCCTCGGTGTAAGGGTGCGTCGGCCGCTCGAAGAGCGCGTCCGTCGGCGCTGTTTCGACGACGCGTCCCGCGTACATCACGACGACGCGGTCGGCGTGACCGGCGACCACGCCGAGGTCGTGCGTGATCAGCAGCACCGCCATGCCCATCTCGTGCTGCAGCCGGTCGAGGAGCTCGAGGATCTGTGCTTGGATCGTCACGTCGAGCGCCGTCGTCGGCTCGTCGGCAATCAGGACTTTGGGATGACAGACGAGCGCCATGGCGATCATGACCCGCTGGCGCATGCCGCCCGACAGCTGATGGGGATAGTGATCGACGCGCTCGTCGGGATCGGGAATCCCGACCAGGCGCAGCATCTCGATCGCCCGGGCCCGCGCCGCGCTACGCGACAGGTGCTGGTGGATGATGGCGGCTTCGGCAATCTGATCCCCGACCGTAAACACGGGGTTCAGCGACGTCATCGGCTCCTGAAAGATCATCGCGATCTGATTCCCGCGAACGGCGCGCAGCTCGGGGGCGGGCAGTGCGAGCAGATTGCGGCCTTCGAATTCGATCAGACTGCCGGCGAGCACGTGGCCCGGCGGCTCCGGCACGAGCCGGAGAATCGAAAGGGACGTGACGGTCTTGCCGCACCCCGATTCTCCGACGATGCCGAGTGTCTCGCCGGGATAGAGATCGAACGAGACGTCGTCCACCGCCCGCGCGGTGCCCTTGCCGTGCTCAGTGACGAAGTAGGTCTTCAGATTGCGAACGCGCAGCAGCACGGGAGGAGAGCCGGGCGCCGTCACGCAGCGTCCTCGCGCGGGTCGAGCGCGTCCCGCACCCCGTCGGCGACTGCGTTGAGCGACATCACGACCAAGGCAATAGCCAGGCCCGGAAAGAGGGTCGACCACGGCGCCGTGTAGATGCTCGGCGCGCCATCCGCGATCATGTTGCCCCAGCTCGCATCCGGCGGTTTGATGCCGATCCCGAGGAACGACAACGACGCTTCGAGCAGGAGCACGTTCCCGACGCCCAGCGCCGCGGACACGATGATGGGGGCCGCGGCATTCGGGAGAACGTGGCGAAAGATAACTCGGCCGTTGGCCGCGCCGAGCGCCCGAGCCGCAGCGACGAAATCCCGTTGCCGCAGGGACAGCACCTCTGCCCGCACCAGCCGGCTGGTGCCAAACCACGACGTCAGACCGATGGTGATGACGAGAGCCGGGAAGGGGAGGCCGTCCCACAGCGCCACGGCCATCAGGAGAATAAAGATGCGGGGCAAGGCGAGGCCGACGTCGACCCCGCGCATCAGGACCGTGTCGATCCAGCGCTGGTAGTAGCCGGCGACCGCTCCCACGAGCGTTCCGAGCGAAACAGCCATCAGCGCACCCAGCGCGCCGATGCCGAGCGACACCCGGGCGCCGTACACGACGCGGCTCCAGACGTCACGGCTCAAGAGGTCGGTGCCGAGCGGGAAGGTCCCCGAGGGTGGGCGGTTCGTGAGATGCAGGATGTCGAGCTGCCGGTTCGGATCGAACGGCGCAATGAGCGGCGCCGCCAGTGCGACGAGGACCAGAAACGTGAGAATCCCGAGCCCCCACGAGGTGGTCCGGTGCCGGAAGAAGCGGCGCCAGCGCTCGCTGCGCAACCCGCGGTGGCGCAGGGTGCGCACGGCTTCGGCGGCGAGGACGAGCGCAACGAACAGCGCCAGCCACGTGCCGAGCGTCATGCGGTCAGCACGAGGTCCGTGTCCGCGCGGACGCGCAGGCGCGGATCGGCAACTCCAAGGAGGATATCAGCGAGCAGGTTCCCTGCGACGACCACGACGCTCGCGATCAGAGCGGTCGCGGTGACGAGCGGATAATCCCGCGACAGAATCGCGTCGAATGCCAGGCGCCCCATCCCCGGCCAGGCATAGATCGTCTCGATCAACACGGCGCCAGTGAGGAGGAACGGGAAGGCCAGTCCAAACCGCGTGATGAAGGACAGCAGCGCGTTGCGGAGCTCATGCCGGAGCACGACACGACGTTCCGGCACCCCCTTGGCGCGCGCGGTGCGCACGAAGTCCTGCGTCGCCACCTCGAGCATGGCGGCGCGTTGGAAGCGCGCTGTTCCGGCGGCACCGACCAGGCCGAGCGTGGCCGCCGGCAGCACCAGATGCCAGAGGCGGTCGGCGACGCAATGGAGCGAATCCACGACCGGGCAGAGGATCAGGTCGTTAGGCCCGCCGACGGGAAACCACCGCAGCTTCTCGCCGAAGATCAGTAACAGCAGCAGCGCCAGCCAGAATGTCGGCAGCGAATAAATGAAGAGGGTGACATTCCCGATGACGATGTCGGGGAGGCGATTCACACGGACGGCTTGGTAGATGCCCAGCCCCAGGCCGAGGACGAAATCGAGGAGCAGCGCCGCACCGGCAAGCTGCAGTGTGAAGGGAACGGTGTCCGCGATGGCGTCCTGCACCGGGCGATGCAGCGAGAACGAGTACCCGAGATTGCCGTGCGCCAGCGCGACGAGGTAGCGCCCGTACTGCTCGGGAATGGACTTATCGAGGCCGAATTGGTGGATGAGCTGGGCGCACACGATCGGATCCTGATACTCGCCTCCGCCGACTTGCCCGCACGGCTTTCCCGGCGCGAGATGAATGAGAATGAAGACGAACGTGACGACGGCGAAGATGATCGCGACGGACGCGACGAGGCGCCGCAGGAGCCAGGCCGCCCCTGTCACTTAGCGCTCCACGCGGTCTCGATCGATCAACCGGTCAGTCGGAATGCGCCAGGTGCGGAGCAGGGCGGCCCAGGAGTCGGGGCGGAACTGCACGTTATCGACGCGCTTGTGTACGGCCGCGACATTGTCGAGCGCATAGAGGAAAATCCCCGGCGCATCCGCATTCAGCGTCTCCATCGCGGCCCGCCACAGCCGGCGCGCCTGATCGCGATTGGTGGCGGTCACCGCGCGATCCACCAGGCGCTCGAGCTCGGGATTGTAATAGCGGCCGAAATTCGACCCGCCGAAGCCGGCGCGCGTCCAGCTCTGCGCGATCCCCGAGCTCGGCGAAGGATCGTTATTCCGCGAGAGAATTGCGGTGTCGTACTTCCCGGTGCCGACCCGTTGATTGACCACGGTGCCCTCCAGCTCGTCGACTTCGACGTGCACGCCGATCGCGCGAAACTGCGCCTGCAGCAGCCGCGCGTATTGCTTCCGCAACACGCTCGAGGTCGGGACGAGGATATGGAACGCGAGCGGCTGCCCATCCTTGTCGCGGACACCGTCGCCATCGTGATCGCGCCAACCGAGGGCGCTCAGTCTGCGGGCGGCCATCGCCGTGTCGTAGGGAAGCTGCCGGATATCGGGGTCCCAGATCCACAACAGCTCCGACATCGGGCCCGGCGGGACCTTGGCCAGGTCGTCCAGCGCACTTTTCAGGAGGCTGGCGCGGTCCACCGCCATGGCGAGCGCACGACGGACCTCGCGGTCGGCGAAGATCGGATGGGCCTTTGTCGTATCGTCTGCGGCCCGCTGGTTGAACGACAGGAAGGTGTAGACGCTGCCGCGGAACGGGTATATGGCGAGCTGTTTCGCCTCACGCGCCCGGCTCACGTTGTCCGGCGTCACCAGCTGCTCGCGGATGTCGGCCTCATCGGCGATCACCTGCTGGATGGCGACCTGGAGATTGGGCGTGAATCGCCAGATGAGTCGCCGAATCCCGGGCCTGCCGAGGAAGAACGTCGAGTCGGCGACCAGCTCGATGGATTGCGCGGGCTGCCAGCGGACGAACCGGTAGGGGCCATCGCCTACGGGCTGCCGGCCGAATGGTGCGGTGCGCCATTGATCGCGCGGGACGGGCCGGAGCAGATGCGCCGGCAGGATGCGCATGTGGTACACCGCGTCGTAGAACATCTCGGGATACCGCTCCCGGAACCGGAAGACGGCGCTGAGCGAATCCCGCTGCGTGACGCTGGCGATGCGGTGGAGCTTGGGCCGGAACGGCGATGCCACGGCGGAATCGGTGTACGCATTGAACGTGAACTCGACGTCCGCCGCCGTGACGGGGCGCCCGTCGTGCCAGCGCGCGCCGGGATCGAGATGGAAGACCAGCGTCAGCGGCCCGTCCCACTCCCATTTCTGCGCGAGCAGCGGCTGAAAGTCTTCGTCGCCCAGCGTGTTCTCGGACATTCCCACGTCGGCGAGCTTCAGGAACAGCTGCTCGTCGATGTCGTTGGCGACGATGTCCTCGCTCGAGGGCGGCAGCAGCGTGCCCGGCTCGGCCACCGCGGCGTTGACGAGAGTGCCGCAGTAGGGGCCGGTGCACCCGCCGCGGCGCTCGCAGGCAGCGAGCGCAGCGACGACGAGGACGATGTAGACGGGAAGCCGGGGAGAGGAGCGCCGTAGCATGGCGCTTAACATTTCACCGGGGGGCTGGAGACGCAACAACGTCGGACCGTCGGACGGTCGGACTGTCAGACGGTGTAAGGATTCCGCCCCAATTGGCGACAACCGCTCTGGTGATTTCTTCGAACGTTACAGATCGCCCAAGCACAACGGCCAACGTGGTTTCTCCCGTACCTCGGGCCACTCTTTCCTGCGATCCATTGAGCAGGATCGAGCCGTGCTGCAGGAATGCGTCGCCGCGTCGGACTTGCGCTGACCCGACAAGCTTCCGACCCCGGTGGAGGATCTCGCCGCCCACCGAGGACGCGAAACAGGACGCTGGACGGTCGGACGGTCTGACGGTCGGACGGTCTGCCAGAACAGCTTCCACACCCAAGCTCCGCAGCGCCCTGGCGAGTCGCTCGTGAATCTCGCAGTAGGCGTCGCGCAGCGATCCGAAGACGCTGATCGGCGCCGCCACCGCGTAGGTGACCTCGTGTTCGTGCCAGACCGCCTGTCCGCCCGTCGGTCGCCGTACGGTCGGAACGCCATGAAAATCGCCTTGCTGATTGCGACCGATCGAGAGTGTCGGGGGATCCCACTGGTACAGACGAAGAAACGCGCCGCCGGAGCTCAGGGCGTGCTCCAGCAGCGCGTTGTCCAAGGCCATGTTCTCGCTGCCCGACCGGCCGCGAGCATCGACGGACAGGATCCACTCAGTCATCAGGCCTTCCGGCCGTCCGACCGTCAGACCGTCGCGTAGTCTTCCACCGGCGGACACGTACACACCAGGTTCCGATCGCCGAAGGCGGCATCGATCCGGCTGACGGGCGGCCAGACCTTGTGCTCCCGCGTCGCCGCCGTGGGGAAACCGGCGCGGTCGCGCGCGTAGGGCCGGTCCCAGCTGTCGCTCAGCAGATCGGCGAGCGGGTGGGGCGCGTTCCTCAGCAAGTTGTTCTCACGATCGGCTTCGGCGGTTTCGATCTCGCGAATCTCGCCGCGAATCGCGATCAACGCGTCCACGAACCGGTCCAGCTCCAGCTTCGGCTCGCTCTCCGTCGGCTCCACCATCAACGTGCCCGCCACGGGGAACGAGACCGTCGGCGGGTGGAAACCGTAGTCGATCAGCCGCTTGGCGATGTCTTCGACATCCACGCCCGCGGAGCTCTTGAACGGGCGGGTGTCGATGATGCACTCGTGCGCGACCAGGCCGTGCTGGCCGGCGTACAGCAATTCGTAGTGTCCGCCTTCCTGCAACCGACGCGCGATGTAGTTGGCGTTGAGAATCGCCACCTTGGTGGCGAGGGTCAGACCGTCGCGTCCCATCATCGCGATGTACGCCCACGAGATCGGCAGGATCGAAGGACTGCCCCACGGCCCGGCCGAGACCGTGCCCGCGCTTTCGGCGAGGGGAACCCCGACATCGATAACCGGGTGCGTGGGAAGATGCGGCGCGAGATGCTCCGCGACGCCGATCGGTCCCATGCCGGGTCCGCCGCCGCCGTGCGGGATGCAGAACGTCTTGTGGAGGTTCAGGTGGCAGACGTCGGCACCGATGTCGCCCGGGCGGCAGAGGCCGACCTGCGCGTTCATGTTGGCGCCATCCATGTAGACCTGGCCGCCGTGCTGGTGCACGATGCGGCAGACCTTCTTGATCGATGCCTCGAACACGCCGTGCGTCGACGGATAGGTCACCATCAACGCGCCGAGCGTGTCCTTGTGTTCTTTTGCCTTCGCTTCGAAGTCGGCGATGTCGATATTGCCCTGCGCGTCGGTCTTCACGACCACAACGCGCATTCCGGCCATCACCGCGCTCGCCGGGTTGGTACCATGCGCCGACTGCGGAATCAGGCATGTCGTGCGATGGGCCTCGCCGCGGTGCTGGTGGTAGGCGCGAATTACGAGCAGGCCGGCGAACTCTCCTTGCGAGCCGGCATTCGGCTGCAACGACACTCTCGCGAACCCGGTGATCTCGGCCAGCCACTCCTCGAGCTGGCGGAACAGCGTCGCATATCCCTGTGCCTGGGACCGGGGCGCGAAGGGATGCAGGCGGTTGAAGCCCGGCCAGGTGATCGGAATCATCTCGCTCGTGGCATTGAGCTTCATCGTGCACGAGCCGAGGGGAATCATCGCCGCCGTCAGCGACAAGTCGCGGTTCTCGAGTCGCTTCAGATAGCGCAGCATCTCCGTTTCGGAATGATGCGTGTTGAAGACGGGATGGGTGCAGAAGGGTGTGGTGCGGGCCAATGTCTCGGGGATTGCCCCATTTCGTAGGGGCGCAGCATGCTGCGCCCCTACCTCACGGCCCAGCGGCGCCGCAAACACGCCCACCACGTCGGTCAGATCATCGTCCGTAACCGTTTCATCGAACGCCACGCCGATTCGTGTCTGGGACAGGGTCCGCAGGTTGATCTGCTTCACGCGCGCGGCATCGAGGATCCGGGGCAGCGCATCCGGCGGCACTTCGACGGCCAGCGTATCGAAGAAATGGGGATAGGCGAGCCGGTAGCCCAGTTTTTCCAGGGCCGCGGCGAGCGCTGCCGTGTACGCATGCACGCGTCGCGCGATCCGGCGCAGCCCCTCAGGGCCATGATAGACCGCGTACATGGCGGCGACCACGGCGAGCAGTACCTGTGCGGTGCAAACGTTGCTCGTCGCTTTCTCGCGCCGGATGTGCTGCTCGCGCGTCTGGAGCGCCATGCGCAACGCGGTCCGCCCGGCGCGGTCTTTGGACACGCCGATGATGCGGCCGGGGAGGTGGCGCTTGAACTCGTCGCGCGTCGCGAAGAAGGCGGCGTGCGGGCCGCCGTAGCCGAGCGGGACGCCGAAGCGCTGCGAGTTGCCGACAGCGATGTCGGCGCCCCATTCACCCGGAGGTGCGAGTAACGTAAGCGCGAGCAGATCGGTGGCGACCGTAACCAGCGCGCCAGTGGCGTGCGCTTTCTCGCACAGCGCGCGGTAGTCGCGGATCGCCCCGTCAGTCGCCGGATATTGAAGAAGGGCCCCGATCACGTTGCCCTGCTGGAAATTGAAAGCCGCGGGGTCCGCGACCACGACGTCGATGCCGCGCGCGGCGGCGCGCGTGCGCACCACCGCGATCGTTTGCGGATGACAGTTGACGTCGACCAGGTACGTCAGCTTCCCCTCGTGCTTCGTGACGGCCTCGGTCAGGTGCATCGCTTCGGCGGCGGCGGTGGCCTCGTCGAGGAGCGAAGCGTTGGCGATCTCGAGCCCGGTCAGATCCGACACCATCGTCTGGAAGTTGAGCAGCGCCTCCAGCCGCCCCTGTGCGATCTCCGCCTGGTACGGCGTGTAGGCCGTGTACCAGCCGGGATTCTCGAGCACGTTGCGCTGAATCACGGTGGGCGTGAAGCAGTCGTGGTATCCCATGCCGAGGTAGGAGCGGAATATCTGATTCTGGGCGGCGAGCTGGCGCAATGTTTCGAGCGCTTCCTGCTCGGACCGCGCTTCGGGAATGCGCAGCGGCGAGCGCAGCCGGATGTCCGCCGGCACCACCGCGTCGAGAAACTTGTCGAGCGAGTCGTACCCGAGCGCCGCGAGCATCGCGGCCTGGTCCTCCGCGGACGGGCCGATGTGTCGTTCCTGAAACAGATCGCGTTCGATATTCATCTTATGGGAGTGTGTAGGATTCCCCTGGTTTCAGAATCGTGACGGCCGACGTGTTGCCGACCAGGCGCCGGAATTCCGCGGGATCGGCCTTGATGACGTCCCACGTGTTGTAGTGCATTGGAATAACGCTTTTGGGTTTCACGAATTCCACGGCGCGAGCCGCATCGGCGACCCCCATCGTGTAATTATCGCCGATCGGCACCAGCATCAGGTCGATCCGGGGGGGGCCGGCCAGGAGCTGCATCTCCAGTGTGAGCCCGGTGTCCCCGGTGTGGTAGACGGTCTTCCCGCCGATCGTCACTACCACGCCGGCGGGATTGGTCGTGTACCGCCCCGTCGTGTCGCCTTCCACGCGCCCACCGTGGAACGCGGGCACCAGCTTCACGATACCGAAGGGGAACTCGTGCGCCCCGCCGATGTGCATGGCGTGACTCGTGCCGCCCTGATCGGCGCAGAACTGCGCCAGCTCGTAGGTCGCCACGATCGTCGCCTTGTGCTGCTTTGACAGCGCGACTGCGTCCCCCAGATGGTCGCCGTGGCCGTGCGAGAGCAGGATAGCGTCGAGGTGGGGCAATTGGTCGGGTCCGATGACGGCGGCGGGATTACCGGTGAGAAATGGGTCGATAATGACGCGCTTTCCGTTCCGCTCCAGCACAAAACAGGCGTGTCCGTGGAATGTGGCTTTCACTCTCCAACATGCTTCGCGTACGCGTCGGCGCGGAGCAGCCCCTCCCATTCTTTCGGGTCCTTGAGCTTCACCTTCACCATCCAGCCCTTGCCGTACGGATCGCGGTTCACGAGCGCGGGATCCTGTTCGAGGGCCTTGTTCGCCTCGACGATCGTACCGGCCACCGGAGTGTAGAGCTCGGACACGGCCTTCACCGCTTCGATCGTGCCGAAGACGTCGCGCTGCTTGAAGGGTGCCCCGGATTTGGGGAGCTCGACGAACACCACGTCCCCCAATTCGCCCTGGGCGTAGTCGGTGATGCCGACTTCCACCACCTGCGGGTCCGCACTTTCCCGCACCCACTCGTGGTCCTTCGTGTACCGGAGTTCCTTCGGAATGCTGGACATGGGACGAGAGCCTACAACAGGTCCGCTCGGGGCGCCAGCCCTGCGCCATCCTCTTCACTCAAGGCGACGCGTTCATGTCCCCACGGCCGCAGGTCGAGCCGCACCGCAATCGGATCGGGGTCGGGCGACAAGTAATAGAGCCGGCACGGGCGTGGCGGGTCCGCCGCGTCCCAAGCGGCGCGTGCGCCGTCCGCAGCCTGCGCGGTGGTCACGATGGAAAGCGGCGTGACGGTCTTCAGCAGCTTCGCCAATCCCTTCGCCGTCGTGTGTTGGACGCGCATCCCGGCATCGTGGTAGCGGCGCTCGATGGCGTGCAGCACGGGGGCGGCGGCGTCTTTGGCATCCAGCGCCGCGAGAATCAGCGTCTGACCCGGCGCTTCATCGCGCACACCGGTGCGCGCGGCCCGCTTCCGCAGCTCGGCGAAGATTCGCTTTACGTCCTTCTCGAGATCGCCCAGTGTCCCCGCGTTCTCGATCACATACTGGCTCCGCGGTCGCTTCCGCTCCGCGGGCATCTGCGCCGCAATCATCCGGTCGGCCTCCTCGTTGGACAAGCCCCGCAGAGCGCGGAGCCGAGTCCGGCGCAGTGTGACGGGTGCGACGACCAGGACCACGGCATCAAACTGCGCCGGATCGAGGACTTCGAATAACAAGGGGATGTCGTTCACGACAATAGCATCCCCCCGCTCACCCGCCGCCCGCTGCAGCTCGAGCCGGCGCTGCTGCACGGCGGGATGGACGATCGCGTTGAGCGCCGCGAGGGCGGCGTCGTCGCCGATGACCTTGGCGCGCAATCCGGCGCGATCGAGGGTCCCGTCCTGGCTCAGCACGTCGCCTCCAAAACGGCGCGCGATCGCCGCCAACACCGCGCTGCCGGGCGCCTGGGCGTCGCGGGCAAGCGCGTCGGCGTCGATGACGGTGGCTCCCCATTTCTTGAAGAGCTCGACCACCGTCGACTTGCCGGAAGCGATATTGCCCGTGAGACCTACGTTGAGCATGGGCCGTCAGCCATCGGCCATCAGCGATCAGCCTGCTGAGGGCTGACGGCAGATGGCTCAAAGAAGTGCGGTCTGATCCTCATCCTGCCTAGGTACCCGATGACAGTGCCTGCACCGTGCCTCATACGATTCCCGTCCCCCAACCATGATGATCGGACTGTCCCACAATGCCGGCTTGCCGTTGACGAGCCGCTGATTCCTGGTTGCCGGACCCCCGCACACCACGCAGATCGCCTGGAACTTGTCGACGACCTCGGCGACGCACATGAGGATTGGCATCGGACCGAACGGCAGGCCCCGGAAATCGACGTCGGTGCCCGCGAGAATGACACGCACTCCCCGGTCGGCGAGCCGGTTCGCCAGATCGACGATGCCGTCGTCCAGGAACTGCGCCTCGTCGACGGCGACGACTTCGGTGGTGTCGCGTAGTCGGCGCGAGATCTCGTCGGCTGAATCGACGGGCTCGGCTTCGACCGTCACGCCGTCGTGCGAGGAGACCGAGAAGAGGCCGGCGTACCGCGCATCTAGGTGGGACTTAAAGACTTGCACCTGCTTGCGAGCGATCACCGCGCGCCGCACGCGGCGGATCAGCTCTTCCGACTTGCCACTGAACATGACGCCCGAGATGACCTCGATCCATCCTGGGCGGTTGGCTTGCTGGAACATGGGCCCTCACGTTACACGCTGAGCGGGCTAGGGAGCAACGGATCGTCGGAGGGGAGGGGGGGTCGAGAAAGTCCAGCAAACTTGCGGATTTTCGGGGGATATCCCATAGTTCTTCAGTATTCATGCGGGTTTTCGCGCCCCCCCACCAAGGAGATCGCAGTGAACAAGGCTGAACTCACCTCCGCGCTGGCGATGCGTACCAAGATGTCGAAGGCCGATGCCACGCGCACGGTCGAAGCACTCTTCGACGACAAGGGCATCATCGCCACAGAGTTGAAGAAGGGCTCCAAGGTGCAGATCACCGGCTTCGGCAACTTCGAAGCGCGCAAGCGTGCGGCAAGGATGGGTCGCAACCCGAAGACAGGCGGCGTCATTCAGATCAAGGCGTCGATCGCTCCCGCATTCCGCGCGGGGAAACAGCTGAAGATGGCGGTGAACAACAAGAAGTAGGCTTTTAGCCCCGATCGGGCCGTGCGGTGACTCTCCGTCCTCGAATCGAGACCCCCGAGAGACGCCGCACGGCCTGATCCGCAGCATCGGGCGACACCTCGACGAGAGAAAACGTCTCCCGCACATCGATTTTCCCAATCTGGCCCTTCTGCAGGCCTACTTCCTTGATCAGCGCGCCGACAAGGTCTTTGGCGCTCGCGCGGTCTTTCGTTCCAACGGTCACGAAGACCTTCGCCCAGCCTGATTGCGGCGACGCGACGGGCGTGGGTTGGCTGACGGCAGACGGCTGACGGCTGATCGCCAGGAGCGCGCCGGCCACGAGCGCCGGATCGTGCTCCTCGAACAATGGCGCCAGCACGGCCAGCTCGGCGTCAACGTCGCCTTGAGTCAGACGCGCCGAAACCTCTGCCCGCAACGCCGCGCTGCGATCCTGCGCGCGATCGGCGCGCGACGGCAAGGCGAACGACGAGAGGGACGCGATTGACTTGAGATACGGGACCTGCGATGCCAGTGCGACCATCAGAGGCTGCGCAATCGCCGAGAGCAGGCGTAGCTCTTCGCGCGTGGGCAACGTGGTGGCGACCACCGCATCGGGAGGCTCCGCCGGGGCCACGACGTCGCCGCCCTGCCACACGTACGGACGGACGGACCGCACCGCGTCGAGCACATCACGCACCGCCACGGCCCGGCGGCCGGCCGGCACTACCGCGTAGCGCGCCGACGCGACCGGTCCAAGCGGCTTTCCGACTGAGTCGAGCGGCATGTCGCCGACGATCTCGGCGCGGCGCGCGTGGCGCTCGATGAAATCGGTGAGGCCGTGCGGGTTCCAGCTGAGAATCACTCGGCGTGCCTCCGGAGCCTCACCGAGCAGCGTGTCGAGTTCGCCGGCGAACGATTCCGGCCACGCGATGACGAGCGTGTCGAGTGTGTCGAGCTTGAGCGCGGAGCGCGTGAGCAGGGTGCCGAGATCGGCGGGGGATCCGACGAGGACACCTACCCGCCCTTCCTTTAGGAGGGCGGCCGTGCGGGCGAGGCCGGTGACGGCGTGAGCGCGAAGCTCAGGAGGGGCCGCATCGGCCCAGAGCACGGCCTGTTCATGGTCCGCGCAAACGATGACTGCGCGAGGATCCATCAACTCCCAGGCCTTTCCCGCGCGTTCCACCGCGGGAGGGATCACCAACACGACGTGCCGCACACGAGCCTCGATTGTCAAAGGGTGCTAATTTCTCAGCGGTGAAAGGTAACGTCCCGGTCGCATTACTTCTATTCGTGACAACGCTGGGGGCTCAACAGCCGCGCCCCCGGGCCCGCGATATCGGCATCGTCGTTGGATCGATTCCCACAGGCCCCCTGAATGCCATCACCGATGTCGGCGGCGTGCGGGTGGGCCACACGACGATTGCGCGCGGGGACTCGATCAACACGGGCGTCACGGCGATTCTGCCGCACGGCGGCAATCCGTTTCGGGAGAAGGTTCCCGCCGCGATCGTCGTTGGAAACGGCTTTGGCAAGCTCGCCGGCTCGACGCAGGTCAATGAACTCGGCGAACTCGAGTCTCCGATCGTGCTGACCTGCACGCTCTGCGTGCCGCGCGCTGCCGACGCGGTGCTGACGTGGTTACTCGGCCTTCCCGGCAACGAAGACGTGCGGTCTGCGAATCCCGTAGTCGCTGAGACGAATGACGGTTTTCTGAACAACATCCGCACGCGCCCGATCACCGAGGCTGACGTCCTGAGCGCCATTCGCGGTGCCGCTGCCGGCCCGGTTGCCGAAGGCGCGGTTGGTGCGGGGCGCGGGACGGTGGCGTTCGGATGGAAAGGCGGGATCGGGACGTCGAGCCGGAAGCTGCCAGAAAAATGGGGTGGCTGGACGGTGGGTGTGCTCGTACAGACGAATTTCGGCGGGGATCTCCGTATCCAGGGGGTCCCGATCGAGATCAAGGTAGGGGCGCAGCATGCTGCGCCCCTACCCCAAAACGGGGATGGGTCGATCATCATGGTGGTCGCCACCGACGCTCCGCTCGATCACCTGCGGCTGGAGCGCGTCGCGAATCGCGCCCTCGCCGGGCTCGCGCGGACCGGCAGCTCGATGAGCAATGGGAGCGGTGACTATGTCATCGCGTTCTCTACGGCTCGCCCTCGACCAACCTCCACCAACCTCGACCGTCTCGCAGACACCATCGCCCTCGTCCGAAACGACGTCATGTCTGGACTGTTCCAAGCGACAATCGACGCGACGGAAGAAGCGATCTACAATTCATTATTGCGCGCCGAGACCGTACGGGGCTATCGTGGCACTGTGCAGGCCCTGCCCGTCGACTCGACGATCACGATCCTCAAACGTCACGGAGCCATCCCTCGATGAGCGAAGGTCTCTCCCCCAACCTGCAGCATCTCGAGACGTCGGCGACGATTGCGATCTCCGCGGAAGCGAAGCGGCGCAAGGCCGCGGGGGAGGACGTCATCGACCTGGGTGCCGGCGAGCCCGACTTTCCGACGCCGCCGATTCCGGCTGACGCGGGGATTCGCGCGATCAAGGACGGGAAGACGCACTATTCGGCGAACGAAGGGATCCTCGAGCTGCGTGCCGCGGCGGCGACGCATCTCTCTCTGCTGTCGGGCGGCCGTCCGGTCAACGCCGATCACATCGTGGTCTCCAACGGCTCCAAGCAATCGCTCTTCAACGCCTGCTACACGCTGTTCGGCCCGGGCGATGTCGTCGCGATTCCCTCGCCTGCCTGGGTCTCATATCCGCAGATCGTGCACCTGGCACGCGCCCGACCGGTCATGATCGCCGGCGATCCCGAGTGGAGTCTGAAGGCGAGCGTGAAGGACCTCGAGCGGATGTTGCCGGGCGCGACCGGCCTGATTCTCTGCTCGCCCTGCAATCCCACCGGCGCCGTGTACACGCACGCCGAGATCCGTGCGATCGCGCAGTGGGCGAAGGCGAAGAAAGTCTGGGTGATCGCGGATGAGATCTACCGGCGGATTCACTACGGCACGGGGCCCGCGCCGTCGTTCCTCGACCTCCCGGATGATCTGCTGGAGCGCGTGGTGCTCGTCACCGGCGTCAGCAAGACGTATGCGATGACGGGATGGCGCATCGGCTTCGCCCTCGCGCCCGCCAAGATCGCGAAAGCGATGGCGGCGCTGCAGTCGCACACCACGACGGGCGCCAATCATCCTGCGCAATTCGCGGCCGCGGCGGCACTCGGCGATGAGCGCGTAGAGCAGGACGTGAACCGCATGGTAGGGGAATTCCGCAAGCGCCGCGACATGGTGGTCGCCCGCTTCCGGCAGGATCTGCCCGGCGTCGAATTCGTCGACCCGCTCGGCGCGTTTTACTTCTTCTTCAGAGTGGACTCGTTCGGGAAGATCACCGGGACCGACTTCTGTACGCGCCTGATCACTCAATCTGGTGTCGCGTTGGTGCCAGGCGCTGCGTTTGGGGACGACCGCTGGGTGAGGCTGTCGTACGCCGCGGCAACCGATTCGATCAAGCAAGCGCTGGATCGAATCGTGAACTTCGCCAGAAAACTGGGGGACTAGAGCTTCGCCGGCCGGTGCGACAAGACTTCGACTCCTGTCGGAGTCATCATGCAATCGTCTTCGATCCGGACTCCAAACTTCCCTAGCTGATAAATCCCCGGCTCGTCGGTAAACACGATCCCAGGCTCGAGCCGGGTCAGGTTGCCTTCCACCATGTACGGCGGCTCGTGGCCGTCCATTCCCATGCCGTGGCCCAGCCGGTGCGTGAAGTATTGGCCATAACCGGCATCGCGGATGACTTTGCGCGCCGCGCGGTCCACTTCCTGGCATTGCGTCACGTTGGGCTTCGCGTTCTCGATCGCCGCGGTCTGCGCGTCGTGCACGATGTTGTAGACCTTCTTGAACTCGTCCGAGGGCGCGTCGCCAAACCAGATCGTGCGCGTGATGTCCGACGTGTAGCCCTCGACCCGCGACCCGGCATCGATCAGCACCACGCTTTCGCGGGTAAGCTGGCCTGCGGAGGGGCCGCCATGAGGCAGCGCGCTCGACTGTCCGAACTGCACCAAGCCGCCGCCCGGTGAGCCGCGACTGGCCATTTCGCGCGACAGGAGTGCCGAGACGTCCCGTTCTGACATCCCGACCGCCAGCTGAGAGAAGGTCGCGGTGATCGACGCTTCCGTAGCTGCGATGGCCTGACGGATCAGGGCGATCTCTTCGGGACTCTTGATGATGCGCAGCCGCTCCGTGACAGCGGTGCCGTCGCGCGGGATCCAGCCCCGGACCTTGGTCGTCAGCCGCACGTAGCTCTGGTAGGAGGTCGTGGGTTCGACGGCCACTTCACCGGCCCGTTCACGCGGCTTCATTTGCTGGGCGGCCTTCGCCACGAGCAGCCAGGGATCCTCCTGCTCCTCCCAGCCGCGCGCATCGCCGATCACGGTGTTGCGCTTGATGCGCTCCACCTCGAACGACGGACAGACGATCGCCGGGGTCCCGCTCGCGGGGATCATGAGCAGGATGAGGCGCTCGCTGCGTCCGGGATTGTAGCCCGTGAAATACTGGAAATTCGTGCTCGGCTCGATCACGAGAAGATCGAGCTTGCGGCTCTTGAGCTCGTCCTGGGCGCGCGAGATGCGCTGGGAGAAAACTTGGGGACCGAGGGCTGGGGACTGATTGCGGATTTGCTGACTCAAAACTACGGAATTGCCAATCCGCAATCCGAAATCCGCAATCCCAAATGGAGTAGCCGCGGCTAACCCTGCAGCCGTCAAGAACTCGCGTCGTTCCATGGTGCCGCTATATTACGCGAGCCTCACTCTCGCGGGAAGGCGCACAACCGCATGCATTTCGAAGCACGCATCGAGCCGCTCGACGGCAAGCTTCCGAAAGTGACGTACCGCTGGGATCCTGAAACTGACATCCTGACCGTCGCATGCAAAGGCGTCCCGAAAGGGAACGGGATGAACGGAACGGTGGATCTCGAGGGCGGGGACGGCTCTTTTGTCGTGATCGACGTCGCCGGCGGGGCGCTGCGCGGCGTCGACGTCGTCACGTGGCCTGACGATGTGCGGACCCTGGCCTCGCTCGAGCCGCCGGCGACATCGAAAGAAGGGCAGGTTACGTTCCCCGGTCGCCGTTCCCAACCCGGCGTCGCCGCCGTGGAGGTCGATACGTCGCTGACGGTGGACAAAAACCAGTCGGAATCAGTCTTTCACATTCGCGTCGGCCGCCAGCGCCCGGGGACTGTCGTGCGCGTGGCCGATCACATGCTGGTGGAGGTCGACAAACAATCCCGCATTGCCGGACTCTGGCTGCTCGAGGTGCCGCCCTTCCCGAACGTCGAAGCCACGGCGTAGTGGACGATAGATTCGAGCGCTACGTCACCGAGCTGTTCGCCGCTGAAGACCCGATTCTCTCAAAAATCCGCGCCCGCCACGCCGCCGAGAATCTCCCCGCGATCAACGTTTCGCCCGAAGAAGGCAAGCTGTTGTACGTCCTGCTGCTCGCGATTCAAGCGAAGCGCGTCCTGGAGATCGGATCGCTGGGCGGCTACAGCGGGGTCTGGCTCGCCCGCGCGCTCCCACCAGGGGGCGAGCTGACGACGATCGAAAAAGACCCCAAGCACGCGAGAATTGCGCAGGAAGCCTTCGATATGGCGAAGCTGCACGGGCGGGTGCAGCTCATCCAAGGCTCAGCGCTGGAGGTGCTGCCGACTCTCACTGCCGGGTTTGATGCGGTGTTCATCGACGCGGACAAGGAGCCGCTTCCGCTGTACTTCGTCTGGGCGATGAAGTTGCTTCGACGCGGTGGCCTCCTGTTGTGCGACAACGCGTTCTTTCACGGCGCGGCTCTCGATCCCAACGATCACTCGGCAAACGCGGTCGGGGTGCAAAAATTCAATGAGCTGGCGTCTCGTGATCCGCGGCTGGTCGCGACGATCATCCCCGTGCGGGATGGTTTGGTGGTCGGCGTGAAAACGCGGGACAGCGCATGACCTGGTGGCACGCGCTGATCGATGCCGGCGCTGTGCCGGCGGCGTACGCCCCGCCCCCCAGCTCGGGCGCGTCAGCCAGAGATGGGGCCGAGAGCAATGCGCCGGCCGATCTTGTGGAAGACGACGAGCTCGAGACCCACGCCATTGCCGGCGCGGCCGTTGCCGTGGTTCCGCCCACGGTCTCATTTCTCAATGGCATGGGGCGCTGGAGCGTCGTCGCGTACGACGGCGTGGCGCAGATCGTCAACGCGTACGTCGCCGCCGCGGTGTGCCGGCGGGACGACCGCGGCGTGTTGCATGCGACGCTCGAGCGCAGCCGGGCGTTTGCGATCGCTCCCGTGGGCCGCGTGAGCCCGGCGCTGCGGGCGTTGCTGGAGCAGGTGGCGCCCGACATCGAGCCGGTCGATGACGCGCTGGTGGGCCAGCCGGCGCGCTACCTGGAACAGGTCGAGAGCACCGTGCGACGGGCGCGCGCGCATCTCGAGCGCGAGCTTGCGGAGGCAGCGACGGCAGCACTGGGCGCGGACGAGTGGCTCGTACTGGATGGTCTGCTGTCCCGATCGCCCGCCGTCGCGCGGCATCCGCGCGCCCTCGGCGTCATCAAAAGCCATGGCGCGCAGTTTTTGGAGGGCAGGGGACTTGAACGCGCGTTGACGCTGCCGGCCGGTTATCGGACGTCCGTCTTTGCCGTGCGCGGCGGGCATACGCGCACCGAGGTGTACTCGTGGTACCTCCGGCTCTGGCCATGGGAAGGGAACGATTTGCTGTATGGATTGCTGCGGGTTGAAGCGCGCGCTGATCGCGAGACCGTCACGAGCGCGTCGGCGGTGAGCGGCTGGCTCTGGGCCGAGCGGGCCCCGCTCGCGACGCCGGCCACACGGTGGGACCGGCTGTTGTATCCTTTACATCACGTGGAGGAATACCTGAAGGCTCGTGCGCCGCGCTCCCCCGCGGTTCGCTCTCGGTTGCCGGTCGCATGATCGACAAAGCGATCCCAGGCGCCATCGGTCGAGTCGTCGCCACCGAGCTCAAGCCGGCGACGCCGCACCAATTCCACTTTTGGACACCGACGGATACGAGCATCGGGATTGGTGCGATTGTCAAAGTTGGGGGAAATGGGACGGGGGAAGAGGGAAGGGTTGTGTACGGTGTGGTGACGGAGGGATTTGCTTACTCCGATCTCCAGACCCCGCTGCACGATGTCGTCGGCGCCCAGGGCGATCCGACGCGCGCCGCCGAGGCGCCCACCGCGCGCCAGCAGATTCGCTACTGGACCGCCGCGGTTCTGCGGCAGACACCGGAAGAGCCGCTCCAGCCGGTCCCGCTCGGCCAGGTATACGTGGCCGATGATGCGGACGTGGCCCAGGCGCTCCGGATGGACACATTTCTGTACTCCGCGACGCCGACGGCCATTCCGGTCGGTCTGTATACTTCCGCCGGCCGTGACTCGCCCGTCTACCTCGACGCCGATTTCCTGCTCGGCCCCGAGGCGGCCCACCTCAACATCTCCGGCGTGTCGGGGCTCGCGACCAAGACCAGCGCGGTCGAGTTCCTGCTCGCGTCCATCTTCGCGCATTTCCCTGCGCACAAAGGCCGCGTCGCCGCGCTCTGCTTCAACGTCAAAGGCCCCGATCTCTGCTTTCTCGACCAGCCGGGTGATCTGAGCGACGAGGACCGGCATCGCTACGAACGGCTCGGCGTGCCGTCCACGCCGTTCGAGCGCGTGCAGCTCTATGCGCCGCTCAAGGCCGACGGCGTCAATCTCAACACGCTGCGCACGCATCCCGATCTCGTCGGCGACGTGGAGCCGCTGACATGGGGTCTGCAGGAGGTCGTCGACTACGCGGAAGTACTCCTCAATCGCGATGACATCGATGCCAAGGCCGACGCGTTTATCGATTTTCTCAGGGACAGGGTTTTGGGACGAACATTCGACGACGGATTCGGCACGACGCATCGGGTGCAGACGTTCGCCGATCTCGATCGCCTGTTTCGCTCGATCTTCGACGGACTGGAGATCACGGCGGGGGGGCGCAGCGACACGTGGCGGACGCACCACATCGCCACGATGCGCAAGGTCCGCAACCGGCTGCTGAATATCTCCACGCGTTGCAAGGGACTCGTGACCGACGATGGTCCGTCCAGCGATCTCCCCTGGAACGAATTCAAGGATCGCACGGTCTACGTCATCGACATCGCCAACGTGGATCCGTTGGGACAGGATCTCGTTTTCGCTCGCGTCGTCTCGAAGTTGCGGGAGCAGCTCGAGCGCCGGGAGCTGGGCGTGGACGCGGTGGTCGTCTTCGTCGACGAGCTCAACAAGTACGCGCCCGGAGACGGTCCCGACACGTACGTGAAGAAGATGTTGCTCGATATCTCGGAGCGAGGCCGCTACCTCGGCCTGGTGCTGTTTGGGGCGGAGCAGTTCCGCTCGCAGGTCCACCGGCGCGTCGTGGGTAATGCCGGGACGCAACTATTTGGCCGCATGGACATGGACGAGCTGGCGACCCCAGGCTATCAGGTCCTTACGCCCGCCACCAAGAGCAAGCTGGCCACGCTGCCGATCGGCGAGCTGATGGTCCGCCACCCGCACTTTACACAGCCGATCTTCGTCCGGTTTCCCAAGCCGCCTGTTCTGCGCGGGCGGGACGGAGTGGAACGGTTTCCGCCGGCGGCGGACGTGCCGTTCGAGGACGCGGTCGTGCGGCAGCTGGTGCGCCTGGACCGGCGCGTCCGGCCAAACCAGGTGAAGGACCTCATCGCGGACCGCGAACAGGACGATGTGCGGCGTGCGCTTGCCGCGGTGCGGCGTACCCGACCCGACGACGTGCTCGCGTATTTCCGCAAGGTGCTGGGCGCCCGCGTGGACTCGCAGGCGAGCAGGCCGCGGGAGCACCAGGCGGTGCCGCCACTCAACGCCATTTCCGACGAGCCCTACTGACATGAGCCATCGCCACGCCGCCGTCGTGGTCCTGGCCGTGACCGCGTGTGGCGGGGGTGGTCCGAAAGTCGCTCTGCGCTTTCACCCCCCAGCCGGCGCGGTGTATCACTACGCCCTGGAGCAGCGTACGCAGGTCAGCATCCAGTCTGGTCCGCTTGCCGCGATGGGCAAACAGCAGCTCTTCATGCGCATGCACTTCACGCAGACCGTTAAAGGACCGTCCGCAGGCGGTACCGAAGTGGAAGTCGTGTTCGAGTCCATGACGATGGAGATCCCGGGGGTGTCACCCGACGTCGTCGCGCGCGAGCTGGCGAAGTTGAACGGGCTGCGGAGTACCGTCGTGTACGACGAGCGTGGGAAAGTCGTCCGCAGCACCTTCGCCCCGGCACCCGGAGTGCCTCCCGAACTAACAAAACAGATGGCGACGGGCGTCCAGACGATGACCTTCGGGTTTCCGGACAAACCGGTCGGCCAGGGCGATTCCTGGACCATGACGACGGAGTTGCCGCTGCCGCAGGTGCCTGGCAGCAACGCATCACCGGCGGGTCCCGCGAAGACGACGCTGACCGTCCGCGAGATCCGCGTTGCCGGGTCCGACACGGCGGTTGTGCTCGACATCAAAACGGCGTTTCCGTCCGGCCCGATCCGGGTGAGTTCTGGAGGGCAGGCAGGCACGCTCAAGCTCGAGGGCGAACTCGCGGGTCATCAGCAGTTCTCCATTTCCCGCGGCGCTATTCTCGACGGCACGATCAAAGGCAGCACCAAGATGCACATGACCAACGCAATGCTCGGTGCGAAGGGGATGGACATGCTGACCGATACCGAGAGCTCGATCTTCCTGCTCCCGGACTAATGAAGCTCGCGCACATGGCTCGTTTGTGTTGGGTTATCCTGTTTGCGGAAATTGCGGCCTGCAGCGGCAAGGTCGCGCTGCGCTATCGCCCGCGTCGCGACGCGGTCCACCACTATGTGCTGACGATGCGCTATAGCAGAGACGATGCGCCGATCGTGGCCTCAGTCGCTCGGACCGATCAGGTGTGGACCATCTACTACACGCAGTTCGGGCGCTTCACCGACCGAGGCGGCGCGGGGAGCGAGGTCTCGCTCCAAATCGATTCGGCACAACTGCAACCGTCCGGAGCCGATCCCGATCTGCCCGCAATGAATGGCGCGACGATTTTGGCTTTCCTCGACGGCCGCGGGCAGCTGCAGCGCACGGAGCCCGACACCCTTCCTGGTCTCACGCACGACATGGTTCTTCGGCTTCGGGCGATCGCCGCGGCCGTGGCCCCGTGGTTCCCCCAGGAGCCCGTCGAGCCTGGCGACGCGTGGACGGTCACGACGCCCGCCCCCCTCGAGGTGTTGGAAATGAGCGGGCAGGATTCTTCGAAGCTACAACTGCACGCCACGTTCAACGCGCTTCAGAAATCGGTGAACGATTGGATCGCGGACGTCGGGATCAATGGTCAGCTCCCTACTGTCGAGACGCGCGTGACGACGGGCTTGGGCGCATTGGCGGCGCGATCGTCTGGAACCATGATCGGCCGGTACAGGTTTTCGCTGCCACGGGGTGTAATGATTTTCGAAGAGCTGTCCGTGAGACTGACCCTGGTGACCGACGCCCCGAGGGTGGGCAGAGACACCCTTTTGTCTCGGCTCGTGACTCAGACGACGATCCGCTTGCAATGAAGCTCGCGCACCTCGCCGATCTGCACCTCGGCTTCCGTCAGTTCGACCGCCAGACCCCCAAGGGTGCGAACCAGCGCGAGGTGGATGTCGCGGAAGTGTTCAAGCGGGCGGTGGACGATCTCCTCGAGCAGAAGCCCGAGCTGATTGTCATCGCGGGCGATCTGTTTCACTCGGTACGGCCCACCAATGCCGCCATCCTGTACTGTTTTCGCCAGCTGCACCGACTGCGGACTGGACTGCCCAACACCCCCATTGTCGTGATCGCAGGCGAGCACGACACACCGCGATCCAGCGAGACCGGCAGCATCCTGCGCCTCTACGAAGCACTCGGTGTTGAGATCGCCGTGGAAGAGGCGCGCCGCATCGTGCTTCCGAAGCTCGACTGTGCGGTGCTCGCGGTTCCGCAGCAGGCACTCGCTCGGGCCGACCGCCCCGCGCTGCGGCCCGAAGCGGGCGGCCCGACGCGCAACGTGCTCGTCACGCACGGCGTGTATGGAGGATTGGGCGAGCAACGCGGCACGGTCGAGTACGGTGGCGCGGAGTTGTCGCGCGAGCTGCTCGCTCCGGAGAAGTGGGACTACATCGCGCTGGGTCATTACCACACCGCGCAGTCGGTGGCCACCAACGCCTGGTACTCCGGCAGTCTCGAGTATCTGCCTCCGAACCCCTGGGGTCAGCTCCAGGACGAGGCCGACCAGAAGAAGTCGAAACGCAACGGCAAGGGCTATCTGCTCGTCGAGCTCCCGGGCGCGCGCGTCACATTCCGGCCCATAGCGCCGCTGCGGCGCCATATCGATCTGCCGCCGATCAGCGGCTCGGGGCTCAACGCGAAAGAGCTCGATGCGCAGATCGCCGAACGCGTGGGGAGCGCCAAGATCGACGATCAGATCGTGCGCCTCCTCGTGTGGGACGTCGATCGCGCGGTGGCACGCGACCTCGATCACGCGGCGATCCGCGGATACAAGGCCCGCGCGCTGAACTTTCAGCTCGATCTGCGCCGGCCCGAGGCGCAACGGCACATCACCTCGGTAGGTCCTGGCACCAAACGCCAGACGCTCAACGAGACGGTGCGGGACTTCCTCGGTCGTCGCCCGCTCGATGCCGAGCTGAATCGCGAAACGTTCGTGACGCTGGGCGTCGAGTATCTGGAAGCAGCGGGTCGGAGCGATGCCGTGACCGGCGCCGGTGGCTCCGCGTGAAGCTGCACCGGCTGCGGCTCGTCAACTTCCGCCAGCACGCCGATACCGAGATCGTGTTCGGCGACGGCATCACCGGCATCATCGGGCCCAACGGTTCGGGCAAGACCTCACTGCTCGAGGCCATCGCCTGGGCGATTTACGGCAATCCCGCGGCCCGCGGCGACAAGGACTCGATCCGCAACCTGCGCGCCAAGACGCGCGCGCCGGTCCGCGTGGAGCTGGAATTCGGACTGGGGAGCCACGCCTATCGCGTCGAACGTGGGCTCAACAACGCCGAGCTGTACCAGGACGGCGTCGTCGTCGCTAATTCACTGAAGGAAGTCACCGGGCGGCTGCAGCGCGTCCTCGGCATGACGCACGACGAATTCTTCAATACGTACTTCACCGGTCAGAAAGAGCTGGCGGTGCTGGCCGATGCGACGCGTCCCGAGCGCGCCGCGTTTCTGTCGCGCGTGCTGCGGCACGAGCAGCTCACGATCGCGCAGGAGCGCATCCGCGAGCGTCGCAACGCGCTGGGGCACGAGGTGGATGGGCTCGAGACGGGTCTGCCGGCCCAGTCCGAGCTCGAGAAGGAGCGGAAGGTGGCCGAGTCGCGGCTGACGGACGCGCGCAAGGCCGCGACGGCCGCGGCGACCGACCGCACCAAAGCGCAGCAGGCGCTGGCGGAGGAGGAGCCGCGCTGGCAGCAGTGGGTGGAGCGGCGCGAACGCACTCTCTCACTGCATGGCGACCTGCGGGTGGCGGAGCAGGGTGTCATTGTCGCGCGGCAGGAGTTCCAACGCCTCGATAAGGAGCTGGCCGAGGCCCTGGCGGCCCGCGAGGAGCTCCGCACGCTCGACGCTGATGTGGCGCCCATTTCGAAGCTGAAAGCGGAGCTCGCCGAGCTGGAACGGTTACACCGGGAGGACGCGGCGCGCCGCGAGGAGCAGGCGAAGCTCACCGAGTTGATGCGGAATCTGAATGTCCTGGATCGCCGTATCGAAGACCTGGCTGACGCCGAGGCAGCGCTCGCTCGCGCGACGGCGGAGGCAGGCGCGCTTGCCGAGCGGCTCGAAGCCGCGGACCAGGTCGCGCGCGAGGAACAGGGTGCCTGGGTGCGCGAGAAGGAATACGCGAACACGAGGCGCCAAGAGCTGCTCAAGCAGCACGAGGAAGTGAAGGACCAGCGCGATAAGATCGAGCGCCTCGGTCCTGAGGGACAATGCCCGACCTGCCTGCGGCCGCTCGGTGCGGAGCATCGCGCCGTGCTCGACGTGCTGAACACCCAGCTCGACGTGATCGTCACCGACGGCACCTACTTCAAGCAGCGCATCGAGCAACTGGCGACAGCGCCGGCCGCCGTCACGCAGGCGGAGGCCGCGCGCGACGCGTTGCGCGAAGCGGCGCGGCAGGTCACCGAGCGCGAGGGGAACCTGCGCGCCCAGGCGGGCGAGCGCGCGCGGGCGCAGAAAGAGCGGGCCGGTCTCGCCAAGCGTATGCAGGAGATCGAGCGCCGCGTCGCCGCGCGCGATGCGGGCTACGATGCGGCGCGGCACAACGCCGTGCGCACGGAGCTGGCTCGGCTCGAGCCGGTGGCGCTACAGGCCGCGGCCCTCTCGGCGCGCGCCGATCGCGCCGAGGCGCTGGTCAGCGAAGCGGAGCTCGCCGAGAAATCGCTTTCGGCGCGGGAGGAGCACGTCAAACAGCTCGCGGACGCGGTGAAGGCGGAGGGGTTTTCCGAGCCGAAATTCCAGGCCGCGCGCGAACGCCATGACCGGGCAGCCCACGCGCTGCGCGCGGCCGAGCTGGCCGTGGCGGAGACGCGCGGCGAGCTGGTGGCGGCCGAAAGCGCGGTGCGCGAAACCGAGCGCCGGGCGGCGGAGCGCGCCGCGCGCGAGCGCACCATCGCCGGGCGCAAAGTCGAGCTGCGGCTCCATAACGAGCTGGACCGCGCCTTCTCCGATCTGCGCGCCGAGCTGAACGCGGCCATGCGGCCGGAGATCGGCGCGCTGGCGTCCGGATTCCTGTCGGACCTCACCGACGCGCGCTACGACGAGGTGGATCTCGACGAGGACTACCGCGTCGTGGTCCTCGACGAGGGCGTGCCCAAGCCGGTGATCTCGGGCGGGGAGGAGGACATTGCGAATCTCGTGCTGCGGCTCGCGATCTCGCAGATGATTGCCGAACGGGCGGGGCAGCCGCTCTCCCTCCTGGTGTTGGACGAGATCTTTGGTTCCCTCGACGAATCCCGTCGCCAGCACGTACTCGCGCTGCTGCGTCGTTTGGGCGATCGTTTCCCTCAGGTCATTCTCATCACGCACATCGAACAGGTGCGCGACGGGCTCGACCGCGTCATCCGCGTTTCCTACGACGCCACTACTGGCGCGAGCGTCGTGCGCGACGATACCGCCACCTTGGGACCACCCGATGCGAGCGTGGCTGCCTGAAGCCCGAGTAACCGGCCCTGAGCCAGCCGTCGAGCGCGACATCGAGGGGCTGAACCGCGTCTTTGCGGAGGCCTTCACCGATCGCTATCGCCGCGACGGCCTGATCGGCGTCCGCGTGCCGCAGCTGAATCCCCTGGTCTGGCGCTACGCGCTGCTCGATGCCGGCGAAGGCGCGATGGTGTGGCGCGATGAGCACGGCGACATCGCGGCGTTCAACGTCGCGCACCAGGCGGGAGTCGAGGGCTGGATGGGGCCGCTCGCGGTGCGCCCCGACCGGCAGAGCACCGGCGTCGGGAAGACGATCGTGCGCACGGCGGCGGACTGGCTCATCGACCGCGGCATCACGACACTCGGTCTCGAGACGATGCCGCGGACCCCGGAGAACATCGGTTTCTACGCGCGGCTGGGGTTCACGCCGGGCTTCCTCACCGTGACGCTGACCAACGAGATCGCGACCCGCGGCCATCCGGCGCCCGTGCTGCTGTCCCGCCGGTCGGCGGACGAGAAGGAAGCGGCGATGGTGTCCGGCCGCCGCCTGGTCAGCGATCTCGTCTCCGGCGTCGATTTCTCGCGCGAAATCATGCTCACCGCCGAGCTCGGCCTCGGCGACACCTCCTTGGTCGAGGGCGATGCGGGGTTGGACGCGATGGCGGTGTGGCACTCCGCGCCGCTCGCCGACAGCCGGACGCGGGATGAAGTCCGTGTGTTGAAGCTCGCCGCGCGGAGCGACGCGGCGTTCGATGCCGCGATCGGCGCGGTCGAGGCGGCCGCCGCGAAGGCGGGGATCCGGCGCATCGCCGTTCGCTGCCAGAGCCGCTACGCGGAGGCGTTCCGCCGCCTGGTCGCGCGCGGCTATCGCGTGCGCTGGACGGATCTGCGAATGACGTACGAGGGGTACCCCGAACGGCACGCAGAGCATGGTGTGCTGTTTTCGAATTGGGAGATTTAGGAACTACTGAAGGGGCCTGAAGATCTCCTGCAAATCAATCCGCAACGCTCCGATCGAAACGTCCGGTTGCCAGTTCACGACGTCACTGCGGACGTCGGCCTCCAATGCCCCGGGCCGCCAAATCTCCACGTGATTCTGGTCGGCATCCACGATCCAGTATTCGCGAACGCCCGTTTCCTGATAGAGAGCGCGCTTGCGGCCCCGATCGGTCCTGGCCGTGCTGGGTGACAGGACCTCCACTGCAAGATCTGGTGCAGCCGTTAGCTCTCGTTCGGTGAGCACATCGCGCCGGGCGGCCGCCAGGAACAGCAGG
>Ga0193755_1000014_pt1 | contig 49725 bp, 50 predicted proteins | sample H1a2metaG_FD_144921 | JGI IMG/M metagenome (GOLD analysis project Ga0193755, IMG submission 144921) | Soil microbial communities from a riparian zone of the East river system, Colorado, United States - H1a2 | ecosystem: Environmental > Terrestrial > Soil > Riparian zone | place: USA: East River...
AAGTCTTGTCGAGCGCTTGAAAAATGCAGAGCGCGCCAATCCACAGCGGCCCCAACAGCGCGAGGCGCCAGCCCCGTGCCGCTCCGATTACAAAGAGTAGCACTCCCAGGAGAACCGCGACACCGAAGAACACGAGGCCCAATGTCATGCGACGTGTCTGACCGCGCGGGCCGATGTTCGGGATGCGCATGACTGCCTAATCTACGCGGGCGGTCTACGGGGGGTGATGTTGCGGGATTCCACAAAATGCCGCCAAACTACATCGATGAAACAGGGGGACCTGACCCGCCGCACCTTCGTTAAGCAGTCCGCCCTGGCAGCGGTGACCACGCTGCCGCTCGCATCCACGCCGGCCGAATCCCGCGCTGCCAGTCTGAAAATCGTGTGTGTCGGCGCGCATCCGGACGATCCCGAGTCCGGGTGCGGCGGCACGCTCGCGCGCTACGCGGCACTCGGCCACGCGGTTACGATCGTTTACCTCACGCGCGGCGAGCGGGGCATCACGGACAAATCGTTGGACGATGCGGCGCGGATCCGCACGGCCGAGTGCGAAGCCGCTTGCAGGATCATCGGCGCCAAGCCCCTATTCTTTGGCCAAATCGACGGCGCGACTGAGGTCACCCGGGCACAGGTGGACGCGATGCAACGACTGCTCGCGGCGCAGACCCCCGACGTGCTGTTCGCGCACTGGCCGGTGGACACCCACATGGATCATCAGGTCGCGAGCATGCTCACGATCCGCGCGTGGATGGGGGGAAGTTTCGGGACTCCACTCCTCTACTTCTTTGAAGTCGACACCGGCAGTCAAACCGAAGGGTTCCTGCCAAACACCTATGTAGACGTGTCGCCGGTGCTCGATCAGAAAAAGCGGGCGCTGTTCGCGCACGTCAGTCAGGACGGCCAGGGGATCTGGCGGGAGCATCACGAAGTCATGGCGCAGTGGCGCGGGCGTGAAGTCGGTGTCGCCGCTGCCGAAGCGTTCGTGCATCTCAACCGCGATCAGACCAGGAACCTGCCCGGCCTATGAAAAAATCCATCGGCGACAACATGATTCCGAAGGACTGGGGATTCCAGCGAGGCCTGGACCTCGTCAAGCGGGCCGGATTCGACGGCGTCGAGCTGTGGCTGGGCGACGGTTCCTGGTTTCAGATGACCACCACCGACACCCAGGTGCGAGAGCTGCGGCGCAAGGTCGAGAACGCCGGGCTCGTCGTGTCGAACGTGTCGACCGGATTGCATTGGGCATCGCCGCTCTCGGCGCGCGATCCCGCCGTGCGCGCGCAGGCCGCCCGTATCGTCGAGCGACAGATCGAGACCGCCGTGCTGCTCGGCACCGACGCGATCTTGGTGGTGGCCGGGCTCGTGACGGAGGAAGTCCCGTACAACGAGGTCTATCAGCGCTGCGTCGATGCGCTCAAGCCACTGGGCGACAAGGCCGCCCGCACCGGCGTCAAGATCGGTTGCGAGAATTGTAACTCCGAGCAGCGCTTCCTGATCACCCCGCGCGAATTCTGGCAATTCCTCAACGATGTGAACAGCGCTGCCGTCGGGATTCATCTCGACGTCGGTAACATCCACGACACCGGATTTGCCGAGCAATGGATCGAGATCCACGGGCCGAGGATCACGCGCATTCATCTGAAGGACGTACTGAAGCATCGCGGGCGCTGCGGGGATCAGAGTGTCTACACGAATCTGTTTTTGGGCGACAACAACTGGCCGGCCATCCGCGCCGCAATGACGAAAGTGGGTTACGACGACTGGTTGATCGCGGAAATGGAAGCGCGCTACCGCTACGCCCCGGATCAGCAGTTCTACGACACGGCGCAAGCGATGGATCGGCTGATTTCGGGCAGGCTCTGAGCATGGACATGAGCAGGAGACGGTTTCTCAGCTCAACCGCAGGTGCGGGAGCGCTGGTGATGAGCTCGTGGGGCATGCAGATGCCGCCGTCGGAAGTGCCGGCGCGGGCGGTAAGCCGGTGGCTCCTCCTCCCCATCCCGGGTCCGCGCGTACTCCCGGAGTCGTTCCAAGGCTACCGCTCGGCTCTTCCCGCAGAGCGGTCTGGTTGCGATCGCTGCTCGCTGCTCATCGTTCCTGCGGTCCTTACCATCCCCTTGGATGGCATGCAACGCATCGCGAACGCGCTGCGCAATGGAGCAACGGTCATCATCGAGTCCGGCGGGGGATTCGCCGGTCAGTCGAACTTTCGGCAGCATCGCCGCTTCTTGCGGGAGTATCTGCAGATAGACGTCCAATCCCCGGTTGATCTCTGGAAGGGAGACGCGCGGCGCGTCCCCTACATCGACTATACGTGGCCCCACGCTGCGAAAGTCCGAGATTTCAGCCGTGTGGTCCCGCTCGGCGACCAAGAGGGCGCGATCATTGCGTGGGCGGGCGATCGGCCGGTAGGACTCAGACGCCAGCTCGAGCGTGGAACGCTGGTTTTTCTCGGCTCGCCGCTCGGGCCCGCGTTGTGGGCGGGGGACGCCGAGGCTCGGCGTTGGTTGTTAGGCCAGGGCTTTCAATGACCGTGCAATGACTCCCAGACCGCCCGCCAGGAGTCCCAGCATGATGAGGGTATCGAACAGTGAAGTGGAGGCGAAGTAGATATGCATGTTCCCGATGATGCCCGCGAAAATGATCAGTGCGCCAATCGCTGTGAGGATCCAGCCCCCGACACTGCGGCCATCGAAAAACAGCCAGCCGATTCCGATCAGAAGCGGCAACAATGATAGCCCGAAGGCGCTGTAGCCCCAGAGCAGCCAGGCGCCGCTCCCCACCGTGACGCGCGTGAGCAGCAGGTAGGCGCCGACCACCACCATACCGAGACCCAGAAAGAAGGTGCCGACGCCGCCCGGTGTGCCACCAGCTCCTTGCATGAGTCCTCCCGACCAAGATTGAAAACCGCGGTTTAGCGCACGAACCAGAGCGTCACGCCAACCTCCAGCGCGAGCGACCAATCGAATTTCTGAAACGGTTGCGTCGAAGCGATTGCCACAAACGAGGTACGCGGAATCGGCAATGGCACAACGGAGCTACTCACGATGATCGGGTACGGCTTGTAGTTGTCGGGCTCGAGCCAGAGCACCCCGGCGCCGAGCCCCGTGCCGGCTCCTTTGACATGCAGGAGCGCGTGCTCGACGGCCGTAATGACTGTCGGCTTGGCGCTCTCGTCAGTCCACGAGAGCGTGATCCACCCCCGCGTAGCATGGACGGGCGGTGTTTCCGCATGCAGCTCGCCGATTACGTCGGGCACTCGCTTGCTCACCAGCATACCCGCGCTCGCCGTCGCGAACTGCCCCTCAGCAGCGAGCAGAGGCGCGAAACCAAGGACCGCGAGGCTCAGCATGGCTTTCATCGAGGTCATAACTTAAGTGCCGTGATAGCTGCCCGCACGTTCGGCGTCACCGGGCTCGCTCTCTGCCTCTCCACCAGCCTCGGAGCGCAGAGCGCGATCCGCCGCGAGCTCGTGTGGGGCGGCGACGCCGAAGGGGGTGCGCCATTCGTGGAGGCCGACCCCGCCAATCCGTCGCGCGTCCGTGGCTTCGACGTCGAGGTCGCCGAGCGGATCGCGCGTGGCCTGGGGCGCCGCGCGGCGCGGTTCGTCCAGGTGCAATGGTCCAGCATCGACCAATCCGTCGAACGCGGTGACTTCACGCTCGGCCTCTCCGGGGTCGAGGACACGCCCGTGCGCCGCGCGCGGCACGCCGTCACCATCCCGTATTTCGAGTTTCGTGAAGTGCTCGCCGTACGGCCCGGAGACGCCGGCCGCATCCATGGTCTGGACGACCTGCGTGGCCGTCGTGTCGCGACGCTCGGCGCCACGATCGCGTACGACTTGCTCGTTGCCGCGCGCGACTCGATGGGTCTGATCGCCCTCTCGTACGACGACGACGTTCATCCCTACGCCGACCTGATCGCGGGCCGAGTGGACGCGGTGTTGCTGGATCACATCATCGCGCAGCGCGCGTTGCGCCGCGGCGGCGGAACAGGGTTTGTGATCCTGGCGCAGCCGGTCGCGCTGGCCCACTACGTGGGCGTTTTTGCACGCGCTGATTCTCTCTTGCGCGATTCGGTCGATGCCGTGTTGCGCGGGGCGATGCGCGACGGCTCGCTCGAGCAGATCTTCCGCCGCTGGGACGTGTGGGATCAGAGCCAAGGCACGCTATTCGAACGCGCCGTCCGCGCCAACGCCGCGCCGGCCGGGACGGCCGCTGCCTCGCACGCGCTGGCCTATCTCCCTTCGCTCGCCCGGGCGGCGGGCGTTACGGCACTGGTCTCGATGCTCTCGATGCTGCTGGCGGTCATCGTCGGACTCGCGCTGGCATCGGCCCGGGTGTACGGACCGGGATGCATACGGGTGGCGACGACCGTGTACGTCGAGGTGATTCGCGGTACGCCGCTGCTGCTGCAGCTGTTCGTCATCTACTACGGGCTGGCAGGCGTCGTGCGGCTGCCGGCGTTTCTCGCCGCGATCCTGGCCCTCGGCCTGAACTACGCAGCCTATGAGGCCGAGATCTACCGCGGTGCGCTCGAGGCGGTGCCGCGCTCCCAGCTCGAGGCCGCGCGCACCCTCGGCTTATCGGAGCTCCAGATCCTTCGCCTGGTGCGGGGGCCGCAGGCGCTGCGCTTCGCGCTGGCCCCCATGACGAACGACTTCGTCGCTCTGCTCAAGGATTCCGCGCTCGTATCGGTCATCACGGTCGTCGAGCTGACCAAGCAGACGGCGATCTATGCGACCAACGTAGGGAGCTGGGTCGTTCCCGGCTTGCTGTGCGCCGCGGTGTACCTGGCGATGTCGCTGCCGCTAGCGCGGTTGGCGCGACGGCTCGAGCGCCGCTGGAGGCCGGCCACATGAGCGCGTTGCTCGCGATCGACCGGCTCACGGTTCGTTACGACTCGCGCGACGTGCTGCGCGCGCTCTCGCTGGAAGTCGCGCGCGGCGAGATCGTGGCGTTGATGGGCCCGTCTGGTGTAGGGAAGTCGACGGCACTGCGTGCGGTGGCCGCGCTGCAGCCGTTCGATGAGGGGCGGATCGTCGTCGATGGATTTGCGCTGGCGCCCGGGCCCGTGCCGCCCGAGTCGCGGCTCGTTTCACTGCGGCGCCGAGTCGGGCTCGTCTTCCAGGCGCACGCGCTGTTTTCCCACCTCTGCGCTCTCGACAACGTGACGCTGGCGCTGCGGCACGTCCTCGGCCAGAGCCGCAGCGAGGCGGAGGAGGTCGCAGCGAAGCTCCTCGCGTCGCTGGACGTCGGCACGCGCGCCGGTGCGTGGCCGAGTCAGCTGTCAGGTGGGGAGGCGCAGCGGGTCGCGATCGCGCGCGCACTCGCACCCAATCCTCCGCTACTGCTGATGGACGAACCCACAGCCGCGCTCGACCCGGCGCGCCGCAGCGCGCTGGGAGCGACGTTGCGTCAGCTGAGTAAAGAGGGCCGAGGATTGCTCATCGCCACGCACGACACCGAGTTCGCGCGGGGGCATGCAGATCGACTGATAACGTTGACGGCCTAGTCGAGAGCCTTCCGAAAGCAGCGAATCTGAACGGTCTCCTGAAAGCCCAGTGCGCGGTGCGCGGCGGCACTCACGTGATTATCGATGAGCGCATCGGAGGCAAACTCGGTGCACCCCTGCGACCGCGCCCACTCCTCGGCCGCGCGCACCAGCGCCGTTCCGACGCCTTGGCGACGCGATTCAGGTACGACGTACCAGCCCTCGAGGTACGCGACGTGGTCGGTCACACAGTCCTCCGCGTACGATCGTATCGAGAGCTCGGCGAAACCCACCGTGTGACCGGAAGAGCTCAGGGCCACGAGCGTCGCCAAAGGCTCGCGCAATTGACCGGCGAAGAACTGGTCGATCTCATCGCGGTGCTCGGACTCCGAACCCTCAGGCCACAGCGCGCAGCGCATTCGTAACCAGGCGCCGGCATCTGCAGAGGTTGCCAGTCGGACGTGAACCGGCGGTCCCTTACGGCGCGGCTCGCTCATACACTCCAAACGTCCAGTATTGCGGCGACGGGAAGCGCGGGCCGCGCCATCCCGCAGCACGGAGTCGCCGTGCGATCAGGATGTTCATCAGTCCATGTCCCACGAGCACAACCGCCCCGGACTCCTCGGCGTGGCCCGTCAGGACCGACGCCGCTTTCGCCGCGCGCTCGCGAGCGGCCTTGAAGCTCTCCACGCCCGCTGACCAGCCGCAGAACCACGCAGTGCGTGCGAGCAAAGCCCACATCTCCGGGCGGAGACGTACGCCGGACCGGACCGCGGTCGGCAATTCGGCCTCGCGAAAGCACGGATCGATCAGCGGTACAGTCGTTGGTGCGAGCACTCGCGCCGAGTCCGTCGACCGGCGCAGCGGGCTGGCGACCAGGCATTTCGCCTCCCGACTGAGCCGCTCGAGCTCTGCGCCGGGACGGGGAGACATGTCGAGCGGCGCCTCCCCTTCGCCCCGATGCCACTCGCCCAGCGCGTGGCCCGGGATCGGCGTCCGAAAGTCCCACGCGGGTCTGCCGTGTCGCGCCAGAACGATCCTGATCACCCCGATGTGACCTGCGCGGAGGCCGCTCGGTCCCGGACCCTGAACGCCAGCCATGCGAGCACGACCGCCGGAAGAAGTACGACGATGGCCTCCTGGACGAGTTGTCCCGCTAACTCGCCAGTCGGATCGCCAAGCGGTGTCCATGGAAAGCGGAAGCGCTGCTGTGAGAACGGCGCGAAGAACTCAATACCGAACGAATACGTCGACAGCGCATCGAGACAGCCATGGGACAGCAGCGCGAGGCCGAAAACCAGGGCCAGGCGCGAACGCTGCTGGACCCACTGCGGGCCACGGAAGAAGATGAATGTCGCCGCGACGGCGCCGACGACCGCGAACGCGAGCGAATGCGTGATCGCGCGGTGCGCGACGGGCCATCCGAAATAATCGATATCGGGCAGGGCGGCGCAGGCCGCAGCGACGAGGCACACGTGTCGCGTCGGTGGTCGCTGCTGGGTCCAGGCAGCGATTGCAAAACCAACGGCCGCGTGTGAGACGGGCGTGGGCACGGCTTGGAATCTACGTTAGTGAAGCGTGATGCCCAGATAGAAGATGTGCGCGTTGAAGCCATTCATGTGCCGCGCCTCCGCAAATACACATGGGTCGCGCGAACGCCGGGGACATGTCTGACGGTTTCGTAACCCAGCGCCGGCAGATCGATCCCCGCGAAGAGCGCTTCCCCAGCGCCCAGGAGAACGGGCCTCATTGCCAGGTGCAGCTCGTCGACGAGCCCGGCGCGCAGATATTGCCGAATCGTCGCCACCCCACCGCCCAACCGGATGTCGCGATCGCCCGCAGCCTCTCTCGCCTGCTTGAGCGCTGAGTGAATTCCATCGGGCACGAAGCGAAACTCGGTGCCGCCTGTCATTCGCAACGGAGGCCGAGAATGATGGGTCAGCACGAAGACTGGCGTGTGATACGGCGGCTCCTCTCCCCACCAGCCTCTCCAGCTTTCATCGGGCCACGGTCCGCGAACGGGGCCGAACATGTTGCGGCCGAGGATCCAGGCACCGAGGCCGGCAAGACCTTTCCCGGCGATCTCGTCGTCCGTGCCGGTCTCGCCACCCCCATGACCGTGCATGTGCTGCCAGGTTCGCGTCGGGAAGAACCAGTCCATGAGCGCGACGCCGCCGACGCCGAGCGGATTCTCGAGGTCCTGGTTCGGGCCGGCGCCGAAACCGTCGATTGAGACCGCGAAGCTACTGACGCGAAGTTTGCCCACGACGTCTAGCGATCAGGCAAGAAGGGTGCGATGGACTCGGCGACGCCAGGACATTCGCCCGGCGCGCGCGCCCGCACCTCGAGGATCTGCTGCACCTGAAAGTAGGGTCGTCCGCTGTAGATGCTGCCCGATTGCCTCTTTATCCCACGCAGACGCACGAACACCGGCTTGTTTGCCACGGTGGTGGCGCGGTAGCGCGCTGTGAGCGCCGAGTCCGGCACCGCGATCGCGACCTTGGGGTCACCGCAAGGAAAGAGGGTGCCCGAGCTGTCGGCATTGACGTACATGCCACGGACTTCGGTCGGACGGTGACAGGCGACGAAGAGCAGGCACCCGAGCACAACTGCGAATTGACGCATGTTCCTTAATCTACGTGCGGATCCAACCGCCACAGGGTGTTCACGGGGGGGCGATCACCTCGCGCGACGTATGAAACGGCGGAACAGTCCATATACCACGGAGGCCGCGCCGACCGACAACGCGATGCTCAAGAAAAAGATCTGGGGCTGAAGACTGAACCGGAGGAACGACGGAAAGTCCGCGGGACCGCCGGTACAGGAGAGCCTGCTGGGTGCGTAGGCTCCGCCCAGGTGCAGGCAGCGATCCGAATGGAGCACCACGAGCAGGAACGCCCACAGAATTACGAAGATCAGCGCGAAGGTGAGGACGCCGGTCCGGTCCTTCATCTCAGCAATGCGCCTGCGGGCCCCAGAGCCGCCCGCGCGTCGGCGACGGCGAGCCGCCGCGCGGCGCGCTTGACCGCCGGCGGCACCCAGCGAGGGAACGGCACAAGCCGTTCCTCGTGCCGGCCGCTGGCTGTGTGGACTTCTTGCACCGCCGCCAGGTCGCGCCGCGCGAAGTTGCGCGCCAACCGGACGAGCGCCGGCCAGAGCCGTCGATGCACGTACGTGATCTTTCGGCCGACGAGCCGGCAGACGAGGACCTCGGTCGAGTCGCGCACCGCGCGCGTCAGCCAGAAGATTTCTTTTCCCCTGGCGTGGCCCCACCAGCTGCCGCGAATGCGCCCCCCGACGACCGCCTCGGCGAGATTCGGGACCGGACCCCGGGCGCTTTCGAGGACGATGCCGTTTCGTTTGACGAAGGAGAGCGCTGAACGGCGGGTCATGGCTTCGGCAGTTCCGGATACACCTTGATCCAGTGCGTCCGCACTTGCGGCCGCAACTCACGGCCGAGGGAGTTGGAGACGAGTATCCGCGACGTCTGCAGCGGCATGTGACAATCCACGCAGCGGCCCAGTAGCTGGTTTCCATGGCGCGGAAAGAGTCCGCAGCTCTGGACGGTGTGACAAGAGAGACAGCGCCCGGAGAGCGCGACGAGGTCCCGCTGCTCGCGGTGCACGTCGTGGCACGTGCCGCAGGTCATTTGCGATGACCGGAAGCACGCGCTGCGCTCCAGTAGCGCCACCTGGTTGCCGTGCACGTCGGCCACGCCCGTGTCGGGCGGGCTCGACAAGTCAAATCGCTTCTCGAGACGCTGCCCTGGCACGAACGAGAACGGAGCCGTCCGAAGGGGCGCCGTCCCGCTATGGCACAGGGCACACGCATCCACCTGGCGCGCGCGAGGTAAGCGCGCCGGGTTCACAATCGCGTGGGACCGTAAACCGGAGAGGACCGAGCGCTCGCGCGCGACATGGTCCCGACCCAAGCCATGACAGACTTCGCAGGTTATCCCCAGTAGCGCGCTAGCGGGCTGATAGCGGTTGACGACATTGGAGTCAGCCACCGACTCGAACCCGGATGCGTGGCACTCCAGACATCGCGGATGAATGGGGCGATCGAAGTACGCCGTTCCATCGCGGTATCCGGGACTATTCGTCCATCCCACCCCGACCCAATACGACACGGGGTGCTGGTACAGTCGGTCACCGCGCCAGTAGAGAAACGACTGGCCTTTCCGCACGCCGGTGACGATGTCAATCCGCTCGCGCCGGACGGACGTGTCGGGGGCGCGTCCCTGGACGGCACTTTCGTAAAAGCCTGCCGCGGTGGAGTCCATCCGAAAATACAGATTCGAATTCGCGGTCCGCAGCACATTCTCGCCGGGGTTGAACCGGGCCTGAATGGACGCGCGCGTCGGCAGGGTAGAAGTCAGGCGGTGGGCGGTCTGTTCGAAGCTCGCCATCGGCGAGTGGCAACCCAGGCAGGCCGAGTCTCCGACGGCGTTGTCCGCGCGCACCGGCTCGGTGTGATGCCGCGTTGCGAAGAGTCCAATGGTGACCCCTGCCGCACCGAGCAGCAGAAACCCAGCGATCGGTCGCCACGGAAGTCTCACGCGCGATGCCGCCGAAGGTCCCACCACATCGCCAGCGGCCCGACCATCGCCAGCGCCAGAATCGGCGGTGACACGTAGAACGGCCGGAGCCACGCGATCTGATAGTCGCCCGCGAGACGAATGAGGGTTTCGACCAGCGCGAGGATCGCCACCACGATCATCCGGCCGCGCCGCGTGCTCACCGTGGTGCGCGGATCGGTGACCATGAAAAAGACGAACAGCTGATACATCGGTCCGGTAATCGGCGCGAGCTCGGCGAACAGCGGCCCCCCCACGATGAAATGGCGCAGCAATGCGAAGACGATGAAGCAGGCGACGTAGGTCAGCGTGACGTGCAGTACGCGCGCGCGCCAGGCGATCACCAAGCCGAACGCCCAGATCACGAGGTTCGTGCCCAGATCGTTGCCCCACTGGTGACTCAGGATCGCGACGGAGTCGGATGCCAGCAGCACGAGCAGCGCGATCGCGAAGTTGCTGGGATTCCACAGGTGGCGGCCGCGATAGGTGAGCACGTATTTCGACGCGATCGCGATAAACGCGCCCAGCGCGAACGGCCAGAGAATGTTGGCCTGCGGCTTGATCAGCAGCGCGAGACTGATCCCCGTGATGTACGCGCTCGCCAGATTCGCGACTCGGCCTCGCAGCCACCACGACAACAGTACCTCGGTGGCCAGACACACACCCAACGTCGTTATCAGTCGCGGATATCCGCCGAGGATGTGGTAGCGGGCCTCGCCGACCACCAAGACCAGGGTGATGAGAAAGACGATGAGGTACTTCGGATCGATCGCGGGGGGTTGTGCGGGAGTCGTCGTCACCGTGGCTCCGTGATCACGTGCAGCTGATCGATCGCCAGACCGTTCAGCACCTGGGTCTCGCCCGACAGCCACCGAATCGTCACGCTCCCCAACCGCTGATCCCCCAAGCCAAAGTGCAGCCGCCGATCGTTCTGACTGCAGAACCCCGACCCGCCGTCCACCACCTGGCGCTGCCGCCCGGGCCCGATCTCGACCGTCACCTCGGCGCCGATCGCGCTGCGATTGCTGCGTGTACCCACGAGCTTCAACTCGAGCCAATGGGCGGGGTTGGCCGTGTTGCGATAGAGCAGCGCCCTCCCCTTCTCATTCGCAATCACCACGTCGAGAACGCCGCGGTTGAAGAGGTCCGCCATCGCGACGGCGCGGCCATCCAGACGATCGGTGACTCCCGCTTCCTGGGCGACGTCGACGAACCCCGCCTGGCCGCGATTCAGCAGCACGCGCGAGCGCTCGTAGCCGGACAGGCTGGCGCTGCCGATCGGCGGCCAGTTCTTGGCATCCTCGAAAATGTTGCCCTGCGCCCCCGCGATCTTGGACATTGCATACCAGTAGCTGCGCCCAGAGTCGGCCGAAATGAAGCCGTTCGCTACGACCAGATCGAGCAGCCCGTCGTTGTTCAGGTCGCCGAACTGCGCGCCCCAGGCCCATCCCGCGTCGGCGACGACGCCGGTCGCGACTTCGTCGAAGCGTCCGAGCTGCTTCAGGAAATTGAGCCGCAGGTTGTTGCCCTGAAACAGAAAGCCCTTTTCGGAGATGTTCGTGACGAAGACGTCGTGCACCCCGCGGTTGTAGACGTCGCCGAGCGCGACCGCCATGCCGCTCTTGGAGTCGTCCTCGAGGCCCGCCCGCGCCAGCTCGAAGCGCTTGCCCTCGTGGTTCAGGTAGAGCTCTTCTGGTCCGTAGTCGTTGGCGAGATAGAGGTCGGGCCAGCCGTCGTCGTTGAAGTCGGCGGCCGCGGCGGCGAGGGTCCAGCGCGTGCTCCCGACGCCCATCGAGTCGGTGACGTCCTTGAACCGGCCGTTGCCCAGGTTTTTGAACAGCAGATTCTTGCCGCCGTTCGAGGCGAACTCCCAGCTCTGCTGCATGATGCGCGTCGTCTTCAGATGCCAGAAGTCGATGTCGGAGCGGAAGTAGCCGGTGATGTAGAGATCGAGCAGCCCATCGCGATCGAAGTCGAACCAGACGGCGCCATTGGAGTTCATCCAGGTCAGCAGGCCGGACTGGGCCGTCACGTCTTCGAAGTGCCCGTTGCCCAGATTATGGAAGAGCTGCGGGTATCCCCACTTGTAGACGAGCAGGTCTTCGTAACCGTCGTTGTCGTAATCGCCCCACACCGCGCCCATCGACACCCCTTCACCGGCGCGATTCACGGCACCGACGCCCGCCTCGGCGGAGACATCGCGGAACGTGCCATCCTTCTGGTTCAAGTACAGCGCGTTGCTCGCGCCGAAGCGCGACGTGGTGAAGTAGAGATCCGGCCAGCCGTCGTTGTTCACGTCCGCCACCGAGACGCAGGCGCCGAGGGCCGCGATGTGGGCGGCGATGTGATTGACTTTCGGATCGAGCATGGGCGACTGATGCACGAAGTCGATGCCGCTCGCGTGCGCGACTTCGCTGAGATGAATGGTTTCGCTCACGCCGCCGCCGCTCGTCACCGCGCCGGCGTTCAGCATGATCACGGCACCGATGGCGGCGACGAACGCCGCGATCACAATGAAACGACGCCACGAAAGCATGGCCTAAACGATATCCGGCCCGGCAAGGGTGCGTTAGTTTCCCTGCCCATGTTGCGCCTTGCGATTAGTTCGATCGGTATGCTGCTACTGCTCGGCTGCCGCCGGGAAGCGACTCCGCCGTTGTTCACGCTCCTGTCTCCCAATCAGACAGGCGTCACGTTCGCCAACACGATCACCACCAGCGACTCGATGAACGTGCAGAACAACGTCTACATCTACAATGGCGCAGGCGTGGCGGTCGGCGATATCGACAACGACGGACTCCCTGACTTGTTCTTCAGCGGCAACATGGTCTCGAGCCGGCTCTACCTGAACAAGGGCAACATGCATTTCGAAGACATCACCGAGCGGGCCGGGGTCAAGACCACCCGGTGGTGTACGGGCGCAACGATGGTGGACATCAACAACGACGGGTTGCTGGACATCTACGTCTCGGTTTCGGGGCCGGGAGCCGGGTCCAAGGGCGTCGATCGCGCCAACCTGTTGTTCATCAACAACGGCAATGGCACGTTCACGGAATCGGCGCACCAATACGGGATCGCCGATACCGGCTTCACCACGCACGCCGCCTTCCTCGATTACAACGGCGACGGCTACCTCGATCTCTTTCTGCTGAACAACTCCCCGCAGGACTTCGCGCGCGGGGCTGCCGACGCGCACCCGCTCGGCGTGCGGGCCATCGCCCCCGCGAGCTACAACACGCTGTACCGGAACAACGGCGACGGGACGTTTACCGATGTCTCCGAGCTGGCGGGGATTCTCCGGCAAATCGGCTACGGTCTCGGCGTGGTCGTGGCTGACGTGAACCGGGATGGCCGGCCCGACATCTACGTGTCCAACGACGTCACCCCGAACGATGCCCTCTACATCAATAACGGCAACGGCACGTTCACCGATCGGGCCGCTGCCTCGCTGAAACACGCGAGCATCGCCGGGATGGGCGTCGACATCGCCGACTTCAACAACGATGGCTGGCCCGACATCGTGCAGATGGACATGCTGCCAGCAGCCGCCGAGCAGCGCAAGCGCATGAGCGGCTATCTCACGTACGGCCGACGCCTGCAGGACCGGCACCGCGGCTTTCGGGACGATTACGACGCGAACTCGTTACAGCTGAACAACGGCGGCATCTTCAGTGAAATTGCGAATCTCGCGGGCATCGCCACCACGGACTGGAGCTGGAGCGCGCTCTTCGCCGATTTCGACAACGACGGGCGCAAGGACATCTTCGTCACGAACGGCTATCCCAAAGCGCCCAACGATCTCGATTACCAGACGGCGGTGTTTGGGACGCGCCGGGGAAGCAATCATGCGGCGGCGCTCGAGCAGCTGCGCCGGTTGCGCAGCTACGCGGTTGCCAACTACCTCTTTCGCAACAACGGCGACCTGACGTTCAGCGATGTCAGCAAGGCGTGGGGTATGACGCAGCCCGGCTTCTCGTACGGCGCGGCCTACGTCGATCTCGACAACGACGGCAAGCTCGACCTGGTCGTGAACAACATCGACGCGCCGGCATCGATCTATGAGAACGTCGCGGTCGACAGCAGCGCGCATTATCTCACGGTCGTCCTCGACGGCGAGTCGCCCAATCGCCGCGGCTTGGGTGCATCCCTCATACTGACGGCTGATGGCAGACGGCAGTATTTGTATCACTCGCCGTACCGCGGCTTCATGTCGACGATGGACGACCGCGAGCACTTCGGCTTGGGAACGAGCACGATTGTCGATAGTCTGGAGGTCATTTGGCCGGATAGGAGGTCTCAAGTACTCACCAATGTCGCTGTCGATCGTATGATCACGTTGCGACAGCGCGACGCCTCCACCAACCTCCACCAACCTTCACCAACCTCCACCACCTTCTTCCAGCCTGCCCCAGCCCCGCGCTACGCCCAAGCACTGCCCGCCTCACCCGATTACGAGGTCCAGCCGCTCCTGCCCTATGAGCCATCGCGGCAAGGTCCGCCGCTCGCGGTTGCCGACGTCAACGGCGACAGTCTCGACGACGTCTTTGTCGGCGGCACCGGCGACGTGCCGGGCAAGCTCTTTCTCCAAAAGAAGGACGGCAGCTTCGTCGAGTCGGCAGCGGGCCAGCCGTGGGCGGCGGACAAGAGCTACGAGGACTGGGGGGCGGTGTTCTTCGACGCCAATGGCGACGGCCGGCCCGATCTCTATGTGGCGAGCTGCGGTTACCAACACACGCCGGTGTCGCGGTTGCTGCAGGACCGGCTCTACATCAATCAGGGCGGGGGCAAGTTCGTGCGCGACGTCCAGGCATTACCGGAGATGCTCACCTGTACCGCGGCCCTGGCGGTGGGCGATTTCAACGGCGATGGCAAGCCGGATCTGTTCGTCGGGGGCCAGCTCACGCCGCGCAGCTACCCCTACCCCGCGCGCAGTTACATCCTCCGCAACGACGGCGGACGATTCACCGACGTGACGGCACAGGTCGCGCCCGAGCTGGCGCAGCCCTTCGGCATGGTCACCGCGGCGGTATGGACGGACTTCGATGGTGACGGGCGGCTCGATCTCGTCACGGCCGGCGAGTGGATGCCGTTGCGGTTCTTTCGGAACGACGGCACTCGGCTTCACGACGTCAGCGCCTCGGTCGGCGCCGGTGCGACGCGCGGCTGGTGGTGGAGTCTGGCCGCCGCCGATTTCAATCACGACGGTCGGCCCGACCTCGTCGCGGGCAACATGGGGCTGAACTTCATGTATCAGACGTCGGCCCAGAATCCGTTCGGCGTGTACGCGGGCGATTTCACCGGCGACCACGGGACCGATATCGTCCTGACGCAGACGATCGACGGGAAGGAGTATCCGTTCTTCGGCCGCGCAAGACTGGGCCCGACGATCTATCCGCTCGCGCTGCGCATACCGCGCTACTCGACGTTCGCTGCCGCGACGGTCGAGCAGCTGTTCAGCTCGGCGCAGCTGCAGCGGGCGCTCCACTATCGGTCGGATACGTTCGCGAGCCTGTACCTGCAGAACAACGGCAACGGCACGTTCACGCCGGTGCAGCTGCCGAACCTCGCCCAGATCTCGCCCATTCGGGGAATCCTGGCGCGCGATGTGGATGGCGACGGGAATCTGGATCTGATCGTCGCCGGCAATCTCACCGAGATGGAACCGAACACCACGCCACCCGATGCGGGCAACGGCCTCTGGCTCAGGGGCGATGGCCGGGGGCATTTCACGCCGGTCTCGCCGTTCGAGAGCGGCTTCCTCGCGCCACGGGGCGTGTCGGGATTGGCGCTCATGAAAACGCCTGCAGGGAGCGCCGTGCTCGTAGCGAACACGGGCGACTCCCTGCAGGCGTTTACGCTGCTGCGCCGGCGCTAACTCGCGCTGCCTACTGGCAGGCTCCCCAACCAGGATTCTGCTGCAGCTGGCATTGCCCGCCCACCTTGCTCAGCTCGACCTGCACCGAAGGAATCGGATAGAACAGATACTTCGGCAATGTGAACGTACCCGCCGCGCTGGAGAGATATGAGATTCGCCCCGACTCAGTCGAGACGTAGTTGTTGATCGCGGTATCGGCAATCCCCCAACGCCGCAGGTCGAAGAACCGCTGGCCCTCCATCCCCAGCTCGAGCCGCCGCTCGGTCCGCACCGCCTGGCGCGCGTACGCCGCGCCCAAGCCGGTCCATGGAGTGTTGTAGAGACCGATCTTGTAGAACGCCCACGGCGTCTGCAACGAGTCGCGCCCCAGCGCCACATTTGCTTGCAGCGTGTCCACCATCGCCTGGTTGCCGGTGCAGAACGCCGTATAGCGAGTCAACACCGCGGCGTCCGGGCCGCACCCCTGCGCAGCGACACCCGCGCGCGCCCGGATCTGATTCACGATCGTCCGGGCGGCGTCGAGGTTGCCCAGCTCGACCTCCGCCTCGGCATCCATCAGCAGCATGTCGGCGTATCGGAAGAGGTGGATCGGCACGTTATTCGTCTGCGTCGCCACCCAGCCGACGTTGTCTTCCGCGTTCGGGAAGGCCTTCTCATGGATGTTCTTCTTCGGACTATAGGGTCCGCTATACGAGGCGTCGCGGATCCAGGAACGCGCGTGCAGGTTCCAGTCCTTGTACGGAACGTTGTCCCGGCCCACGGTCCAATCGAGGCGCGGGTCGAGTGCTGCCGCGATGCCCGCGTACGTCGTGTCCGTGTTCCACGTGTTGTCCGACATCGACAGCGGAAGGCCCGCGGCGTCCACCTTGTACGAGTTGACCAGATTGTACGACGGCTGATAGAAGCCGCAGCAGGTGAAGTGGTTGTTGTCCGAGTACGGGAAGTTCAACCGCTCGCCGAAGTTCGCGTTCTGGCCGTTCGGCTCGCCGTCTCGTACCGAGGCCTGGTAGGCGAGAATCGTCTCCTTGCCATTTCGGTACGCCGGATCGGCGGTCCAGACGCGATTGAAGCCCGCTTCCAGTCCATACGGTCCACTCGCCTTCACCGAGTCGAAGGTCGCCTTGGCCGCCGCCCAATACGGGGAGGCGGCGGTCGACCCTGCGCCGTACACCTGCACGCGGCCCTTGTAGGCCATGGCCACATACCTGCTCGCGCGTCCCTTTTCGCCGTTGCGCGGGGCGTTCGGGAGCAACGTTTCCGCCGTCGCAAGATCGGCGATGATCAGCTTGACGATCGAGTCGAGCGGTAGGTCATTGGCCTTCCGATATCCGCCTACAGCAGCGGGGGTCGAATCCCCTTCGAAGTAGTAGGGAATATGCCCCCACATGCGATACGCTTCGAAGTGATAGTGCGCCCTCAGGAACAAGGCTTCACCGCGAATGCTCTTCTGATCCGGCACGGGGATCTCATTGGGGCTCGCCGCCACCACCGCATCCAGCAGGCGCAGCGCGGCATTGGCGCGGAAGACGCCTTCGTAGGCCTGAGACCATTTCTGGTTCAGATAGCCGTCGGCGTCACCCAGGTTCCATTGGAAGATCTCGATGCTATGAATGGGGTTCTGGTCCCCGAGGTCGGATCCCTTGTATGCGTCATTGCTGGTGACGCCGCCCCATACCCAATTGCTCGCGGCGCAACCCCATGCCCCGGAGCTGGATTCGCAGTCCAGCGCTCGGTACGCGGCGATGAGCGAGCCCTCCACGCCGGCCTTGTTCATCAGGGTCGCCTGATCGACCGTGCCCTGCGCGGGCTGGTCCAGGAAGTCTTTGCAGGCGTACGTGACGCCGGCGATGACCACCAGTCCCGCCACGCTATACAGCAGTCGCTGCCACATGTGTCTGTTCATCGTCTTCGTCCCTCTCAGTAAAGACGCGTGCGTTAGAAGGTGGTCGAAATCCCGATCGTAATGATCTTGTTGCTCGGATATACGCCCTGGTCGATGCCACGGGCTTCGTCGCGAATGTCCCCCGTGTTACCACCCGAGGCGGGCACCGGGAGCGACGGATCGAGCCCGGAGTATCCGCTGATCGTAAACAGGTTCTCCGCCTGCACGTAGATGCGCGCGGCCGGGATCCAGCGCACGATGGCGGGCGGCAGGCTGTACGAGAGCTGCAGCGTGCGCAACCGCACGTACGAGCCGTTCTCCACCCAATAGCTGCTGAACTGCCGGCTGAAGTCGTCGCTGTTATCGAGTCGCGGGTACTTCGCGTTCGGATTGATCAGCCGGCCCGGGCACTTATATCCCGGCGACGGGCCCCCCGGCGTCAGCGGCGGGAGCGGCTCGCAATCCCCGTTCAGCTGCGCGGAATTGGTCAGCATGTCGTTCGCGACGTTCGTCTGGAAGTACCGGAACGCATACCAGTACTTCTGGGTGTTGAAGATCTTGTTGCCGAAACTGCCGAACACCGTGCCGCTCAGCTCCCAATTGCCGTGCCGCACGGCGAGATCGAGCCCGCCGGTGAAATTGGGGAGCGGGCTGCCGATGAACGTGCGATCGGCCGCGGTGATCTGGCCGTCGCCGTCCAGATCGCGGAACTTGATTCGACCCGGACGGGCGCCTTGTGACCAGTACGGCGCCGCATCCAGCGAATCGACGTAGTACCCGTCGGCGATCAGGCCATAGAACGAGCCGAGCGGGTGCCCGATGTCGTTGCGCACCGCGTTCTGCTCGCGGACCACCGAGGCGCCGCGACCAAAGAAGAATGTCTGGACGCCGTCGATCTTGGTGATTTCGTTCTTATAGTGGCTGCCGTTGAACGCCACGCTCCACACCGTGCTCCCGATCGTGCTGCGATAGCCGACCGAGAAGTCGATACCGGTGTTCCGCATGCTGCCGATGTTGAGGATCGGCGGCGCCGCGGATCCGCCCGCGGCCGGCTGGGGGGCATCGAACAACAGATTGCTCGTGTTGCGGCGATACAGGTCCACCGTGAAGTTGCCGCGGCTGTTCAGGAACTCCAAATCGAGCCCGACGTTGGCGGAGTGATTCTCTTCCCACTTGAGCGTCGGGTTGCCGAGCGCGGTGGTCTTGAACCCCGGCTGAATCGAGGAGCCCGTACCGCCGATGTCGTAGAACGTGTCGCCGCGGCCGCCGCCGTACGTGTCGTAGATCCGGAACGGCACGTTCTGGTTGCCCGTGACCCCCCACCCGAAGCGCAGCATGACGTTCTGGACGGGCAGATTCTGGAAGAACGATTCCCGTGAGAGCCGCCAGCCGGCACCGATGGCCGGGAACGTTCCCCAGCGGTTCGTCGGCCCGAACGTGGACGATCCGTCGCGCCGCATCGTCAGGCTCAGATAGTAGCGCTCACCGTAGTTGTAATCCGCCTTCCCGAAGAACGACAACAGGGCCCGTTTGCTGCCCGAGCTGCTGACGTTCTTGGAGTTCGGATCGCACAGGGCGTCGTCGATATATCGCGAGTTGACGTCGTTCTTGCGCAGGCTGGCGCAGTTGCCCGCCTCGAATCGAGAGTTGCTCTTGATGGCTTCTTGCCCCAGCAGCAGCGTCAGGTTGTGCTGGTTCATCGTCCGCGCATAGTTGAGCGTATTGGTGATCGTCAACTCCGAGAACCCGCTGTAGTTCTCGTTGATCCCGTCGATGTTCGTCGGCTCGTGGTCCTCCGGCGTCGCGGGCGAGTATCCGTGATAGGACCCCTGATTGAGGTTGAAGCCGAACTTGCTCTTGAGCGACAGCGCATGGCCCGCGTCGATCGATGCGAACACGTTTCCGAACATGCGGTCGTTCGTCGCGATGTTGTTCTGCGCAAAGTAGTTGACCTTAGCCGGGTTGGATTGATTGCCGAGGGTGTTCGCCTTCCCGGAGGCGTAGTTGCCGCCGACGTCGTAGACCGGGATCACAGGTTGCATGAAGATATTCTTGCCGACGATCCCGCCCTCGCCGACGTTGTCATCGATCAGCCCTTCGGCTCCATGGTGTTGCTCGCGGGAGAGCGAGATGTTCTCCCCGATGCTGGCGCGGCCCATGTTGAACGTCGTATTGATGCGCGCGCCGCCACGCTGGAACCGCGTGTACCGCGCCGTCCCGTCCTGGTCGAGATAACTCAGCGACACATGGTACGCGTTGTTATCGCCGCCGCCTGACACCGCCAGGTTCGCGTCGCGGTATTGCCCCGTCCCGAACACCGATTTCCACCAATTCGTCCCCGGACTGCCCGGCATGATGAGGTTGGTCGGGTACAAATAGGTCGAAGGATCGACACTCGTGCAGGGCACTGGGGTGGTGTTGGCGTTGACGCAGCCGTTCGGCCAGATATAGGCGGGAACGCTGGGGTTCGTGGAATCCCCGAAAATGTTGATCGGAATCTGCGTTCCAGAGTTCTCGTAGGACTTCTTGACGACCTGGAAGTACTGCAGCGAATTCTGCATCAGAATGTCGTCATATCCGTGCGTCGGCGTGGCCACACCGGTCCGGACGTCGAGCGTCACCTGCTGTTGCCCCGGCCGGCCCTTTTTCGTCTCGATGATGATGACGCCGTTGCTCGCCCGCGACCCGTAGATCGATGTCGCGGAGCCGTCCTTCAGGACCGCCATGGAGGCGATGTCGTTCGGGTTCAGGAAATTCATGTACGATTCCGACACGGGCGTCCCGTCGACGATGTACAGCGGGTCGTTGTTCTGGAAGCCCGTGACACCGCGGATACGCACCGTGCTTTTTGAACCGGGAGCACCGCCGCTCTCCACCGTCACGCCCGGTACCCGCCCATCAAGCCGTTGTAGCACGCTGGTCGAGGTCTGCTGCTGCGCAGACTCGACATTGACGCTGCTCACCGAGCCCGTGATATCGGCGCGACGCTGCGCCGTGTACCCGGTCACGATCACCGGCTCGAGCACGGCGACGGCCGACTCGAGGACGATGTCGATCTGGGAACGCCCGGCGATGGTGCGGGCGCCTCCCTTGTACCCGATCAGCGCGAACAACAGCACACCGTCGCTCGGCGCCGAGATCGTGTACTTCCCGTTCGCGTCGGTCGTTGTGGTGGTTGTGGTCCCACGGACCTGGACCGTGACGCCTGGCAGCCGCTCACCGGTTATCGCGGTGACGGTGCCGGAGACTTGCGTCTCCTGCGCCAGGGCCGCGCCGCTCACCGTCAGCGTGAACAGCAGGCCCATTCCGAGTGCACCAAGAGCACGAATGATTTTCTTTTCCATGAACTCCTCCGCCTCCCTCATTCGACTGGTCTCCGCATGGACTGCAGGCCTTCCTTGGCGATCACGTCTCGATACGTCACTAGCACCACGTTGCGCGCCTTGAGCGCCGCGCTGAACCGGGGCGACGTCAGGGCCGTCAACTCGCCCTGACGGTTCTTGCTCATGTCGGGCAGCGGCTCGTCGGTATTCATGTCGAGCAACGCGCCGAGCTCCGCGTCGTCGATTCCGACGTGCGTCACGACCGCGTTCAAACCCGGCTGCAACCGATTGATGAACGCGGCCAGACTGTCCCCCTTCCGATCCGGCGCCGCGGCATACTGCGGCGCGTCCATCGTCTCCCCGAAGTAGCCGGACATCCCCAGCCCGTACTCGCGCGCCAGCCGCTCGGTGACTTCGCGGAACTCCGGATAGCGCGTCGCCGTGCCCATGTGCTCATCGACGTAGTCGATCTTCACGCCGGAGCGCAGCGCGCGGTCGATCTGGGCGCGCAGCTCTTTCTCGACTTCGGCCACGCTGGGATTGTGCTGGTGCAACGCTTCGGAGGACGGAAAGAAAAAGCCGTTCTCATCGACCAACGATGAACGGCGGCACTGCCTGCGACGGGACCCCAGCGATAGTTCTTCCACTCCGAATTCAACGCCAGATGGATGCCGACGGAGACGTTCGGATGCTGCTTCAGAATCTCCACGGCTTCCTGGTACCACGGGCAGGGGAACAACACCGACACCGAGACCGGCATGCCGGTCGAGACGAGCTTCTGCATCGCCATATTCACGCTGTGGCTCATGCCGATGTCGTCGGTGCGGATGATCAGCGAAATGGGCGGGGGCGGGGAGGTGCGCGGGAGGGGCGTTGCGGTTTGCGCCGACACGAACGTCACCGCGCTGGCCGACAGCATCCAGCTGAAACAGGTGACGGCTCCAAATAGGCGCATGGGGGCGGCTCCCGTTAGCGAACGGTATCGAACGTGTTACGAGGGCGTAACATGCCCCTGCAAGTTGGAACGACAAGACCCCCAATCAGTGTCACCTGATCAGGCTACAACGGGCGGTGCCTGCTCTCGTGTTTTTTTCGTCCGGTGGTCGAGCGCTTCGGGAGAGAACGGAATTCGGCGAAGACGCGCACCAGCAGCTCCTCGCGGCTCTGCACCTGGAGCTTGCGATAGATGCGCCACAAATACGTGTGCACGGTGTGGGGCGACAGCCCCAGGCGAGCGGCGGTGTCTTTCTCGGAATTGCCGTCGAAGACGGCGCGCACGATGCCGCACTCGCGCGGCGAGAGGCCGAGACAGTTGGCGAGCGAACGCCACTCGCCGGGAACGAACACCGCCTGGCCGGTTCCAGTCGCAACAGTCTCTCTCATGGCGTTCCAATATGCTGTGCGCTTCGTTCCCACCGCCAGACCGGTCCGTCCTCGGGATCGACGACCGGACCGACGTGCACGAAGCCACACTTCGCCAGCACGCGCGTGGAGGCATTCGCCTCGGGCAGCGTATGCGCCCGGATGGTCTTCACATGCGGATCGTTGCCGGCGAAGTGAATCAGCGCGCGCGCGGCCTCGGTAGCGTATCCCCGGCCTTCGCGCGACGGCACGACACCGTAGGCGATCTCCACCATCCCTTCGCCATCGGGCACGCCCTTGAATCCCGCACCGCCCACGATCTCGCCGCTCGCCTTCTCGATGATGAAAAAACCGTGACGCCAGGGGTTCGGTCCCTGCCCCACCGCAGCGCGGAGCGCCTCGAGCCACTGCGGGGACACGTCGCCCGAAACGTAAAACCCCCGCAGTCCATCCGCGGGGGTGAGGGCGGCGATCTCCTCGAATCGCTCCGGCTCCTCGATCAGCGCGAGCAGCTGCTCGGGTGTGTACGCGAGCAGCGTCAGCCGCGGCGTGTCGAGCTCGGTTCGCTCACGTGGCATCGAAGCCGGCGTATTCTCCCGGTTGGATGACGTTGCCCTTGTACTGCTGATCGTCGTGAATGCCGATCTTCGACGTATAATACGCGCGAATCGTGCCGCTCTTGATCTCCTTGAAGAACTTGTCGGCGTCGCTCTTCGGATCGGACTCGGCGGCGGCAATACGCGTCAGGAGCACGAGCCGCTGCTCGGGCGTCGATGCCATGAAGGTCTTGCCGTGCATCTCGCGCGACAGCGCCTCGACCGCCTTGATCCCCGCGCGCCACCGCTCCGGCTGGTCCTTCTCGAACGATTCGGCGAGCCGCGCGTCGATGAAGGTGGCCACGCCGGCCGCGCGCGCGCCCGCCGATTGCTGGTCGGTCGGGATGATCATGTCGCTCATCTCGTCGACCAATGCGAACTCGGCGGGAGTGAAAAACTTGGGCTTGGGGACTGGGGATTGGGGATTGGGAACGGCGTTGAGCGGCAGCGCCGCAGCCGCGGCGGCTGCGGCCGTCGCCTGGATCATGTCGCGACGCGAGATCTTCATAGGTTCCCCCGCTTGAATTCGTCGGCGAGATGCTCGCAGGAGCGCCACGCCAGCGCCATGATCGTCCACGTGGGGTTCTGGCACGACGCGCTCACGTGACTCGAGCCGTCCACCACGAAGAGATTCTTCACGTCGTGGGACTGCTGGAACTGATTCAGCACCGACGTCTTGGGATCGTTGCCCATACGGGCGGTGCCGAGCTCGTGAATCGACCAGCCTTCGGTGAGGATGTTCTTGTCGACGCCGACGACTTCGATGCCCGCCGCTTCCAACATCTCCTTGCCGGCGTTCGCCATGTCCTCGCACATCTTTTTCTCGTTGTCGCTGAACTCATAATGGAAGCGCAGCACCGGGATCCCCCACGAGTCCTTCACCTCGGGGTCCAGGTCCATGTAGTTCTCGTAGCGGGCGAGCACTTCGCCGAAGGCGCCCATACTGATGAAGGCGCCCGCGTGCTCGCGCACCGACTTCTTGAACTGTCCCCCGAATCCCGGTGTGCCCCACGCGCTGTCGGGGAAAAGCCCGAAGCCGGAGCCCCCCTCGAAGCCGTAACCGCGGATGAACCCGGGCTGCTTGTCCTGCAGGTTCCGGAAGCGCGGGACGTAGAACCCGCCCGGCTTGCCGTCGTCAAGCGTGGGCGGCGCGCCCACCATCTCCTTGACGAGTCCCGTGACGCCCGGCCCCATCACGTGCTCGCAGAAATTGTGGCCGACGTGCCCGCTCGAATTGCCGATCCCGTTGGGATGCTGCCGTGACCGGGAGAGGAGGAGGAGACGCGCTGATTCGAGTGTGGATGCGGCCACGATGACAACCTTGGCTTTTGCTTCATACGTGCGGTGGTTCTGGGAATCGACGAACGAGACCCCGCGCGCCTTGCCCGTGTTCGGGTCGACGAGCACTTCATGCGCAATCGAATTCGTCCGCAGCGTGAGGTTCCCGGTGTCCATCGCGGGATAGATCAGCCCCGTTGGCGAGTCGAAGGCGGCGTGGATATCGCAGCCGCCGGGCCGCCGGCCGCATGCCCCGCGCCCGAAACATTTGCTGCGATACTTGTTCTTCACGCCGTCGGTCGTCACGCCGGCGCGATACGGCGTCAGCGTGCGTCCCATCGTGGCGAGACTCTTCCGCAGCTTCACTTCCGGGGCGGTCAGTTTGTTCGGGCGCTGGAAAAGGCTGTCCGGCAGGTGCGGCAGATTCTCCTTGTGCCCGCTGATGCCGAGGTAGAGATCGACTTTGTCGTAGTAGGGCTCGAGATCGGCGTAGGAGATCGGCCAGTCCTCACCGTAGCCGTCGTGCGTTTTCCCTTTGAAGTCGTAATCGGAGAGTCGCAGCGCCAGGCGGCCCCAGATGTTCGTCTTGCCGCCGAGGAGTCGCGCGCGCACCCAGGCGTACTTGGTCCCGGTGTAGGGATGGTCCTTCTCGTCGACCAGGATGTCCTTGACGTAATCCGATCCACCCCAGCCGCCGACGTAAGAGAACACGTGCTTGAAGGCGGAGCCCTTGGCGTAGGGCGGTTTCCGGATGTTGTACTCGTTGAAGCGAATCGCATGGTCTCCCGGCGGCGCGTCACCGCGGCGCGGATGATCGTACGGCCACTGCATCGACCGCAGCTCCTGTTCGATCGGGATTTTCTTGCCGGCCTCGAGCATCAGCACCTTCATCCCTTGAGACGTGAGGACGTGCGCAGCCATCCCGCCCGCCGCACCCGAGCCGACCACCACGGCGTCGTAGGTGCGCGACAAGTCGACGTCCTGCTCCGGCGAGGCTCTGAATCGAATGAGGGTCATCTTCTCTTCCTTAAGTGTTGCGGACCGCCGTTAACATGCACCGCGAACACGGTGCTGTCTGCTTGCCAAGTTGGAACGTTCACGGGATACGCTCCAGCAGCGCGACGAGCTCGGCGCGGTGGTTGCGCTCCGGCAGGTGATCGGAAACCATCTTGTAAACAGGCCAGCCACGCGCCGCGGCGCGATCGGCGAACGGTTGGAACGGGTCGGGCGTGATCTGCGGCTCGTATGTCAAGATATAGGAGCTGGGAACTTGGAGTCGGCGGGGATTTACCAGCCGCAGCGTGTCGGTGAAGGTGCGCAACGACATCGGCACATCACGCGGAATCACCGTCGTATCCTGCACCCACACCGGCACCGTGTAGGCACCGCGCGTGATGCTCTTGACGAAGTTTGCTCGCGTCGTGTCCGGGATCGACAACACCGATTCGCCGGAGTCGGGCAGCAGTGCGTCTAGATAAACCAGGCGTTTGATCCGGTCGGGCACGCGATCGGCGACGCCCGTGATCACCATGCCGCCATAACTGTGACCGACCAGTACGACGTCGTGCAGATCATCCCACAGGATCTTGTTGACCACGTCTTCGATGTGGGTGTAGAGCCCGACGTCCGGCGACGCGAGATGGTGGCGCTCGCCCAACCCCGTCAACGTGACCCGCACGACGCGATGGCCGTGGCGCGTCAACATCGAATCGATCGCGAGCCAATCCCATCCCCCGCCCCACGCACCGTGTACGATGACATAGGTGTAGTGCCTCGCCGGAACGCGCGGCGTTGCCTGCTGTGCAGAGACGGTGGCGCCGGTAATTGCCGCGGCAACGACCAGCGCCGTGAGCCGCATCAGAACTCGAGGCCGTGCAGATACTCGAAGTTCGCGCGCGCGTCCGCGAGGTCGCCGGCCGCGTCGCTGGCGGTTTCCTGCTCGACGTGGGCAGGCTTCTGGTCCAGCGCAGGCACGGCGGCCAGGAACTTCTTGAAATCGAAGATCCCCTTCCCGAGCCCCGTGTCGTGAGAACGGTCGGCCACCGCGTCCTTGAGGTGGAAGCTCCAGAAGCGGTCGGGATACTTGTGCAGATACTGCATCGGGTCGCCGCCGCCGATCAGCATGTTCCCGACGTCGAGCTGCAGCCGAGTGACGGAGGGATCGAGGCGATTGATGAAGACGTCGAAGGGGATCTGGCCGTCGATCGGCTTCTGGTGATACGCCTCGTTGTGGAACCCGAGCCAGATGCCCGCCTTGCGGGCGACCGCGCCCGCGGCATTGAAGCGATCCGCCCATTCCCGCCAGTCGTCGAGCGTCTGCTTGGTCCAGTCCTCAAAATCGGGCACGAAGAGGTACTGATGGCCGAGGATCTTGGCCTTCTCGAGGCTGCGCTCCCAGCCGACGAAGATCGTATCGGCGGACATGTGGCACGACGGCGCGCGCAGCCCCTCGTTCTTGAGCGTTGCCGCGACCTGCTGCGGCGTGCGCCCGAAGAGATTGAACGACCAGAGCAGCTCGACGTCGGTGTAGCCGATGGCGCGCACCGCCGCGAGCGTGCGCTCGGGATCCTGCGCCATCGCGTGACGGACCGCGTAGGTCTCGAGCCCGATGCGGTCGAGTTTTTTCGCGGGTCCAACGGGAATGCGCGCGAGCATGCCACCCGCGGCCGCCGCGCTCATCGTCTGAAGAAAGTGGCGTCGTTTCATGCCTCCAAAATACTCGTCGCCGAACAACTCGGCGAGCGATATCATTCGCGCATGAACACACTCATTGCGCTCGTCGCGCTCGCCGTTGCACACCCCCTTCAGGACACGACACTCTCGGTCATTCCGCGGCCGGCGCACATGATCCGCGGGACCGGGGAGTTCGCGCTCACGTCCGGAACCGTCATCGTGACCGATCGCGCCACGCGACAGATCGGGTATCAGCTCGCCGACTGGCTACAACCGGCGACCGGCTATCGGCTATCGGTCGCCGGCGTCGCGGGCAGCGCAACGCGCGTCATCTCACTCCGGCTGGATTCGAGGCTCTCACGCCTCGGCGACGAAGGTTACCGGCTGTCCGTGACTCCCAGCCGCATCACGATTCGGGCCTTTCGTCCCGCCGGCGCGTTCTACGCCGTCGAGACGCTGCGGCAGCTGTTGCCACCCGACGTCTTCCGCGCAGCGCCCGCGTCCGGCGCGTCGTGGACGGTGCCCGCGGTCGACATCGAAGACATGCCGCGCTTCAAATGGCGCGGCGCGCATCTCGACGTGTCGCGCTCGTTCATGCCGAAGGAATTCGTCAAGAAGTACATCGATCTCCTGGCGCTCCATAAGCTGAATCGGTTCCACTGGCACCTCACCGACGATCAGGGTTGGCGCATCGAGATCAAGAAGTATCCGCTGCTCACGGCGATCGGTGGCTGGCGCCGCCAGTCGCTCGTCGGCGTGCAGCGCAGCTATGCCGATACGACCCAGTGGGTCTACGACAAGATTCCGCACGGCGGGTTCTACACGCAGGACGACGTCCGTGAAGTCGTCGCGTATGCGCAAGCGCGCTTCATTACCGTCGTCCCTGAAATCGAGATGCCCGGCCACGCGCAGGCCGCAATCGCCGCCTATCCCTGGCTCGGCAACACCGGGCAGCAGCTGGAGGTCCTCGCGCACTGGGGCGTGGATCAGAACATTCTCAACCCGTCCGACTCGGCGATTCATTTCATGCAGGATGTGTTGACCGAGGTGCTGGCGCTGTTCCCGAGTCACTGGATCCACACCGGCGGCGACGAAGCGCCGAAGCAGCAGTGGCAGGCGAGTCCGGTCGCGCAGGAGCGCATCAGGCAGCTGGGGCTGCATAGCGAGAACGAGCTGCAGAGTTGGCTCACCGCGCAGATGAGCCAATGGCTCGCCGCGCGCGGGCGGGCGTTGATCGGCTGGGACGAGATCCTCGAAGGCGGGATGGAAGGACTCGCGCCGAACGCGGTCGTCATGTCGTGGCGCGGCATCGACGGCGGCATCGCGGCCGCGCAAGCCGGCCACGACGTCGTCATGACGCCGACGTCGAACACGTACTTCGACTACTACCAGTCGCAGAACGTGGCCGCCGAGCCGATGGCGATCGGTGGATTGCTGCCGCTGGACACGGTGTACGCCTACGAGCCCGTTCCCGCTGCGCTCACGCCCGAGCAGGGCGCGCACGTCCTCGGCACCCAAGGGCAGATCTGGACCGAGTACCAGCGCACACCCAAAAACGTCGAGTACATGGTGTTTCCGCGGCTGGTCGCGCTCGCGGAGGTGGCCTGGACGCCGGCGGAGCTGAAGAACTACGGTGATTTCACGGCGCGACTGACGAAGCATTTCGCGCGGCTCGCCGTACTCGACGTCAATTACCGGCCGCTGCGGTAACTGTTACTGCGCGGTGTAGACTCGCACGTAGTCGACGAGCATCGTGGCAGGAAAAATCGCGTCGGACTGCGGATCGCCATCGAAGTGGCCTCCGACGGCAAGATTGAGGATCGCATAGAAAGGCTGGTCGAACACCCAATCTCCGTATCGGCCCACGCTGCTGCGCGCCACGCTGTAGTGCTGATTGCTATCCACAAAGAAGCGGATCGATTGGGCATCCCATTCGACCGCGTACACATGAAAATCCGTCGTGGTCGTGGGCCCGTAGACGTTAACGAAAGGCGTGTTACCGGAGTAGTTGGGGCCATGGACCGCTGAGCTGGTCAACGTGATCTGACTGCCCTTGTTCTCCATGATGTCCATCTCACCACACCTTGGCCAACCGACGGTGTCGATGTTGGTGCCGAGGAGCCAGAACGCGGGCCAGAGTCCCTGCCCCGGAGCGAGCTTGATCCGCGCTTCGACCCGACCGTGGCTCACCGAAACTTTGCCGCGCGTCGTGATCTTTGCGGAGGTGTAGCGGCAGGGGCCGTAGTAGCAGCTCAGTCCCGCCGGAGCGACACGGGCAACGATCTGCAGCTGTCCTTGCCCGTTCTGCTGGATGTTCGCCGGATCCGACGTGTAATACTCCTTTTCGTTGTTGCCCCACCCGCAGACGCCCGGACAGCCGTCGCCGATATCGTCGTTCCACCTCGTCGTATCGACGCGGCTGCCCGCGGCGCCGTCGAATTCGTCGCTCCACACCTGCACCCACACCGGCGGAGGCGGTGGCGGTCCCGGCGGCGGAAGCGGTGGAGGCGGCGCAACAGCGCCGGACGCGCACGCGATCACCGCGCAGAGCACGATCGCGGTTACGGGAGGCGGTCGATGTCTAACGGCTTGCATGCTCGATTCTAGCGTTTGCCGACCGGCAGCGCCTTGGGCGTCATGCGCGGTGGACCGAGATCTTGCGGCGTGAAGCGAAACGGGACGCGCGTGTTGGTAATATGGAATGCCCCCGTCCCGCGCACGCTGGAGAACCCGACGGCGATGGTCTGCAGCTCGTCGTATTTCGGATAATGGTCGCGGACGAACTCACCCACCCGGCGCGCGAACACGGACTGTTCGCTGTCCGACGACTGCGCGACTGGGGAATTCGAAAACAGAATCGTCATATTCACGGAGTTGTTGATGTTGATGCTGATCGCCTGCGTCTGGAACTCCTGCGCGAGACCGCGCTGCAGCGAGAGCATGTCCTTGAGATCGGCACACGCCACCAGCGCCCCCAGCAGGGCGATCGAGCCGAAAAGCCGAGGCCTACAGACGCGCCGCACGACGCCAGTGCTCCGCGATGACCGCATGTCCCGCGGGTGTGGGATGAACGCCATCGGCGGCCCAGTACTCAGGGGGCGCCGTGCGGGCCCGTTGATTGAAGATCGATTGCAGCGGCACGAACGTCGCGCGAGCCTGCGTCGCGACGCGGGCCGCGGCGGCGCGACGCTGGTCGAATTCGGGGAACCAGCGCGCGTCCACCGCCCCCGTCCGCTGCACGAAGGGCTCGAGCACGATCAGATGCACGCGCGGCAGAGCGCTCCGCGTCTCGGCCAGCAAGGCCGTGTACTGCTGCTCGTAGTCCTGCACGGTGCCGTTGTAACCGTGGTCCAGCTTGTGCCAAAAGTCGTTCACACCGATCAGGATGCTGAGCACGTCCGGGTGCAGATTGACGGTGTCGGCGGTCCACCGTTGCTGCAGGTCGGGCACTTTATTGCCGCTGATGCCGCGATTATAGAAGCGCAGCCCGCTCGCCGGCCGCGCCGCAAGGACCGCGGACGCAACGAGCAGCGGGTAACCGTTCCCGAGTGCACCCGCCGCGTTCGGCTCCGCGGAATCGCGATTGCGGCCGGTGTCGGTGATCGAGTCTCCCTGAAACACGATCACCGAGGCCTGGGTGGCTTGCGGGTGCGTCGTCGTCGCACCTACGGGGAGCTGCGCGGCGGCCGCCATCGTCGCCGTCGCCGCGAGAAAATCGCGGCGGCTGATAACGTTCGTCATGACACCTCCGCGAACGGCCACGTCCGAGACTTCCACGACCACACCCCAAAGCACAGCACACCCAATAGCAACGCGCCGATTCCGAACGCAATCACGAGCTTCGGCGTCGTCGCAAAAATGAAGATCCAGCCGAGGAGCGCAACCAGGCTGGGAAGCGGATAGAGCCACATCCTGTAGGGCCGGGGCATGTCGGGCGCGCGCCGCCTGAGCAACGTCACCGCTCCGATCTGCCCGATGAACTGGACGAGAATCCGCGTCGTGAGCAGCGCGTCGATCACCATGCCGAGCGATACGAACCCCGCGACGATCGACAGCACACCCAGCACCACCAGCGACACGTACGGGAAGCCCTGGGACGGATGCAGCCGCGCAAACACCTTGAAGAAATAGCCGTCGCGCGCCGCCGCGTAGGGCACGCGTGAGTATCCCAGCAGCAGCGCGAAGACCGATCCGAACGCCGTCCACAGGATCATCGCCGTGAGGATCGTGGCGACGCCGGAACCGTAAATCCGCTCCATGAAGATCGAGACCACGAAGTCCGACTCCGGGTGCGACTTGACGGGGACGAACTCCCGCCACGGCACGACACCGATGATCGAGAAGTTGATCGCGACGTAGATCAGCGCCACCGCGATCGTGCTGATCAGAATCGACCGCGGGATGACTCTCCCCGGATTCTCCACTTCGTCGCCGATGTAGCAGACGTCGTAGTAGCCGAGGTAGTCGTACGCGCCCACGCGGGACGCAGTGCCGAGGCCGAGCAGGAAGCCGAGTGAGAAGTTGAAGGCGCCGGGCGGGAAGTCGAAGGCAATCTTGGCGTCGAAGTGCATCGCCCCGGTCGCGATCACGGCGACGACCGTCACGATCGTGCCGATCCAGAGCGCGACCGTGATCGCCGCGATCGATTTGATCCGGCGGTAGAGCAGCGCGAGGTTGACGAGGCCGACGATCGTGATCACGAGCATCGTCTGGCCCGGCGTGATCCCCTTCCAGATGTAGCCCAGGTAGTGCGAGAACCCGATGTACCCGGACGCGATCTCGAGGGGCCCGCTGAGCACGAACTGCCACACAAAGAGAAACCCCATCAGGCGGCCGAGTTTCTGCGCCCCGTACCCCTGACGCAGGTAGCCGAACGAGCCGCCCGAGCCCGGCATCGCGGCGCCGAGCTCGCTCCAGACCGTGCTGTCGCATAAGACGGTGATCAACGCGACGACCCAGCCGAGCATCGCCTGGGGACCGCCCATCGCCGACATGAGCAGCGGGATCGTGATGAACGGACCGATCCCGATCATGTTCGTCATGTTGAGCGCCGTGGCGTGCAGCAGGCCAAAGCGGCGCACCATGGACGGTGCGTTTGTCGAGGATTGTGTCACTTGTTCCGATTGAGCCGCAGCTCGAGATGCCGCCGCACGTCCGGCCACTCAGTAGCGAGGATGCTGTACATCACGACGTCGCGCGCGCTGCCGTCGCGCCGGATGCCGAAATGGCGAACCACGCCGTCCTTCTTGGCGCCGAGCGCCTCGATGGCGCGCTGCGATCGAAAATTGAAGATGTCCGTGCGGAGGCCGACGACTTTGCAGCCCAGCGTCTCGAAGGCGTGGCCCAACAACAGGAGCTTGCAGGTCGTGTTCACGTGCGTGCGCTGGCGGCTCGTCCCGTACCACGTGTGCCCGATTTCCACGCGATCGATCGCCGGGGCGATGTCATGATAGCGCGTCGACCCGATGATCGCCCCGCTCGGCACGTCACGCACGACCCAGGGCAGCATGTGCCCCTCGCGCTGGCCCTTCAGCGCGTCGGCGACATACGCCTTCATCCCCTCGGGTGGCGGGACCGCGATATACCAGAACTCCCACAGTCGGCCGTCGCCTGCCGCCGCGGCCAGCGCGTCACTGTGCTCCTCGGTCAGCGGCTCGAGCCGAATGCCGTGACCATCGAGCACCAGCGGTTTGGGCGTGATCACGCCGGGGGAAGGTACTATGGAGTCGCGCTCTCGACGAGCTTCAGGGCGCGACGTAGTCCTGCGCGGCGACGATCTGCCATCTCCCCCCGCGCTTGACCCACGTATCGGTGAACCGATACCGACGATTGAATTCACCGTTAGCGCCACGACCTCCCACGACGAGCCACCCCGTTACAACGGCCGTCACGGCACCATAGCGATGTACGGTCATCGACTCGTTGCGCGCCGCCACGACGGTGTCCGATCCCGCGACCACCGAGTTCAACACCGTAGCCCGATCCATCATCTGGTCGTTTTCTGTATAGACAAACCCATCGGCCAAGAGACGATCAAAGACGACTCGGTCGCGCTTCACCAACGCGCTCGCCCAGGCGTCCTCTGATTGCAGCAAGGCGCGCGTATCGGCATCCTGCACGTTGACGGCGAGGAATGCGGCAAGCAGCAGTCCGATCATAGTGCGCTCACTCTCCCAGAACCTTGATGATGACCCGTTTCTTTCTCTGGCCGTCCCACTCCCCATAAAACACCCGCTGCCACGGTCCAAAGTCCAGCTTCCCGTTCGTAATCGGCACGATCACCTCATGGCCGATGGTCAGGCTGCGAAGGTGCGCGGCCGCGTTGTCCTCACCCGTCTCGTTGTGGCGATAGCGGGGGGGATCCCACGGCGCAATCGTGCCCTCCAACCACTTCAGGATGTCTTCCCACAATCCGGACTCGTGGTCGTTCACGAACACCGAGGCCGAGATGTGCATCGCGCTGACGAGCACCAGTCCTTCACGCACCTTGCTCGTTTCGACTTGCGTCGCAACCTCGTCGGTGATGTCGATGATCTCCTGACGCCGCTTCGTGTTGAACCAGAGGTAGTGCGTGTGAGATTTCATGGAGCTCCTGACGATCAGTTGGCCGTGTCGATTTGTCACATCCGGGACCGTTCCCTAAATTGGCGCCACATATGGGTCTGCCTTTCAGACGGCGAATCTTCGTCATCCTCGTCGTCATGACCGTAGTGCCGACGGTGTTGGCGGTCGCCGGCTGGGTGTTGTCGATCCGCCGCCTGCTGCCCGCCGCGGGCGCCCGAGCCTCCACCGAGCGCGTGGCCGCGACCGCCCGTTCGTTGCTCGAGGGCGTGGATACCCTGCACCTCACCGTGCGCGAGCGCGCGCTGCTGCGCCACCATCTCGACGAGGTCTCGGCCTCCGTCAGTCTCGCGCGCCGCGCCGAGACCTTCCTGCGCTATTACACGGCGGGCTTCGCCGTGGTCATCCTGCTCCTCGGTGCCGCCGTTCTCTACGCCGCCGTCAATCTCGCGGGTCACCTGTCACGCCAGCTCTCACGTCCGATCGACGAGCTCGTCGGCTGGACGCAGCTGATCCGCCAGCACGAGCCGCTGCCGATCGGCGCGCCGACACGCGGTGCTCCCGAGTTCGAAGCGCTGCGGCAGGCGCTGCGCGAGCTGGCCGCCGCCCTCGCCGCGGCCCGCGACCGTGAGCTCGAAGCCGAGCGGCTGCGCGCGTTCCGCGAAGTCGCGCGTCGCGTCGCGCACGAGATCAAGAATCCGCTGACCTCGATGCGGATCGCTGTCGACCAAATGCGTCGGTCGGTCGGACCGTTGGACAGTCGGACGGAGACGGCCGTCCAGGTTCTGGAGGCCGAGACCGACCGACTCGAGCGGCTCGCCAAAGAATTCTCCGAGTTCGGCCGGCTTCCGGAAGGGCCGCAGAGTGAGGTCGATCTCGTCGAGCTGCTCGAAGAGCTGGGGCGCACCGGCGTCCCCGAGGGCGTCCGTGTGAGCGTGCACGCGAACGGCGGACCGCGCACGCTCTTGGGCCATTACGAGCCGCTACGGCGCGCCTTCGCCAACCTCTATCGCAATGCCGCCGACGCGATGAAGGGGCGCGGCGCGATCGATGTGACCGTGACGGGCGACGGCTCCGGTCTCGCGGTCACGGTCGCCGACCACGGTCCCGGCATCCCCGCCGACCTGCGCCAGCGCGTGTTCGAGCCGTACTTCACGACGAAGGACGACGGCACCGGCCTCGGCCTCGCGCTCGTGCGTGTCACGCTCGAGGCGCACCGCGGAACGATCTCCGTCGACGAAACTCCGGGCGGTGGAGCGACCTTTGCGATTGTCTTTCCGCCCGCCAGATCATGAGCCCGCGAGTCCTGCTCGTCGACGATGAGGCCAACATCCGGCGCATGGTCGGTGCGCTGCTGCAATCGGACGGTTTCGACACGGTCGAAGCGCCCGACGGCAACGCGGCCATGGTGCGCCTCGTGGAGGACGCGCCCGATGTCGTGCTGCTCGATCTGATGATGCCACCCGGGCCGGACGGTCTGGCGACGCTCGAACAAATCCGCAGGCGCGCGCCACACATTCCGGTCGTCATGATGAGCGGCAAGGCCAATCTCGCCGATGCGGTCCGCGCGACAAAACTCGGCGCGTTCCAATTCCTCGAGAAGCCGCTGACGCCTGAAGGCGTGCTCGTGGCGCTGCGCAGCGCGCTGGAGCTTGGGCGGACCCTCGCCGAGAACAAGCGGCTGCACGCAGAGCTTGGCCACGCCGATCCGCTGGTCGGGACCAGCGCCGCCATGGAAGAGCTGCGCGCGATGATCGCGCGCGTCGCGCCGACGGAGTCGCGCGTCCTGATCACCGGCGAGTCGGGCACGGGCAAGGAGCTCGTCGCGTCGGCGATCCACCGTCAGAGCGCGCGCGGCAGCAAACCGTTCGTCACGGTCAACAGCGCAGCGCTGCCGCGCGACCTCGTCGAATCGGAGATGTTCGGGCACGAGCGCGGCGCGTTCACGGGAGCGACGGAGCGCCGGCAGGGCCGATTCGAGCTGGCCGACGGCGGGACCCTGTTCCTCGACGAGGTCGGCGATCTGGGGCCGGAGGCGCAGGCCAAGTTGCTGCGCGTCCTGGAAGGCGGAGTCGTCGAGCGGGTGGGCGGTGAGCGGCCGTTCGCGGTGAACGTCCGCGTCATTGCCGCCACCAACAAGGATCTGCAGCACGCGGTGCGGCAGGGACAATTCCGCGAGGACCTCTGGTTCCGACTCAACGTACTGCCGATTCACATTCCGCCGCTGCGCGAGCGCCCGGAAGACATCGCCCCGCTGGTACGTCACTTCGCTGAGCGCTGCGCCGCCCGCCTCGGCCGCGCGGTCAAATTCGACGCGGGTGCTTTGCCGCTGCTGGCTGCCTATGGATGGCCGGGGAACGTCCGTGAGCTCGCCAACATCGTTGAGCGGATGGCGATCCTGGCAACCACCGAACTCATCAGCGCGGCGGATATCGCACGCGTGCTGCCGTCCGACGGGGCGGCGCCCCGTCCTACCACGGACAACGGCGCGGACAGCGTGTGGCGCGACATCGCGCTCACCGAAACGCTCGACCAATACGAGCGCGAGCTGATTGCGAAAGCGCTGTCCGCCTCGCGCGGCAACGTCGCCGAAGCCGCCCGGAGACTGCAGACGGACCGGGCGAATCTGTACCGCCGCATGCGCCGCCTCGGGATTGAGCCTCCACTGAAAGCCGACCTATGATCTCTCTTCTGTTCGCCTTGGTGACCCTTCAGGACACGACGATCGTCATCCACGCCGACAGCTCGAGCGCAACGCTCGAAGCACGCGCGCTGCCGAAGGTCGTGTCCGAGGAAGTCATCCGTTTCTACAACGCGCCGGGAACCACGCGACTCGTCGGCCGCACGCGGCTGCCGCGCGGCAACGAATGGCGCGGCGATGTGGCCGTCCGCAGCGGCCCGGTGCTCGTCGCGGGCCGCGTGCAGGGCTCGCTCGTCGTGATCAACGGCGATCTGCTCTTCGACTCGGGCGCCGAGGTGACGGGCGACGTCATCGTCGTCGGCGGGACGGTGAATGACACCACCAAGGCGCGCATCGGCGGCGAGGTTCGGCAGTACCGCGAGCCCCTGCTCTATCGCCTGCGCCATGAAGGCGACGAGCTCGTGTACGCGCCGAACCTGCGGCGCCGGCTCTTCAATCCCGGCGCGCACGTGTCGTGGGGCGATGCGGACTCGCGCTCCTCACTCACGATCGCCACGGGCGGCACGTTCAACCGCATCGAGGGGCTGCCCATCGTGTTCGGCCCGCTGTTCGACTGGAAGCTGCAGCAGAACTTCCGGATGCGGGTCGACGCGCTGGGCGTCTTCCGGTCGGCCGGCGATCTCTCGGACAAGCGCAGCGATCTCGGCTACATGTTCCGCGGCGAGCTGCGGTCCGGCGACGTCCGTCCTGTGGGTTTCGGTTTGCGCGCGTTCGACGTGGTATCGCCCGTCGAGGACTGGGGACTGCACAACGCCGAGATCGGTTGGAGCGCGTTTGTCTTCGGGCGCGATTATCGCGACTACTTCCTGAACAAGGGATGGGCCGCCCGGGCCTTCGCGCAGCCAGAACGCCAAATCGCGCTCTCACTCGAGCTGCGCCGCGAGTGGCAGACGAGCGTCGCCAACCAGGATCCGTGGACCGTATTTCGCAACTCCGAGATCTGGCGTCCCAATCCGCCGATCGATGAAGGCCACTTCACGACGATCGCCGCCGGCGCCGTGCTGGACACCCGCAACGATCCGGAGGAACCCACGTCGGGGTGGCTGGTGCGGACGACGCTCGAGGATTCGCGCAGCACCGACGTGGTGCCCCACACCGGCGTGCCGGCATCGGTGCGGGACTCGATCCCGGCCGGGGCCTACCGGTACGACCGCATGTTTTTCGATATCCGGCACTATGCGCGGATCAGTCCGTCGGGTCGCGTGAACGTCCGGCTGGTCGGCGGCGGGTGGGTCGGTGGCGACCCGCTGCCGCTGCAGCGCCGGCTCTCCCTTGGTGGCCCGGACCCGATGCCAGGCGTTCCGTTCCGCTCGAACTCCTGCAACACCGCGTTCACCGATCCGGCGTTCACGGAGGCGCGCGTGGCGGCGTGCGATCGCGTGATCGCATTCCAGACCGAGTACCGCGGGCACGTGAAGTTGAATTGGAGCTACAACCCGTCCAAAGACGACAAGACCCATCGCGACGAAGGGAATGTGCCGCGGTTCTTCTGGCTCGAAGGACTCGACGTCGTCGTCTTCGCGGACGCGGGCCAGGCGTGGCTCGTGGGCAACGGTCCCAACCGACTGCCGGCCGGACGGATCCCACGCTTCGACAGCTGGCTCGTGGATGTCGGACTGGGTGTCGATTGGGGTGGATTCGGTGTGTACATAGCCAAGGCGCTTACTACCGGCGAACGACTGCGCTTCACGGCCCGGCTCGATCACCGGTTCTAGCATGCGCCTGCTTTGGTGGGCGGCCCTTGGTCTGGCCACCCTCACGCCGCAGGTGGGGATGGCGCAGTCGCCCCCCCCGCCCCCCCCCCCCCCCCCCCCCCCGTCCCCCACCCTCACCGTCACGGTGCAGAACAGCACCCCGCGCGTGCGCAGCACGGGCCTTTTGACCGACGGCAAGTTCGTCGGATTGATGCGCTCCGGGTTCCCGCTGCGGCTGCACTATCGGCTCGAGCTGTGGCGAGTTCGCTCCAGCTGGTTCGATCAGTTCGTGCGCGAAGTCAGCTGGGATGCGGTGGCGCGCAACGATCCTCTTGCCGACGACTTCGTGCTGATCCGCCAGGGTGGCGCGGTGAGTCGGTATGCGACGCCGGACGAGCTGTCCGCCGCGCTCGACATCCCGTACACCGTGACACTTCACCCGACCAGCCCATCAGGCGGACGCTACTACTTCGTCGCGCGGCTCGAAGTCACGACGCTCAATGACACCGATCTACAAGAACTGTCGCGGTGGCTGTCGGGGGACGTGGGTCCTGTCGTATCCGGTGAAGGAAACTTCGGCGAGGCGTTGGCGCGTGGAGCGCAGCGGGTGTTGGTGCGCCTGGCGGGGTTGCCGCGTCAGCGGCTGGAAGCGCGAAGCCCTACGATCCGAATTGGCGGTCAATAGCCGCGCGGATATCCATCAGCGACTGACTGCGCGCCGCCATCCCGCTCGCGAGCATCGCTTCGCCCATGCAGATGTCGCAGTAGGCGCCGTGATTGGACTCGAAGCAGGTGAGCAACGAGCGGTGCCCCGCGTGCTTCGAGCAGTCGCAGTGGCAATACACGCCATCGAGGGTCGGGGCGGCGCGCCGCGCCGCCGCGTACGCCTCCAGCGCGCCGGGGTTTTTCGGAATCGCGAAGTCGGGGAGGACTTTCTCGGCGGTGACGCCGGGCCGCGGCGTCGGATGAATCGATCCACCCGCAGGACGGGTGAGGAAGACCACTCCGGCGAGCGCGACAGCCGCGGCGCCCGCCACCATCCACGGCGCCGTCGACATTACAACGCCTCGAGAGTCGCCAGCACATCGGCCCCGTAGAAGAGCCGGATGTACTTCGCCTGCGTCCGCGTCAGGCGGCGCACGGCCCACGAGAGGTGCACGAAGTGCGGCTCGTGCGGCGCGCGCAGGGGATGCATGCCCACTTCTTCGGGCAGCAGGTTGCCCTTGCGGGTGTTGCAGCTCGAGCAGGCGGTCAGGACGTTCGTCCAGGCATTCGTGCCGCCCCGCGAGAGGGGCACGAGATGGTCGCGCGTCAGGCACTCCCGCTGGCGCAGCTCCTGTTGCGAGCGACCGCAGAACTGGCAGCGATAGTTGTCGCGGGCAAACAGGAACGTGTTGGTGACTTGGCGACGGAAGCGGCGAGGGACGTGGACGAAGCGGACCAGCCGGATGACAGCCGGGCGTGGCACCGCCAGTCGCTCGCTGTGGACCGGCGTGCCCTCGGCCTCGACGACCTCGGCCTTGCCATCAATGACCAGCCGCAGCGCCCGGCGTACGGGCACCATGGTCAGAGGCTCGAACGATGCATTGAGGGCTAGGCAGCGCATGCGATATGCTAATACCGACCGGCAAGTTGCAGCAAGTGACGCGTTTAGAGGCTCGTAACAGGCTGCAATAAGCGGCGTAACTCCTCGATTTGGGACTCGACGGAGGCGCGTGAGGCACCTCCAGGCGTGGCACGGCTTTCCACGCTTTGCTCCCAGGTACCGAGCTGGGCGAGCGCCGGACCCAACGCCGGATGGATTTCCGTCGCCACCTTGGCGGACACTTTGTCGAGCGACACGCCCGCCTGCTCCGCGGCACGGACCAATTTGCCGATCAAGCCGTGACTTTCGCGGAACGGCACACCTGCATCGACGAGGCGATCGGCGAGATCTGTGGCTCGCATCGCGGGATCGAGGGCCGCGGCCATCCGTTCCGCGTTCACGGCGAGGGTGTCGATCGCTCCCGTCACGGCCGGCAACACGGTCGCCAGCGTATCGCACGCGTCGAACAGCAACGCCTTGTCTTCCTGCAGATCCTTCTGATAGCCGGCGGGGATGCCCTTGAGCGTCGTGAGCAGCGCGACGAAGTCACCCAGCAGCCGTCCTGCCTTACCGCGCGCCAGCTCGAACACGTCCGGGTTGCGCTTCTGAGGCATGAGACTCGAACCGGTGCTAAATGCGTCTGACAGCGTGATGAATGCGTACTCCCCGCTCGCGTACGTGATCAGCTCGGAGCCGAGGCGCGAGAGATGGGTGCCGATCAGCGCGATGGCGAACAGTACGTCGGCGACGAAGTCACGATCGCCGGTTGCGTCGAGCGCGTTAGCGGAAATCGCCCGGAAGCCGAGCGCCTCTTTCAGGAGGACGCGGTCGACCGGAAACCCGGACCCGGCGAGCGCGCCCGAGCCCAGCGGCATCTCGGCCGTGCGGCGGCGCGCGTCGGCGAGTCGCTGGCGGTCGCGCACCAGCGGCCAGGCGTGCGCGAGCAGCACGTAGGCCCAGCGCACCGGCTGCGCGCGCTGGCCGTGGGTATAGCCGGGGAGAATCACGTCGAGGCCGTCCTTCGCCTTGGCGACGAGCGTCCTGCCGAGCTCTGCGACGGCCGCGTCGAGCTCGTCGATCGCGCCCAACGTCCACAGCCGCAGGTCGGTCGCGACCTGGTCGTTGCGCGACCGGCCGGTGTGGAGCTTGCCGGCGACGGCGCCGACTTCGGCGTAGAGCAGCCGCTCGACGAGGGTGTGCACGTCCTCGTCGGGGGCGCCAACCGCCGCGCCGTCGGCGAGCTGGTCGGCCACACGATCGAGACCGCCGAGGAGTTGCGCTTCTTCACTGGGAGTCACAACGCCGGCCTGACAGAGCGCGTGCACCCACGCTTTGCTCGCGGCGACGTCCTGCGGCCAGAGGCGATGATCGACGGGAAGGCTGCGGTTTAACGCATCGAGCGCTTCGCTCGGACCGAGAGCGAAGCGCCCGCCCCCACCCCACATGTGGTGCGTGTCAGCTTGCTGGGACATCCGTGCGCTCGGCTGCTAAACCAGCGGCAATTCTGCTGGCGAGGCCGTACAACCGGATGAAACCCTCGGCGTCCTTCTGGTTGTAAACGTTGTCTTTGCCGAACGTCGCGTACGACGGCTGGTACAGCGCGTACGGGCTTTCGCGGCCGGCGACGATGACGTTGCCCTTGAACAGCTTCAACCGGACGGTCCCGGTGACGTGCTTCTGCGTAGCCGTGACGAGCGCGTCGAGCGCTTCGCGCTCCGGCGTCCACCAGCGGCCGTCGTACACCAGGTCGGCGTAGCGGAGGGCCAGCTCGTCCTTCATTCGTAGTGTCCGGCGATCGAGCACCATCTGCTCCAGCTCGCGATGCGCGGCGTAGAGCACGGTGCCACCCGGCGTCTCGTATACACCGCGCGACTTCATCCCGACGAGACGATCCTCCACGATGTCGGCGCGGCCGACTCCGTGCTCACCCGCGATTTCGTTCAGTTGCTCGAGCAGCTCGACCGGGCCGAGCGGCACCGCGTCGACGCTGACGGGATTGCCTTCCTCGAAACCGATGGTCACGACGATCGGCTCATCCGGGGCCTCGAGCGGATTCTTCGTCATGACGAAGATGTGCTCGGGCGCTTCCTGCGACGGATCCTCGAGGATGCCGCCCTCGTGCGAGCAGTGCCACAGGTTGCGGTCGGTGGAATACGGTTTCTCGGCGGTCGCCTGGACCGGCACGCCCTTCGCGTGCACGTAGGCGATGAGATCTTCGCGGCTCTGGAATTTCCATTCGCGCCAGGGCGCGATGATCTGCAGCTCGGGCGCGAGCGCGGCGTAGGTCAGCTCGAAGCGGACCTGATCGTTGCCTTTCCCGGTGCAGCCGTGGGACACCGCGCCAGCGCCCAGCCGCTGCGCGGCCGCGACCTGGTGGGCCGCGGTGAGCGGCCGCGCCATCGACGTGCCCAGCAGATAGGTCCGCGCGTAGACGGCACCGGCACGCAGCGTCGGGAAGACGAAGTCGCGGACGAATTCCTCGCGCAGATCTTCGACGATGCAGTCTTCCGCGCCGGAGCGCTTGGCCTTCTCGACCAGACCCTTCAGCTCTCCCGCGCCCTGCCCCACGTCGGCGGCAAAACAGACGACGCGCGCGCCGTAGGTCTCACGCAGCCAGGGGACGATGGCGGACGTATCGAGCCCGCCCGAATAGGCGAGGACGACGAGGGGGCCGGGATGGCCATTGTGTTGTTTATGCATATGGGTGAATAAAAATACACCAACTCGGGGATGCAACGCAAGACGGAGGGGCGCAGCATGCTGCGCCCCTACACCACATCACCAACCCCACCCCTGCCTGTATTTGGGTTTGACGTACTCCTCCGGGATCCCAGGTGTGAGCACCGCTCCCGTTGCTGGGTTCACGTCGATCGCCTGTGCCGTGCGGACGGCGAGATTGCCCAGCAGCACCATCTCCGTGAGGGGCCCCGAGTGCTCGGGGATGTTCGATCCCGCCGGCGCGCCACCCTTACAGGCGGCGATCCATTCGGCGTAGACGCCTTCCGTGCGCGGATACTTCTGCGGCACCGGATGCGCCGTGACCTCGGCCTGCTTGGCCTCATCGAGCAGCCGCGGATTCTCGCCGTAGATCCCCGCCACCAGCTTGCCCGAATCGCCGATCCACAGCTGTCCACTCGTATCGAACGGCCAGGCGGCGGGATCGGAGATTTCCTTGGGCCGCGGCGGATAGAGGCTGCCATCGCGCCAGACGACCGTCACCGGGGGCCGGTTGCCCTTCGCCGCGAACGAGTAGGTGATGCGCGAGCACGCGGGCGCGGTCTCGGCGAACAGCTTGGTTGACTCCGCTTCGATCCGCGACGGATATCCGAGATTCAGCGTCCAGAACGACGCGTCCATCGAGTGGCAGGCGATATCGCCGAGGGCACCGGTGCCGAAATCCCACCAGCCGCGCCACTTGAACGGGGCGTACGCCGGGTGGTATGGCCGGTCCGGCGCCGGGCCGAGCCAGAGATCCCAGTCGAGCCAGGACGGCGTGTAGTACTCGTCGAGCGGGCGCTCGATCGCCTGCGGCCAGATCGGGCGGTTTGTCCACAGCTGGACCTCGCGCACCGTCCCGATCAGGCCCGCCTCGACCCACTCGCGAATCAGACGCGTGCCTTCTTCGGCGTGGCCCTGATTTCCCATTTGCGTCTGGACCTTGTACTTCCGGGCCGCGTCTTCGAGCTGCTTCACCTCCCACAGCGTCCGCGCCAGCGGCTTCTGAATGCGCGTGTGCTTGCCCAGCTTCATCGCCATCATCCCGGCGACCGTGTGGGTGTGATCAGGCGTCGAGACCGTGACGGCGTCGATGTTCTTTCCTTCTTTATCGAGCATCACGCGGAAATCCTTGAACCGTTTCGCGAGCGGAAAGGCCGAGAACGATCCCGCGGCCTGGCGATCATCCACGTCGCACAGCGCGTAGATGTTCTCGGTCTTCCCCACCCCGCGCACGTCATTCGCGCCCATCCCGCCAACCCCGATGCACGCGATGTTGAGCTTGTCGCTCGGCGCGACGCGGCCGCGCCCGCCGAGCACGTGCGCCGGCACGATCGTGAACGTGATCCCGCCGGCCAGGTCGCCGACAAAGCGGCGGCGTGAAATGGATTTCCGTTTGTGGCTCATGGCAGCACTCGAATCTTGATGTTGCGGAAGGCAACCACGTTTCCGTGGTCCTGCAATCCGATATGGCCCTGCCCGTTTTTTCCGAAGCGCGGATGCGGCTTGAACTTGCTGCCCGCGACCTTGGAATCCCAATCGCGGCTGCCCAGTTCGAACTCGACCATCTTGAAGCCGTTCAGCCACTGTTCGACGTGATTGCCGTTTACGACGAGCCGCGCGGAATTCCATTCGCCGCCGGGATACACGTGGCCGGGGGGCGCCGGATAGAGATCGTAGGCCGACCCCGCGGACGTCAGCGGCGACTGGCCATCGGGGTGCTTCGCGTCATCCAGGACCTGCATCTCCGGCGCGTTCCAATAGATCGCGTCGCTGTCTTCGCTCGCGCGCCAGAAGATGCCGCTGTTGCCGCCGATCTCGATCTTCCAATCGATCGTCAGCTCGAAGTTCTTGAACTCGTCGTTCGTGATGATGTCGCCGCCGGCGCCGACGCGCGTGAGGGCACCATCCTGCACTGTCCAGCCGTCGGAGATGGTCGGCTTGCCGTAGTTGCGCCAGCCGGCCACCGTCCGTCCGTCGAACAGCAGGCGCCAGCCGGCGGTCTTTTCCGCGTCGGTGAGGGAATTCTGGGCCGTGGAGGATGGTGGAGGGGCTGGAGGTTGTGACTGCGCTTTGCAGGAACTCGTGACGAACAGAAGCGCAATGACGGGCACATACGTTTTCATGCGGGGAGTCCCGCGAGCTCCTGCAGCCGTACCTGCACGGCGCGGCGGCCTCGCTCGCTGCGAGTGATGACCAGAATCGCATCGTCACCTGCGATGGTGCCGATGATCTCGTTCCAGCCGGCGCCGTCGAGCGCCAGGCCCAGGGCCTGCGCGCCGCCCGTGGTCGTCTTCAAGACGAGCAGCGGGCCGACGCCTTCCGCGGAAACGAGCATGGTGGGAAGTAGCTGCTCCAGGTGCTGTCGAACGCCCCCCCCGGAGGTGCCTTCCGGACCCGCGGCGTAATGCGAACCGCCATCGGGGGCCGCGACCTTCGCGAGCCCGAGCTCGCGGATGTCACGCGACAGCGTCGCCTGCGTCACGTTATAGCCTTCGGCCTTGAGACGCTCCCGCAGCTGCTCCTGGCTACCGACCGTCTCTCCTCGGACGATCCGCAGGATGGCCGCGTGACGCTGCGTTTTCATGGGGCGGAAATCTGGTGTACGATCCGGCCGCTGACTACTGTCAGCTGAGAGGCGTGAAACGGCGTGGTACTGCGTGGAACTGCGTGGGAGAAGACCGCCAGATCTGCGGCTTTCCCCACTGCCAGCGAGCCGATCTCGTTTTCCCAACCCAGCGCGCGCGCGCCTTCTATTGTAAGCGCTCGCAGCGCCGCGTCACCGCGCAAACCGGCCGCGTCAGCTTCCGCCCACAGATCCAGCTCACCCACGCTGACAACGGAGTCTGTGCCCAGTCCCACTGGCACGCCGGCCGCACGAAACACATCGAGCGGCAGTTTTCCGTGACGATGCGCGGCGTTGGACCGCGGGCAGTGGGCGACCGCTGCCCCCGACAGTTTGAGCAGCGCGAGGTCTGCGGCATCGACCTGCACACAGTGAATGCACAGCGCGCCGACCCGGATGACGCCGAGATCGGCCAGATACGCGACCGGCGAGCGGCGCCGCGGTTCGATCATGATGCCGCGCGCGCGCAGCGCGGTGGCGAACGGTCCATCGCCGTCCCGCACGAATGCGGTTTCTTCCTTCGACTCGGCGACGTGTGCGGCGATCGGCAGCTGCTCGTGCTGCGCGAATTTCGCTGTGGCTGTGTACAACGGCGCGCTCACCGTGTACGGAGCGTGCGGCGAGACTCCGAGTCTGAGCTGTGACGAGACGAAGCTCCGGAGTGCCGCTACCGCGCTTCGCAATTCGGCCATACTGGTGTCGCACTGCGCCGGATCGGGGCCGAAGACTTCCTGGTAGACGATTCCTCGACCGCCGAGGTCGTGGAGCGCGCGCATCACCGCCCCCGTGCTCCCAGTTTCAGCGATGCACGTGACGCCGCGCGCCCAGCAATCCCGGATGCCAGCCACCGCCGCCTCGTGAAACGCCTCCGCGCTAGTCGTCTCCTTCAGCTCGCGAATGCGGCGGATCCAGTTGAGGAACTCCGGTTCGTCGTGCTTCGCACCGCCGCCGAGATGCGTGAGCTCCAGATGCGTGTGACAATTGACGAGCCCGGGCATCAAAATCGCGTCTGGGAACTCGAAGGCCTGGGCTACCGGGGGACTCGGGACGCGGGAATGGGGGCCGACGGCGGCGATGCGGCCCGTGTCATCAACAAGAACGGCGCCGTCCTCGAGGGGCGGCGCCGTGACGGGATGAACCCGGCCAGCTCGAATGCGAAGCAAGAGCTTAGGGTGTGACCCCGACCCCGAACGGTGAGTGCACCTGGCAAACCTGCGTGGGCTCGGTGCCCGGATAGAACCACTCCCAGCGCCGTACCTCGAGCGGGCAGAACGGCGTCGCGAGGAATCCGTTCGACCAGTCGACTTCGCGTGTGACGAGATCGTCCGGACGAGCCCAATCGCCGGGCGACGGGCGGCGCTCGTACACATCGCGCATGAACTTCGTCCACGCCGGCGCGACGATGCGGCCGCCGCCGGCGTTGTTCATGATGCGCTTCTGATAGTCGTAGCCGACCCAGATGCCCGTCACGATCTCAGGCGTAAAGCCCACGAACCAGGCGTCGGTGTAGTCGTCCGTCGTGCCCGTCTTGCCGGCCATCGGGATGCGCAGGCCGCCAACCGCTCCAGCGGCCGTGCCGCAGCGGTGTAGGCCGCTGCCCGGCTGGCAGCGCATCACGTCCTTCATCATGTCGAGCATCAGCCAGTTGTGCTCGGGGTCGAGCACCTGCTCGCGTTTGACCGTCGACTGATAGAGGATGTTGCCCTGGCGGTCCTCGATGCGCTGGATGCCGATCGGCTCAACGCGCGTCCCGTTGTTCGCGAACGCCGTATACGCCGCGACCAGCTCGATCGGCTTTACCTCTCGCGCGCCGATATGAATGGACGGATAGGGTGGCAACGGCGTCGTGATGCCGTACCGCCGCGCTTCGCCGATGACCGTTTGCTCGCCGAGCGCCATGCCGAGCTTGATCGTCGAGAGGTTGCGCGACATGTACAGCGATTGGCGCATCGGGATGAGGCCCAGCGTCGTGTCGTCGTAGTCCTTCGGCTGCCAGAGCGAGCTGTCGAGCTGAATGACCGGCGGATTGAGCGGCGAGTCGTCGAGCATCTCGGTGACGGGATGCCCGGCGCGTATCGCCGCCGAGTAGACGAACGGCTTGAATGTCGAGCCGGGCGGACGTGCCGACTGTGTCACGCGATTCCATTTCGAGTCGACGAAGTCGCGGCCGCCCACCATCGCGAGGATGTTGCCGGTCTTGGCATCGAGGGCGAGCAGCGCGCCCTGGAGATACGGCGCGAACCCACCCTGGTCGTCGGGCGTGGCGCGGCCCTGTTCGATGTACTCGCGATACGTCGCGCCCTCGAACTTGCCGTTGGAGAAGACGCCGGACTCGATTTCGTCCAGCTGCGACTGCAGCGCCTGCTCGGCAGCCACCTGCATGTCGAGATCGAGCGTGGTGTAAATCCGCAGGCCCTTCTCATACAGGTCGCGCCCGAAGCGCGGCTCGAGAAACGACGTTCGCAGCCACTCGACGAAGTACGGCGCGACGTCGCCGTAGTTCGTGCGCCGCGTCGTCAGCATCAGCGGATAGGCCTTCCAGAACTCGGCGTCCTCGGGGGTCAGGTAGCCTTGATCGCGCATCAGGCTCAACACCACGTTGCGCCGGCGCACGGCGTTGTCGGGATGCGTCCGAGGGTTGTACGTGCCCGGTGCTTTGGGCTGAGCGGCGAGCGTTGCGGCCTCCGCAACGTTCAGATCACGCACCGATTTTCCGAAGAATACCTGCGATGCCGCCTCGACCCCCGCGACGTTGGGCCCGAGGCTGATCTGGTTCAGATACAGCTCGAGAATCGTGTCTTTCGGAAAGTTGCGCTCCAACTCCAGCGCCACGCGTGCTTCTCTGAGCTTACGCGCGGGCGAACGCTCCCGGCTGATCTTGTCAGGAAAGACGTTGCGCGCCAGCTGCTGCGTAATCGTCGAAAAGCCGCGGAACCCGTTGAGCATAGCCCCCGGCAACCGAATGAAATCGATGCCGTGATGGCTGTAAAACCGCTTGTCCTCGGTCGCCAGAAAGGCTTGCCGCACGTGGATCGGGATGTCGCTCAACTTCACCACCGTGCGGCGCTCGACGCCGAGCTCGCTGATCAGGCGGCCATCGGCGGCATAGACCTTGGACGTCTGGAGCTGCGCATGGCGCTCGTTCCCCTGCTGCAGTCGCATGATGCTGGGGCAGCGGTCGCCAGCGCACACGCGCGTCCACGAACCGTAGGCCAGGCCACCGCCGTACAGCAGGGCCAGCACGGTGGCGATGATCGCCCGCCGGCGCTGGACCGGATCGTACCACCAGCGAATGAAAAACGGGCGGCGTGATCCGGCGGCGGCGTGGGGCGGTGAAGGGGATCTCGAAAAGGCCATCTGATTACAACCTAGTGACGTGAATCCCGACTTGCCAGCCTCTTCCGGCTCCCCTACGATTCGCGACCATGACGTCTAACGTGTTGCAGGAATTGGAGTGGCGCGGGTTCGTCCAGCAGGCGACGCCTGGCCTCGCCGCGCATTTCGCCAAGGGGCCGGTCACCGCCTACTGCGGCTTCGACCCCACGGCGCCGAGTCTCCAGATCGGGAATCTCGTGCCACTGATGTTGCTCGCCAATCTGCAACGTAGCGGTCACCGGCCCATCGTGCTGATGGGCGGCGGGACAGGCATGATCGGCGATCCCGCGGGAAAGCCTGGTGAGCGCCAGCTGCTCTCCAAGGAACAGATCCGCGAGAACGTGCACCGGATGCGTGATCAGGCGGCGAAGATCCTCGAATTCGGCGCCGGTCCTACGGCAGCGCTGTTGCTGGACAATGCAAAGTGGCTGGTCGAACAACGCGTGATCGATTTCCTACGCGATGTCGGGAAGCATTTCACGGTCAACATCATGCTGCAGAAAGAATCCGTGCAGTCTCGGCTCAGCACCGGGCTGTCGTACACAGAATTCAGTTACATGCTGCTGCAGGCGTATGACTTCCTCCACCTGTTCAGAGAACGGCAGTGCACCATGCAAGTGGGAGGGACCGAGCAATGGGGGAACATCACCGCGGGGATCGACCTGATTCGCCGCATCGAGAATGCGGAAGCGCATGGGCTGGTCGCGCCGCTCGTGACGATGGCATCGGGGAAGAAATTCGGGAAAACCGAGGAAGGGGCGATCTATCTCGACCCACAGCTCACGTCGCACTACAAGTTCTACCAGTTCTGGATCAACACGGACGATCGGGACGTGGAGAGTTATCTGAAGCTCTTCACGCCAAAGTCGAAGGAGGACATCGCGGCTCTGATGGTCGGCCACAAGAGTGACCCGTCCAAGCGCATCGCACAAACTGCGCTCGCGCAAGACGTGACTACGCGAGTCCACGGAGCCGACGCTGTGAGTGGGGCGGTATCAGCGAGCTCCAAGCTTTTCGGAGACTTGACGGTTACTCGTGCACTCACTGAAGAAGCGCTCGCGGCCATACAAGGAGAAGTACCCACAGTGATCCTCGTCGAAGGCGAGTATGAAATGTCGATGACAGATGCCCTCGTGAAGGGCGGATTGGCCAAGTCGAAGAACGAAGCGCGACGGGCGATCGAGCAGGGCGGGATATACCTCAACGAGGAACGCGTCGCGGATCCGACACGGAAGCTAGGACCAACAGATTGGATTGGTCTCAGTGTATTGCTTCGCAAAGGCAAGAAAGACCACGTGGTGCTCAAACGCAAAGGGTAGCAATGGACGCTCGCGTTCAGCTGTTGCTCGAAGTCTTCGATCAGGCCTACACCGCCCCGTCCTGGCACGGCACGCCGCTCAAGGGCACGCT
>Ga0193755_1000015_pt1 | contig 49102 bp, 40 predicted proteins | sample H1a2metaG_FD_144921 | JGI IMG/M metagenome (GOLD analysis project Ga0193755, IMG submission 144921) | Soil microbial communities from a riparian zone of the East river system, Colorado, United States - H1a2 | ecosystem: Environmental > Terrestrial > Soil > Riparian zone | place: USA: East River...
CGTAAGGACAGCGGACGCTAGGGCAGCCGCTCCGCCAGCCCGCCGGGCACGATGCTCTTGGGCCCGAACTTGCCGCGCACGCGGTCGATGGCACGCGACAAGCCGCGGTCGCGCTCGGTCTCCTCGGAGACAATCGCGAGTTGATCGGTCATTGCCGCGGGAGCCAAACCTGACAGCCGGACACCCACGAGTCGCGCAGGCACACGTCGAGCATTCCGCAGTGTCGTGAGCAGCTCGTGTGCAACACGCAGGATCACACGGTCCGATACGACGCGGTCGGGCAGCGTGCGCTGCGCCGATCGAGTCTTGAAATCCCAGTCGCGGAGTCGCACCGCTACCGTCCGCGCGCAGAGCCGATCGCCGCGCATATCGGCGGCGGCGCGGGTGACGAGCCGCAACAGCTCGCGCTCGATGTCCTGGTCCTCATCCAGATCCTTCCCGAACGTCTCGTCGCGACTGATCCCCCGGTTCATCGTGCGGTGGAAAACATCCGCGTCATCGATCCCGTGGATTCGATTCCAGAGCCACTGCGCTTCGCGCTCGCTCATCCACGTTCCCAACGCGTCCAACTCGCAGCGCAGCGCGTCCGCGACGGTGATCAGACCGTGGGCGGCGAGCCGCGCCTGGAATTTCGGGCCGACGAGCGGGATGTCGGCTAGGGTGCAGGATCGCAGGAACTCCTGCTCCGTCCCGGGTTCGATGATGAGAACGCCGTCGCCGCCGCGGCTCGGTTTGGCGCGATCGACCGCCATCTTGGCGATCAGCTTGTTGGTGCCGCCGCCGATGGAGAGCGTGAGTCCGGTCACCTCGCGCAGGCCGTCGCGGATCCGGCGCGCGGTCGCGAGCAGCGGCTCATGATGGTAGAGGCCTTCGGTACCAGTCAGGTCGAGGTACCATTCGTCGATGCTCGCGCCTTCGACGACGGGTGTGTATTGCTGCAATGCTCTGCGGATCTCGGCGCTCTTCTTGATGCACTCTTTGAACGGAACGGGGACGCACATCGCCTCGGGGCAGAGGCGGAGCGCGCGCGTGATCGGCATGGCCGAGCGGACGCCGAACTTGCGGGTCTCGTAGGAGGCGGAGCAGACGACGCCGCGGCTCTCCCTCGAGCCGCCGACGATGAGGAGCGGCGCTTTGCCGGCGCCGTCGGGATCGACGGCGCGCGCGACGGCGACGTAGAACGCGTCAGCATCGGCCAGCAGAATCTGGCGCATGGGAGTTGCCCGAACATATCCCGAAACTACCCAGGCTGCAACTACTTGAGATAGAAGAGCCAAGGGCGAGCTTTGGCCCGATGCACGGCCGAGAGCCGGTCCGAGTTCTGGTGTTCTCCGCATCGCTGCGGACCGGATCGTTCAACACGCGACTGGCGCTGCTCGCGCGCGGCGCAATCGAGAAGCACGGCGCGAGCGTGGATCTCGCCGCGCTGCGCGACTTCGACAGCCCATCGTACAGCCAAGACGCGCAGAAGGACGGATTCCCAGCGGGCGCCGATGAGTTGCGCCGCCGGCTCCTCGCCAACGACGCGTTTGTCATTGCGTCGCCTGAGTACAACGGCTCGATGCCCGGGTTGCTCAAGAACCTGATCGACTGGGTGTCGCGCTTCAAGCCGCAGCCATTCAATGGCAAGCATGCGCTGCTCATGTCCGCCTCACCTTCCATGGTGGGAGGGAATCGCGGGCTGTGGGCATTGCGCGTACCGCTCGAGCACCTGGGCACGCGCGTCTACCCCGACATGTTCTCGCTCGCCCAGGCACATCAGGCGTTTGGCGCGGATGGCGGGTTCGTGGATCCGAAGCTGAGCGACCGGTTCGATCAGACGATTGCGGGATTCCTGGACCTCGCTGAGGCCGTGAAGAACTACCCCTGCGCCAAGACGGCGTGGACCGAGTTCCTCGGCGAGCATCCGACTGCGTTGACAGACCGTGTCGAATAGCGGGCGATTGGTTTAGGTTTTGGCCCCATGAGCAAAGGCACCATCGGCATCCTCACCGGCGGCGGCGACGTCCCCGGACTCAATCCCGCCATCCGCGCCATCACGATTCGCGCCCTGCGCGACGGGTACAAGGTCGTCGGCATTCGGCACGGCTGGGGCGGGCTGGTCGACTACTCGCGCGACAAGGGCGCGGACAACAGCGAACAGGTTCTGCCGCTCACGGAAGCCATCGTGAACCGCGCCGGCCGCACCGGCGGCACGTTCCTCCACACCTCGCGCGTGCGGCCGAGTCACCTGCCGCAAGAGCGCGTCCCGGCGCACCTCAGCGGCTACACCGAAAAGACGAACGACATCACGAAGGACGTCATCAAGAACCTCGAGCACATCGGCATCGATGTCTTGATTCCTATCGGCGGCGACGACACGCTCAGCTACGGGAAGCGGCTGCACGACGAGGGACTGAACGTCGTCGCGATCCCGAAGACGATGGACAACGACGTCTACGGCACCGACTACTGCATCGGCTTCAGTACGTGCGTGACGCGGACGATCGAGCTGACGCACCGGCTGCGCACGTCCGCGGGCTCGCACGAGCGTTTTCTGGTGATCGAGGTCTTCGGCCGCTACGCCGGGTTCACGGCACTGCTGCCGACGATGGCGGGCGCGGCGGACCGCTGTGTGATCCCCGAATACCCTGTCGAAGTGGAACATCTGGCGGAGCTGCTCACGCAGGATCGCAACAAGAATCCGAGCCGCTATTCCGTCGTCCTGATCTCCGAGGGATCGCGCCTCACCTCCCACGAGGGGATGAGCTTCGAGGGCGAAGAGACGGACATGTTCGGCCACCGCAAGCTGGGCGGGATCGGCGACCGCATCGGGGCTGCGCTGAAGGAGCTGTCGCCGAAGTACAACAACGGCCGGCGCATCGACGTCGTGAACCAGCGCCTGGGGTACCTCGTCCGCTCCGGCGATCCCGACGCGCTCGATTCGATCGTCCCGATGGCGTTCGGTAACATGGCGCTCGATCTGGTGGTGAAGAAGCAGTACGGCCGGCTCGTCAGCATTCACAAGGGGTTCTACGACACCGTGCCGCTGTCGAGCGTGACGTCGGAGAAGAAAGTCGTGGCCGTCTCGAAGTATTACAACACGGAACGACTCCGGCCGATCTATCAGTTCGACGGCAAGCCGCTGTTCATCATGACGAGCGACTGATCAATTCCGGACTGTGGAGGTATCTTGTAGTCATGCGCACCCCTGGTCTCGTCGTCGCCGCCACGTTCGTCCTCGTTTCATGCTCAGCCGCACAACAGGTCACGCTCGATCTGGGATTCGTGAATGCGTCCGGCAATGCCAATTTCACGAGCCTCAATCTCGGTGAAAAGCTCTCCGACACGTTCGGTCGCGTGGTGCTGACTCAGAACGGCAAGGTTCTGTACGGCAAGACCGATGGCGCGACCACCACGGAATCCTACGATGCCGGCGTGCGGGCCCAATACCCGCTCACCAACCGCATCGGCGCCTATGCCCTGCTCACATTTCAGCGCGATCCATTCGCGGGACTCGTGTCGCGCTGGCTCGGCGGTCCCGGTGTCGCAATTGGTCTGCTGCAGAGCGCGCGGGATACGCTCGGCCTGGAGACCGGTATTACAATCACGCGCGAGCGGAATACCGGCGTCCTGCCGCGAACGTTCGGTGCGGCGCGTACGGCAGCCAACTTCAAGCACCTCTTTGCCGGCAAGTCATTCGTAACCGAGATGGTGGAGTGGGTGTCGAATCTCAAGACCGCGGACGACATTCGTATCAATTCGGAAACGGCCCTGACGGCGCCACTTTCCAGGCAAATTGGACTTCGTCTGTCGTATCTGATTCGCTTTGATAACGACCCGGTCCCCGGCTTCAAGAAGACCGACCGTATCCTGACGACCGGGGTCCAGATCGCGTTCTAGCGCATCGTCGATCTCGGGGTAGGTTCAGGCCTTCAGCGAATACTTCTTCGAGGTACCGTCATGGCGCTCCAGCTCGGCGATATCGCCCCCGATTTCGAAGCTCAAACCACTGAAGGCCGCATGCGCTTCCACGAATGGATCGGCGATTCGTGGGCCGTGCTGTTTTCGCATCCCAAGGATTTCACGCCGGTCTGCACCACCGAGCTCGGCTACATGGCCAAGCTCAAGCCCGAATTCGACAAGCGGCGCACGAAGATCGTCGGGCTGAGCGTCGACCCGGTGGAGAATCACGCCCGCTGGTCGAACGACATCAAAGAGACGCAGGGGTTCGCGCCGAACTACCCGATGATCGGCGACACCGATCTCAAAGTTTCCAAGCTGTATGGGATGCTTCCCACGAATCTCGAAGGCACGTGCGACGGCCGGACCGCGGCCGACAACCAGACGGTGCGCAACGTGTTCGTCATCGGACCCGACAAGAAGATCAAGCTCATCATCGTCTACCCGATGACGACGGGACGTAACTTCGATGAGGTGCTGCGCGTGATCGACTCGCTGCAGCTGACGGCAAAGCACAAGGTCTCGACCCCGGTCAACTGGAAACAGGGCGACGACGTCATCATTGCGGGCTCCGTGTCGGACGAGGACGCGAAGAAGACGTATCCGAAGGGCTGGAAGGCGCCGAAACCGTACTTGCGCATCGTCCCGCAGCCCAAGGGCTGATCCACGGCACTCAACGTTGGGCTCGTCGGCTTTGGTTTCGCCGGGAAGGTTTTCCACGCGCCGGTCATTCGCGCGGTAGACGGCCTGCGCCTCAGCGCGATCGTACAGCGGCACGGTCCGCCCGATCCTCGCTACCCCGACGTCGAATTCGTCAGCAGCCTCGATCACCTGCTCGCGCGCAAGATCGACCTTGTTGTCGTCGCGACGCCGAACACGTCCCATCATCCGATCGCCAAGCAGTGTCTGCTCGCCGGCCGTCACGTCGTCGTCGACAAGCCGTTCGCGCCGACCCTCGCCGAGGCACAGGATTTGGTCCAGATCGCCAAGAAACAGCAGCGCATCGTCACCGTGTACCAGGATCGCCGCTACACCGGCGATTTCGCGACCGTCCAGCAGGTGGTCGCGGAAGGTGCGCTCGGCCACGTCGTGCTGTTCGAATCGCATTTCGACCGATTCCGTCCCGAGCGGAAGGCGAACGCCTGGCGCGAAGAAACGCTCCCGGGGTCCGGCGTGTGGTTCGATATCGGACCACACCTCTTCGATCAGGCGTTGCTGTTGTTCGGCGTCCCGGACGCGATCGGCGCCGACATCCGCATCGAACGTCCGGACGCCGTGGTGGACGACGCCTTCGACGTCACGCTGTACTACCCGCACGCGCGAGCTGTCTTACGCGCATCGATGCTGGCGCCGGCCGTGGGGCCGACGTGGATCGTCCACGGGATGAAGGGCTCCTTCATTAAATACGGCATGGACCCACAGGAGGCGGGCTTGAAAGAGGGCCGGCTACCGGACGAGCCCGACTGGGACACGGAACCGCCGGAGCTGTACGGGCAGCTGATTACGGCTAACGAAACGCGAACAGTTCCTACGCTGCGCTCAAGTTTCACGCGCTACTATGAGAATGTGCGCGATGCCATGCTCGGAACAGCGGAGCTCGCCGTGACGCCGGAGTGGTCGCTCGACGTCATGCGCGGATTGGAACTGGCCGCCGCGAGCAGTCGAGCCCGTCGCGTGTTACCATGGAGCGGGTGAAAAAACCCTGGCAGTGGGTCCTCGCCGGCGGCCTCGTCGCCGGCACGTTCGACATCACGTACGCCTGCGTCTTCTGGTGGCTGAAACGTGGCGTCCTGTCCACGCGCGTATTCCAATCGGTCGCTTCCGGTCTGCTGGGCGATGCGAGCTTCACCGGCGGCGGGCGCACCGCACTCCTTGGCCTCGCTCTTCACTATTCCATCGCGACGTCGATGGCGGTGAACTACTATCTCTTTGCGCGGAAGTGGTCGGAGCTGTGGCAGAAGCCGTGGGTGTACGGCCCGCTGTACGGCGTGTTGCTCTACGGAATCATGAACTACATCGTCGTCCCGCTCTCGGCGGCCAACCCGGGCTCGCGAAACCTGGTCTGGGTGCTGCTCAGCATCGCCGTGCACGCGTTCTTGATCGGCACGCCCTGCGCTCTCTTTGCGCGCCGCGCCATGCTGGCCTCGCAAGCTTCCGTCGGTGCCTCTTAGGGCGTTTTTGCTGCACAAGGGGTCGGTATTGCTGTATCTTGTCCGGCTGGAATGACCCCCAATCCACCGTCTGCCTGTCTGCGCTGCGGGGCGAGTCTCGCCCCCGGGGCGTCGTTCTGTCCGCGGTGCGGTACTGGCATCCCCGTCTCGCGGCCCTGGTCCGGACCGACGCTCGCCACGCCGACCGGAGCCAGCATAGAAGTGCGCCCCGACGCCGCGGAGGCGCAGCTTGCTGCGCTGCGCCGGGCGACCCTGGGACAGTACGAAATCCTGGTCGAAGTGGGGCGTGGTGGCATGGCCACGGTCTACCTCGCGCACGACCTGGCGCTCGACCGCAAGGTCGCCATCAAGGTGTTGGCGCCCGCCCTGCTCCTCATGGGCGAAGGCATGGTCGAGCGCTTCAAGCGGGAGGCACGCACCGCCGCGGCGCTCAGCCATCCGCACATCATCCCGATCTACGCGGTCAAGGAGAGCGATCAGGTTCTCTATTTCGTCATGAAGCATGTGCAGGGACGGTCGCTGGACCACGTCGTCCGGGACGTTGGCCCACTGCCTCTGGCGATGACACAGGCCATCCTCGCACAGGTGGGCGACGCACTCGGATACGCGCATCGCCACGGCGTCATCCACCGCGACATCAAGTCCGCGAACATCATGTTGGACGAAGAAGGATGGGCCGTCGTCACCGATTTCGGCATCGCCAAGGTGGTGCAGGCGCAAGGACTCACCGTGACCGGCGTGACCGTGGGCACGCCCACCTACATGAGCCCCGAACAGTGCGCCACGGAAGAGCTGACCGGCGCGTCGGACCAGTACTCACTCGGCGTCGTGGCGTACGAGATGCTGACGGGGAAGCTGCCGTTTCAGGACGACTCGATCATGTCCGTCATGTACGCGCACTTCAATCAGAAGCCGCGTCCGGTGACGGACCATCGCCCCGACTGTCCCCCCAATCTGGCGGATGCGGTCATGCGGATGCTGGAGAAGGATCCGGCACGTCGCTGGGCCAGCATGGACGACGTCGTGGCGGTGTGCGGCCGCCCGTCGCTGCGACACGACGATCCGATCCGGCGCGAGATGATAACGCTGGCGCGTGGCACCGCGCAGCACCCCGGCCCGAAAACGCCGACGAGCCCGATTGTGCTGTCACGCGTCCGGACCCGCATCACTCCGCGCCGGCGGCGCTGGGTCTGGCCCGCGATTGCCGCGACAACCGCTGTCGTTGCGCTGGGGCTGTGGTGGGCGTCGCCGTGGTCACCGCGAGCGAAACAGGCTGGGCTGCCCAATCCGGCGATCAGGGATTCGGCTTCGGTCGTCGCCGCGCGTCCCGACTCGAGTCGCTCCGTGTCTCCTCAGCCGCCACCACCGGCGCCGCCCACTCAGACGCCGCCGCGTCGCGCGCCGGTCACCGCGCGCCATCCGGCAGGTGACTCGCTCGCGCGTCTCGCGGCGCAGCGCGATGACAGCCTGATTGGCTCGTTCCGCGCGAGCGCGCTGAGGGCGCAGCAGCGGGCGACGTTGGCGGGCGCGTCACCCGCCGATCTCAGCGGAGGCCACGCGGCGTTCGCGAGCGCCGAGTCGCTGGCTGCGGCACGGCGCGTGTCGGACGCGATGATGCAGTATGCGACGGCGGCATCGCTGTGGGCGGACGCCGAGCGTGGCGCGCTCTCGCGCGGCGCGCGCGACACCGAGCCACGCCGCGTCGCCGCGGTGCCGCCGCCGGCTCCACCGCCCGCGCCTCCGCCCGCGGCACCGGACCCACGGCCGGATATTCAGAAAGTGATTGCTGATTACGCGACGGCGTTGGAGTCGCGGGATATCGAGCAGCTGCGGCACACGTATCCGGGGATGACGGCGGCGCAGCAGGCGAGTTGGCAGACGTTCTTCGACCGTGTGCGCAATCTCAAAGCCACGCTCGGCATCGCCAGCCTGAATGTCGCCGCGGGGGGTGCCTCGGCCGATGCGACCGTCAGCGGTGTCTACGAGTACGACAACGCCAGCACCGGGCGCCCCGAGCGACGGCCCGTGACGTTCCGCGCGACGCTGGCCCGCGACCCGAACGGTTGGCGGATCACGGCGATCCGCTAGACCTAGACGTCTAGAAGTTGTATTCCAGGCCGGCGGTCCAGAGGACGTTCGGCCGCAGCCCGCCCCGATTCAACGGCCAGAGCGTGTTCGCCACGAGCGTGATGCCTGAGTGCGTCACGAACTTGAAGCCGAACGATCCGTTGACCACATCGTCGCGTTCGGTGGGAATGTTCGTCGGCTCGACGGTGCGATGGAACGGCAGGTCGTAGGTGACCGTGCCCGGCAGCCGCAGCTTGCTTTCGCCCACCTGAAGCTCCGAGACCAGGTCGACCGCGATCGCCGCCCAGGGCGCCATGACGTGATCGAATCCAACTGTCGCGAGCACCGCGCTGTTCTGTGTACTTCCGCCGCGAAACAGATATCCGATGTTGGCATGCGGTGAGAATGCGCCGAACCGCGCCGACAGGATGCCGAGACCGCGGGCCGCGATATGGCCCGAGCCGAGGAGGTCGTCAGCGCTCCCAGTCGGGAAGCGCACGTCGCCGAGCACGGAGAAGTTGGTCCGCTCCGAGCGCATCAGATTGACCTTGACCCGCGTCGCGATGTCGCCGATACCGGTGGCGGATCCGTCCACGAAGCGCGACGTCGAGAGCTCGGGGTTTGCCGGCGTGCCGCCGAAGAAATGCTGAGCGGTCGTGCCGCCGAACGGCACGATCTGCGCTTCGCTCGTGCCGCGCAGGGAGGTCGAGACGATCGGCAGCACGACGCCGATATCCACGCGGTCGAGCAGGCCGAAGGTCACGAAGAACGACGTGACCGTCATGTCGAGATCGAGTGCCAGCCGCAGCTGGATCACGTCGTTCTCGTGCGTCGGCACGCCGTAGGGCGTGCACGATTGCCCCACGATGCTGTCGCACGCCGGGCCGGTCACGTTCTCGTGCGTAAACGTCATCTCGATATCGTGCATGTTCACGCCGCGCAGCGTCTCGAAGTGCAGCCGGTTGATGTTGGCGCCGACGAACACGCGGCCGCGGCCGAGCGTCGGGGCCCGCTCGCCGAAGACGGCACCGGGCGAGCCCGACGTTGGAACCGGGACCCCCGCTTCGAACCGGAAGGTCGAGCCGCCGCTGGTGGCGCTGACGGGGAGGTTCCCGGCGTTCTGGCTGATCGCCGAGCCGATGAAGGCGATCAGCGAACCGTTATCGGCGTTGGCGGACGGAACGAAGTGATCGGCGTGCACGGCCGTCGCCGAATCGGAGCCGGCGGTCCCCCCCAGGAAGAGCGGGTCCTTGCCGCTCGTGAAAATGAAGAGTTGCGAGATCTTGTCGCGGAGTCCCCCCCCTCCCTGGGCCGGCAGCGGAGCGGCTGCCAGCGCGAGCGAGACGAGAGCCCACAAGGTGCGCTGCATCGATGCCTCCGAACCACAGAAGAGTGATTGACCGGACTCGAAGAGACGGGATGCGGATGAGCGCGTCAAGCCTACTCGACGCGATCGGTTGCCGGGTTCGGGTGCTCTCCGAGAAACTCGATCCAGGCCTTCTTGGCGCACGGATAGTGCTTGGCGGCTTCGACCAGATCGAGGAATCCGACGAACGTCTTGTCGAACCGATCCGCCACTGTCTGGTTGGCGATCTTGCCGTCGGGGGAGAATGCCTGGTGGGCCTGGGCGAGTGAGAACATGTCCGGGTACATGCGTGCGCCGAGATGCTCGAGCGGCACGCGCAGGGCCCAGAGGCCGCGGTTGCCGCCGACCATCGACGGGGACGCCGAGATCAGCATCCCTTGTTTCGCATTGAACGGCTGTGGCTTGTACCGCGACACCCAGTCGATCGCATTTTTCAGGACGCCGGGAAACGAGCCATTGTACTCGGGCGCTGCAATCACGAACGCGTCGACGTCCTCGAGCCGGCTGCGGAATTGCTCGGCGGCGGGCGGGAAGCCGGTCGCCTGCGCGTCCTGGTTGTAGGAGGGGCAGTCGAACTCGCTCATGGCCGCGAGATCGACCGTTCCTCCGTGATCCTCGATGACACGGGCGGCGAGCTTGGCAAGCCGGGTGTTGAGCGACTTGGCACGGAGCGAGGCCGAGAAGACCAGCACACGAATCGCCTCTCGTTTAGCTGTCACGGTTGCCATGATGGGATTCGTGAAGAGACGGGACGCCAGGAAGCGCGTCAACCCCTGAGAGTGTAGAATCGAGGATTCAAATCGAACCGGATGACCTGTGCCACGCCCCTACATTCTCGACGAGCTGACCTGGAAAACCGTCCGCGACACGCGCTATGAGGTCGCCATCCTGCCGTGGGGCGCGACCGAGGCGCACAATTTCCACCTCCCCTACGCCACCGACAACATCCAGGCCGAAGAGCTGGCCGCCCGCGCGGCGGAGCGGGCGTGGACACGCGGCGCGAAGGTGGTCGTGTTGCCGGGCGTACCGTTTGGCGTGAATACCGGGCAGCTCGACATTCCGTTGTGCATCAACATGAATCCCAGCACGCAGGCGCTCGTGCTGCGGGATGTCGCGATGTCACTCGCGGGGCAGGGAATTGTGAAACTCGTAATCTTCAACGGACACGGAGCAAATGACTTTCGGCAAATGATTCGCGAGCTCCAGCCGCACGTCTCGCTGTTCCTGTGCACGGTCAACTGGTACAAGGTCGTGGATCCCAAAGGCTTTTTTGCCGACCTCGGCGATCATGCGGCGGAGCTCGAGACCAGCGTGATGCAGCACATCGCGCCGGATCTGGTGCTGCCGCTGTCCGAGGCGGGTCCCGGCGCCGCCCGGAAGTTCAAGATCTCGGCATTCCGTGAGGGCTGGGCGTGGGCGCCGCGGAATTGGCGTCAGGTGACGGACGATACCGGGTCGGGGAATCCGGCGGCGGCGGCGCCCGAGAAGGGGAAGCGCTACGTCGAGGCGGTGAGTGCCAAGATTGCGGATTTTCTGGTGGAGTTGGCCAAAGCCGATCCAACGAAGATGTATGGGGAGATGGGCTAACCCCGGGGCGTCGCCCCGGGGTCAGCCGAGCCCCTTAGGTTACTGCCCCGTCGCCGCCGGCGCTCCCAGCCAGCGCGCGAACCACGCCGCCACTTCCTTATAGAAGAAGCGACTGTCCTCGCCCTTGAGAATCCAGTGGTTCTCCTCCGGCCAGATGATGAGCCGCGAGGGAATCCGCTGGCGCTGCAGCGCGGTCCAGAACTCGAGCGCGTTGTTCATCGGCACGCGGAAATCCCGCTCCCCCACGGAGACGAGCACGGGCGTATGCAGATTCGCTGCGCGCCGCATCGGACTCTGCGTGCGCCAGATCGGATGGTCTTCCCACGGCGGGCCGCCGACGTTGCGCTCGCGGTCGTAGTTGAAATCACTCGTCGCCCACTGCGACTCGAGATCCCATTCGCCGGCGTGGCTCACCAGCGCGCGATAGCGCGTCGTGGTCACCGCGAGCCAGTTGGTGAGATGGCCGCCGTAGCTCGCGCCGCCCGCGATCTGTCTTGACGCATCGAGGAACCGGAACCGCTTGATCGCGGAGTCTGCGGCTTCGTTCAGCTCATTCGCCGGGCCTTCGAGCGGATCGAACTGAATGTCCTGCGAGAACTTCTCGCCGTAGCCGGTCGACCCGGTGTAATCGGTCATGAGCACGACGTAACCGGGGGCACCGAGCAGGTGCGGATTCCAACGCAGGCCAAAGTTGTCCGTCCACATATTCGCAGCGCCCCCGTGGATCAGCACGAACAGGGGATAGCTACGCGTCGAGTCGAAGCCCGGCGGGAGCGCGTAGAAGCTGTGGATGCGCTTGCCGCGGCTCGAGGTGAACCAGAACTCCCGCAGCGGCTGCCAATCGATTCTGGCGGCGCGGTCGGTATTGAATCGTGTGAGCGGCGTCGGGCGGCCCGTGGCTGGGTCGATTTTGACGATCTCGGGTGGAGTCGTCGCGCTCTCCCAGACTGCCGCGATCTTGAGTGCGGCGCCCGCTGTCGCTGAAGCGACCTGCAGGCTGCCGAATGTCCCGCTGGTCATGGTGCCGACTTCCTGCTCCTTGCCCCCGGTCGCCGGTGCGCGGAAGAGCCTTTGATGTCCTGCATCTTCCGCGAGGAAGAACACGGTGCGGTTGTCCGGTGCCGGAGTGTACGTGCCGACAGAATGGTCCGCGCCACCGGTCACAACGCGCATCACGGCGCCGCCGCTGAATGGCCATGATGATGCCACCAGGCGTCGATTGTTGAAGGTGTGCTCGTTGGTCGGCGTCATCACGGCGTAAAGCGTCTTCCCGTCCGGACTAAATTGCGGCGCGTCGTAATCGTCCTTGCCCTGCGTGAGCCGCAAGGGTTCGCCCGCCGTAGCATTCACCACCCACAGCGCGTGCACCACGTCGCCATGAGCCCAGTCCGTGCGATTCGTGGTTGCGGCGAACACGACAAGCTTACCGTCCGGCGACCATGCCGCGGCCAGATCTTCGCCGCTGTTACCGAGCTGCCCGCCGAAACCGGCCTCCTGTGCCAGCCGCGACCCCGCCAGGAGATCCCGAGCCTGCGCATTCGGTTCGAGCGTTTGGACGAACAGATGAGCCCGCCGCTCGTCGAGCCAGTGATCCCACAGCCGGATCGGCGACGCGTCGAACACCCGTGCATTGTACTTGCGCGCCTTGCGCTCGGCCGCTGCGGCGCGATTCGCCGAGTCGGTCGTCGTGCCTGGATAAATCATGCTCGAGAACAGGATTGCCTTGCCGTCAGGCCGCCACATCGGGCTCGAGGCGCCGGTCGACAGATTCGTGATCCGTTGTGCCTCGCCGCCGCTCGCCAGGTCGAGCACGTACACCTGCGACTGATCGTCGCCCTCGCGCCGCGCGGTGAACGCAATCCGCCGGCTGTCGGGACTCCAGTCCACGCCGCTCTCGCCGCCTTTGGTATCCGTGAGGCGGCGCGGCTCCGCGCTACCGTCACTCGGCACGACCCAGAGGTCGCTGACCTGCTCGCCTTCCGTATACGACGGCTCGCTGACACTGAAGACGATCCAGCGGCCGTCGGGGCTGATCGCCGGGGATCCGACGCGCTTCATGAGGAAGACGTCTTCGTGGGTGATCGTGTGGCGCTGTTGCGCCGCGAGCGGCGCCGAGAGCGCGAGACAGAGAATCAAGGAGAATCGCCGCATGGCTACCCTTTTTGGGTGACGGGGTGGGAGGCGGAGTCACGACGCCTGACGTGGACGACCCATTCGATTTCCGCGTGCACGACATCCTCGCGATCCACCAGCGCGACGCGATGGACGCGCTCCACCGGATCGCCGCCCGCGGTGGCCGCGCGAATGTCGTCGACTTCCTTTGCCGAGAGGACGAAGCGGCCGTAGAGCGTGGTGCGCGCCGGTTTCCGGAATCGCACCGTCGCGCTTTTATCCCAGACGAGGTAGTCGTGCCCGAGGTTCTTGATCAACATGACCATGTAGACGCCGTCTCCGGCGGCATACATGCTGCCGCCGAACATCGTCCCGACATAGTTGCGCGTGCGCCAGCCGAGCGGCAGCCTGATGCGGATCTCGCGATAGTCGTCCGCGATGTACGTGATCCAGGCGCCCGTGCTGCGGTAGGTGGGAAAAAAGTTGAACCCCCAGCGTGCCAGTCTGCTGCGCCACGACTCTGGCATGGCTATCTCCGGTAGACGTCCGTGCCGACGTACGTCAACCCGGAATCTGCAATGATTGTGACGACCTCGGTACGGGGTCGACGGAGAGTAGGGGGTAGGGCTTAGAGTCGGAACAAATAGCTGAACTTCACGAACACCGCGTCATCGGTCCGCGTGAGCCCGCGAAACCGGAACGCGTTTTCGTCCAGCATGTTGCTGCCGTAACCGGCGAACACGACGGTGCCGGGCATCGGCTGGTAACTGATCAGCGCGTCGACGTGAAAGAGATTGGTGGCGCTGGCCGCCGAGCGCGTCACCCCGCCCGGCCCGGCGATCAGAATCGGCGCGTTGGTCCGCGAATCATCCCGCAGCGAGTCGCTCTGGTCCTGGATGTACTGACCGACCAACCGCACGAACAGCGGCCGCGACAGTTGGTACTCGAGCTTGACGCGAGCCACGCGCCCGACATTCACCAGGCTGCCGTCGGTGCGGCGATTCACCTGCTGCCAGAAATAGCTCAGCGTGTTGCGGAACCGGTCCGTCGGCCGGTACGACACCTCGACGCTGAGCAGCAGCAGGTCGGCCGACGCCCACTCGAAGAAATTCTCGTCATGGCCCTGCAGGAAGAAGCCGCCGCCGCTGAAATGCTTCCACTGTGGCGTGCCGATCTGAATGATGTACTCGCCGTTCCCGATCGTGGGCTGTCCCACGAAGGGAATCGTGTCGAGGCCGCCACCAGCCCTGGGGACCTCGAGCCGATAGCTCGCATACAGCGCGGAGTCGTAGCCGAATGACTCCACGAAATACCCGCCGCCGATGTTCCAGCCGCCCCGCAGCGCCGCGTTGCCGTTGAAGTGCAGCTTCTGGTCCTGGATGCGGCGGCCGTGGATGAAGTTCTGATACTGCCAGATCCCATCGACCACGATGTCACCTGTGAAGCGCTGCAACAGCGCGCCCGGCTTCCCGTAGGTCGTGTAGCTCGGATCGACGTACGAATGTACGATACCCGCGCGACCGATGAACCCGCTCGCCGAGCGAAAATCGTCCGAGATGCCGGCGAACACGCTGCGCAATCCCCAGATGCGATGCTGAATCGTGAACTGGGCGAGCCACAGCGGCGCGGTCGTCGTGACGCCGCCCGTGCGGGTGCGGCTGCCGGCCAGCTGCAGGTTCAGTCCATAGATGTCCTTGAACACCAGCCGGCTGTCCACCTCGGCCACGCGATTGTAGTTGCCGCCCTCGATGCGATCGGTGTACGCCATGCCGATGCGTGATCCGTGTCCCAGGCTACGCTGCGCGCGCAGAATGTTGAAGATCGGATTGTCGGCGCCGCTCGCCGACGCGAACTTCTGATCGACCGCGGACAGTAAACCGACGTCGGTGCCGCCGGCGTTGCCGGTGAGTTTGACCGCTGCGATCGGCTGCACGATGCGGCGGGTGTAGATGAGGCTCTGCGGCACCTGAAACAGTTCGCTGCCCTCGAGGAAGAACGGCCGCTTCTCGGAAAAGAACAGCGCCTGACGCGGATCGAACGCGAGCTGGCCGGCGTCCGATTCCACTTGCGAGAAATCGGGCTTGATCGTGCCGTTCAGGGTGAGGTTGTCGGTCACGCCCCACCGGACGTTCCCGCCGATCTGCGGATTCCCCGTGTCGTAGCTGTAGCCGCTCGCAGTGGGCGCACCTGTGGCCTTGCCGGTCGCCTCGGGATTGATGTCGACGACCAGACCGCGATGCATCCCCGAGAGGCCGATCAGATTCCCCGACTGGCCGATGAACGTCGCGTTGGCACGACGCGCCGGGAACCAGGAATCTTCAAAGCCCGAGTGCTTGATCTGGCGAACGATGTTGAGGCTCCAGTCCTGCGGCTGCTTCGGCTGATAGCGCAGACTCTTGAACGGGATCCGCACCTCGACTTCGTAGCCCCACGGCGTGACGCGGCCGCGCGACTGGAAGACATAATCCGGGCTCAGATCGGGCTGCTCCCGTCCAATGACCGCGCCACCGATGAATCCGCTTGCGCTGATGTTCGCGCCCTCGATCAACGCGCCGTCGCCCTGCACGCCGAGCGGGTTCACCGCGAACATCAGCGCCTTCTTGCCATCGTGGAACGTGCCGAGCAGGATCTGCACGTTGTCATCGCCGAAGATCTGGTCGCGGTCGGCGAGCGTCGCCGTGGGCTGGCCGTGCAGCTCGTACGCGCGGATCCCGAAGTAGATTGCGTTTGCGGAGTACCACACCAGGACCTGCGTCGAGTCGACTGCGGAAACGCCGTCGTTCGGGGCGTATTGCGAGAAGCCCGTCAGCAGCGCGGCGTGCGCCCACGTCGAGTCGGAGAGGTCGCCGTCGATCACAACGTCGGCGTCGAATCGCGGGATCCGCACGTCCAGCTGGCGCTCGCGGCCCGAGTAGATTCCCAGAGAATCCGGAGCGTGAGACGCGCAGCCGAGCAGCAGGCACAAGGTCAGCATGTCCGATAATTATGGCAGCAAAACAGCAGGGTCACCTACCAGTGGGGAGTTAGGAACGTGTCACAACTCGCACTGACGTTTGTAATGCTGTTGCAGAACCCTGCCACGGCGCCCCAACCCAAGCGCGACATCCCCGATCCCGGCACCATCGCTACGGCGCAGCGCGTCACCCCCGCCGGCGTGCAGAGCGTGTTCACCGACCGCGTGTTCGGCGTTCGCTTCGGCGCAAAGCCCGGGGAGATCTGGGTGACGGCGCACGGCTCCGCCTACCGGCTGGCGTGGCAGGACAACGTGGTGCGCGCCAGCGCCAGGTTCGACGGCCGCTCCGGCGTTCAGGGCATCGCCATCGACCCCGTGACCGGCCGGGCGCTGTTCAGCGTGGTGGGCCGCCTGCCCGAGGCGCTCGCCCTCAGCCGCATCCCGGGTTCCGACGAAATGTCGAACACGAAATCGGTGACGCAGCTGCTCGCCTACGATGGCGAGGCACCGGACGACCATCTGGTCGTCCGGTGGAATTCGCCGGCTCGCGGCGACGAGATCGCCGGCGCGCCGGCGGTGGCGCGGCGCGCGAACGCCACCGGCCATCGCGTCGCCGTGCTGCCGCTGCCCGCCAACGACGCGCTCGCGGTTTTCGACGCGGACTCGGGCGCCCTCCTCAAGACGATTCCGCTCGGCGTGCTGCCCGTCGCGGCGGTGGTGAGCGAGGACGGCACCGTGGCGTACGTCTCGGTGATGGGGGGCCGCAAGCCGCGGCGAGGCGATCGCGCCGCCAAGCAGTGCTGCGATCCGTTCGCCGAGCTGGTGCGCGTGGATGCGCGCGGCATCGCGCTGCCGGGGAATGTCACGCGCGTGGACCTGGTGAAGGGCACCGTCACGAAGGTCATTCCCGTCGGCCGCCATCCGACCGGGATCGCGTGGAACCAGAGCGGGGCGCGCCTGTACGTGGCGAACGGCAACTCCGACACGGTGAGTGTCATCGATACCCGCGGCGACACAACCGTGCGGCCGATTGCGATCGCGCCGTTTCGCGAGCGCAAGAACGGCCTCGCGCCGACGGCCGTCGCGCTCTCGCCCGACCACAGCACGCTGTTCGTGACACTCGGTGGCATCAACGCCGTGGCGGTCTACAGTCTGCCGTCCGCCACACTGCGGGGACTCGTGCCGACCGGCTGGTATCCGACGAGCGTTGACGTGAGCGCGGACGGCCGCGCGATCGCGGTGGGCACGCTGTTCGGCGTAGGGTCGGGGGTCGGGCGCACGTCTGGGATGAACGGCCGCTACGTCCATTCCTATCGCGGGTCGGTCAACGTCATCGCCGCGCCATCGGCCGCCGAGCTGGCCGCGTACACGACGTCCGTGGCGCAGGACAATCGGCTGACGCTGCGGACCGATAGCGCGGGACCGTCGCTCGCGCCTCGGCGCCATGTGACGCCGCGCGCCGTGCCGGAGCGGCCAGGCGAGCCGTCGCTCATCGACCACGTCGTCTACATCGTGCGCGAGAACCGCACCTACGATCAGGTGCTCGGCGACATCGGGAAGGGCGCGAGCGACACCTCGCTGGTACAGTACGGACGGGACGTCACGCCCAACGCGCACGCGCTCGCCGGGCGCTACGTCCTGCTCGACCACTTCTTCGCCTCGGGCGGCAACTCGGCGGACGGCCACAACTGGCTCACGCAGGCGCGTGAGACCGAGTATCCGATGTGGCCGCTCTACACCGGCCGCACCTATCCGTCGGAAGGCGTGGACCCGCTCGCGTATTCCTCGGGCGGTTTCCTGTGGGAGGCGGCGCAGGCGAAGGGCAAGACCGTGCGGGTATTTGGTGAGTACGCCCCCTCGCCACAGTGGTACAGCGACACTATCCGCATGAATCTGCTGACGCAGTATCGCGACTCGCAGCCGCACAACCGGGCGTTCTTCCGCGGCCGCGTCGCGAAGCTCTACAACACGACGTCCGAGATTCCGTCGCTTGACCGGGCGCTCGTGCGCGAGTATCCGGGATGGACCATGACGGTGCCCGATATCGTCAAGGCCGACATCATTCTCGAGCATCTGCGTGAGTGGGAAGCGAAGGGCGCGATGCCGAACCTCGTGCTGATCATCCTGCCGAGCGACCACACCGAGGGGACCAATCCGGGCTGGTGCACGCCCAAGGCGTGTGTCGCGGACAACGATCTGGCGCTGGGGCAGATCGTGGAAGCCTTCTCGCACAGCTCGTTCTGGAAGTCGATGGCGATTCTGGCCGTCGAAGACGACGCGCAGAACGGCGTGGACCACATCGACGGCCACCGCACGGTGGCACTCGTCGCGAGCCCGTATGCGCGGCGCGACGCGATCGATCCCACGTTCTACAGCCAGCCGAGCATGGTCAAGACGATCGAGCTGATGCTCGGCCTGCCGGCGCTGAGTCTCTACGATCTCGTCGCTACAGACATGCGCGCGAGTTTCATCGGACCCGACGAAGCGCCGAATGTCGAAGCGTACACGGCCCTGGTGCCGCAGCAGTCGTTGTTCGAGGTCAACCAGCGGGTGGGATCGATCACCGGCCCGCACGCCGCCGAGCGCCGGCGCGCGGCGCTCGCGTCAGCCAAGATGAACTTCCGCGATCCCGATGCCGCGCCATCGGACCTGCTGAACCGCATTCTGTGGCACGACGCGCGAGGCTGGGGCGTGCCTTATCCGGAAGTGAAACGCTCGCTGTTCTTTCCTATGGCAGTGGATCTTACGGACGAGGAGCGGGAGGAACGGGAGCCGGAGGGGAAGCCCTAACCGCCGGGGCTTTCCGCGCAATCGCCACACCGACCAGGCAGAGCGCGCCGCCGAGCACGGCAATCAGAGTCGGGACTTCACCAAGGATCAACCAGCTCATCACGATCGTGATCGGCGGCACGAGGTAGGCAGTCGCGGCGAGCCGGCCCGCCGATCCACGCGCCAGCGCGTAGGCCCACGTCGTGAAGGCGATCGATGTGGGAAAGACACCCAGGAAGACCAGCCAGGCGATGCCGCTGGTAGGCGCCACCCGCCACTCCCGCACCAACTGGGGCGCGTAGGGGAGACAGAAGAGCGCGCCGACCACGCAGCACGTCCAAGTCGCCTGCAGTGCCGCGATCCGATTCAGCACCGGCTTCTCCGCCACCATCCCGATCGCCGATGCGAGCGCCGCCAGCAGGCAGAGCATCACCCCCACGAGCGAGGCGCTGCGCGACGACGTCGCGAGCCCGATCACCACGACACCCGCGAACGCGAGCGCGCCGCCGAGCAGAAGATTCGGAGTGGTGCGCTCCTTCAGGAATACGGATGCAAGTGCCACGATGAAGATCGGAGCGATCAGTACTAACATCGACGCCGTCCCGGCATCGACCCGGCGTTCGGCCTCGTTGAGCAGGACCTGGTAGACGCCGAACCAGAGCACGCCGGCGAGCACGAGGAGCGCGAGCTCACGTCGCGTTGGCCGGATCATGGGGCGCGAGAGTACGACCGCACCCAACAACACACTCCCGATCGCGAGACGCCCCAGCGCGAGTGCACCGGGTGAGAAGGAACGGCCCGCGGCTCGGATGCCGACGAAGGCGGCGGCCCACAGGACGACGGAGACGAGGGCCGCGAGAAGCGGAAGACGTTTCGAATTCATGCGCAGTATGATAACTGCGCAAGCGCATCATGGAATCAGCGTGGAGACGTTCCCGTCGCGCCAATCGAGATCAGCGCACCATCGCGACCCACCGACTGAACGCCCAGCACAGTGGCGACGGGAGCGTTCGCACCGAAGTACGCTGCACCAGCAGTGCGGATCGTCTCGAGATCCGCGGACCGATAGTTGACGACGTAAATAGTGAGTGCGCTCACGTCGCGCAGCGTCGCGCCCGCTGCCTGCAGCACGGCGCTGAGATTCGAGAAGGCGCGCTCCGCCTGCGAGCGGAGATCAGATCCGACCAACGCGCCCGTGCTGTCCACGCCGAGCTGGCCCGTGACGTAGAGGGCGCGTCCCACGCGCACCGCTTGCGAGCCGAGCGGGGGAGCTGGAACCGCAGTCGGGCTTGGGAGGGCCGTCTTGATCTCAGTGGGGTTGGACCGCAGGCCGCCGAAGTCCCCGCGGAAGCCCGCTTCGTCCCACCGCAGCTGGTCCTCGCGCCGTTTCCTATCGGTCGCCTGGTCTTCGCCGTCGCGCCACTTCTTGTACGCCTTCACCTGATCGCCGTTGAGGAACCGGCGCAGATCGCCTTCGAACCGGTCTTGGCGATCCCGGAGCGATTTGCCCAGGTCCTGGACTCGTTCGGCGTAGAACATCGCCGCGGCGCGATCGCCGCCGTCGAGCTTCTCGTTCATTTTCGCGATGGCCGCGTTCGCGCTGTCACGCTCCGGACGCGTCGCGACCATGAACGAGTCGTACACCTGCGTGTAACGGGTCAACTGATCCGCGGTCAGGTTGAGCATCACGCGGGCGAGGGCCGTATCGAGCGGTCCCACCAACTCGACGCCGGGCATCTTCGGGGCCGGTGGTCCATACCGGGTGGGCTGGCTCAAACTACCGCGACCATAGCCGCCCTGTCCCATCACGGCGGACGGTACCAGAAGCAACGTTGCGACAAGGAACACATTTGAGCACGAGCGTTTCATGGGACTTCTCCAAAAGGACAGCTTTCGTCGCACCGTTAGCACTTCTTGGCCAGGATGCGCTGGCGTTCCCCCTCAGTGACCATATCGCGTGCGACGACGTCACGGACGATGCGCGCGACGAATACATACCCCCGCGCCTCGGCGACGAGCCAGCGGCGCCATTCCAGCTCGTCGAGTGCCGCGTGCAGCGCCTCGCCCTCGAGATTGGTCGCGCACGCCATGCGCTTCGCTGCCACGCGCTCACCGAGGATCGCAGCGGCGATCAGCACCTGTTGCGCCGGCTTGGTGAGACAGCGAAACCCGACGCGAATCGACGCCACGATCGTGTCGGGCAGATCACCAGGGAACGTTGAATCGAGCGTGCGCAGCGGGTGCGGCCAGGCGCCGTTTGTCGTCTCGAGATCGAGGCCGCCCTGCGCTATCGCGTGACAGATCTCGACGGCGAGTAGCGGCAGCCCACCAGAATCCGAGGCGATGCGTCGCGCCAGTCGATCGGCGGCGGCGCCCTTGTAGGCCGGCAGCGCCCATGCGATCAACTGGAGGATCGCCTCGTGGGCCAACTTGCCCAGCGAGATCGCCGCACCCGGGACGTCCCGTCCGATGCGGGCCCGGAGCTCGGCAAGCTTGGGCGGGGCGGGTTCCGGCGTCGTCGCAAGCACGATCAACACCGGCGCGCGCGCGAGGTCGCGCGCCAGCTGCTCGATCATTTGATAGGACGTTGGATCGATCCACTGCGCGTCGTCGAAGACCAGGAGATGGGGCTGCTCGGCGGTCGTCACGCGCAGCACCTCGGCGATAGCCGCGTCGAGAGTCCCTGTGCTCGCTGCCGTGTGTTTTTGTGGAAACTGTTCCGCCCATTCGCTCGCCTGGGCGGCAAGTGCGGCGAGCGCGCCGGGGTTGGCGCCGGCGACGCCGGGTGCATGCACCAACCCACCCCGCGCGAGACTCAGGATCGCGCTTGCAGGGTGATCGAGATCGGCTTGGACTGCACGCATGCCGATCACGACGCCACCTTCCGCGGCGGCGCGGGTCGTGAGTTCTTCTGCGAAGCGCGTCTTGCCGCCACCGGACTCGGCTTCGATCACGAGGAGGGTCCAACGACCGCCGCGCGCGTGCCGCCACTGCGCGAGTGCGGTGGCGAGCTCGCGATCTCTGCCGAGCAGCGGCGCGCGCCGCCACGACACGCTCTGCTCCGGCGAGTGCGCCTCTTTCGGCAGATGCCAGGCGCGCCCGCTGCGCAGCCGCTCGGCCACTGCCTGAGTCTCGGGCTCGACCGTCACCTCCCCGTCGCGGCGCGCGTCCTTCAGGAACTTCTCGACCAGTTGCACCGCGCCGGAGCGGTCACCTGTTGCTGCCAGGCGCCGCATCTGCAGGCGCAGCGCGCGCTGTGAGAAGGGGTCGATTTTCCTGGCCTTGACCAGCGGATCGGCGGCACCGAGCTCGTCGCCGGCATCGAGCCGCTCTTCGGTGTGGCGCAGCAGCGCATCCATGGACACACCATGCCAATGCGATCGCTCCACGGTGAGCCAGTCTTCGAACCCCGACGCCCCCGTGATCTTGAAGCCGTCGAGGAAGTCGCCGTTGATGAGCAGCGTCGTGTGCGCCCAGTCGCGCTGCTTCACGAGCCGCTCCAGCTGGTCGGTATCGAGCTCAACCGCGTCGTCCGCCAGCTCGATCACATCGCCCGTTGCTGTCAGACCTTCGCCGACGTATTGCCGTAGCGTCCGAATGGCCTCACGCACCGATTGCCGAGCCGCCTCGTCGGCTTTATCCGGCCAGAGCAGACCGATCAGCTGTTCGCGGGTGCAGCGGCGCCTGGGCGCGCGCGCGAGGTAGAGCAGGAGTGCGACGTTTTTCTTCCAGTTCAGCTCGGACGGCGCCGCCGCGCCGTCCATCGTGACCTCGAGTGTCCCCAATGTCTGGAAGCGAATCACCGACTCGCCCCGCAATGGAGTTCGCTCACGCGAGCTCGTGCGCTATCGGCGCGCGCCCCATATGGGGCCGGCGCGTCGGACCAATGCCGCACGACGGCGGCGTAGGCGACACACGCTTCACGACGTTCGGCGTGACCGGCGCCATCGAGCAGACGTGCGAGGCGCCAGCTCGCCAATGTGCCGAACGCCCAGTCGACTTCGGCAGCCTGAGGCAGTCCCGTCGGTAGGCCCACCACATCGCTGTGCTCGTGCCAGATCAATTCGTTTCTCGTGCCTTCGACCTCTCCGATGCGGGCGCGCCAGCCGGCACGCCGGAGGTGCACGATCGTACGGAAGAATGGATCCACACCCCTGGTGACTGCGTCCACGTCCATCGGATCGAGAAGGTCGAGCGCGGCGTGCGGCCGCCCAGCGGCAGCGAGCGAGTCAGCAGTGAGGAAGAGCTTCAGGTCCTGTGTGCCTCGGGCGCGTAGCGGCACGTGACGACCGAGTAACGAACTCATCCAGGCTGCGCGGTCGCGCAATTGTGGTTGCACCCCGTGGCTCGAAAGCCAGGGTCGCAGTCGCTCCAGAACATCCGCCGTCGTCGGGCCTCCCTCGTCGAGCAACACGAGCGCACCTTGCAGTTCTGCAGTAAACAACTGCATCTCCGATTCCGGTGACACATCGGTGAGCCGCTGGCCAAACTCCCGCACGTCCGTTAGCCGGCCAAGAGCTAGTGAGCCGAGTGTCTGCGCGATGAGTCCTGAGCGCTTCAAATCGCGCGAGTCACTCGCTGCGAGAATCCGGCCCAAGGCGACGGCGCCGCGTGGCGCGTCGAATGTCGGGAGGAGCCTTGGGCCCGCGCCGAGATCGGGGCTGCTCTGGGCGGCCGGTGTATTGACGGCAATGTCGGTGCGTCGCAGGGCTTCCGCCTCGGGAAGAAAGCGCCATGCGAATCCAAGCTCCAGGAGCTCGCGCAATACGACGGCGTACGTATCGGACGCAACGTTATGACTGCTCAACGCAATGAGCGCAGCAGCTGCGGTGCTCGAATCCCCCTCTGCCGTAGCGACCCAGGCGAGGTGTTCGGACGCCGGCCCGAAGCCGGGAGCTTCCCGCAGAGCAGATTGCAGAGTGGCGATCGCTTCCGAACGTCGATGCCCGGCGAGCGGGCCTCGATGAAACAGTTCGTCGCCGAATTGAAACCAGCCGAGGAAAAACTTGCGCTGGCTGTCCGTAACCGCGCGCAGGGTATCCAGGCGCGGCCCCAGCGGGATTTCTGCAGCGCGAATGAGGCTCTGGTACCAGCTGGGAAATAGATTGATATGGTCGCGATAACGCCGCACGCGGTTGGGATCGGGCTCGCGTCCCAGCCACCGTTCGATCTCCGTTATCCGCCAGGAGCACAGCAAGCAGCTCGGATCGGTCGCCTCGGCAGCTAGGTAGGCGCGATGCGCATTTCCCCACTGCGCGTCGGCCACGAGGCGTTCGGCTTCGAGGAACTGCGCCAACCCCAGTGATGAGTGGGGGAGCGCACCCACCGGCAACCATGCAGCGAGCGGGCTGCCCTGGTCCCACACCGCGAGCAGGATCCGATAGGTCACGGAGTCGCGCAACATCGGCCAGAGCGCGAGCGGCACGCGAAACTCGGAGGCCGGAATATCCTTCATCAGGCGCAGCCGCACCTCGTTGCCGATGACCGTCATCCGTGCCTGAACGGTCAGCGCCGCAGGCCGCCGGGGAAAGAATCCGGGTTTGGGTGCAATGTGGAAGTCCTGATGTCCATCGAGCTCCGAACGAACGATTCGCAGGAGCGTATCCGCGATGAAGCGGTCCTCAGGCGGGCCGACGTAGTCGATCGCGTCGAAGGCTACTTTGAGCGCGCCGGGTTTGGTCTCCGGTGTGCTGAGCGAATGCCAAGCTCCCAGGATGGCCACACCAGCGAGAACCCCAGCGGCGAGAACGGCGCCGATCCACCGTCCGGGGTGAGGAGCGACGGTTCGCTCGAGTTCCTTCCCGAATGCCGCCGCGTCGGGCCAGCGGTCCTCCGGGGGCTTCGCGACGGCGCGCCGCAACACTCGGGCGAGATCAGAGGGAATCCGACTCCAGTCAACGTTGTCGCCCTGCTCGTGGAAATGCCGCCCCGACACTGCTTCGTAGAGCACCACGCCCAGGGAGTAGATATCGGTCCGAGGCGTGATCGGTCCCCCTTTGATCTGTTCGGGGGCCATGTAGTCCGGAGTCCCCCGCCTATCGTTGCATTCGTCCGGCTTGTCCGTGCGCGGCTGCGCAATCCCGAAGTCGCTGATCAACGCCACATCTGACAACACAAACACGTTGCTCGGCTTGATGTCGCGATGCACGAAGCCCAGACGGTGTATCTCCTGGAGGCCGTGGAGTAAATCGCTGCCGATCCGTACCAACTCTTCAGGCGGGATCGGACCCGCTTCGAGACGACGCTCGATCGTGGGCCCGTTGACCAACTCCATGATGTAGAACTGGAGACCATGGCCTTCGCCGGGGCGGTAGATGACCACGACGTTCTTGTGGCGGACGCTGCCCATCATCTGCGCTTCGCGCAGGAAGGCCTGCGCGCCCTCGGCCGTTGCAAGCTCGGGTCGGAGGACTTTGATCGCCACGCCCCGGTTCATCAGGACCTCGTGAGCGCGGTAAACGACGCCCATCCCCCCTTCGCCGATCCGGTGCTCCACCCGGTAATCGGGCGACACCGCCTGCTGCAGGCGTTCCATCAGGGGATCGAAAGGCGGATCGATCGTCATCGCTGCCTCCGGGGCCTTGAACTTACGGCGGAACGCCCGCTTCCGCCCCGGCTGGAGGCTACGATTTCTACTTGAGTCGCGGCAGCTTGGGAGGCTTGGGCCCGTGCCGGACGGCGCCCCGCACAGGTACGCACTCGAGGGGCGTTCCGGTCCGCGCGCACCGCAAGAGCAGCCCGCCACGGCTCATGTCCCCCCGGCCCGCGAACGTGGCGGGAAAGAGCAGGCGGTCGCCAAAAACGTCCAGCAGCGGGCCGACGTACTTGTCGGTGGCCACGCTGCCCAGCAACACGACCCGGTCGTCGGCCCCGAGTCCGCGGTGCAGCGCGGTCGCATCCCGAACGAGCGGGTCGCGAAACGCCGGCTCCGCTTCATCGACCGGCACCGTCGCCATCTTCCGGAGATCGTCGACACGAATCAGCACGTCGGCCGGGAGGAGCCCGCGCCCCGGCGCGATGACGAACGGCCGGCCGAATCGCGTGGCATAGGCGAGCTTCCCGCGGAAGTAGAGGCTGCTCATGAACGTGAAGACTTCGCCGAGCGGCGCGCCGCCATTGGCGAGGCGCGCGGTCAGCGGGCTCGTCTGACTCTTGATCAACATCTGCGCGCGAGTGCCGGCGCAGCTGGCGGGGGACAGCAGGAACACCGTCAGCACGCTACCGCTCCATGTAACGACGCAAGAAAAACATCGCCGCGCCAAAGATCACAATAATCAGGACGATCCAGACAATGCGGGGCATTCTGCCATCCTCCTGAATGAGTATCGGCGGGAAAAAATATTGCATCCCCAAACCCGGTTTCACATATTAACGCATGCTTGGGATCGGTGGTGGTCTCTTTGGGTTCGCGGGGCTGTTCTACTTCGCCGCGGAGTACGAGCACCTCTCAGGGTGGAAGTGGGCGCTGGCGAGTGCCGCGGTCACGGCGACGGTCAAAGGTCTATTCCCAGGCTCCTTCATCTTCGTATTGCCCGCCCAGTTTGGCCTGTTCCTCGTGATGTGGTGGGCGCACCTCAAGAATCAGGCCCAGCGCGAGGTCGAGCGCGACCAGCGGCAGAAGGATGCCATGCGCGAGCGGCAGCAGCGGGTCAGCCGCGCCAGGGAAGAGACCGCCGCGAACACCGATTGGAATGCGCAGGAGCGTGAGCGGGAAGCCGCCGCGGAAGCTGCGGCGCAGGAGCGGCGCGAGCGTGTCCGGCTGGCGCGAGAACAGCGCGAGCGCGAGGAGCGCGACATGGGGAAGGGAACGGGAACCTAGTTCAGATCCGCCCCTGTCCGAGAGTCCACGCCGTCGACATCCCGAGGCCAATCCACAGGACGTCCAGAAGTCCGAACGTGCTCAGCAGCAAGACCCAGAATCCCAGCTTGTCAATGAACCTGTCAAAGTGCACGTGCACGAGACGGTCGCGTTCCGCGAACGATGAGGCTTTCGCGGCGGCGCCCGCTTCCTCGAGCATCTGCTCCCGCAATTCATGTCCCGGGCCGAAGAAGGTCGTATCGGCGACGAGGTCGGGGCGCGCATCGATGGTCGCCTGCAGTTCGGGCGAGAATGACTTCTGCTGGATCTTTTCGACCAGGAACAGCGCGGTCAGCGATCCTGGATCGTTCGCGAGCTCCTGACGGATCATTGGCTGCAGGGCAGCCACGACCAGTACCACTTTTGCCAGAAGGACCGTCACGAGGGTCAGCACCGCCGCCAGCGCGCCGGTCGCTTTGGTCGGTGGTTTCGCCGACTTGGCGACCACGATCCCCAGCAATCCTCCGACGCCCCACGCGGCGACACCGACCGGATGGTGCGTCACGTACACCAGTCCCACCCACGCGATGGTGATTCCGATGCCGGCGAGCAGGCCGGCCAGGAGCGGCGACCCTTCTGCGCGCTGCGGCGCCGCCTTGCCGTAGACCCGGACTGTGCTCATGGGCCATACGATAGTGACCGACATTCCCATTTGCACTACGGATTGTGTCGTCTGGTGCGGGGCTGCTGCTCAGCCTGTCGTGAGCATCACCGGAGCGTGATCGCTCGTGCCGACATCTGCTTGCACCACGCAGGTCGTGGCGCGTTCGCCGATCGCCGGTGACGCCAGGACATAGTCGAGCCGCCAACCGATGTTCCGGGCGCGCAGGTTCCGCCACGGCGCCCACCAGGTAAACAGGTTCGGGTTATCAGGATCGAACTGCCGTCCCAGATCCACGAGATGCGTGCCGAGGAGTGTTTCGAAGAGCGCGCGCTCCTCGGGGCGCTGGCCCACCGCGTTCGGCTTCCGCTCCTTGGGATGCACGTCCATCTCTGTCCGCGCGATGTTCATGTCGCCGCATAGAATCAGCCGTCTGCCATCTGCCGTCAGCTTCAGCGACCACTCAACCAAACGTTTGATGAAGGCGAGCTTCGCGGGGTAGTCCTTGCCGCCGTTGGGCACGTAGACGGAGGCGATGACCAGGTCGCCGTGCTCCACCTGTACGATCCGTGACTCCATGTCAAAGGGCGGATGGCTGAAGACGGGATCGACGGCGAACAGATCCTTCCGGACGTGCAGGGAAACGCCCGAGTATCCCTTCAGGGTGTGAAAGTACGCGTGGTAGTCGGGGACCTTGGATTCGGCGGGGATCTGGGCCGCCGTCGCCTTCAATTCCTGGAGGCACACCACATCGGGCCGGTCGCGCGCCAGCCACTCGGACAGCTGCGCCGCGCGGGCGCGGATTCCGTTGACGTTCCAGGTCGCGATTTTCACGCGCGGAATGATAAGCCCTTGACGGCTCCGGGGCGGGCGGGCTATATACATTACCACACAGTTATGAAACCATCTGGTTATAGGCTGGACGCGACCTTCGCCGCTCTCGCCGATCCCACCCGCCGGGCGATCCTGGCGCGGCTGGCGGACGGCGAAGCGACGGTCACCGAGCTGGCGGCGCCGTTCGCCATGAGCCAGCCGGCGATCTCCAAGCATCTCAAGGTGCTGGAGCGCGCCGGCCTGATCACGCGCGGCCGGGAGGCGCAGCGCCGCCCCCGCACACTCGAGCCGCGGCCGCTCGCCGAGGCGACCGACTGGATCGAGCGCTACCGCCGCATCTGGGAAGGGAATTACAAGCGGCTCGACGCTGTGCTCCAGGAGATGAAAAGCAAGGAGAAGAAAGCCGTGGACGCATTACTCGAGAGTGGCAAACCCAAGCTGAGGAAGAGGAGAACCAGATGACGCCGACCGCTCTGAAGGTTACGACCCCGACCGACCGCGAGTTAGTCATGACGCGCGAGTTCAACGCGTCACGGGGTATGGTGTTTGACGCGCTCACGAAGCCCGACTTGCTGCAGCGCTGGCTGCTCGGTCCACCCGGCTGGACGATGCCCGTGTGCGAGATCGACCTGCGGGTCGGCGGAAAATATCGCTACGTCTGGCAAAACGCAGACGGCCGGAAAATGGGGATGGGCGGAACCTTTCAAGAGATCGTGCGGCCGTCGCGCGTCGTCGCCACGGAGGCATACGAGGACTATTGGACGGGCGGCGAAACGCTCGTCACGACGGAGCTCGTCGAGACGCGCGGCACGACCACACTCCGCATGACAGTCCGCTATGCTTCACAGGAGGCACGAGACGCGGCCATCAAAATGGGCGCGACGAAGGGTGTGGAGGCAAGCTACGACCGGCTGGAACAGCTATTAACCGCGTAACCTGACGATCAAGGAGAATTCGTATGCAGAAGATCACGCCATTCCTCTGGTTCGACACCAAGGCCGAAGAGGCTGCGCAATTCTACACGTCGATCTTCAATAACTCGAAGATCCTCAACGTCAGCCGCTACGGCGACGCGGGGCCGGGTCCCAAAGGCTCCGTGATGGTCGTCAGCTTTCAGCTCGAGGGCCAGCAATTCACGGCGCTGAACGGCGGCCCGTTGTTCAAGTTCAGCGAGGCCTTCTCGTTCGTCGTGAACTGCGAGACGCAAAAGGAGATCGATGAGTACTGGAACAAGCTCACATCCGGCGGGGGCAAGGAGAGCGAGTGCGGCTGGCTCAAGGACAAATTTGGCTTCTCCTGGCAGATCGTGCCGACCGCGCTCGGCAGGTTGATGAGTGGCGACCCCAAGAAGGCGAATCGCGTCATGCAGGCACTCCTCCAGATGAAGAAGCTCGACATCGCCACGCTGGAGGACGCGGCCGAAGGCAAGGTGCCCGTCAGCCGTTGACAGTGCGCATCCCGCCCTCGGGGTAGCGCGCGCCCGCGGCGCTACCCAGGCCTTCGATCTGCGCAACCTCGGCGCCCGACACCGTCACGGTGAGGGCGCCGACGTTTTCCTCGACGTATTGCCGGTGCTTGGTGCCGGGGATCGGGACGATGTCGTCCCCCTTGGCGAGCAGCCATGCGAGCGCGAGCTGGCCGGGGGTGCACCGTTTCTGACGCGCGACCGTTTCGACGCGCCGGACGAGATCGAGATTCTTCTGGAAGTTCTCGCCTTGAAAGCGCGGATGGTTCTTGCGCCAATCCCCCTCGGCAATGTCCTCCGGGCGCTTGATCTGGCCGGTGAGGAATCCGCGGCCGAGGGGACTGTAGGCGACGAAGCCGATCCCGAGCTCACGGACCGTGGGCAGGATCTCTTCCTCCACGTCGCGGCTCCACAAGGAGTACTCAGTCTGCAGCGCGGTGATGGGATGAACCGCGTGCGCGCGCCGCACCGTCTGGGCGGAGGCCTCGGAGAGTCCGAGGAACCGCACCTTGCCGGCCCGCACGAGGTCCGCCATTGCGCCCACGGTCTCCTCGATCGGCACGGCGCGGTCGACCCGATGCTGATAGTACAGGTCGATGTGGTCGATGCCGAGGCGTCCCAGCGAGGCGTCGCACGCCGCCTTCACGTACTCCGGCCGGCCGTTCTGGCCGATGAATTTGCCGTCGGGCGCCCGCACGTTGCCGAATTTCGTGGCCAGGATGACTCCCTTGCGCTTCCCCTTCATCGCCTTCCCGACGAGGACCTCGTTTGTGAAGGGTCCGTAGACGTCCGCGGTATCGAGGAAGTTGATGCCCAGGTCCAGCGCCCGATGAATGGTCGCGATGGATTCGGCATCATCCCGGCCGCCGTAGAAGTCCGACATGCCCATGCAACCCAGGCCCAACGCCGATACCTGCAGGCCATGGGGGGTCCCCAGTACACGCGTTTTCATCGCTCCTCCGGTTACCGTTCTGTTGCGCCGCTGCAATATGACGTCTGGGGCGCTGTGGTGACGCGAGAGGGGCTTTGCTTGGTATCCTTTTCAAAGGGACCCTTCTCCGTCGAGGTATTTATGCCGCCCTCCGGCCTCAGGGCCGTTTGTCTCGTCGTTGCACTCATCTGTCTCGTCAGTCCCGCGCGTGCGCAGCTGATCCCCATCAAAACAGTCCCGATTGCCCAGGGCGATCAATTTCAGCTCTTCCCGGCGAATAATCTCGGAATGGGAAGCGCCTCGATCGCACTCGCGGATTCCCTCGCCGATCCGTTTGCGAACCCGGCGCTGGGCACGCGAATCGCCGGTGCCCGTCTGTTCAGCTCGCCGACTCTATACAGCGTCTCGCGGAACGCCGGCGGCGGCCGCTCGTTGCCGTTCGCCGTGCTGGCGCGCTCGCGGGTGTGGTACGGCGTACTCGCGCTCGCCTTGCAGCAGGTGGACCCGAGTCGCCCACCGCAGCCCGAGGGACTTTTCGGGCTAGGTGTGGCAGTACCGGACGCTATCCGCCCTGTCCCCGTCGACCCCTCACCGATCCCCGGGCCAGACCTTCGAGCCCACGGCAACGAGTACGCCTTCGCAATGGTGGGTCGCGACCTGCCGGGCACCAGGACTTCGATCGCGGCGAGTGTGCTCTGGACCGGACTGCATGCGCTCGACGGGGTGGACCTCCTCTACGCCGGCAGTCAGCGCGTCGCGCAAAACGGCCATGCCCTCGATCTGCGGCTCGGCGCCGTGACCGCGTGGCGGGGTGAGCGGGGCGACCGCACCCTCGAAGCGCTGGTCCTCCGCAACGACTTTGCGGCGACACACACGGTCACGTACGCGGACACCTACTGGGATCCGGGCGTTGAGGCGTTTCGCCAGCGCGCCCGTATCGAGCACAACGTCGATCAAACACAGACCTGGGGACTGCACTTCAAGTACACGGTTCCCTTGACGGCAGCCGGTTGGCGGATCGGCTGGATCGGGACACTGAATCGGTCGTCGCATCCCAAGATTCCCAATTATGAGCTGGCAAACGTCCCGGCCATTCCCCGCGACCCCGGCTACACCACCGCGTTCGATTTCGGCATTGGGGTCTCCAAGGTTCGCGGCCGGGCCACCTTCGGCGCGGATCTCGTGTACGAGCCGATCCGCAGCTATACGTGGGCTGACGCTACCGAGCCTATGAGCACTGTCTCAGGCGACACACTCGCGGCGGGCGCCAAGACTATCGAGAACCATTTCCACTTTTCCAATGCAGTGCTGCGCCTCGGTGCCGGACGTGACATCGAGCTCCCAGGTGGGGGAAAGTTATTCGGTCTGCAGCTCGGACTGATGCTGCGCTCGGTCCACTACAACCTGAGCCAGCGGGACAATGTCCAGGATCTGCAGCGGCGGCTGACCACCGGCTGGATGGAATGGACGCCCACCTGGGGGTTGAGCCTGCGCTTCGCGGAATTCGAGATCCGCTACGCGGGCCGTGCCACGCACGGGGCGGGTCGTCCGCAATCGGCGTTCTCTCCGGTGACGTGGGCTGGTCGTGACGTCGCCCTGGCCGGTGGGACGATCCTCGCGGCGCCCAACGGACCGCTCAACCTGACGCACGTCAATACCACCACGCACCAGATCTCGCTGTCATTGCCGTTGCGCTGAACGGCGGGGAGGGGGGCTCACGATGACCAGACACGTCAGAACGCTGTGCATCCTCGTCGTCCTCGGTCTCGCGGCATGCGATGACCCAAACCCGATCGAGGGCGTGCCCGAGTCGCTCGATGCGCAGCTGCGTCGCCAATTCGCGCAGTGGAATATCGTCCCCATCGGCCCGAGCCCGATGCAGGACCCCGCGATGGTGGCCCTCGGCCGGGCGCTGATGTTCGACAAAATCCTCAGCGGCAACCGCGACATTTCCTGCGCCACCTGCCACGATCCCGCGCAGTACCTGGGCGACGGACTCGCCCTCGCAGTCGGAACCGGCGGCAGCGGCTCGGGGCCGGCGCGCACGCTGGGCGCTGGGCGGGCGTTTGTGCCCCGCAACGCGCCGACCCTGTTGAACAGCTCGATCGGCATGCCGTACATCTTCTGGGACGGCCGCCTCACCCGCTTTGGTCCTCCCCCCCCGCCGCCGGACGTGGTGTTGCCGGCGACAGCCAACTTGTTGGCGGCGCAGGCGATGCTCCCGGTGTTGAATCGCCGGGAAATGCGCGGCGAAAAAGGCGACGTCGATGTCTTCGGGAATCCGAACGAGTTCGCGCAGTTCGAAGACACGCAAGCGACGGCGATCTGGCAGGGCGTGATGCAGCGTCTCGTCGCGGTGCCGGGCTATGTGACGCTGTTCAGGGCCGCGTTCCCGTCGATCCCAGCCTCCAGCCTGCGATTCCAGGACATGGCGACCGCGATTGCCGCATTTCAGACCGATGCGTTGATGAAGACGGGCTCTCCGTTTGACCGCTACCTGGCGCGGGATAACAACGCGCTGTCCGTCGAAGCGAAACGCGGCGGCGTGTTGTTCTTCGGCGAGGCCCGCTGCTCGCAGTGTCACAACGGACCATTCCTGGGCGGACGGGACTTCGCGAATTCTGGTGTGCCGCAGATTGGACCCGGCGTCGGCCAGGCCGCGCCGCTGGACAAGGGTCGCGGCGAGCTCCTCGACTTCCAGTTCTACCAGTTCGCGTTCCGGGTGCCGCCGCTTCGCAACGTCGAGCTCACGGCGCCGTACTTTCACAACGGCTCGTTCGCCACGCTGGAAGCCGTCGTGAAGCACTACAACGACGTGACGACGTCATTGCGCACGTTCGACCCGTCCACCCTACCCGCGAGCGTCCGGGACAGCTATCACGGCGATGCCGCCACGATCAACGCCTTGCTCGCGAGCCTCGACGGGCGCCTCCAGGCGCCCTTGCATCTGACGGACGCGCAAATCGCCGATCTCGTGACGTTCCTCAAATCGCTCACCGACCCGACGGCTCGCGATCTCACAGGCATCATCCCTGCTTCCGTCCCGAGCGGATTGCCTGTGCGCTGACGCCCTTTAGAAGCCTTCGGTCAGGCTGAACCGCACCAGCCAATTCTTTTGCGGGCGGTCGAACGGATGCACGATATCCATCTGACCGATCGCGTAGCCGAGCAGATTCATGCGGAATGAGACGCCGGTGCTCCGGACGAGGTTGCGCGTGCCCCCAAACAATTTCGCGCCATCGGTCTGGGTCCACGCGACGCCGGCGTCGTAGAAGATGCCGGCTTCGATCGGCAGAATGCCGTAGTAACCGCCGCCGATGCCGAGCAAGCCGAATGGCGGGAATCGCAGCTCCGCGTTCCCGACGAGGAGCCTGCTGCCCCAGAGCTGATCGTAGACGGGGCAGGGGTCGTTCGCGGTTCCATTGACGCACTCGGCGCCCTGCCCAAAACTACCGCGGTCGTAACCGCGCACGAAGCTCGGATAGCCGATGAAAAGCGGATATATGCGCTGGTCTTCAGCGTCCCTGCCGTAGCGGCCGATGTGGAGGACTCGCACCGCAAACGTGAATGGGCGGACCGGCATCACGTACTTCCGATAGTCCGCCAGTGCCGTGAAGAATTGCAGGCCGCCGAATGTCGGGTCCGCTTCAATCCGCCAACGATCACCCAGAATGGGGCCGGTGGCGCCAAAGAACGAGTTGTCATGGACGAGCGCAACGCTCAGCGGCTCCAACGTCACCGGCGGCGGAACCGGGAAGTGGATGGTCGAATCGAACGCGACCGAGCCGTCTTGATTGAACCCGTGCTTCTGGAGCTCGTGATCGTACGAGATCTGCTGCAACCCCCCCGATACTTCGAGGCGATCCGAACGGTTGAACGGGTACGCCGCGACTCCGCTCACCCCGCGATTGGTTTGCTTGATGCGTTCGATTTCCTCCACGTAGAGCCCAGTGGTCGGATCCTGACCCGCGAAGATGTTCCCGTAGATGTACGGGATCTGTTGGACGGCGACGCTCCAGTTCAGGCGCGACTTCCGGTTGACGTACGCGACGAGCGCGGCAAAGTCCGAAATCCGACCCTGGAACTGCGCCAACGTCACGAGATTGTGGTCGCCGAGCATGTCGCTCCAGTACAGCGTAGCGCCGCCACCGACGTATGTCCCGAAGCGGTCGGCTGCAACCGCCAGGGAGGGTTGGGAGATGAAATCGAGCGACAGCTTGGGATGGTACGCCTTGACCTCGCTGGTGAGGGCGACCGCCGAGGCCGGGAGAACGGGCGTTGGATCTTTGATGACGGCCGTAATGACGGTTCCGATACCGGCGCGTTCGAGCGGCGGTAGTGCGGCCGCCGTCGGGGGCAGGTGCACGATCGGTCCGCCCGCGAGCGCGCGAATATCGTCGATCGCCTGAATCGCGTAGCCGCCGCCGGAGTAGACCGAAAACACGGCGCGGGGCGCCTTTTGCGCGACGCTCAGCGCCGGGCTCAGCGCGGTGATGCCGCTGACGCCCGTGAACACATTCGTCACCTGCGCAATGGCGCCGTCGGCGAGCGACAGACGATACACGTTCGTGATCCCGCCCGGATCGCCGAGGAAGTAGATGCTCTTCCCGTCGGGACTCCACTGCGGGTTGATGTGTTTGGCGCTGGGGAGATGCGGGAGCTGCCGGATCTGGCCGCCGCTCCGCGGGTCGATGACGGCCAGCTGGTAGTCGCCGTAGGACAGCTGATCCAGCGACGTCGTGAAGCGATCGGTCACGAACGCGATCAGCGAACCATCGGGCGACCACGCCGGCTCGAGGTCGGCGTAGGGGTCATCGGTCAGGCGCCGCAGCTGGCCGCTGTCGAGATCGTACACGAAAAGATCGGTGAGCCCTCCGACTTGCGCGCTGAACGCGATCTGTTTTCCGTCGGGCGACCACGTCGGATTGAAGATCTCGCCGAGCGACGGAAACTTGATTTCCTTCACGAGGTCGCCGTTGCTCCCCTTGACGATGCGTAAGGCCGGATGGCCGGTCACGACGGCGCCGAACACGAAGCGGCTGCCGTCAGCATCCCAGGCGCCCGCCGAGTTGATGAACTGCATGCTCTCGAGGTGCGGATCGCGCGTCGAGGACACGAGCTTGCGGATCGTACGCCCGTTCTCTGCGTCGGCGAGATACATGTCGATCGAAAACAGGCCGGCGTCCGAGAAGTAGGCCATGCGCGTGCCGTCGGGGCTCAGGGCCGGCGCGAGGTTGTAGTGCTGTTCCTTGCCTGGATTCACGAGCGCGCGCGCGCCGGGTGTCGTCACCGGCGTCAGCCGCGCCTGGTCTCGTTGGGCGCGATCGGCGGGCAGCGGAATCCCCGTGGCGACCGCAACCGGCCGCGCCCCGTCGATCAGTGCGCGATGCCAATCGGCGACGAGACTGTCTACCGGCCGATGGGTCATCTGCTCCAGGGCCATTTGCACGTTGCCGCTGCGGCCGGCGGCGCGCAGGAGCGCCCCGACGATATCATCGCCATACGTCCCACCGAGGTAGGACCAGAACGACTGGCCCCACCGATAGGGGAAGTACCGCGGGTTCTCCAGATCTCTGAAGTTGGGGAGCTTGCCGGTCCGCACTGCGTCGCGCATCCACATCGTCGTATTGGGATCGACGTTGCCGAGGGACACGTACTCCGCCATCCCTTCGATGAACCACAGCGGCACGCGATTCAGACCGGTGGCGAGATTGCCTCGGCCGACTCCGGTGATGTCGTATTGAAATGCGTGGGTGAGCTCGTGGCCGATTACGTGGTCGGTTTCCGCGAGCGACGCGCCCATCGGGAGAATGATGCGGCGCTTCAGGCTCTCGGTGACACCGCCCGTGCCTTCGCCCGGTTGCTCGCCGAGGACGTTGGTCTGCTCGAAGTCGGGGTGGTCGGAATAGAGGATCAGCGGCTGGCGGCCGCTGAGCTGGTGGCGCAGCACCGTCGAGATCCTGCTGTACCAGCGTTCCGCCATTCGACCCGCCTGGGCAGCGGCCTCCGCTTCCTTATCATAGAAGTAGATGTCGAAGTGCTGGGTTTTCAGGATCTTGAAGTGGAAGTTTTCATACTGGACGGCGTTGCGGCCGAAGTATTGGGCCTGCGCTGTAGACGCGAGAAGACCCAGCGCCCCCAGCAGCAGCGTGACGCGTGCAGTGGTGTTCATGTCTTAGAATTACCCCCATACTCCGGGTTCGGCACGGTGTGGACTCACAAACTTCTATGTTGAACGTACACCCTCCCACGAGAGTTCACATGATTAGCGCCGTCGGCACTCTGTACACGTTCAGCCTGATGTTTCAGCAGGCTGTCACCCAAAGACCAGTCGATTGGAAGGCGATCGACCAGGTGCTGGGGCGATCAGGCAATCTGCAAGGTGAAACCTACCGCGTCGGCTTCCCGCGCAGTGATCTTCACGTCACAGTTGGCGCGGTCAGGGTACGGCCGGGTCTCGCGCTGGGATCCTGGGTGGCGTTCAAACAGACGGACGACAGCACGGTAATGTTAATGGGGGATCTCGTGCTTCTGGAATCCGAGGTGGCACCCGTCGTCGATGCTCTGCAACGGGGCGGCATCGAGCAAACGGCCCTCCACAATCACCTGACAAATGAGTCGCCGCGCGTCGTCTATCTCCACATCGGCGGGCGGGGCAGGCCAATCGCCCTCGCCACCACTGTCCATGAAGCGCTGGGAGCAACTAAGACTCCGCCGCCGACTACCACCCCCCCGCCACCGCTGGAACTCGATACGGTTCAGATTGCCCAAGTGCTTGGCATGCACGGTCGAGCAAACGGCGGTGTCTACCAGGTGAGTGTCCCGCGTGCCGATGCGGTGACCGTGGACGGTATGGAAGTCCCGCCGGCGATGGGCGTCGCGACCGCGATCAACATCCAGGCGACCGGCGCCAAGACCGCGGCGGCGACGGGCGACTTCGTCCTGATCGCCAGCGAAGTGAATCCCGTGCTGCGCGCGCTCCGCACCAACGGAATCGCCGTGACCGCGCTGCACAGCCACATGCTGAACGAGACTCCGCGATTGTTCTTCATGCATTTTTGGGGAGAGGGTGATGCCCTCAAGGTTGCGCGTGGTCTGCGGGCGGCCTTGGATGAGGTGAACGTCAAGCGGAATTAAGCGTGGAGCGGGCGAACCCCCGATACAGCAAGAGGTCGTACACGATCTTCAGTGTCCCGGCGATGTAGAAGGGCACGTTGATCAATGCAGGTCGTGAAAACAGCAGGCCGGCAAATATCGGCGCGAGCCCGGCTCCGATGGTTCGCGCCACTCCGGTTATCCCACCGGCCGCCGAGCGCTCCTCGGGACTGACGACCATCATCAGATAGGACTGTCGGGTCGGTACATCCATTTGACTGATGCTGAACCGCGCGAATAGCACGACCACGGCAGGTGTCAGGCTCGGCATCAGTGGTACGAGGATGAGCAGCACGTTGGACGGCAGATGCGTGAATACCATCGTGCGAATGAGGCCAAAACGCGCGGCCAGTCGGGAAGCGACCAGCGCAGAGAGGCCCGCGAGCACGTTGGCCCCGAAGAAAATCCCCCCGAGCGTCGCCGGATCCACGCCGAATCGGAGATAGAACCAGTACGCCGCGAAGCTCTGCACGACGAATCCGCCGGCGAATGAGTCGAGCGCGAAGAGGGCCGCGAGCCGCACCACGACGCTGCGGGACCGGCTCAGGCCGAACGGCGCCCTGGTTGGCGGCGCCGAGACTTCGGCGGCCGCGGAGAGGCGCATGAAACCGAGGCCCAGCACGATGCCCAGGGCAGCGTAAAGGGCAACAACTCCGCGATAATGAATTGCGTGGGACAACACGCCGGCCCCGAGCGAACCGAGCGCGGTCGCGAACGCGCCGGTCAATGTGTACCAGGCGAACACGCTGGTCCGGCGGTCACTCGGCACGACGTGCGCGAGCGCCGCTTGCTCGATGGGCAGGAATGGTCCGACCTCATTCCCGCTCGGACTGATGACGCCGATCGTGGCCGCGATAACGAGCACGAGGAAGTTGTGCGTCAGCGAGAACACGATTCCTGCGCTCGCCATGAGCAGCGCGCCGACAATGAGTATGCGCCGGCGCCCGATCCGATCCGCACGTGTGGTGAGCCAGAGTGAGACGGCGGTGTCTCCCACCAGCGTGAGAGTCAGCAGCACACCAATCTGCTGCGTCCCGATCCCCAGTCCGGTCAGGTACAGAACCAGCACGACTGACAACGCGCCGTACGCGAACAACCGGATGAAGCGGGTGAGCAAAAGCAGCCGTCCATCTGGAGGGAGCGTACGAAGCACGTTGCCGCTCATGGAGCGAGGCGGTGGATGACCTTCAGCACAAATGCGCCGTTCAATTGCCGTGTCAGGGAGGACGTCGCCGGGAATCGATACCGCGCGGCCCGATTGGTGCTGTAACCCGAGTTCCAAACGACGAATACATCGTCCCCGATCACCGGTATCCAGTGAAACCGGATGTTGAAATCGACGCGCTGATCTTCGTTCGTGTATTGGACGAACCCGAGCAGATTCGAACGGGGATTGAAGTCATACTCGACGTGGCTCGAGGCCTGTACGGCGGTGAAACCTCCACCGGGGAGTCTCGCTGCCGTGCGGGTCAGATTCGCGCCGAGGATGGCATGCCCGCCGCCACGCCACGTCCCCTCGAGCTCGAGAACGGCGCTGCGGCCCCCGTAGAAAGGTCCCCAGTTCACAAAAGCGGCCAAGCTCAGGGGATGCGCGGAAGACATCGCATACTGCAGCTCGTAGCGCGACCACCAGTAACGTCCGGGCGGCACACCCACACCTCGGAACATTTCGAAGGTGTCGGGCGGCGCATCGAATTGGCGCTGAAAGTTGATCTCGAAATGATCGCCGTTATCGCGATCGCCACCGAACAATCGCCACTCAAACCACGCGGTTTGCCAGTCCCCGGTCCGCCCGAGTGATCCGGACTCGTTGGCGATGATGTCCCAGCTGGGGATCGGAAATGTGAAGTCGAGCTGCCGGATGCCGAGCGCATGGGGCCGGGGCATGAAGTCGATGTGTCCGGTGGTCTCCCAGATTCCCGTGCGGCGCACGAACCCCAGCGTGGGATTGAAGCCCGCGTCGATGCGATACAGCGATACGAAGTTATCGAAGAGATCGTTGGGATTGTCGGCCGAGATCCGCCATGCCAGGGGAGTGCCGGGTACGGCAGCCGTCCGGCTCCCCGCGATCCAGAACTTCGGCTCGAGATTCTGGCCGTGCACGATCAGGGGGAGATCGACATCGAATCCCGCGGTGGCTGCTGCAGGGGAGCCGGCGGCAGTCCGCAACGTGCCGATGGCGCCGACGTACGATCGCGCCAGCAGGTCGTGCTGCACACGCACGACGACCTCGTTCGTCTGCCCGCCGCTTGTCTGAGCGTCCAGCGCACCGATGCGCCAGGGCCCGATTCGACCGTAGAGGCGCCCGCCCGCCAGGATCGGGTCCGGATTGCCTGCTGAGTCGAGTCCGATCCGCCGCGAATAGAATGGCTGGACTCGCTCCGGCGTCCCGAAGTCGAAAAGCCCGCTCGATTCGAGGAAGAACTGCCGCTTTTCGGGAAAAAAGAACGGGAACCGGGTGAGGTTGATGACCTGTTGATCGGCTTCAACCTGCGCGAAGTCCGTCCCCGCCGTGAGATCGGCGGTGAGCGTGGGCGAGACGGCTAGCTTCGCGTCGATCCCTGCCTTCGCCCCCCAAAAGCTCGATGCCAGTCGCGCGCCCAGGCTGTCGTGGGTCGGCTCGATGACGCGAGTCAGTACGTAGGGGTAGAGCTCGACGTCCCGCGCGCGATCCACCGCCCCCATCTCACGGAGCTCACCCGCTCGCAACAGTTGATATAGTCCTTCCGCGCGACCCCAGGACCGCCAGAGATCCTGCTCGTTCTTGCGGCGGATGAAGCGGCGCACGTTGAAGCCGAATCGCACGTCAGTACCGCCGCGAAAGCGCAGCGTCCGGAACGGAATGCGAAACTCCGCCGTCCACCCGCCGGCGTCGCGCGACACGGCGACGTCCCAGATGCCATTCCAGTTCTCGTTGAGGTTGTCGAGATCGGTCAGCTGGGCGTCCCAGTGAGCGCCGTTGGGGTTCGTACCGAACACGAAGGCGCCGCGCCGGTCGTGGAAACTGTCGATGAGCAGCTGGACGTTGTCGTCGCTCGACAGGTCGGCGTCGCGCCGCAGCTGGGTCGCGCGGATGCGATGCGGCGCTCCGTCGTACGCCCGCACGCCGACGTACAGCGCGCTGGCGTCGCGGAGCACCCGGACGGTGGTCCGTTCGGTGGCGAACTCTCCGGTGAGAGGCTCGCGCTGACGTAGGTCAGTGAGGGAATCGGCGCGCAGCCAATCGGGCTCATCGAGCCGTCCGTCGAGCCGGATCCGCCCGGCGGTCCCGACGCTGAGGCTCTGCGCGCCGGCAGGACGACGCAGCACCAGCACCAGTAAGAGTCCGAGGCTCGCCGTTCGAAGCGTCATGGGCGGAGGCAAGTTAACGCGGGCCTGACTTGCTGGCGCGCAGGAATTGATTCATCTTCGCGCCCATGAGTGCGCCACGGGCCGCTCCCGCCGCACCGATCGCAGCGACGTCCCGCGTCGCGTCGATCGACCTGATTCGCGGCGCGGTCATGGTCTTGATGGCGATCGATCACGTCCGTGTCTACTCTGGACTCCCCGCCGGTGGCCCCACGGCGGGGATTTTCTTTACGCGCTGGGTGACCCATTTCGTGGCCCCGGCTTTCATTTTTCTTGCGGGCACGAGCGCGTTCTTCTACGGCCGGAAGCACAACGATTTGTCCCGCTTCCTGTTCGTTCGCGGTGTCTGGCTGGTGCTGCTCGAGCTGACGGTGATCCGCGTCTGCTGGACCTTCAACTTCGACTTTAGGAATTACCTGCTGGCTGGCGTCATCTGGGTGATCGGCTGGTGTATGATCCTCATGGCGGCGTTGGTGCGGCTGCGGCCCCGGACCGTCGGCATCATCGGCGCCCTAATCATCGCGCTGCACAACCTCGTCATGCCGTGGGTCATCAGTCACGTCCCGCTCGGCGAGCTCTGGAAGATCCTCTACATCGGCTTCTTCAACGGGCCGGTGGACGGCACGCCGCTGATCGTGCTTTACTCGATCATTCCGTGGATTGGTGTGATGGCGGCGGGCTATTGGTTCGGCACCGTCCTGACGCTGGAGCCGGCGCGCCGTAACCGCATCTGCGTCCGTCTCGGCCTCGGCGCCACCGCGCTGTTCCTCGTCCTCCGAGGCTTCAACCTGTACGGCGATCCGCGGCCGTGGAGCTCCGGGACGCCAATGCCCGCCCTGCTGTCTTTCCTCAACACCACCAAGTATCCGGCCTCGCTCAGCTTCCTGCTCATGACGCTCGGCCCAACGATCGCCCTGATCCCACTATTGGATCGCGCGCGCGGGCGGGTCGCGCACTGGCTGACGGTCTTCGGCCGCGTGCCGTTCTTCTACTATGTGCTGCACATCCCGCTCATCCACGCACTGGCGCTCGTGGTCTCGAAGATCCGGACGGGGACGGTGGACCCGTGGCTGTTCACCAACCACCCGATGGGAAATCCGCCCGCCCCGGAAGGCTACACCTGGAGTCTCGGACTTCTCTATCTGATCTGGGCGATCGCGGTCGTGATGCTTTACTTCCCCTGCCGTCGCTACGCCGATCTCAAGGTGCGGCGCGGTGACCAGTCGAGGTGGCTCAAGTACCTCTAGAACGCGCCGCCGCCGCCTCCTCCACCTCCGCCGCCTGAACTTCCGCCACCACCAAATCCCGAGCCGCTCGAGCTGCGCGGCGAGGACGACATCGTCGTCGCCGCGACGGTGGACAGGTGCGACATGCTGCTGGAGAAATGGCCGACGTTGAAACTCATCACGCTCGGTCCCACGTACCACTGCGGCGCCTGGGTGTAGATCCCTTCGAATGCGCGGGCAAACTGTTTCTCGACCCCGAACGCCATCGCGTAGGGCAGGTACTTATCGAACAGCTCCGGATGTCCGAGGATGATGCGTTTCAGATTATCGGTTTCGACGCGCCGCAGGAACTCCTCGAACCCCAGCACGTGTTCCAGCGCTCGTGATCCGGCGTCGGTCCGCGCGGGCATGATTTGCGCGAAGATGAGAAGAATGATCCCTGATACCACCGCGGCGATGATGAAGGAGACGGGCGTGAGCAGGAATGCCGCGGCGACGAAGCTGCCGCCGACGCCGATCAACACCGCGGCCCCGATTCCACATCCGATCCAGATCTGCTTGACCTTGTCCGGCCGACGTTGATAGAACCCGCTACCCGTGAGCTGCGTGAAGATCGCGTCTCGAATGGGACTCAGCTGCTTGTAGAACTCGTCCTTGAGCTCGTCCAACTGCACTTGGTCGCCGTGGAGTCCGAAGATGCCGTCGAAGACGACGCGCTCATGGGGAGTGAGTCCCTCGGCCGTCTTGAGCCGGTGGAACGTGTACGACGTACCGCCCCCGAACAGGCCGAACAGTTTTACGTTCTGCTGTTCCTCGATCCGCATGTATCCGCGCACCGCGAGATCGACCAGCGTGGCGGTGATGTCTCGCATATCGGCGCTGTTGTCCAGCAACGTCCCTGCCTCGGCCGGGGACACATTCGCCGGCGGCTCGTACTGGACGGCGATCGGCCGGCGCCTGGGATCGCGCCCGTTTCGCCGCCACCGCCAGAAGGCGAACAGAAAGACTGGAATCGGGAAGAGCAACGGCCAGTTGCTGGACGCGGTCTCCATGGCGCGATCGGCCGCCGTCGGGGCCGTGACCAGGCCCTTGTCCCAGCCGACGACAGCCGTCAGGTCTTCGTGGTAGTCCAGCGCGTGCGGCATGACGATGCGCACGACGTTGCCATCGATCGTGACACGCGCGTCTCGCGCCGTGGCGCCATACATCCCATTGAACGCGATCGCCCGCAGTCCGGTCGCCCCGGGCGGCAGCGTGATCTCCGCCGTCGCCGCCCGAATCGGCACCTCCCACTGGTCACCCGTGACGTTCCAGTAGAGCTCGTCGTGCTCATCGAAAAACCGGAGCCCATTGGTTGCGTGGTAACGCAGCACCAGCGTCCGCGTCGCGTTCATCGCCCCGGGAATCCAGACCTTGAACTTGATGTTCGCGCCTTCGCGGCTCGTTTCGGTGCGCAGGTTCCGGCCGGCGTCGTCACGCGCGCTCTGCAATGAGACGCCCAGCGTCCAGTTCAATCCCTGCGCATTGCGGTACTTGATGGGGATCGTGCGATACAGCCCGTTGTAGGAGCCGACGAAGCGTGCGGTGATCGTTTCGGTGACGTCGATGCTGGCGTCGCGATTGACGCGAATCTGCGCGTCGAATCCTTCGATGGAATACGAGCGTTGCGCACTGAGCGATGTTGCCGCAAGCGTCATGACCAGGAGGACGAGCGGGACTTTCGGGACGGCACGCTCCGCCGGATCGTCCAGGCCAAAGAATTCCCGCGGCTGGAGGCGCATCATCGCGGCGATGATCCCCGAAGGGAATTGCGCGATGGCGGTGTTGAAGTCGCGCACGACCGCGTTGTAATACCGCCGTGCGTTCTGCAGATGGTCTTCGACATCGGTCAACGTCGCCTGGAGCGAGGTGAAGCTCGCAGCCGCCTTGAGCTCGGGATACGCCTCGGCGACCACCAGGACGCGCTGCAGGGCGGCGCCGAGCGGGTCCTCTTCGCGGGCGCGCGTCGCCGGTCCCGCCTGGGAGGCTTGCACCGCCCGTCCGCGCGCCGCGACGACTGCCTCGAGTGTGCCTTTTTCGTAGCCGGCGTGGCCCTGCACGACCGCGACCACATTCGGAATGAGATCGTGACGGCGTTTGAGCTGCACGTCGATATCCGACCATGCGTTGTCGCCCAGCTGACGAAGACGGATGAGCCGATTGAACGTAAAGACCGCCCAGCCGACCACCAGGAGTCCGAGACCCAAGGCGATACCCATGGGCTCCTACGCTAGCTCGGCGAAAGAACGAATGCGAGGATGGCCTCTGGCAGGATCGTCCGGCGCTACGGCGCCACGAACACAAAGCGCGGTGCGCATGCCGGCCTCTCTGGCGGCATCGAGCTCCGCTGGTACGTCCGAGATGAAGAGCATGTCGCGCGGTTCCTCTCGCAGCGTTGCCGCAATCTGACGATAGCTTTGCGCTTCACGTTTCGGCCCCGTCGTTGTATCGAAGTAGCCGGACAAGAACAATGAGAGATCGCCGGCCATGGTGTTCGCGAAGAGATTGCGCTGCGCCTGGACGCTGCCGGAGGAAAAGATCGCGATCGTCTTGCCCGCGCGGCGCCAGCGCTCGAGCGCCGGGCGTACGTCGGGATAGACCTCACCTTTGTCCTTCAGCGCGCCCGCGCGATATCCGTCTTCCCAAATCCGGCCTTGCAGGGCCTTCAGTCCCGTCGACTTACGGTCGCGATCCATCAGCCAATAGACGTAGGCTTCCGGATTCCATGGAGGAAGATCGGGGGAGTCTGGAGATTCAGCGGCGTATTCCGCGTGCAGCAGCGCGACGTCCGCGCGGACCCCGGGATCGTCGGCGTACTGCTCCAGATAGTCGTGTACGCGGGCGCGCGCGTACCGAAACAACACCTGATGGACGAACTCGATCGGCGTGGTAGTGCCTTCGATGTCCAGCAGGATCGCGCGAGTGTCGGTCAACGCAACGGGATGTACGTCGGCCCCAGGCAGAGCGGCTGAAAGCCTTTATCCGTCCCGCTGTTCGTGTAATGCGGCGTCCACCCCGACTTGTCCTGAAACAGCCGAATCGCGCGAATGTCGCGATCGCCGCAGAGATCGAACCAATGCCAGGTGCCGCGCGGCACGCGAATTAGGTCTCCCGCTTCGACTTCGATCGCGATGACTGGGCCCCCCCCACCGCCTTCGCGCGGGTGGATATGAAACAGGCCCCGGCCCCGGACGATGAACCGTACCTCGTCCTCGTCGTGCCAGTGCTCGGTGCTGAACTTCGCGAGCATCGTCTCGAGGTTGGGAGTCGCCGGGGTGACGTCGATGACGTCGGCCGTGACGTAGCCGCCCCGCGCTTTCAGTTGCTCGATTTCGGGCGCGTACGCAGCCAGGACCGCATCCGGCGGCGCGTTCGCGGCCGCGCGTTGGGCAAGCGGCCAGCGTTCGTAGTCGATGCCCAGCGTCGCGAGATACGCCGTGACGTCGGCCTGATCGGTCAGGGTGCGCTGCTCTGCAGGAATTCTTACTGTTGCCATGCCATACCTCGCTTTCGTCCCATCACTTCGAACAAGAACTCGAGGATCTCGATCTGCCGCTTGGCGTCCGCGAGATCCCTGCCCCAAGTATAGAGGCCATGGCCACGGATCAGGAATCCGTGCGCCTCGGGGTGCTCGCGCAAGATCGTCTCGATGGGCGGCGCCGCGGCAGTCCAGTCCTGTGTATTCTCGACGATCGGGAGCACCTCGCGGTGCTCATGCGTACCGACACCGTCGAGACCTTTCAGCATTTCGTAGCCTTCGATCGTCAGGCTGCCACCGGAAGTCGCCTCCGACAGAATCGTGCTCCAAACAGAGTGCGTATGCAACACCGCGCTCGCGCCGCGGGATCGCACGATCGCCAGATGCAACGTCGCCTCGGCGGACGGCCGGCCTGAGCCCTGGACCACACGACCGTGGTCGTCGACGGCGACGATGTGGTTCGCCTCGAGCAGTCCTTTGTCGACGCCGCTCGTCGTAATTGCGAGGGTGAGCGGTTCCTTGCGCACGACGGCGCTGAAGTTGCCGCTCGTGCCGAGTGCCCAGCCACGCTCGTAGCAGTGACGGCCGACCTCAGCGAGCTGCGCGGCGAGTACATCGAAGGTGGAGTTCAACGGAGGAATCGCTCCGCGAGCTGTTCCAGCCGTTCGTTTCCACTCGCCCGTGCTTCGGCCAGGATTCGCTCGACGTGGGGACGGAGTTTCGATTCTCCCCAGCGATAGCCGGTCGCGAGCTCGGCGCTGTAGGAGTCGCCACCGTTTGCGCCTTCGAGCAGCGCCCAAGCGGCGGCCGCGTCGTAGCCGGGATCATCCCGCGGAGGCAGGCTGTATCGACGCTCCGGACCGCCGGCGTCCTCTTTGACGAATGCGCGAGACATCATGAAGAATACTACGGTGCTTGCCATCTCGAGCAGGCGAGACCAGCTTCGCCCGGTGTTCCACCTCGAGAAATGGTACGGCGACGTCGTCACCGCTCAGGGGGCTGGGGCCTTGGTGTACGCGGCGCGACTCCGCTGGGGAGCGCTCCGCGTCGGGTACGGGGCCACTCTCATACTCACCGACGGGCATCCGCCGACCGCGGACGCCACCGTGCGCCGAGTGGCGATGCCGCGGCTCGAAACGCCGCTCGCGACGTGGAGGAACGCGGCACTTCGCGCCGACGCCCGCTGGTGTCGGGATGCGGCGCCGATCGGATGCTGTCTCATGGACGGACCCGATGGTGCGATTCACTGGACCTGCCACATGCCCCGGGCCGTAGCGCGCGTACAGATCGGCAGTTCGACCCTCACCGGTCTGGGCTACCTCGAGCAGCTTCAGCTCTCGATCCCACCGTGGAAACTCCCGTTTCGAGAATTGCACTGGGGGCGGTATCTCTCGCCCCGGCACTGTGCGGTGTGGATAGACTGGGCGGGCGACGACTCGCGACGGTGGAGCTGGCTCGACGGCGTCGAGCAGGCGGGATGGCGAATCGTTTTCGGGCAAAGCCGGACGATCCGGGAGCAGCCCCTCGTGAACACAATCGGTCTCCCACTGCCCGATCTGGCGCGCCGACTCGCCGGCCCCTTCGGGCGCGCGCGCGAGCGCAAGCGTTTGTCTCGCGCCGTGCTGATGAACGAAGCGGGTCCGCTCGATGAGGGTTGGGCGATTCACGAAGAGGTCATTTGGTGAAGGTAGCGTACGGCGCGCTGTTTTTGATCGCGCTCCCCGCAGGTCTCGTGGCGTGGGGGCAAGGGACGGCCGGTGTGATCACCGTTCCGGCCGTTCACGCACCGGCGGCGGGGTGGAGTCTCGCCGTCATTGGCGGTCTGCTCGTGGCAGCAGGGGCGTACCAGCTGACCGTACACGGCCGGGGCCTGCCCATGAATCCATTCCCGCCGTCGTTGCTCGTCCGCACCGGCATTTACCGCTGGCTTCGCAATCCGATGTACATCGGCTTTGTTCTGGTGTGTACGGGGGTCGCCATTGCGACCGGATCGGCGGCAGGTCTGTGGCTCGTCACGCCGACGGTCGCGCTCGGCGCCGCGGCGCTGGTGTACGGCTTCGAGCGCCACGACCTGGTGCGCCGCTTCGGGCCCGCAGTGCTTGTCCCACCCCTTCTTTCCTTGCCGCGCGGCAATGGCAATGCGCCCTCCGCCGCGGAACGCGTCGCCGTGTTCCTGTGGGTGTTCGTGCCTTGGCTCGGGACCTACTATGCCGTCCAGGCGCTCGGCCGCCCTGTCGACGCGTTTGGAACACAGCTGTCGTTCGAGCGTGGCTTGCCGATCCTGCAATGGACCGAACTGTTATACGCCAGTGCCTATCTATTCATTCCGCTGACGGCACTGCTGATTCGGACGCGCCATACCCTGCGCCGATTCGCGATTCAGAGCGCACTCGCTACTGTCGTGGTCGCCTTGTTGTGGCTCGTCATTCCCGTGGTCGCGGTCAATCGCGGGTTCGAGCCGTCCGGGATGTGGGGGCGGTTGCTCGCGTGGGAGCAGACGCACTCCCGAGGTGTGGCCGCGTTCCCGGCATTTCATGTCCTGTGGACGTTGCTGGCCGCAGACGGCTGGACGGCGAATGCGCGCGCGACCGGCCGCCGTGGTTGGAAATGGATTGGCTGGACCTGGGCGGCCCTGATCACGGCGAGTTGTATCACCACCGGGATGCACACGATGATGGACGTCGTGGCCGCGATCGCGCTGTATCCCCCGCTCAGTCGCTACGAAGCGACATGGACGTTGGTTCGGTCACTCACGGAGCGCCTGGCAAACTCATGGAGAGAGTGGCGCCTGGGCCCGGTGCGGGTGATCAATCACGCGACCTTCGCGGCGGCGGCAGCGGTTGTTGGAATTCTCGTCGCGGGAGCTGCCGGCGGTCCGACGCAGCGCGCCGCTGTAGTATGGACCGGCTTGTGCATCCTCATCGGATCCGCCGTCTGGGCGCAGCTGCTCGAGGGTTCCTCTCGGTTACTCAGGCCGTTCGGGTGGTACGGTGGCATCCTGGGCGGCGTATTCGGCGCCGTGACGGCACGCCTCGCCGGCGTGCCCGTTCTTCCGCTGCTCGCGGCGTTCGCCATCGCGGCTCCTTGGATCCAGATCCTGGGCCGCTTACGGTGCCTGGTGCAAGGCTGTTGTCATGGCGGCCCCGCGCCGGAGGGGATTGGCATCCGGTATCGGCACCGCCGCTCTCGCGTCACCCAGC